>Ga0101943_1000301_pt1 | contig 99659 bp, 110 predicted proteins | sample DewCreD2012metaG_5_FD_75244 | JGI IMG/M metagenome (GOLD analysis project Ga0101943, IMG submission 75244) | Hot spring sediment bacterial and archeal communities from British Columbia, Canada, to study Microbial Dark Matter (Phase II) - Dewar... ... | reverse complement strand
TAGAGGGTTTATCAAACGAAGAGGTGGCTAAAGTGCTTGAGCTATCCGTTCCAGCAGTAAAATCAAGACTACACAGAGCTAGACTCTTTCTAAGAGACAAACTCTCAGACTACTTCTTTGAGTTCCCAAGCAAAAAACAAGCATACAAAGTCTAACTACAACCCAAAACACCTTTCTTTAAAATCCCACAGAATTCCCCAAACACACTCTCTGCAAGTTGATTAAGACGAGCCATAAACCTGGGACTCTGCTCCCTTATGGAATCGGGGTTTATCTTTCCCCCTAAGGATGCAATCTCCATCTGGTTCTCCCGAACCCCAAGCCACTCAAGAACCATGTCCTGGGTAACCTCTATATGAAACTGTAGAGCGTATACACAGGAACCGTATCTAAAAGCCTGATTTCTGCAAAGGGAGGACCAGGCCAGATGAACCGCACCCTCTGGAATCTCAAATGTATCACCATGCCAGTGAAAGACTACCTCTTCTTCACCGAAATACCTAAAAAGCCTGTCTTTCCTTGCATCCTCTGTTACCCTGATAGGGTACCACCCTATCTCCTTCTCCCTGTTTCTTGTAACCCTAGCCCCAAGCACCTTTGCAATAATCTGGGCTCCAAGGCAAATTCCCAAAACAGGAAGGTTCTTCTCCATCGCCTTCTTAACAAGCCTGTCCTCGAGATCCAGAAACGGATACTTATCAACCTCATAAACATTCATGGGGCCACCCATAATAACAAGCCCACCTGCATCCCTAAGGGTAACATCAGGATTTTCTTCTTTATAGAGGTCCACGTACTCGTAAGGAATACGGTTTTTCTCAAATACAGAGGCCAAAATCCCAAGATGCTCATGGGGAACATGTCTTAGAACCAAAACCCTCATGTTAACCCACCAAATAAGTTGTTAAATGTATTCTACTTAAAACCCTAGCTCTGGCAACAGCTCCCCGTAAATCTACTTAAGAAACTTCTGGCAGTTATCAATTCTCTCTACCCTTCCGATAATATCTCCGTGATTGCGTAGCATGGTGCTAAATATGTTATGGAAATCATTTTCAACCACCACATCATCAACCCTTAGCTCACAGTTGTCCGGATTTAAAGTACCAAAAGCACTGACAACAACGGTGTGGTCGTACAACACAAAATAGAAAGGGTCTCTAAGAACATATCGGTTTTGAAAAGCTGCCTTTCCAATAACACGGTAATAACCCCCATCGATTTTATCTACATTAAGGCTCTTTAAATAACCCCTTCGCTCATTTCCCTTACAGAACTGGATACAAAAGAGATTTATTTCCTCATTGATCCTGGTTTCTCTTATAACCTGTTCCTTTATGTCCCGAGCGTAACCGGTATCCAAAAACAGGATAAGATAAAAAAACAGTGCCCAAAAAACATACCCAATTACCCCTAACAAAAAGTGTAGCTTTTCTACCCTGTTGCTCATGATCTTATCCCCCTGTCCTTAGCCTCTGTAAAAGACTATCCTTGGGAACAAGATAATAAAGATGCCCCCAGCCCTTAATAACCCCTGCGTATCGTGCCGCATCTTTACCTTTCCCCCAATACAGGTCCACCCTGTATGGACCCCGTATAGCACTTCCTGTATCCTGATCCAGAACAAAACGTGAAACACGTTCCCACCTTACTGGTTCAGATGCGCTCCCATTTGCAAACACCGGTTTTAGAAACTCCATATACGCAAGAGCTCCTTTCGGGAAAAAAGCTGGATCAGTAGCAATCGTTCTTCCCTCTATAGCTCTAGTTCCAAGCGATGTAAGAGGTTCTCCATCTAATCTCTTAAAAAAGATGTAGCTTGGATTCTTATTTAAGATTTCCCTCAATTTCTCCTCAGGCAACCCACGCAGGTAATTCTCTATAGCCTGCATACTCATTTTCTCCCCGGGAATTACATCCACAAGATACCTGCTTATTGCAACAAAGGGATACCCATTTCTGGCAGCATACCCAAGCCTTATCTCCCCACCATCACCAAATCTTACAGTTCCTGATCCCTGAATATGCATAAAGAAAGCATCAATCGGGTCAACCCATGCAAGCTCAAGGTTCCTTCCCTCCAAAGCCCCCCCACTGTCTATCTCCTTACGGGTATAGTAGGGAAGCACAGCAGGAACCATTCCCTCTCCAGGGTAAACCAGGCGTCCCCATAGAACCTCTGAACTCTCTTTAAAAATCCCTTCCTTATTGGAAGAGAAAGGTCCGATACCCTCCTTTACGAACTCACCCAGCTCAACCCTTACCAGATCAGAGGGAACGGAGTAGAGGGGTTGGGAGTACAGAGGGGTTTTCGTCCTTGAACCGGGAATAACCGGATGGAAATAGGAGGTTATAAAAACCTCACCCCAATCTTTCTTTCCATACACCTCATAAAAATCAAAGTTATCAACCACGGCTTTAAAAAACTCAGATTTAGAAACACCTGACCTTATTTGCCGGGCAAGAAAATCCAAAGCAAGGATATAGTCATCTTTTGAAACAACCCTGGGCCCAAAGGTCAGATTCTCAACTTTTAATCTCTTAAGTCGCCTGATGTTTTCATCTATACCCTCTGCAAGCGAGTTAAGTGGAAGGTCATCCATAACTACCCCTGGAGGGGTAGCAGGCCGCATGGCTTTTTTTGCTTCCCTTATAACAGCCCTCTCACACGAAATCAGGAGAATAAATGAGGCAAAGAATACGGACAGCCTGATTATCGATGCTATCTGCATCCCGGCAATTTTCACAGACTGGTTACAGAGTTTAATAACTAAAGCTCCCTTAAATAATCTACCATATGTTTTCTCATACGTTCATCTGGAAGACGACCATACCCCGCCTGCATGTTGTCTTTAAGGTGCTCCGGTTTGCTTGTAGCAGGTATAACACAGGTTACGGATGGATGGGAAACTATGTACTTAAGGAAAAACTGAGCCCAACTTCCACAGTCAAACTCTTTTGCCCATGAAGGAAGCGCCTTTCCCTTAACTTTTTTAAAAAGAGCCCCTTTCTCAAAAGGCTCATTTATGATAACCGCAGTTCCTGTATCTGCTGCAACCGGCAAGAGACGCTTTTCAGCTTCGGTGGTCTGGATAGAGTAGTTAAACTGCACAAAGTCTATGCTCTCAGTTTTCATTATCTTCTCAAGCTCATCATAGGCACTAACCCTATAGTGAGTAACCCCAAGATAGCGTATCCTTCCCTCTTTCTTCCACGAACGAAGTGTATCAAGGTGAACCTGGGTATCAACCAGATTGTGAACCTGCATAAGGTCTATGTGATCCCTTTTAAGCCTTCTCATGGACTCTTCCATCTGCCTGATGCCTGCTTCTCTACCGGTTGTCCAAACCTTGGTAGCTAGAAAGAGGGAATCCACTATACCCAGCTCATCCGCAAGGTCTCCTATAACGGTTTCAGCATTCCCGTACATAGGAGATGTATCTACAAGTGTTCCCCCCATTTCAACAAAAAGCCTAAGAACCTCCCTTAAAGGCTCCCGTGCCTTACGTGTGGATACATCAAAGGTGCGAGCAGTTCCAAGACCAATAACCGGGATTTCTTCTCCCGTTTTTGGTATCCTACGCTTAATTATGGAGGAAGCACCTTCCCCAGCTACAGAAACACCGGGAACAAGCAGTGAAACCCCAAACCCAAGAGAAAGCTTTAAAAAACCCCTTCGAGATATATGAAATGCAGAGTGTTTTCTGGTTGTTTTCATACCTGTTCCTCCTTTTCCAGGATAATGTTTCTTCCATGTTGTATATTTCCTCTTAACAAAGATTCCTGCTTTTTACCAAGAAGAAGGCCAGTAATCATCCATATTACCGATATAGGTACGGCAATAAGAGAGATCAAAGAGAGGCCAAGCCCCAGACTGGATAGCCCAGTAAAAAGCCATCCACTAACTGCATCCCCACCGCGGTATACAACGGTATCTATAAAGTTCTTTGATTTGTACTTATCCTCCTCCGGAACAACCGTAAAAAGCACCTCCCTTGCAGGACGGGTTATGGAGTAGTTACCCGCCCGTCTTAAAACTTGAAAGACCACAAGCACAGGTAAAACGGGGAAAAAGCTTAGGATCAAAAAACCAGCCGAAACAATAGCCGGTATTAGCATCAAAGCAAAAGATACACCCAGTCTGGTTGTAAGCCTCCCCATCAAGAAAACCTGCCCTATGAGGGTTAGGACATTTACAGCAAGGTCCATTGATGCAAAAAGAGCGGTTCTCTTTCCAGGCTCACTAAAAGCCCCCTCAACGATCCTTGCCTGTGTAAAGTAAAGAAAGGTAGAGAGCGAGGTATATAGAAGTATAAAAAGGCATATCCCAAGCATGTACGGAGACTTAATAACACGTGTAAATCCAGCAATAATGCCTCCACCTATACGTACCTCACCTGTACCCTTCCCTTTGCACACCCTATCAGGGTAAACACCGCTTGAGCAAGGACAGCACCTCAAAAGAGCGTGTATGCACACCACCGCAAGAAAAAGAAGCAGAATGGAGAAAAGAATAAGGTTAACCGGCCCAACAACAGGACTAAGTCCCGCAGTAAGCAAAGGCCCAACAATCGCCCCTGTACTTCCACCCGCCGCAATAAAACCAAAAAGGCGCTTTGCCTGCTCGCTGTCAAACAAATCAACCATAAAGCTCCAGAACACAGATACAACAAACAGGTTAAATACACTCAACCATATAAAAAAAGCCCTTGCCACCCAAACCCCAAACGCACTGCTTTTAAAGGAAAGAAAAAAGATAACAAGGTTAAGTATAAAAAAATAATAAACAAAGGGAACAAGCTTTCTTTTGGGAAGTCGTGCTACGGCAGCACCAAAGACAGGTACCGCAGCAAGCATTACGAGAAAGGTACCGGTAAAAAGCCACTGCAGATTCCCCACCCCGCTCTGAATACCCATCTCATCCCTGACAGGTCGAAGTATGTAGTAACCGCAGAGCAGAAAGAAAAAATAAAGGAAAGAAAGGATTAATGCCCAAACCTCGTTTTCCCTAACCTCTACTATCCTTCTAAGCACCTTTTACTTTAACCAAAAAACAAATTAAATCTAAGAAAACAGCAGAGGGGATGGTTTTAAAACCACCCCTCTTCCAGCTATTATTTACACTCCTTTTTCCTTTCCTTCCCCTTATAGCTTTCTTTAATCGCTACAAGCTTTGCTCTTTGCTCCGGGGATAGCACATCCCTCATATCAAGCGACATCTCAAGCTTGGCCCTTTTTAGATCAGCATACGCCTTTGACATCTGGTCAAATCTTGCCAGAATCTGGTCCCTGGTTGAATTGGGATCCTTTATACTTGCTCTAAACTCCTCATGGTATGTTTCAACCTGGGTTCTTAGATCCTCTAGCCTCTGCTTGTAGGATTGGGCTATCCCATCGATCCTGGCTTTCTGCTCTTCGGTTACCCCAAGCTCTTTAAGAACCTCTTCGTTACCCCACCACTCGTGCTTCTTTCCATACTTTCCGTGGTATTTGCCTGGAAAACCAAAGGCAAGAGAAGAGAGAACAAATAAGGAGACAACTAAAATCGATACCACTCTAGCCATTTCTATAACCTCCTCTATTTAAAGTGTCACAGTGGTTAAACTACAAAAACCACCAAATGGTTTCAGAGAACCAGGGTTTTTAACTCCTAATATTGTATACTTTTTGAGTATACTGTTAAGTAACCGATGGTTGTTACCACTCACCAGCCAATCTTTTTACCCTGGCCGGGTTTCTTTTTTAAAGCCCTAAACTCAGATTGCATGGTTTTACTAGATGACGTTCAGTTCCCCCGAGGTCACGGATGGGTTAACAGAAACCGACTTAAAAACGAAAAAGGTGAGCTATGGCTTACCGTACCTGTCTGGAAAAAAGGACGCGGGCTTCAGATAATTCGGAATGTTGAAATATGTAATGAAACAAACTGGAAGAGAAAGCACATACAGAGCATACGCCAAAGCTATGCTAGGGCTCCTTATCTTAAGGATTTCCTCCCCATTATAGAGTCCATCTACGAAAAGAACATCCGCTTTTTAATCGAGCTTAACCTTGATATAATAAACTTTTTCTGGGATGCCCTCTCAATTAACTCAAAAATCTGCTTGCAGTCAGAGCTTGGTATAACGGGAAAAGGAACTGAGCTAATTATAAACGCATGTAGGCACTTAAATGCTGATACCTATATTGCCTTTCCAATCGCAGCAAAACATCTGGATATATCGAGAATTGAGCAGGCTGGAATTAAGGCAGTTTTTTTAAGTTTTAATCCACCAGTCTACCCACAGCTCTGGGGAGAATTCATATATAACCTCTCAACACTCGATATGCTGCTTAACTGTGGGGAGAAAAGCAGAGAGATAATCCTTTCCTGTTAACACGTATTTTAACATGAAGGAAAGGTTGTTCACATTTATTGATTTTATGATAGATTTTTCCCTTAGCCCTAAGTATACCAATGTCAGAGAAAACAGCTATTGCCACAGCCATCTTTATCCTAACATACGTTCTTATAACCGTTCAGAAGATCCCGGGGATAAAACTTGACCGTCCCGCAGGGGTTTCAATAGGGGCAATGCTTATGGTTCTTACCGGGGTTATAACGCTTGAAGAAGCCTACGGTTTTATAGACTTAAATACCATCTCGTTCCTCCTTGGAATGATGATATTGATATCCTATCTTAAGCTTTCGGGTTTCTTTGAATTCATGGCCTTCTGGATAGTGAAACTATCTAAAACCACCTCGAGAATGCTTTTACTGATTGTGTTCTCAAGTGGAGTGTTATCGGCCCTTTTTGTTAATGATACGGTATGTCTTCTCTTTACACCCATAATCCTTTCAGCAACCAGATCAACACAGACAAACCCCGTTCCCTTTCTTATAGCCGTTGCAACAGCCTCAAACATAGGGAGCGTAGCCACCATAACCGGAAATCCCCAGAACATGTTTATAGGGGTTAGGTCTGGAATCCCGTTTACCTCTTTCCTTGCAAAGATGCTTCCGATAGGTGTTGTGGGATTACTTTTAAACTACTTTATACTAAGGCTAATTTATGGGAAGGAGATAAATCAGAAACCACTTTTTACCCACGGGATCCGTAAACCCTTGGTGGATAAAATACTCGTTATAAAATCTCTCTCGACTCTTCTGTTTGTATTTGGACTATTTGTATACGGGGTATTCTACCCTCTTGCTGCACTTATAGGAGGAGCACTTATACTGCTTATTGGTGCAATTGAGCCTAGCCTTGCCTTTAGAGAGGTAAACTGGACCCTTCTTCTGTTCTTTTCAGCCCTGTTTGTTGTAATGGGAGGTGTTGAGAAAGCAGGGGTAGGTGAAATATTACTTGACAGAGCTTTCCCAATCCTTAAGTATCACTCATGGAAGAGCGTCTTTGTTATAAGTACCCTGGTTTTAGTGCTTTCAAATCTTGTAAGCAATGTTCCAGCCGTTATGTTATTTGCCCCATATGTGGATATAACACCGGATCCACAAAAGGTATGGCTTATCCTTGCAATGTCAAGCACCCTTGCTGGAAACCTCACACTTGTTGGCTCCATAGCCAACCTGATAGTTGCAGAGATTGCAAAAGAGGGAGGAGTAACTATAAGGTTTATGGAGTACCTTAAAGTTGGAGTGCCCCTTACACTTATAACAACGATTGCTGGGATCCTATGGTTACTAATAGCATAGCAAGGCAATAGGGTATAGTGGGAAACCAATGCTTTTAGTTCGGTATTATGGTAATATAGTGCTAACAAAGCCCCTTCACCATGAAAGAAAGATACATACCGGGAGCATGTAACATAGGAATTGAAGAAACAAGAAAGAGAAAAAGGATCGGATGGATCGGGCTTATTATAACCCTTATACTCTGGTTAATACTTGTCCTGTTTGATATACCCCGTCCCTGGAGGATAGCGGTTTTTTTCCCAGCAACGCTATCAGCACTGGGATTCATACAGGCACGCATGCACTTCTGTGCTTACCTGGGATTTGTTTCTCTATCAAAAATACCAGAGACCGGAAAAGCAGAGCCTGTAGAACAAACTGAATACAGAAAAAAAGACAAGATAAAAGCCATGCAGATTGCTATCCTTTCCGTTCTCACAGGTTTTATAGTAACAATCGTTGCCTACAGCTATCCGTAAGCCAAGGGTTTTTTATTAAAGAGATACAAGCAATAAAGGAGTCTTACTGGCTCTGTAAACACTATATAAAAGAGCGAACACCAAGCCTTATAGATGACCACTGGACTGACTGCATCCTCACGAAATCTTCAATCTTGCTTATATAAAGCCTAGTTTGAGATGGAAGGTACTTTTCTATATTTCTAAACACCCTTGGATCCCTTCCTTCCTTCTCTGCAAGGCGTTGGGCTTTTGCCACCCTACCCTCACCACAGTTAAAGGCTGCTATAGCAAAGTAACTCCTCTCTTGAGGATCCAGGACTGCAATCGTTCTTAGTGATCTGGTTAAAACGGTGTCTTTAGCAAATATCTCATCAAGATACCTAAGATAACGAACACCTATTAATATATTCTGCTCTATATTAAATGGGTTATACCTATCCCTGATCCCAAGCATTCTATGGAATCTTTTTCCGGTGCTGTCTATTAGCTGAAAGACACCTTTTGACTTTGAATCACGGTTTACAGCATAGGGATTTAAAGCGATTTTCCTGTCATTGTTAGCACTTACCCCTGACTCTGCTCTTGCAACAGCTATACTCATATACGGATTTACTCCTTCAGAAACGGAAGTGTTATAGACAAGCTTTAGCACGTTAAAGGAATCCTTATAGCTTATTCTCTCTATATGCTGAATCTGAGATAATCTTTCTGTATTGTAGTTGTTATAAGCCCTCTTATCCCTCAGGGCAATTAGGGAAGATAGATCGAGTTTCTGCCCTTCAAAGATAAGGTCAGGGTTAGATATACGATTATCCATGGCAATCTGCTTAACCAGTTTAAACACACTGATCTTCTCACCGGGGAGGAATCTTTTAGCGTAGTCTTTAATGATCTTTATTAAGGTATCTCCCTTTTTTACCCTGTAATAAGTATTTTGAGAAACAGCTTGCTCTTTTTCCACAGCCTCTGCCAAACTTATAGAGAATTCCTCTTTTGCCTTTATTTCGTTATTGTAATGATTCCTTTTATTTCCTAAACCTCTTAGATATGTATGATTTAACAGGTTCTTAACCATTTTCCCGGCTACATTACGTTTTCGTTTCTTAACCTGATACCTATCTGTTTTCTTAGCTCACCTATTAAACTAACAAACTGATTTAAAGTCTCCTCCATTGACCTACAGAAATCCTCTGTCTTTTTCTTATCACCTCCGTTATACGCTAGGAGGGCTTCTCTCTGAAGGCTATGGAGTCTTCTATGGGGCTCTTCCAATGCCTTAAAAGCAGGCACATTCCCGTATATAGATTTTCCTTCCTCATAATACCACTTTCCCAGCTTGCAACTTCTATGATCCCGCAGTTGAGCTACACTAACTCCCTGAGTTGCAAGCCCTTTAACACTAGAAATTACTCTGTTTTGCCATATTCTATGCTCTATCTCAGCCAAACTAAGCAACACATCTTCATCTGTTTTTACCCTGAAACCCTCAACCTGCTTATTTAATTCCCTAGCCATACCCACCAGATTCTTCATAGCAACTCTTATATCTTCAGCCATATTCTCTATGTTTCTTGCAATGACGGCTGCTTCCTCTACGTTTTTTGCCACCTCTTCAGAAGCCACCGATTGCTCCTCTACAGCCGTTGCAATCCTTGTTGTTTGATCACTTGCCCTCTCAATAGAGTCCACTATCTGATTCAAAGACTCACCAACCTGCTTAATACACTCAACAGCCTTTGTCACCTCGTTAAAACTGTTTTCCACTGACCTTTTCGTTTCATCTGAGTCCACCTGAACAGCTTTTATTGTTTCCGATATCTCAAGAGTAGCCTTTATGGTTCTTTCAGCAAGTTTTCGTACCTCATCTGCAACCACGGCAAACCCCCTTCCCTGCTCTCCAGCCCTTGCAGCCTCAATCGCAGCATTTAGAGCAAGAAGATTTGTCTGATCAGCAATGTCTTTTATTACGGTTACTATATCCCCTATCTCATTTACCCTTTTGTTTAGTTTCTCAACCATCGTTGCGACATCAAATGCTGAGTTATAGACCCTGTTTACGATACCAATTGCTTCTCCAGCCACTTTCTTACCTTCTCCTGCTGCCTCCATGGCCTTCTTTGAAGACTCAGCAGCAAATGAGGTATTTCTGGCTATCTCTGTGATGGTCTGGCTCATCTCCTCAGTAGAGGCAGCTATCTGAGATAGCTGGCTCGATTGTACCTTTGCCCCGTAAGATGCTTCTGCCACTTTTGTCATCGTTAACTCGGCAGCAAGTATGGTGTTCTGGATACCCTGAACTACATTGTTTATCATATTTCCCAGAGAGTGGATTGCCCTACTGAGGTTTGAGGAAAGAAGGCCCATCTCATCCCTTCTACCCTGGTCTATGTTAATACTTAGATTGCCCTCTGATATCTGCTTCACATCCTCTTGCAGTTTTGAAAGAGGTCTAAGTAACACCCTGTTGCCTAGCAACCAAACTGCAGCAAGAACAAACAAACCACTTACGAAAAAAACTGAAAGAAAATTTTTTAAAAACCTTAAACGGGAGTCCAGGTTAAAAACCAGATCAGAAGTGGCCTCAGTTACCAAACTTAAAAATCTCTCACCTTCCCTGTTTACCTCACCCAGAATCTCGTTTTTATGATCCTCAATACCAATGGAGTTTGCATTACCAATAGCGCTTTTATACCGCTCCCACTGATCCTTAATCTCATCTACCTTTACAATGGATTTCTTACCCCTTAAACCATTGCCAGCAGTTGTTAAATCCTTTATAAAACCCTCGATCTTTTCTATCAAAGCTCTGGCGTCACCATTACCGGGGGCCGTATACACAGCCCTTAGCAGTTGTTCAGACAGCAACGCCTGGGCACTAAGTGACCTAATGGTGTTTCCCAAATACCTGATTTCATTTATTGTGTCTGCCATAAATAACAGGGCTGTAAGAAAGAAAAACACAAGAGCAAATACAGAAAACTTAAAAAGGGTTCTTATCTGCATACAAAGTACCCTCCTTTTAAACCTCTCCTTCTCCTGTAATCTGTCCTATTGTGTTCAACTCAGAGTTCTCAAAAAGCCTGGATACCTCAAGGAGTATTAGGAGCCTGTCGTCTAATTTTCCAATCCCTTTTATAGCCTTAGAACCAGCATTATTTGCAAAAGAAGGAGCGGGTTCTATGCTATCTAGAGGAAGCCTTAACACCTCTGAAACAGTATCAACGATAAGACCACAGATTATACCTATATCTACCACTATAATCTTTGACTGAGCGGTACTGCAATCCCCCTGTACTCCAAACTTTTTTCTTAAGTTTACTACGGGTATAACTCTTCCCCTGAGGTTAATAACACCCTCAACAACATATGGAGCATTTGGAATTGGTGTTACTTCAACCATTCTTATAATTTCCTGAACCTTTAGAATATCTATAGCATATTCTTCTTCCCCGAGTCTAAACGTTACAAGCTGTAGTACATCCGAATTCAACCTCATCCCACCCCTCCTGTTACCTTCCTAAATCCTAAACTGTGAAACCATACCCTCAAGGCTAGCTGCAAGCCTTGCCAAATCAGCTGATGCCTGAGATATCTGGGTAGCATTTGAAGATGTTTCATTTGTAACACCTGCAATCGTTTCTATATCCTGAGTTATCTGCTCGGATACAGCTGACATCTCCTCAGTTGCAGAAGCTATCTGCTGAACCATTGACTGAAGATTGGTAACGCTGTTTACTATATCCTGTAGGGCTTTGCCTGCTTTTTTTGAAAGCTCAACCCCCTTTTCAACCTTCTTTGTTGCACCCTCCATGGATGAAACAGCTTTATCCACATCACCCTGAATGGTCTTTATCATCCCCTCTATTTCCTGTGTTGCCTTTGTGGTTCTTTCAGCAAGTTTTCGCACCTCATCTGCAACCACGGCAAACCCCCTTCCCTGCTCTCCAGCCCTTGCAGCCTCAATCGCAGCATTTAGAGCAAGAAGATTTGTCTGATCAGCAATGTCTTTGATTACGGTTACTATCTCACTTATCTGCCTTGAACGGCTACCAAGAGATACTATAAGACCCGAAGATTCGTTTACCACACTTGCTATTGCATTAACCTCCTCTATGGATTTACTAACTTCTCTCTCCCCTTCACGTGCTACCCTTACGGCCTCAGTAGCAAATGAAGCCATATCTGAAGCATTCTTTGCTATATCAACTATGCTCTGAGACATCTCGGTTGAGGATGTCGCAATTTGAGATGCTTTGCTCACCTGCTGTGCAATTCCCTTTGACATCTGCTCTGAACTTGCCGAAAGTTGCTGACTTGCAGAAGCAAGGTTGTCAGCAGACGACTTTATACCTCCTATAATTTCCTTTAGATTCTCTATCATCTTTTTCATGGCACCGGATAACTGTCCTATCTCATCTCTTCCTCTTGATTCAATCGTTACATCAAGCTCACCATCTGCGATCCTGTTAGCTATATTGGTAAAATCAGAAAGGGGATTTGCTATGAGCTTTGTAAGCATCACCACAAAGGTAGATGCCACTACAACTGCCAAAGTACCTAGCCCTATTATGATATTTCTTGAAGATACATAGCTCTTAGATGCTTCCTCATATACAGATTTAGTAACCTCATCTTGTATCTGAATCAATCTTTGAATCTTCTCTGCAACGCTTTTGAACTTAACTGCTGAATCCGTCTGGGCGTTTTGTCTTGCTTCTTCAAGCTTTCCTTCAATTGCCAGATTGTAGGTATTCTGTCTTGATATATTGTAGCTGTTCCATGCCACAATAAGCTCATCTAATACCTTTTTCTCCTCGGGTACAAGGTTTGTTCCGCTGATTTTCTCAATAAGCCTTTCAATCTTGACTATACTGTTTTTAGCCCTCTCAAATATAGCTCTTCTTTTAGATTCATCAGGCTCACCTACAATCTGTAGAGCTCCGATTCTTAGATTTGAAAGCTCGTAACTTATTTCTCCAAGGTCAATAAGCGGTACTAAACGGTCTTTATAGATCGTCTGTATTGATTCTTTCATAGACATTAGTTGATATAGATTCATCGCACCCGGAATTAAAATAACCACCATCAAAACAGCAAAACACATAATGAGTTTCGATCGCGTATTTACATTCCTAAAGAAGTCCATATCCCAAAACCTCCAAGGGGTACATCTGGTTTTTTATGCAAAAACGGTGCCACATTAACTGGTATCAAAAACGCATAAATCTGGGAATGAAGAAGGAAAAACCTTAACAGATAAGGCATTTTTTTCCTGCTTGAGATCGAGGAAACCATCAGAGTACACACAATATCCATAAGGTTTTCCCTTTATATTATCGGTTTTATAACGGGAAACTTTAGGGTAATTAGAGAGAACTCACTATCTCACCAGCTATATCTTCCAGAGGTAAAACCTTATCCGCCAATCCTGCCTCAACCACTGCCTTTGGCATTCCATATACCACACACGTCTCCTCATTCTGTGCAATCACCTTTCCCCCACTTTCTCTTAAGGCAGAAATACCCTTAAGACCGTCATTTCCCATACCGGTAAGTATCACACCAAGGGCCCTTCCCGGAAAACACTCTGCAACTGAGGTCATAAGAAGATCAACCGATGGGCGGTATATATACTCATCATCACTTGTTATGGAGATAACGGTTTCTATACCCCTTTTTCGCAGTCTCATATGCCCCCTTCCCGGTGCGATAAAAGCAACCCCTTGTTTCAAGACCTCTCCATCCTCAGCTTCTTTAACTGTAATCTGACTTATCTGGTTTAGTCTTTCGGCAAAGGGTCCGGTAAAGGTTGCAGGCATATGCTGGGCAATTACAATGGGAACCGGAAAGTTCTTTGGCAGTTTTGGGATGATCTCCTGAAGTGCCCTTGGACCTCCTGTTGAGGTTCCTATGGCAACCACCCCTATTTTTCTACTTGAGGTTAGGTGAGCCCTGTTAACCTCGTTTGATTTATAAGGAAAGGGACTTACCCTTTTTCTTATATTTTTTCTCCCGGCAACTTTTTTCACCTTCTCAATAAGCAATTCTTTTAACTTCACAATATCTACTGAAAGCTCGGATAGGTTTTTGGGGATGAAATCCACAGCACCGATATCAAGGGCATCAAGTGTAACCTTTGCTCCCTCAGACGTTAGAGAACTTACGATAATTACCGGAACGGGTTTTATCTCCATAATACGTTTTAGTGCTGTAAGACCATCCATTCTGGGCATTTCCACATCCATTGTCACTATATCGGGGTTTAAACTCATAACCTTCTCTATTGCTTCTACCCCATCCCGTGCAACACCTACAATCTCGATCTCGGGATCGGAAGAAAGCATGGTCTTTAAGGCATTTCTCATAAATGCTGAGTCATCAACTATAAGAACCCTTATCATCTTCTTTAGAACCCAAACTCTCTTAAAAGCTCATCAACATCGGCCTGGGTTATCTTCTGGGAAGTTGCCTCAGTTCTATAGCCCACCTCCACCCTTTCACCAAAGTTCTTTATAAGCCTTACAAGTTCCTCTTCTATATCCCCTATAAGCTTTATTACCTTCTTTATAAGCTGTCCCGTTATATCCTGAAAGGACTGAGTTGTAAGCACTTCAATCAGGTCATCCTCCAGGTTATTTTTAAAGTTCTTTAGGTACTCTACCGATACCTCCGGTCCGCTAAGCCTCTTTATATGGGTATCAAGATCATCCATACCCAGTATATACTTCTCAACTATGCTCATTGTTTTATTTGCAGCTTCTTCTGATTTCTCAATAACAAACTCAAGTGACTCGATTGTACTAGGTATCTCTCTCATTGCCACTTCCTTTATCTTTGGATCAATAGCCTGTTTAAAGCTCTTAATAGTATCATGAAGTTTCCTTGTTATTTTCCCTATCTCACTAAAAAGTTCATCCTGTCCCTTCTTTATCATGTTCTGAATAACCTTATCCGCTCTATCATAGTCACATTCAGCAAGGGCATTTATAAAATCCACTATATCATCAAGAACCATATATCTCGGATCACCAGAGTCCGCTTTCCTTTTTTCAAAGAAATCCCTTGCATCCTTAAGCTCCTTAACCGTAATTTCTCCACCCATCGTCTGAACTTTTTTGGTTAACTCAACCTTCCCATCTTCTCTTTCCTTAAAAGAAACCAGAAGATCCTCAAACACCTCCAGCTCTCCTTCGGGAAGCAACCTCTTTGTATCAAGCAAAACAGCAACCCGGTCTTTAAGTTTAACTATACCCTCAGCTTGCTCTAAAGAGCTGTGGAAAACACTCTCTGTTGCTTCAATACTTGATTCCTCCACACTTATTATACCGCTTACCTTATCTACAACCACACCAAAAAGCATGCCTCCATGAGTTATTATGATAACCTTATTACCCAATTCATAACCTACTGCCTCATTCTTTTCCATCCCCTTCAATCCCATAAGCTTTTTAAGATTAACCAAAGGAACCACAACTCCTCTCAAGTTTGTAACCCCTTCGATATAGGCAGGAGCCAGAGGAATCCTTGTTATAGGGGGCATATTTATAATCTCCCGTACATTTAACACAGGAATCATATACTCATTTTGGTCGAGATAAAATCCAATATACTGCTCCATGATTTCCTCCTTTGATATTGCACTCATCCAAAAATACCCCTTGCAATTCCCGATGGGTCAAGAATAAGCACAACACTTCCATCTCCAGTTATTGTTGCTCCGACAACGTAGGAAGATGATACATCCAAGCCAGTAATTGGTTTAACCACAATCTCTTCAAGTCCAAGGAGCTCATCCACAGAAATACAAAACCGTCTTTCCCCTATCGCGATAACAACACCGTATTCACATTGTATTCCCTCACCACACCCAAAACCCAGTAGAGCTGAGAGGTCAAAAAGCGGAAGGGTTTTCTCACGTACGCAAAGCATTCTCTTTCCTGATACTTTCCTTACATCGCTGGAACCCAACTTTAAGAGCCCCTCAACCGAGCTTAGAGGAATAGCATACTGAACCCCCATAGACCGCACTATTATGGCCTGAATTATTGCAAGGGTAAGGGGAATGCTTATTCTAAATGTTGTCCCCTTATCCTTTCTCGAAAAAACCTCTATATACCCATTTAGCTTAGAGACGGCTGTTTTAACAACATCCATTCCAACACCACGTCCGCTAAACTCGGTAGAAACATCAACCGTAGAAAAGCCTGGCGTAAAGATAAGGTTTATAGCCAGATCCTCCGACATCCTTTGTGCCTCATCCTCGGTTATAATTCCCTTTTCGATTGCCTTTCCCTTTATCCTCTCCACATCCAGTCCTCTACCATCATCCGAGATCTCTATAATAATCTGTTTTCCCCTTTGAAAGGCATTTATGGAAATAATACCTTTTTCATGTTTACCCTTTGCCTTTCTTTCCTCAGGGGTTTCTATGCCATGGTCTATTGCGTTTCGCATAAGATGAACAAGGGGGTCATCTATCTCCTCAATAACCGATTTATCAACTTCTGTGTTTTCTCCTGAAATCCTAAGTTCAACCTCTTTCCCGAGTGATTTAGATATATCCCTTACAAGGCGGGGGAATTTGTTAAAAACCCTGCTTATTGGCTGCATCCTCATTTTCATAACAGCAATCTGCATATCAGAGGTTACAAGGTTAAGAGATGAGACCGCTTCAAGGAAACCCTTTACATACGGATCGTCTGCAAACTTTCTCTCAAAGTAACCTGCAATATTTAAAAGCCTGTTTCTTATTAAAACTGCCTCCCCCGTAAGATCCATTACCTCATTTAGCCTCTCCACATCAACCCTTAGTGTCTGGACTCTCTCTCTTCTCTCAAAAACCGCTTTCTCATAATCTATCGGCACCTGATTTTCGGCTTCCAGAGCAGATTCTGACCGAACCATCTTCTGCCCTTTTGATTGTGCTTCTTTAAGGGAATCCTCAAGCTCTTTTACCAATTCACCAACATCCTCGTTAAAACCATCCCCTGTTTCAATGTGGTTAATAAGAACCCTAAGTTTATCGGTGCTTTTAAGGAGTACATCAATCAGCCTATCTGTAGGCGGGATCTCACCATCCCTTAGCTTCTTTAAGATATTTTCTGCCCCGTGAGATATATCCACTATGGATTTAAATCCAAGAAAACCAGCTGCACCCTTGATGGTATGGACTATCCTGAAAATCTCATTGACTATAGCTTTATCGTATCCCTTTTCCTCAAATTCAACAAAGAGAGAGTCCAGCTTATCTAACGATTCTTTTGACTCCAGTATAAACTCTGTTACCACTTCCTCCATCTCACCGGACATATCCTTTACCGCTCCTGTTTTTTGAGCTTTTCCATAATCCTGTCCATTTTTTCCCTAAGAACCTCAGCCGTAAAAGGTTTTACAATGTAGTTACTCACACCCGCCTTTATAGCTTCTATCACCTTATCCTTTTCAGCCTCGGCCGTAACCATAAGAAAGGGAATATCCTTTAGCTGAGGATCACTTCTAACCTTTTTAAGAAGCTCAAACCCATCCATATTGGGCATATTCCAGTCAGATACAATGAACTCAAATCCGTTGTTTTTCAGTTTTGAATACGCCTGTATACCATCTTCAGCTTCCTCTATGTTCTCATAGCCCAGCTGTTTAAGAAGGTTTTTTATAATGCGTCTCATCGTTGGAAAGTCATCTACAACAAGTATTTTCATCTTGGGATTAAACATAGAAACCTCCTTAAATGGGTTTGATTTTTAACACATCCTCAATATGACGCAATAAGAGATCAGCAGTTACAGGTTTTACAATGTAGCCATCCACCCCTGCTCTTATTGCCATCTCCTTTTTCTCTCTATCACTCTCTGTAGTTACCATAAGAACCGGTATATCCACACTCAGAGGGTTGGTTTTAACCGTCTTTACAAACTCGATGCCATCCATATAAGGCAAATAGAGCTCAACCAATATAAGATTAATATCGGCATCTACAAGCTTTTCTAAAGCATCCAGTCCGTTTTCAGCAAAAACAACCTCAAAACCCATTGATTTAAGGTATATACCTAGAAGCTTTCTGGTGGTTTTACAACCATCTACTATAAGTGCCCTCATGGAATTACCTCCTTTATTCCCTCTGATACACAATAACCCCATCGATGATAACGGGTTTAAATGCACGGGTTACATTATGAAGGCTCTCAGAGGAACCTATAAACAGAAAACCTCCGGGCTTTAAACATCCATACAACAGTGATAGGGCCTTCTGCTTTGCACCCTCACCGAAGTAGATAAGCACATTGCGACAGAATATGACATCCATATCGTGCATAAACCTCATCCTCTTCTCATCCACGAGATTAACATTAACAAACCTAACCCCTTTCTTTACCACCTCATCCAGTTCGTAGCTCTGGCCGCTGTTTTTAAAGTACTTCCTAAGATAGAACTCCGGAACGTTTCTTACAGAATACGAACCGTAGACCCCTTTTCTTGCAAACTCCAAAGCGCTTTCGCTTATATCTGAAGCAATTACCTCAACTGTATCAAACATATTCTCAATAAGGAGCATCCGAATCGTATACGGTTCTTCACCGGTTGAACATGCAGCAGACCATATCTTTACGGTCTTTTGCTTTTGTATAATACTTGGCACTATGTGCTTAACTAGCACATCAAACTGCCTAGGCTCCCTAAAAAAAGATGTTTCGTTTGTTGTTATGGCATCATATAGCTTTAGAAGTTCGTTAGAATCTGTGTTTGACTGTATCAGGTACAGATACTCTTCAAACGTATTTAGGTTTCTTTCCAAAACCCTTTTGGTCAGCCTGCTTTCAACAAGGTACTTCTTTGAATCAGGTATATAGATACCGGTTTTTTCGTATACAAAATCCCTTAACTGCTTAAATGTAGAATCCCGAAGTACTATACCCATTCCAGTTGCTCTTTGTAACGAGTAACGATTTCTCTGAGTACAGGATCCAGCCTACTTAGGCAGAATAAGAACCTTTCTGAATCTATTGCAAGAAGAGATTTAATTGCCTCCTCAACTACCTCTGGATTCTTCTCCCTAGACAACAGATTAAGAATCGGTTCGAAAGCCCCCTTATCCTTTAGCTTCCCTAAAGCCAAAACTGCAGATCTCCTTACACCGCTATCAAAATCCTCCAGAGCCTTAATCATTGCTGATTTTGCTCCGTAACAACCTATATCTCCTAAAGCCTCCATACTTGCCCGCCTTATATCCCTTATATCCGTATCCAGTAGTTGCATGAGAAAAGGAATAGCTTCCCTGCACCCAAGCCTTCTGATAACATCAATTGCTATTGCTTTTCCTCTGTATTTAAAAGATGGGTCCGCAATTATATCTATAAAAACACTTATACAGCCAAAACGACAAAGAAGATCCTTAATGGTAGAGATCCTCTCCTCATTTCCCGGTTCAGATGGATCAAGTGAACCTGCCAGGTCCACAATATGATAAACTGCATCTTTTTCTCCAAGATCAATTAGCTTCTCTATAGCTATTATCTTCTCCCCCCAATCACCACTTCTTAGCATATCAATAAGCACCTCAGAAACTCCAGGTACAGCAGGACATATTCCCATCTTAATCATGCTTTTTACAACGTTTTTCTTTTCAAATCCCTCTGCTTTTGATAGGTGCTTTAATAGTGCATTAACAGATACTTTTCCCCCTATCCTGCTCAGCGCCTCAACAGCAGCACACCTTATAGCCTCTGATTTACTGTTTAGAAGGGGAACAATAAACCCAGCAGAGGATTCATCTCCCATTAAGGCAATGGATTCAAGAGCTGAGAAGCAAACCCACTCACTATAGCTTAAAGCGTTAACCAATTGGGGCAGGGCCTCTTTATACTTAATAACACCGAGAACACGTGCAGCAGATGCCCTAACATTCGGACTGGGATCCGTTTCAAGGATCCTTACAATATCCTCTGGATAATCGCATACTTTGATCTCGGAGATAAGATAAAGTGCAAGTTGACGGACAGTGTCATCTTTATCCTTTAAAAGAGAACGAAGTAGGGGCAGTGACACAGTTCCTATGCCCTTCAGTATTACGATAGCCATACTTATTAACGATGGCTCATCCCTTAAAAGTGGCAACACCATATACGCTGTGACCTCACCACCTATGGATATAAGGGAACGCATAGCTGCATCCTGGACACCCCGATCTCTATCACGTAATGCCTTTATCAAGGGATAAATTGCCCTTTCATCCCCGTGTCCCAGTGCCTCCGCAGCCCGGTATCTTTTTAAAGGATCCGGATGGGAAAGTTCTTCAATTAACTTTAAAAGCCTACTTAATTGCATGAGCGGTAAACCCACTACAAATTGAGTTTTGCTTTAAGCCTTAAAAGTGCCTGATTGTGTAGCTGCGAAACCCTGCTCTCCGTAATATTTAAAATCTTTCCTATCTCCTTCATGGTCATCTCTTCCCAGTAGTAAAGTGAAAGAACAAGCTTCTCTTTTTCAGGAAGTTCTTCTATAACCCTTGCAATTGCCTCCCTAACCTGACTCTCCTCTAATACGGAAAGAGGGGTTTTAGCATCAGGATCGCAAATATACTCAAGCAGATCCACGCTTTCTTCGTTTCTGTTTTTTTCCTTAAAACTTTCAAAATTCAGTACCACTTCCATATTTGCACTCTGAAGTATCTTATAGTACTCATCAACCGAAATATCTAGCTTTTTAGCAACCTCTTCTGCTTCCGGTGGACGGCCAAGTTTTGATTCAAGCTCCAGATAGGTTTTCTTAACCGCACTGATTTTTTCTTTCATGGACTTTGGTATCCAACTCTGAGACCTAAGCTCATCAAGCATTGCTCCCCTTATCCTTGATTCTACAAAGGTACTGAGCCTTGCCACTCCCTCTTTATACCTTTGAAGAGCCTCCAAAAGCCCGACAATTCCAGCACTTATAAGATCCTCTACCGAAAGTTGGGGTGGAAGTCTCCATGCAAGCCTATAGGCTGTGTACTTTATAAAAGGGAGAAAATCCCTTATTATCTTTTCCTTCTCCTCCTCACCCAATTCCCTCTTATACCCTAGGTCCAAACTGGCTAAAGGCTTCACATCTGTCTTTCCCCTCAACATGGGTTTTTGCAGTTAGAATATGCAAGGATCATGCCATACCGAATGTGTCGCCTAACCTACTGTTTTCATTAGAGAAAACAAATTCCAAGAATCTCTAATTGTGACAAAATTTGTATCCACCTGACTTTACGTATCTGTAGATAGGGATAACAGATCCTTAATAAAAAACTGTAAGGCCCCCTTAATCTTTTTCTCCCGCTCCAAAAGCTTGGGGGCAATTTCATAGAGCTTTTTAGAAGCAGGACACTCAGGATACATCTCTACAAAAGCCCTCTGTGCCCGTACAGCCTTTTGGATAGATTCATCCACCGGAATGTAGCCCAGATAATTCAGGGATAAGTTAAGAAAGCGGTCAGCCACAAGAGAGAGACGCTTAAATACCTCCATTGCCTCTCTTGAATTCTTGACCAGGTTTACCAGGATATGGAAATCCTTTTCCTGATACCTGGTAAAAAGCACCTTGATCAAGGCATAAGCATCTGTAATTGAAGTTGGTTCAGGTGATACAACCACTATTATTTCCTGGGCAGTTATACAGAAGAAGGCCACATTCTCGGATATACCGGCAGCGGTATCAATTAAAAGTACATCTATCTTGTGCCTAAACGATTCAAATGCCTCAAGTATCCTTAGTCTCTGAAACTCACTTAGAGCTGTTAGCTCCTGTATCCCAGAACTTGCAGGAATCACCTTTATTCCATAGGGTCCCTCAACCACTATATCCTCAAGTCTTTTCTCCCCATTAATAACGTGCTGTAGATTGTATCTGGGGGTAAGTTGAAAAAGTACATCTATGTTGCTCAAGCCCAGATCAGCATCGAGTATAAGCACCTCTTTACCCAGCTTTCTCAGGGGAATAGCAAGGTTGGCCACTATATTGGTCTTACCCACACCACCTTTCCCACTTGTTACCGCAATTGTCTTTATAAAACCTTTAGAACTTTCCTTTAGCATTTGACAAACCCCTTTTTAAGTATCAGATTTGCAAGATCATCTCTTGCAGGAAACTCAATATCTCTGGGAACATTCTGTCCAGTAGTTATATAGGCAACTGGCTTGCGGTAAGTCATGATGAGATTGTAAAGAGATCCAAACCTTACAGCTTCATCCACCTTCGTAAATGCTATACAGTCTACAGGTAGCTTTCTGTAAAACCTGTAAGACTCCATTACAAACTCATCGTCGTAGTTTGCACTTATCAGTAAGTGAAGCTCTAAGGAGAAAGGGCTAATAGATTTTTCTCCGCTGTTTACGCTCTCAAGGATTTCGTAAAGTTCGTTAACATAGCCTTCATTGCTTGGACTTCTTCCAGTAGTATCTATAAAGATAACATCCCTTGTCTGAATAAAATTGCAAAGATTCTCAACAAACTCATTAGCATTCGACACAATCGACAGGGGTATTCCCATTATCCTTGCATATATCCTGATCTGCTCTGTCGCACCAATTCTATAAGTGTCAAGACTTATAATAGCAGCCCTTTTACCCTCCCTAATTGCATGCGCACAGAGTTTAGCAACGGTAGTGGTTTTACCCACACCCGTAGGACCAACAAGCATTATAGCCCTTTTATCAAACGTCTTTGTCCTTACCTCTATATCACTGGCAATCAATTGGGGTATTTGCTCCAGATCCCCTACGTTCTCACAGATACGCAAGGCAAAATCCTTTTTTATAGCCCTTTCCCTAAGAAAACTCAATATGGCTCTTTTTTTGGCAGGCAGTGATATTTCAAAACCACTACTCTTCATGCTTTTGATTAACTCTCTTATCTTCCTTACCTCATCTTTTATTCCCTCAGCAAGCATTGCATACTGCTTCACCATAGAAGACTCAAATTCCCTGCTGTTTTTTTCCTCAATACCAATCCTGCTTTCCACATCGTAATCCACAGCAGCCGTTACCTCCACAAATGAATTTAACCCCTTTTTCTCTTCAGTTGAGAGGATAACAGCATCCTCACTTAGCTCTCTTCTTACAAGCTCTAGGGCTTCAGCAAAGGTCTTTGCTTTAAATCTTTTAATTTTCATATCTTATCACCCCTACTACATAAGGTTTTACCGAGGGTAAAATCTCAGCGCTTGAAAGCACAATAACCGAAGGCAAGAAACGCTCCGTAATCTTTCTAAGAAATCTTCTTACTCTAGAAGAACAAAGAATTATGGGATACTGAAGTTTAGCAGCATCTGCACTGCTAAAAGCTTTCTCCACGGCCTTAATCAGACTGTTTACAACACCTGGATCCAAAGCTCCCCCATCCTCCATTGAATCAAGGATTGCGCTTTCAAAAGCAGGGTCCAGTGTCATAACATAAAGCAACCCATCAGGAGATAAATACTGTTTTGTAATAACTCTTGATAGCGCCTGTCTTACATACTCGGTTAACAACTCTGTATCCTTCGTTGAAGGGGCATAGTCAAGAAGGGTTTCGAGAATAGTGACAATATCCTTTATGGGAACCCTTTCTTTAAGCAGGTTTTGCAAAACCCTCTGAACTCCTCCAAGTGTTAGCTGTGTTGGTATTAGCTCCTCAACCAGCTTCGGATATTTTTTGGCCACATTATCTAGCAAACTCTGTACCTCCGTTCTTGTTAAAAGTTCCCAGGCATGGCTCTTTATTACCTCGGTAAGGTGAGTTATAATCACCGTGGCAGTATCAACCACCATATATCCCTTATCTTTTGCACTCTCAACATCTTTCTCACTTATCCAGAAAGCTGGAAGCCCAAAGGCTGGCTCCTTTGTTGGTATACCATCTATTCTTTCGGCTTTCTCTGAAGGTACAGCAAGCCAGTACCCCATCATTACCTCCCCACGAGCAACTTCCATACCCCTTAGAAGAAGAACATACTCATGGGGTCTAAGCTGTAGATTGTCTTTTATATGTATAGGAGATACAACAAAGCCCAGCTCGGATGCTATCTGTCTTCTCATGGACTTTATTTTGCTTAAAAGACCAGAGGTTTCACTTTCTACGAGAGGAATAAGCCCATAGCCGATTTCAAACGTAAGAGGTTCTATCTCAAGAAGCGTATCAATATGGCTCTCCTGAGGAGGTTCTTTAACTTCTTCTTCCTCCTTTTCCTCTAGGGGAATCCTTGAAACCATATAGGCTATAATCCCTGATGCAAGGGAAAATATAAAAAATGGTAGAAGCGGCATTCCTGGAACAAGACCAAGAACAAGTATTATCCCTGAAGCAGTGGCCAGAGATTTTGGGTTTACCAAAACCTGTTTTGTTATTTCTTCCCCAAAATCTGTCTCAACACCGGCTCGGCTCACAACTATACCTGCAGCGGTTGAAACAAGTAGAGCCGGTATCTGTGAGATTAGGCTATCACCTATGGTTAGGATAGTATATGTTTTTGCTGCCTCCGAAACGGGCATACCCTGCTGTAGTGTTCCTATAATAAAGCCAACAATTATGTTTATGCCGGTAATTATCAACCCTGCTATCGCATCTCCTCTTACAAATTTACTTGCTCCATCCATTGCCCCATAGAAATCGGCTTCCTGTGCGATAAGTTCTCTTCTTTTCCTTGCCTCTTCTTCATTTATAAGACCTGCATTAAGATCAGCATCAATTGCCATTTGCTTACCTGGCATCGAATCCAGTATAAAACGTGCAGCTACCTCAGCTATCCTTCCTGCACCTTTTGTGATAACAACAAAGTTTATTACGATCAATATAAGAAAGACCGTAAAACCAACAACATAGTTTCCTCCCACAACAAAACTCCCAAAGGACTTTATCACCTGACCTGCTGCATCTATACCCTCGCTACCTTTAAGAAGTATCAACCTGGTTGATGCAATGTTTAATGAGAGCCTGTACAGCGTGACGATCAAAAGGAGTGAAGGAAAAATAGAGAAATCCAGAGGTTTTTTTATGTATATACTTGTTACTAGGATAACAATTGAAAGCGATATGGAGAGAGAAAATAGGATATCAAGTAGGAAGGGGGGGATAGGAATTATCATCATTCCCAGAATGATAACAACCCCTATAGCCACAATGTTCTCCTTCCTTAGCTTAATCCCCCTCATACAATCCTTCCAATTCTGTACAGATATGCAAGTATCCTTGCCACAGCCCTGTATAATTCCTCTGGAATAGTTGAACCGATTTCAAGCTTATATAGAGCCTGGGCAAGTGGTTTATCTTCGACAATAGGGATACTGTGTTTCCTTGCTATCTCTTTAATCTTATCCGCTACCAACCCAGCCCCCTTTGCAATAACCTTGGGAGCTGGAGTCTCATTTTTTCTATACATTAAGGCAACAGCCAGGTGGGCTGGATTTGTTATTACAACTGTTGCCTTTGGAACCTCCTGCATCATCCGTTTTCTGGCCAACTCTCTCTGTATGCTTTTTATTCTTGACTTAACCAGTGGATCCCCTTCATGTTCTTTCATTTCCTCCTTGAGCTCGTACCTTGTCATCTTGATTGAACGTTCAAAACGCCATCTTTCAATTAGATAATCAATTAAGGCAAGAGCAAGAAATACTATAAAGACTACTAGAACCACCCTAGCTATAAACTTTAGAGAAAACGCCACTATCTCTGGCAAACTCATAACAGGTACAGAAGGCAATAGATAAAGCGATTTTTTTACTATGTAGAAGAATAAAACTCCACCAACTGCAAATTTAAATACACTCTTTAAAAGCTCAAAAAAACCAGACAGAGAAAAGATCCTGTTTAAACCGTTTAAAGGGTTTAAGCGTTCAATTTCAAACCCCAAAGGTTTTAGTACAAAACCTCCCTGAAGCACACCGGTAAAGACTGCAAATACAAAAGGGATTATCAAAAACGGTATCAAAACAGATACCATTTTGGGAAATGCAAAATTGGCAACAAAGATTATGTCCTTTTCGTGTAATGAGCCTAAAACGTACTTAATCAGGTAGAAGATGCTATCAATAGAATGGTTTCCCGCAAGATACAGGAAAAGAAATACCCCGGCAGTACCAAACATGGATATAAGCTCCCTACTCCTTGGTACCGAGCCCTTCTCCTTTGCCTTCTCACGCCGTCTAGGAGTTGGTTGTTCTGTCCTTTCTTCAAAATCCGGCATATTAGCTAATTCCCTAGTAGATATATGAGTTTTAGTAGTTCGTCTTTGATACCGCCAATATATATCCCACTAACGTATATAAAAACTGATATGCCAAACAGCATTACCAAAAAACCCACCAGAATAAACACAGGAGAGCTAATAAAAAAGACATTTATCTGCGGGGTGGCTCTATACACAAAGCCAAGAACGAGATTTGTTATAAGCATCATTATAAGGACAGGAGCGCTTAGTTTTAAAGCAAGGACAAACATCCTTACAACAACTGAAAGTATCTGTCCCATTAAAACACTTAAATCCATTTTTCCATAAGGCATCCATTCATAGCTCTTTACAAACACTTTTATAAGATCATGATGAGCATCCATTGCAAGAAAAGTTAACATCGCTATGATCCCGTATAATCTGGCCACCTCTGTTGATTGACCAAACTCGGGATCAAAGACAGATGCCATACCAAGACCCATTGTGGTACTTACCAGCTGAGCTGCAATTTCAACTGCAAAGAAAACAAAGCGGGCAATAAATCCAAGGGCTATTCCTAAAACTATCTCACGGGCAACCAGCACCGGTATATAGGTCTCTTTAACTCTTGGTTCCACAACAGGCGTAAGGAGTGCAGAGAAAGCCAAGACAAGACCTACTTTAAATTGGACAGGAAAACTCTTGCTTCCAAAAAAGGGAAGCATACCTACAAAGATACTTATCCTTAAAAGGATAAGCAGAAAGTTAAATATATATTTGGATAGAAAACCTGTCTCTATCATTTTATATACATCGGGATGTTATTGATTATCGTTGCTGTAAAAGACACCATAATCCGTATCAACCACGGGAATAGAAGGAAAATACAGAGAAACACAGCTATTATTTTTGGAACAAAAGTGAGTGTAAACTCCTGTATCTGGGTAACAGCCTGAAAAAGACCAACAAAAAGACCAACCAGAAGACTTACAAGAAGGGCTGGTCCGGAAACCAGAAGGATTGTTTTTAGAACCTCCTGCGATATATCCCTTACAAGCTCTACCGTCATTGAAAGCTCCTCAACATTGATCCCACAACAAGATTCCATCCGTCTGCAAGAACAAAAAGCAGAAGTTTAAAAGGAAGCGATATGAGAACCGGAGGGAGCATCATCATTCCAAGCGAAAGCAATATACTTGATACAACTATGTCTATAATCAAAAAAGGCAAAAAGATGAGGAACCCAATCTCAAAGGCCGTTCTGAGCTCACTTATAGCAAAAGCAGGCGCAAGAACTTTAAGTGAAAGTTCTTCTGGTTTTGAAGGAGGCCTTTCTCCTGACATCTTAAGAAACAGAGCAATATCCTTTTCCCTGGTCTGCCTGAGCATAAATTTTTTAAGCGGATACTCGGATCTTTTAAAGGCCTCTTTTATATCTATTTGTTTATCCACATAAGGCTGTATAGCCTCTTTCACCACAGTATCTATAGTTGGGGACATAATGTAGAAGGTTAAGAAAAGAGAAAGCCCTATTATTACAGGATTTGGAGGTATCTGCTGACCGCTTATAGCCTGACGCATAAGAGAGAAGACAACAACCAGACGTGTAAACGATGTAAACATAATGAGTAAGGCCGGCAAGAAGGAAAGAAGGCTTACGATAAGGAAAACCTCAATTACAGGATCACTTATCTGCACCTAGAAGCTCCTCCTTGATCTCTCTAAGCCTGTTGATCCTATCCACGATTTCTTTGGTCAAACCGTATCCTATTTCACCCTCATCAATGGTTTTTAACAGCTTAAAGTCATTTGAAGTAACCCCAATAACCAGTATCTCTTTTCCAATCTTCACAACTGAAATGCCTTTTTTTAACCCCAGAGATCTGTATGCCAGTATCTTTATAATCTCTTCCGTTTTTTTCTGTCTTTTCCCGAGAAAAACTCCCATAACCAGTATAAGACTTACTACCAAACCTAAAGCCAAAGCTGTTTGAATGTATGCTTCCATCATTTAAGTTGCCTTATCCTCTCTGCAGGGGTTATTATGTCCGTAACCCTAACACCAAATTTTTCATTAACCACAACAACCTCTCCTCTTGCAACGAGTTTGTTGTTTACAAGTATCTCCATAGGTTCCCCAGCAATCTTATCAAGCTCAATAACCGATCCTTGACCAAGCTGCAGCAGATCCCTAACAAGCATCTTTGTTCTGCCCAGTTCCACCGTGATAGTTAAGGGGATATCTAAGAGGAAATCTATACTTCTCTTATTTAGCTCATCTCTGGGCTCCTGCTTGAGTTCTTCAAAACCTGCTTCCTCAACCTGCTGATTTTTTGAATCCATATTAAACCTCCTCAGTTTCCAAAACCCTTGTTATTTTTACTGCTTGACTACCTCTACTGTAGCCAGGCTTTCCCATAAACTTTGGAATCTCTTCTATCTTAACAACTACTTCCTCATCTACCGACTTTCCCAGATTTATTATGCTTCCAACCTCAAGGTTTAAGAGTTCTTCTAGTGTAATCTCAACACTTCCCAACTCTGCTACCAATTCAAAATAAGAATCCATCAATATCTCCTTTAGCCTGTCAACCCATCTTCGATCCACAGTTAAAATATCACTCTGAATCCCTGAGTACATCCTTTCCCTGACCGGCTCAATCAAGGCGTAGGGAATACAGAAAAAGAACCTTCCCTTAAAATCCTCTATCTCCACCAAGATTTCTATTTTAATAACGATCTCACTAGGGGTTACAATAGTTATAAAATGAGGGTTCATTTCAGAAGAGACGTACTCTGGGTTAAGAGGAGCTATATGCTCCCACGCATTGTTAAGGTCTCTTAAAACTAAAGAGACCAACTTAACAATTATCTGTTGCTCTATCTTTGTAAAAGACCTACCTTCAGCCCTATACCAGGATACACTTTTCCCACCAAACAGCAGCTCAAGCAATGTAAAAATAAGAGGGGCCTCAAATATCAACAGAGCATAACCCTTAAGGACATTGTCCATCTTAAAGATATTTATACTGGAGGGATACGGAACAAGTTTTAAAAACTCACCAAACTTCATAAGCTCCATCCCGCTTACGCTAACCTCAACAAACCTCATTATAAATTCAGACAGAGAACTCCTAAAAAACCTTGCAAACCTCTCGTTTGCTATCTCCAGGCCAGGCATCCTACCACGAACTATTCTTTCCTGATTCGTAAGGTCATAGGGTCTGACCCCACCAGTCTCCTGTTTGCTCTCGGCTTCTATTTCTCCGGATTCCAGAGCCTGAAGAAGCAGGTCTACCTCTTCCTGTGATAGAATATCCTTCATTGCGCTACAAACTCCGTAAAGTAGACATTGCTAAATACGTTTTTGCCAATAACCTGATTTGCTCTAAGCAGTATCTCATCTTTTAGTTGAATCTTACCCTCAGGGGTCAAAATGGATTCCACAGATTTGGAGCTTACAAACGTGATTATCATATCCCTTAATTGAGGAACCTTACTCGATACAAGCGGTTCATATGAGGGATCAGAAAGCTCAAACTGTGCACTAAGCTTAAGGAACCTATTCGGCTCCCTAAGGTTTAGGATAAGCGGGTCAAGGGCAAAAAGGACGGTTTTAACAGGCTTATCCTCCTCTTTAGCATGAGGAGATTTTAAAAACTTCTTGTAACCAAAAAAGCCTCCTGCTGCAGCGGCAACAAATACAACGGCAATAACAAGAAGCCTACCCTTCCCACCCTTCTTTCCCTTCTCTTGGGGTTCCTTTATCTCATCTGCCATCCCTGCCCTCTCCTTGTCTCTTTAGGAATGCTTACCCTATCTACTATGCATTTATCATGCCTGAAAAAAAGAACTGAAATCGGCCCAAGAACGTCAATATGTTGACAAACTTTCAAGCTATGTGTCATAAACCCGACACTCCATCGCGCATAAAAAGAAAAAAACATGCTCAAAACCTTGACATATTTAGGTAAAATTCCTAAAATTCCTTTACCAGATGCAACAAAGAATCCTGATTATCGAAGATGACCAGACCCTTGCAGATTACATCTCCCTGATTTTAAAAGAGCACGGTTTTGAAGTTACAGCAACCTACAGTGGGGCCCAAGGCCTTGAGCTGTTAAGGAAGGAGAAATTCCACCTTGTTTTAACTGATCTGGTTATGCCCTGTGGAATCAGTGGTCTGGATGTGTTAAAAGAGATATCCGCATCAAAGATAGATGTTCCCGTCATAGTGGTTACAGCCTTTGCCAGTGTGGATACTGCAGTTGAGGCCATGAAGCTTGGGGCTTTTGATTACGTAACCAAACCTTTTAACGTGGATGAGCTTATAATAACCATTAACAGGGCAATAGAGGTCTCCAAGCTTAAAAGGGAAAATGCTAAACTGAGGGAAGAGCTAAGGAAGAAATACAGCTTCAAAGGCCTTATAGGCATCTCTCCAAAAATGTTAAAACTATACGAGTTGATAGAGAAGATATCAGATACTGACTGCACTGTGCTTATTACTGGGGAGAGCGGAACAGGAAAGGAACTAATTGCAAGGACAATACACTTTAATAGCCCAAGGGCACAAAAACCCTTTATTCCTGTAAACTGTGCTGCAATCCCTGCTAGCCTCTTGGAGTCAGAACTTTTTGGACACGAAAAGGGAGCGTTTACAGGAGCCTTCAGCACACGTATAGGTCGTTTTGAACTTGCCAACCATGGAACTCTGTTTCTAGATGAAATAGGAGATCTCGATCCTTCTCTTCAGGCAAAGCTGTTAAGGGCAATTCAGGAAAAGGAATTTGAAAGGGTTGGAGGGGTTAAAACGATAAAAGTAGATGTAAGAATAATAGCTGCAACAAACCGGGATCTCGAGGAACTGACAAGGATAGGAAAATTCAGAGATGACCTATTTTACAGGCTAAATGTGGTTCAGATCCACATACCCCCTCTAAGGGAACGCCGTGAGGACATTCCATTGCTTCTTGACTACTATATAAACGAGTTCTCAAAAAAGATGAAAAGGAACCCTTTTGAGTTTACAGCAGAAGCAATGGAACATCTTATTAACTATAACTGGCCTGGTAATGTAAGGGAACTGAGGAACCTTGTAGAAAGCCTTATGATCCTTGTAAGGGGAAATAGGGTTAATGTTTCCGACCTACCGGAGAGGTTCCTTACCAGATCCCAATACCCTGAGAGTATTAAAATAACGGAAAGAGAGGAACTAGAACACTACCTCCTACAGGGTAAAGATGAAATCAATCTTGAGAAAACCCTTTACAGGATAGAGAAGGCCCTTATACTCAGAGCCCTAAAAAAAGCAAAGGGAACAAAAAGTAAAGCTGCAAAGCTATTGGGTATAAAAAGGACAACCCTTATAGAGAAACTAAAGAGAATGGGATTAGACCAGGAAAATATCGAGAACGAATAACACCCTTCCTGCAAACCAACCCATTTGGCATGTTTATTGCTTTATATAATAACTGACCATGAAGATGCTTATGGCCTTTGTTCTTCTATTCTTCCTTGCAAAAGAGGGTTATCCCGATTCCAGCCTTAGAAAGGCAATTGAACTCCTTGACAGAGGAAATACTGAGGAGGTTCTTAATATACTCTCCAAACATATTCCAGAGGATAGAGAGCTTCCAATATATAACTTTCTTTATGGACAGGCCCTTTTCCTTACAGGGAAAACCTATGAATCCGTAAACTACTTTAGGTTGGCCTACATACTATCTACGGATCAGGGAATAAAGGAGCAATCCCTGCTACAGAGAGCCAGAGCCTATTTTGAATCCGGGTTCTATGAAGAAGCCGCTGCTTGCTTCAGGCTTTTCCTTCTTACTTTTCCCAAATCCCCTCTTTACAAAAGAGCACAACTTGGTCTTGCCGACTCCATGTACAAGCTTGGTCTATATGATCAAGCAATAGAACAATACGAGAAGCTTGGAAACACGGTAGCAGCCTTATATGGGAAAGCCAACTGTCTTCAGGCTATGGGGAAAACCAAAGAGGCTTATAATTTATACATGTCCCTTATAACAAGGGAAGTTGGATATCTAGGGTCGTCTTTAGAGACGAGATACAATCTTGCAGAAAACCTTCGTCAGATGGGCAAACTTCAGGATGCAAGAGTCTATCTAGCCTCAATAATAAATGAATCTAGGGATCCTGATATAACCTCCAGAGCAGAAATAAGCCTTGGGCTTATTGAAGTCAAAGAAAACAATTTTGAATCGGCTATAAGGCTCTTTACCTCAGCTTCCAAGTCTTTACAGAGAAAAACACGAAGCAAAGCCCTACTTTACCTTGCCGATTTGTACATGAAACAGCAAAGACCACAAGACTCAATTCCCATCCTCTTGCAGATAAGAAATGAATATCCCTACAGTGAAGAATACGATAAGGCAACCATAGCACTTGCAATTTTTTATAAAGAAGCTGGAAAACTTGAGGAATCCATAAAACTGCTTAAGGAGTTAGCATTTAGAGCCAATCCGAATCCAGATGCCCTTGAGGAAATAAGGTTGATCCTTACCGATTTAAAAGAGAAAGACCCGGAAGGATTCCTAAAACTCTGGAATACCTGTAAAAGATTTTTCATGAAACCCTCAAACTCGGAATTTCTTGTAAAGATTTTAGATGGGTTAAGAGAAAATCAGATGCCTTTCTTAGAGCTATCAAAGTGGCTTGCAGAAAACGCTCAGGGTAGAGCAAAACGTAAAGGCAGCCTCTATATGGCTGAATTCTTTACAGAGATGGGGGATAAGACACAGGCACTAAAATACATAGCAGAGTACCTAAACGAAGAAGATGATAGAGTGCTTCGTATTAAAGCAAAGATACTAAAGCTTGATCACAGATACTATGAAGCCTTTAAAATCTTACAGTCCATAAGTGATATAAAAAGGGAAGACCTTGCCTTACTATCAAGCATATTAAACGGGTTAAAAGATAAGAGGGAAGTTCTAGATTTCTACGAAGCTTCTCTGAAAAAAACAGAAGCATCTCAGGAAGAATACATAACCCTTGCTGATGCCCTCTATCAGACCAACAGACCAACAGATGCACTTCGATACTACAGGATTGCATCATCTATAGAGAATGAGAGCAAAATCAGTGGGGTAGCAAATGACAGAGATTGGGCAAACTATATGCTCTCAAAACTCACGGGGGAGAAGGAACCAATCTCAAAGATAGAGCAAACAAAGGGCATAATGAAGCAGATTAGGGAAGTTACCTTAAAAGAGCTGGAAATAGAAGAACTGATTAAAGGAGAGCTTTAATGAACATAGAACGTCTAAACGAAGCATTTCAGAACTTCGTTGTGGCCTCTAAAAACCTTGAATCATACTACAAACAGCTTCAGGAAAAAGTCAATTACCTGACAACGGAATTAAAAAGGAAAAATGAGCAACTCGAGATTGCCCTAAGCGAGGCGGAAAAAAGCAGGGATTACCTAAATGCGGTTCTATACAACCTGGAAGAGGCTATAATCGTTCTGGATCAAGAAGAGAGAATAACCACAATAAACAGGTCAGCAGAGCGGATTCTGGGATTAAACGCTCAAGAGGTTATAGGGAAAAACTTTGGCTCTCTTGAGTGCTCAATAATAATGGACGAACCTGATACATTTTTAAAGGTAAGGGATAAAAGTTACCACATTATATTCTCACGTTCACCAATTATTGACTCAAAGGGAAACCTCCGTGGAAGTGTAATCCTAATCAAGGATATAACCAGATTAAAGGAAATTGAGATTCAGCATGAAAGGAACAAAAGATTTATAGCAATGGGAGAGATGATTACAAAGATAGCACACGAAATAAGGAACTCTCTCTGCAGCATAGAGTTGTTTGCCAACATTCTGGAGAAGGAACTTGAAGGAAAGGAGCTAGAGAGGTTTGCAATCGGGATATCAGTTGGTATAAGCAATCTAAACAATACCTTAACAAATATGCTCTCTTTTGTAAGAGACCACAAACTACAGAGAAAAACTGTTAAGTTACGAAACGTAATAGAAGAGGTTTTAGAGATGCTTATGCCATTGATCGAAACGAGAAGAGTTTCTCTTAAGAAAACACTAACGGATAGCACCATACTCGGTGATAGGGAGCTCTTAAAACAGACCTTTATGAATGTAATTATAAACTCCATTCAGGCCATAAAGTCAGATAACGGGAGCATAGAGATAAACATGAGAGAGGAAGAGGACTTTACGATAGTGGATATAAAAGACAATGGTGTCGGGATAAAGAAAGCAAACATGGAAAGGATCTTTGATCCTTTCTTCAGTACGAAAGAAACGGGAACGGGGCTTGGACTTACAATAGTGTTAAAGATAATGCAAAACCACAATGGATACGTAAGGGTATGGAGTGAAGAGGGGGAAGGCACTCAGTTCAGCCTCTACTTCCCTAATTCCAAACACATGGAGGGACTTTATGAAACTTAAAAACACTAAACCAATTCTCATAGTGGATGATGAACTTCAAATGAGGTTAGCGCTTAAAGAAGCAGTAGAAAAGCTTGGCTACAGAGCCGTTGTTTCCTCCGGGGGTGAAGATGCTATTTCTAAGCTCAAGCAAACAAGCTTTTCCACAGTTATAACGGATATGAAAATGCCACATATGGATGGGCTTACCCTTATTAAAGAGATACGACAGAATTTCGGTGGTATTCCAATACTGGTTATAACCGCTTTTGGAACAATTGAGAATGCGGTTGAGTCGATAAAACAGGGAGCCACCGAGTACCTGCTAAAGCCCTTCTCACTGGAAACTCTTGCAAAGACCCTAGACTCACTTCAGAAACGTATAATTACGGAAAGAGAGATAATCACAGAGAATGCCGAGATGAAAAAGATCTTAAACCTTGCCAGGGAACTTGCCCTAAGTGATATAACAGTTTTGATATATGGGGAAAGTGGAACCGGGAAAGAGCTTCTTGCAAGGTTTATCCACAGAATGAGCAAGAGGTCAGATAAAGCGTTTATAGCCATAAACTGCGCTGCTATACCTGAGAACCTGCTTGAATCCGAACTTTTTGGATACGAGAAGGGAGCTTTCACAGGAGCACAAGAGAAGAAAAAGGGAAAATTTGAGCTTGCCAATGGGGGAACACTCCTTCTTGACGAGATAGGGGAGATACCAACAAGCATACAGGCAAAGCTTCTTAGAGCACTTCAAGAAAAAGAGATAGACCGCATAGGGGGAAGAGAACCCATACCGGTAGATGTAAGAATAATAGCCACAACAAACAAAGACCTCTATAAAGAATGTAGGGAAGGAAAGTTCAGAGAAGACCTTTACTACAGATTGAGCGTGTTTCCTTTAAAGATACCACCTTTAAGAGAAAGGAAAGAGGATATTCCAGTTCTTGCCATGCACTTTCTGAAGAGATTCTCTCTCATCTCCGGGAAAAAAATAGAGGGCTTTTCGGAAGAGGCAATGCAAACCCTTATAAACAGGCAGTGGAGGGGCAATGTAAGAGAGCTTGAAAACGTCATACAAAGAGCTGTATTTTTATGTAAAGGTGAGAGAATAACGGAAAAAGAACTCCTGCTAGAGGATGAAACACAAAGTACCCTTTTTTCAAATGGAAAAATAGAGAGTATGGAAAGGGAGTTAATACTTAAAACCCTCAAGGAGGTAGGCGGTAATAAAGCGAAAGCAGCAAGAATCCTTGGAATAAGTGTTAGAACCATAAGAAACAAGCTGAAAAAATACGGGAAAAATTTTCCGGAAGAAGAAAAAATTGTAGAACGTAACGTATAAGAAGGGGTAAAAAAAACAGGCATGAAAATTGCATAATTTCCAAGTAACATGGGTAACCATTTTAAAATCCTAGAAGGTATCATAAAGCAGGCTAGCATAAGACACGGTATCATTCTATCGAATATAGCAAATTCAGACACACCCGGCTACAGGGCAAAAGATATAAAATTTGCAGACGAACTCAAAAAAGCCACACTGGAACTTAAGATAACCCACTTTAAGCACATCAGGGGAAACCACCTAGAAACCTCCGGACAGGTAGTTTTTGAACCAACAAAGCCATGGCTAGATAAAAACAACGTTGAACTTGATCTTGAGATGGCCAAGCTGGTAGAAAATGCCCTGCTCTTTCAGGCAGGCATAAATATGCTCTCTATAAAGATAAGAATGTTTAAAAACGCTTTAAGGAGATAAACCATGAATGCCTTTAATATATTGAAGGTAAGCGCTTCGGCTATAAGTGCTCAAAGACAGAGGCTAAATGTAATGGCATCAAATCTTGCAAACGTCCACTCAACAAGAACCGAAAATGGAGAACCGTATAGAAGGAAAGACGTTGTCTTTTCAGCTTTTCCAATAGACTCCACACTAAATGGGGTTACGGTAGCAGAGATTGTAGAGGATCCAACCCCATTTAATTTAGTTTATGACCCTTCACATCCAGATGCAGATTCCCAGGGATACGTAAAAATGCCAAACATAAACATTATAGAAGAGATAACCAACATGATGATGGCATTTAGGGCATACGAGGCCTCAGTTTCAGCTTTTAACATATCAAAATCTATGTTTGTAAAAGCACTTGAGATAGGGAGGGTATAATGACTGACATAAAGGTAACCGGATTTAAGAACTCGCTGGATTTTCCACAGCAATTAGAACCAAACAATAAAAGCTCTAAATCTAACTTCGATGAAGTTTTAAAAGACGCAATTGGTAAGATCTCACAGGTTGAGAAAGAGGTTGAGAAAGCTGTAAACGAGCTTGCATCAAAAGGAGATATAGTTGAAGCAATAATAGCAATGGAAAAAGCGGATATGTCTTTCCAGCTTATGGTGGAGATAAGAAACAAACTTATAAGTGCGTATGAAGAAATCTCCAGGATGCAGATCTGATGCAGATAGTAGAGCGCATAAGAGACCTGCCCGCAAGGAAAAAGGCAATCTTATTCTCGGCAATAGTGCTAAGCATCTCAGCACTGATCCTCTCAATTGTCTGGATACAAAGGCCAGAGTACCAGGTCTTATATTCAAATTTGAGTCAGGAAGATGCAGGTTTAATAATACAGAAACTAAAGGAAAAAAAGATTCCCTACAAGGTCTCTGGCAACCTAATACTTATACCATCCGATAAGGTTTACGAGCTTAGACTCCAACTTGCAAGTGAAGGGATACCTCAAGGCGGCAATGTCGGATTTGAACTGTTTGATAAAACAAGCTTTTCAATGACCGATTTCGTTCAAAAGCTTAATTACAGAAGGGCCCTTCAGGGGGAACTGGCAAGAACCATTAAATCCATAACAGCAATTGAACAATGCAGGGTGCATCTTTCCCTACCTGAAAAAACCCTTTTTGCTCAAGAAGAAGAAAGGCCCAAAGCATCAGTACTTGTTAAGCTCAAACCCGGCAGATACCTCTCCCAAGAACAGATACAGGGTATTGTTCACCTCGTTTCAAGCAGTGTAGATGGGCTTAACCCAAAAGACGTAACCATAGTTGATCAAACCGGAGAAATACTTACCGCACCAACAGAGGATAACCTGGGCATAACAAAAAACCAGCTGGAACTTCAGCGAAGCTATGAAAAAGATATGGAAAGAAGGATAGTAGAGCTTCTTGAACCAATTGTAGGCAAAGGAAAGGTAGAGGCAAAAGTAACAGCCAAAATAGACTTTACCAAGATTGAAAAAACTGAGGAGAGAATAGACCCAGACAGCCAGGTAGTAATAAGCGAGCAAAGAAATACCGAGAAGAACGTTAACGGGATAAAAGGAGGAGTACCAGGAGTTGTTTCCAATCTACCGGATAGGTCAAATATTCAATCCGAAAACCCTCAGTCACAGTTTGAAAAAAAAGAAGAAACCATAAACTACGAAGTAAGCAGGGTGGTAAGCCGAATCATCATAGCCCCAGGTGAAGTCAAAAGAATTTCTGCTGTGGTTCTTTTGGACTCTTCTGCCAAACAAAAAGCAAACGGGGGAGCTCCCCAATCCTTTAGCGAAGAGCAATTAGCCCAGATAGAAGAGATGGTAAAAAAAGCAGTTGGTTTCATAGCAGAAAGAGGAGATGAGGTAAAAGTCCTAAGTATGCCGTTTGAGGAAGCCTCCATACCGGAAGAAAATATTCCCACAGATTCCAAGAAAGAAGTCATCTCACTAATTCTAAAGAACGTTAAGTATATTGTTCCTGTCCTTGGACTTCTACTCCTTTTTATCTTTGTGGTAAGGCCGTTGATAAAAGCCCTTTCCATACCACCTCCACAGATTGAAAAACCCCCTATCAGGATCCTAACAGCAGAAACCAGCGAATCAATTGAAAAAACAGATAAACCCTTAAAAGAACGTATAACAGAGTGGGTAAATCAGAATCCTGAAGAAGCAACAGAACTTGTAAAAAGCTGGCTGGAGGAGAAGTAATGGCACTGAGTGGATATGAGAAAGCAGCTATATTTCTCAGTATAGTTGGAGAAGAAGCAGCCGCTCAAATTCTAAAGAACCTGGATGTTAAGCAAATAGGAAAACTCACAAAACACATAAAACAGATAAAAACAATAGAGAAAGCAAAAATAGATGAGGTGTTGAAAGAAGTCCACGAAGTTATATCCAAAGGAAACATGCTCCTTGGAGAGGACTTTATAAAGAAGGCTCTTCTAAAGGGATTTGGGAAAGACCAGGCGGAGAAAATACTCGATATGGCATCAGAGATAAGCCCAATTGACTCACTAAGATGGACTGATCCAAGGGTTCTGGCTAACTTCCTGATTACAGAGCATCCCCAAACCATTGCATTAATTATGTGTTTTCTCGAACCCTCACAGGCAGCTGAGGTTTTGGTATCGCTACCTGAGAAGTTAAGAGCAGACGTTACCATGAGGATTGCATCAATTGAGAGAATATCTGAGAGCACAATTAGAGAGCTTGAAGAAGTTCTCAATGTTCACCTGGTAAAACTTGGAAAAGGAGAAGGAATGAAAATAGGGGGAATAAAAACCGCTGCAGAAATACTGAACCAATGCGATAGAAACAATGAAGAAGCCATTCTTAAAAAGATAGAAGAACAAAATGAAACTCTTGCAGAATCTATAAGGCAAAACATGTTCCTTTTTGACGATCTTGTAAATCTTGATGACAGAAGCATACAGTTGTTACTTAAAGAGGTAACCACAGATGAACTGTCCATAGCACTTAAGACAGCGCCAGAAGCACTTAAGGAAAAGATATTTAAGAACATGTCACAGAGGGCAGTGCAACTCCTTAAGGAAGAGATGGAATTAAAGGGGCCGGTTAGAGTATCTGAGGTACAAAAAGCCCAGCAAAACATAGTTAAAATTGCCAGGAAACTTGAGGCTGAAGGAAAGCTTGTCCTTACAAAGGGAGAAGAGAAAATTGCGGTATAAAAAGCGAATTATACACAACGATAATGCAGTCAGTTTTAAGATGCCCTCACTTGAGGAAGAAGAAGACAAATATCCAGAGGAACAAAACACCGTCTTTAGTAAAGACAACTTAGAATCCATCGAGAAAGATGCATACCAAAGAGGTTTTGAAGCAGGAGAAAAAGCCGGGTTTGCAGTAGGAGAGCAGAAGGCAAAAGTTCTTATAGAGAAACTGGAAAAAGCCCTAAAGGAAGTTGCCAACCTAAGGGAAAGAACCTTAAAGGAGCTTGAGCCTGAGATTCTAGAGCTATCCATAAGCATAGCAAAAAAGATACTAAACGCAGAACTAAAGCTTGCTCCCGAACATATTGTAGAGTTATGCAAAAACGCTCTTAAGAAGATAGAAAGAGGTGGACAGATTGTTATAAAGGTCAATCCTGTTCTTTACGAGCTCTTTATGAAACACAGGCCAGAGATATTTAGCATACACAGTGATGTAACAATCGATATAGATAACACAATTGCGGATTTTAGCTCGATCGTAGTCGGTCCCTATGAAGACATAATCATAGATATAGACGAACAACTAAGAAACCTGGTAAGGGAAATGATTAGCAGACGAGATGAGAGCTTTTAACCTTTCGTATTATAAAAACAGGGTTAATCAAATAGACACCCTAAAGGTTTATGGGAAGGTTGTAGAGATTACAGGCCCTATCATAAAAGCAACCGGGCTTAAAACAAGCATAGGAGAGTACTGTGAGATCTTTACAGATAACGGGCATATAATTGAAGCTGAAGTCGTTGGCTTTAAAGAAAGAACCACGCTGCTAATGGCAATATCAGACACAAAGGGAATAAAACCCGGCACCAGAGTTCTACCGGTTAATAAAAAAGCAACCGTTTTGGTCTCCCAAGCCCTCAGGGGAAGAACGATCAACGCAAGAGGTGAAGCACTTGACGATAAGGGCCCCATTCACGGTATTGATTACCCAATGTTTTCCAAGAGCCCCCATCCCCTTAAAAGACAAAGGATCACAAAACCCATTGATCTAGGTATAAGAGCTATAAACGGGCTCATCACATGCGGTCAGGGCCAGAGAATTGGACTCATGGCAGGCTCAGGGGTTGGTAAAAGCGTTCTTCTCGGCATGATATCGAGATACACAGAAGCCTCCATAAATGTCATTGCGCTTATAGGAGAGAGGGGAAGAGAAGTAAGGGAATTCATAGAAGAACAACTGGGGGAGAAGGGGTTGAGTAAGTCTATTGTTGTGGTTTCCACAGCAGAAGAGCCCCCTATTCTAAAAATAAGAGCTGCATTTATGGCAACCGCAATAGCTGAGTACTTTAGGGACAAAGGAGAAAACGTTCTTCTCCTTATGGACTCGCTTACCCGTGTTGCACAAGCACAACGTGAAATAGGCCTTGCAATAGGGGAACCACCAACTACAAAGGGATACACCCCATCGGTTTTTACCCTGCTTCCAAAGCTACTTGAGAGGGTTGGTACTTCTGAAGGTGAAGGCAGTATAACGGGTATCTATACGATTCTGGTAGAAGGAGACGATTTAAACGATCCCATAGCGGATGCAACAAGATCAATTCTTGATGGTCACATAGTACTGTCCAGAGAACTTGCCATGGAAAACCATTATCCTGCAATAGATATCCTGCAAAGCATAAGTAGGGTCATGCCTGATATTGTGGATTCAAAACACAGGGAATACGCTTCCAAGTTCATCGAACTTATGGCTGTGTATAAGAAATCCGAGGACATGATCAACCTGGGAGCTTACAGAGAGGGAACCAACCCCAAGGTAGATTATGCTATTAAGATGATAGAGAAGTTAAAAAGTTACTTAAGACAGAAAACAGATGAAAGGAGTGACTTTGCCGATAGCCTTCAAAGGCTATACATCTTATTCGATAAACACTAAAAATGAACAGGTTAAAGATACTGTCAAAACTTCTGGAGATAAAGAAAAACGATCTGGAGAAATACGAACTTGATCTAAGAAAGACCAGATACGAGCTTCATCTAGAGGAAGAAAAGCTTGAGAATCTTAAGAACAAATTAAAAGAATCATCTAATCTCTACAATGATAATCAGGTAAGTATAGGGGAGCTGGAGCTTATCCACAATTACATAGAAGCACTAACCAAGGAGACAAAAGAGAGAAAAAGAACCCTGGAGATAAAAGAGAAGGAATTTGAGGAGAAAAAAAATCAAGTCTTAAGTATATACCGGGAAAGCAAGCTAATTGAACTTCTGGGCAAGAAGATTCAGTTTGAAGAAGAAAAGAAAAAGGCCGTAAGAGAACAACAATGGATAGATTTTATTTCCCTTTTAAAGAAGGTAAACAAATAGTGCTAAGGAGATTGACAAAAGGGTTACTAGCAATTCAGGTGATAGCAATGACCTGTTTTTTTGCATCCATATCCCTCACTCTCGCTTATCCTGAAAACGACATAATACAGGCTATAGAGAAGAAACAAAAAGAGCTTGAAAACAAAGAAGCCCTTTTAAAAAAAGAAGAAGAGAGGCTTGGAATCTTAAGAAAAGATCTTGAAGAAAAGATTCAAAAATATACAGAAATTCTAATCCAGATTGAGAAAGCCCTAAAGGAACTAGATAAAATTAAAGAAGAAAGGCTAAATCACGTGGTAAAACTCTACGAATCCATGCCTCCAGAAGAAGCAGCCATTAAGCTATCAGCCCTGGATGAAGAAACAGCAGTAACCATCATACTAAATATGAAAAGCAAAAAAGCAGGATCAATACTTGCCCTTATAGAGTCTCAAAAGGCTGCAACTATAACAAAAAGGATACTAAATGCGAAAGAAGCAAAGGAGACAACTCCATAGTTAAAATCCTATTTAAGTTCCCTTTGGGTTAGCCTGTATACAAAAGCAAGAACCTCTGCAACGGCCCTATAGAGTTCCGGAGGGATCTCCTGATAGAGATCAAGGGTTGAGAGGGCATCTACCAGAATTGGATCCTCTTTCAATGGTATATTATACTCCCTTGCAATCTGTAAAATCTTTTCAGCAACATTTCCCCTTCCCTTTGCCACCACCCTGGGTGCAGAGTCAGCCTCCTTGTCATATCTTAACGCTACAGCCTTCTTTACCTTATCACTCATACCTTGATATCCACCATATTCTTAAAAGATAGGGAATAATCCAGCTCATCAGAGCTGCTTTCATCAGCATCCAAGATCCTTACCACTTTTAAGCTCAGCCCTTTATTTCTAAACGCTTCCTCCAACTCATTTACATAAAGATTCAGCAACTTCAAGAAAAAAGGGCTTTTTGTTTTAAACACCACAAAGAAACCATCTCTATACATAAGAACCGTAGCTGTTAGATTTCCCAACCTCTCAGTATCGAATTGGATTCTGCAGACATAAAGCTGGTCTTTACAGCCAATCCCAGTTTTTTTTAGCATTATATCGACGTCCTTAAATCCCCTCCAGGTTACAGGCAAGAACGTATAAAGTGAATCTGTAACCTTTGAGAGTATCTGATAGGTCTCTATATCCTTAAGAAGGGTATTGACCTGCTCCAGAATCCCTTTATCTCTAATCCCTTCTCTTGCACCCGCCCCCTCTTCCAAAAGCTCTTTTATCTTGAGCAGACTAAGTTTCATATCTTTCTTTAAAAGGGAACTTTCCAGTTCCCTGATATCCTGTTTTTCTTTCTTTTCAATTTGCTTAAGGAAAAGCCTTAACTTCGCTTCAAGAGTAACACCACTATTTTGCAGAGCCTTTCTTAGTCCCAAAACTTCTTCCCTTTCTCCATCCATTACCTCATCAATAAAGATTCCATAAGGGATAAACTCTTTTAAAGGAGCTGGAATTCGGTTCTTAAAAATCCCAAGCCTTTCACCTACGCCTTGCCCATCAGATTTTAAAAAACTCCGGAGAAGACGTACAAGATCAAAACGGAGTGGGTCCGATAGGGTATCAGCATTAGAATGTAGGGCTTTTAATAAATCAAAATAGATTCTTCTTACCTCTGTAGCGCTGATTCCTTCTTTCTTAATAACCACACCCAGGCTTTTAACTAACTTCTCCAGATCACCTCTGAGCTCATTATTGTAATCCGGATATACCTTTTTCCCAGAATACTCAACAAACTGAAGCTTTAGGGTGGTGTTATCCGCTCCAGTATCTAAAACCTTAAAAAGACCCTCTAACCCCTTTTCTAAATTTAGCTTCGCTTTGGCTTTAACAAGGGTTCCCTTTATCTTTAACAACACATCACCCAGAGGTGACACCTCTACAATTTTTCCTTTTACAATCTCCCCCGGTTTTAAAACCAAACCCCTCTTAGAAGCACTCTTTATTATTAGGAAACTGGTATTTAAATCTGTAGCTTTAAAATCCACCATTAGTAATTAAAGTTTATCAAAAAAAAACCGATAAGAGAATTAGAAATAAAAAAAACTTTAAGGGAGGTGATAAAGAGTTTTAAAGGAATTCTTTAAAGAGAGCAAAAACCAAAATTAAAAGGAGGTAAAAGCAAATGCCACTGGTAATTAACACAAACTTACTCTCTGTCAATGCACAGAGAAACCTTAGCAAAACAGAGCCAATTATACAAACTGCCATGCAGAGGCTCTCTTCCGGGTTAAGGATCAACTCAGCTAAAGATGACGCAGCTGGACTTGCCATATCTACCAGAATGACAACTCAAATAAGGGGTCTTACAGTTGCGATAAGAAACGCAAACGATGGTATATCTATACTGCAAACAGCGGAAGGGGCAATGGATGAGATGGTAAACAACCTGCAGAGAATGTACGAATTGGCAGAACAGGCGGCAAGCTATAACACAACTCAGGACAGGAACTCTCTTAATCAAGAAGTTTCTCAGCTTATAGATGAACTAAGCAGAATCGTTAACCAGACCAGATTTAACGGTCAGAAACTTCTTGCAGGAGGCTTTAGCGCAGATATACAGGTCGGATTAGAGGTAAACGAAACCATTAATATATCTATCTCCAACGTTTCTCCAGCCACATTGGGTATAGCCACAAACTATGCAACCATAAACAACCTGAGCAATTCTGACCTTGCCACCAGAATAGCAAGAGCGTATGCAAACGCATCCTCTGCCACCCCAACCCTAGAAGGGGTTAGCCTGGGAAGCCAATTTGCCGCAAACACACTTTCCTCAGAAAAGATTAACACCATAAATTCCTATACCAGTAGCACAGGTGTTACAGCATTTGGCTACGGAAACGGCCTGGTTGGTGTCTCCTTTGACCCCTCTGCCGTATCCTCAGCCGATATAGCAGCAGGAGCTCTTGTAATAAACGGAATTTCAATAGATGCAGCAGCAGCAGGAAGCACACTTGGGGATCTAGCCAACAATCTAGTCAATGCTATAAATGCCAAAACCGCCCAGCACGGCGTTACCGCGGTCAGGGTAGATGACCTAAATGGCGATGGCACCAGCAACGACTCAGCCATCGTTCTTATTAACAGGACCGGAGCTGCCATAACCGTTACAGCAAACGATTCCGTTGACTCCGACATTACAAACTTCTTTAGCGCAGGAACAACATCGGTTGATGCAGGTGCAAACGGAGCCATTGTTCTTAACGATTCACTTGGTGATACAACCGTCTCATTTGATGCCGCGGCAACCGGTTTCTCCATAACGGGAGTATCGAGTGCAACTGCAACACTTTCTGATTCCACAGTGAATGCACAAACGGTAACCACTGCAGCATCAGCCAATCTTGCCATGCTTGTTTTTAAGAGTGCAATGGATTCTATAAACAGTCAGAGATCCATACTGGGAGCGAAACAGAACAGGTTTGAATCCGTTGTAAGAAACCTCGATAACATTCGTGAGAACATAACGGCTGCCCGTTCAAGGATAGTGGATGCCGATTTTGCACAGGAAACAGCAAACCTTACAAAGGGACTGATCATGCAGCAGGCTGGAATATCGGTTCTAGCCCAAGCCAATACCGTTCCCCAGCAGGTTCTGGCGTTACTTGGCCGATAATCTAAGCTAGAGGGAACCGGGGAAGTTATCCCTGGTCCCCTCTAGATTTAGGTAACAATAATAAGATGAAGATAGAGAATATAAAACAGTATTTGGTAATTTTTCAGAAAAATCGATTTGTAAACAGAGCTACTGCGGCTCAACAGGATAAAGGCAAAGTAAACGAAACAAGAGCAAAAGAGCAAAAGGAAGAAAAAAACCTTAAATCTCCTGCGAACAATCTTTTTGATTTTCGAGCTGTCTTTGCTTTAAACGAAGACAACGAAGTGGTAATAAAGATTCTGGATGAGAAAGGAGAACTTATAAGACAGATTCCGCCTGAAGAATTCTTAAAGATGGTAAAAAAACTAAAAGAGGTAACAGAAAACCTATTTAGTAAAAAGGTCTAGTTAGAGGAGACAAAAATGGCTGTAAATCCAATAAACATATCAGGTAGCATCGACATCAACTCAATAGTAGACAAACTCATGCAGGTAGAGAGGCAACCCCTGCTCAGACTCCAGCAGAAAGAGGTTAGTTACAAGGCAAAGATAAGTGCCTATGGTGTACTCTTAAGCAAGCTAGGCGAGCTTAAAAACACACTGGCTGAGCTTAAAGGCTCTAACCTGATGGGGATGAAAGCATCGGTCTCCAACACAGATTTTCTCAGTGCTGAGGCTCTTGATTCCGCATCAGAGGGAACCTACCATATCCAGATAAAAAACGTAGCAACCTCACAGAGCATATATTCTGTAGCATTTTCTTCCGAAACGGAGGAGGTAGCAGATCTTTCAACCTTCAGCTCACAGAGGATTCAGATTCAGGTTGGCAGTAACACACCAATTACTGTAACAGTAGACTCTACCAACAACACACTCTCAGGAATAAGAGACGCTATAAACAGTGCAGATTCAGACGTTAGAGCAACCGTAATAAACGATGGAAACGGGTACAGGCTGGTTCTATCTTCCAAACTAACCGGCGCATCAAACAGAATAACGGTTAAAGTAGATGAAGATAATAACGGCGTATTCGAAGAACCATCTGAAACAGATTTAACAGGTCTTTCAAAACTGGCCTTTAATCCCACATACGATTCCGATGGCAATGTAACAGGTGGTATATCAAATATGATTCAATCACAGGCAGCAGTAGATGCAGTTTTAAAAATAGATGGACTTGAGGTTACAAGGCCGAGCAATGAGATTAACGATTTGATTCCAGGGGTTAACTTGGAGATTAAAAAAGGGGATGGCTTCTCATCCACAATAGTACTTACGGTTACAGAAGATTCAGAGAAGCTAAAAACAAAACTAAACTCCTTTGTATCAGCATACAATCAACTAGTAAACACGATAAAAGACCTTAAAGGTAGCAATGAAAAAAAAGGAGCACTTAGCGGGGACTCCGTACTTATGGGTCTTGAAAACTCTCTTCGTTCCATAACAACTACAAATTACGGTGGGAAAACCCTAAATCTATTTGGACTAACACACGATAAAAACGGTGTACTGAGTCTGGATACTTCAAGGCTTGATACCTCTCTTGATAACAGCAAAACAGATGTTATTGCAACTATAAACCAGATGGCATCTTCACTGGAAACAGCAATTAGCGATTACATAAACACAGCCATTCCGGTAAGAAAGAACGGATTGGAACAAAGCATAAAGTGGATTCAGAAAAAAGAAGATGATCTATCAAGAAGACTTGAACTGACCGAGATAGCTCTTCGACAAAAATTCATAAACCTTGATAAACTCCTAAACCAACTCGAAGGAGTAAGCAATCAATTGGTGCAACAGATGGACAAAATAAGCAGTCTTGGAGGTAAGAAATAATGCTTTGCTCGAAACAACAGGCCCTTTACGCTTATACCCAGACAAGAATAAGCTCAATAGAACACCCACTGGATCCAATTATAATGCTTTACGAAAGCGCAATAGAGGCACTTGGAAAAGCCGTTGAAGCCATAAGGGAAAAAGATATCCAGAGCAAGATAAGGTATATAGATAAGGCCATTGCAATTTTAGAGGGACTCCTAAGCTCCCTAAATACCGAGGTTGGGGGTGAGATAGCCCTAAACTTACAGGAACTCTATCTGTATACGATAAAAGAACTTACAACTGCAAACTTAAAGAATGATATGGCAAAGATAGAACATGTAACAACCCTGCTTAAAGAATTAAAAGAGGCATGGGCTCAAATAAGGTTAGAATTTAAATCCAACCGGTAAATTTCTTAAATTAAATACTGTTTTCATTCTCTTTGTCATCCTTAGAGCCCTCATAAGGCCTGGTAAATGTTTTTTGTATGGTATCAAAAGCCCCAGGTCCTGCCTCTTTTGGTATAAGAAGCAGTATACTTATTCTTCTGTTCCGGGGATCCCTTGGGTTGTCTTTTATAAGAGGAATTTTATCAGCATAACCTGCTATCTTTGCAAGCCGATCAGGATTTAACTCAAAAGACTCAAGAACCCTTTTAGCTGCCAAGGCCCTTTCTGTAGAAAGGTCCCAGTTCGAATAGGTCGAAGATCTGTAAGGAAGCGAATCCGTATGACCTTCAATAGAGACGGGATAGGGAAGAGACCTTATGTTCTCAGCTATTGCCTCAAGAATCTTTACCGCAAGCGGAGTTGGCCTAGACGAACCAAGCTCAAACATGGGTCGTCCTTCTTTATCGACAAGCTGAATTCTAACCCCTCCTTCAAATACCTCTATAAGCACCTGATCCTTTACGTCTCCAAAACGTGCTTCTATGGTTCTTCTTATATTCTCCTTAATTTCTTCTGCTCTCGAAGTAGATCCACCCGGGTTTGAATACGTATTTTCCACACCGGATTGCTTCCAATCATATGGATATTCAAGCATACCCTCAAAGTCAGAAAAAGAACCTTTCTTGGATTCACCTGATTCATTAAATATCTTGCTTGATTCTTCTTTTAGGGATTTTCCACCATGATCAAATATGCTAAAGTGCCTGAAATAATGAGCTACCCTTGCTCTTTTCTCCGGAGCTATCATGTTTATAAGCCAAAGGCAAAGGAAAAGGGCCATCATGGCGGTAACAAAATCTGCATATGCTACCTTCCAGCTACCACCGTGGTCACCATGGTGTCCTCCCTTCTTTACCTTTTTAAAAATTATCTTCTCGTCTTTCATCTTCTTTCCCTTAAAACCCTCTCCAGTTCGTTAAATGATGGTCTTTCCTTAGCAGGAATAGCCCTTCTACCGAATTCTACAGCTATCTGCGGTGCAGCTCCCCCTACAAAGGCAACGAATGCTCCCTTTATAACCTCCAGGTAAGCCCTATTCTCATCTGCCATATGCTCAAACTTAGTTGCAAGTGGAGCAGCAAACCCATAGCTCATCAAAACCCCAAGAAACGTTCCAACAAGTGCAGCTCCTATGCTGTGCCCAATCACAGCAGGGGGCTGATCTATCTTTCCCATTGTAAGTATAACCCCTAAAACCGCTGCAACTATACCAAGCCCAGGAAGAGCATCAGCCACTTTTGAGACACTGCGCGCAGGCAACATGGATTCATGATAGTGAGCCTCAATTTCCGTATCCATAAGGCTTTCAAGCTCATGTGGGGAAACATTTGTTGTTATAATGACCTTAAAGTTATCACATATAAAATCAACCGCATGATGGTTGCCCACAATACCACTGTATTTTGTAAACACAGGACTTTTCTCAGGGTCTTCTATATCAGATTCAATAGATATCACCCCATCTTTCTTCGCCTTGGTAAATAGCTCATAGAGTAGGGAAAGCAGTTCAAGATAGTTTTCCTTTGTATAACTCTTTAACTTAATAACTGAGATCATGTTCTTAACCACCAGGGAAATCACCCTTGGTGGTGAAGCGATAAGAAAAGAACCAATAGCTGCACCGAATATTATTACGATCTCTGCCGGCTGAAAAAGCAGGCTCAGATTTCCATGCTCAAGTATATAACCTCCCACAACAGAAACCACAACGACACCTATTCCAACCAGTGTAAACATCTTCTCTTCTCCCTATTAATCCACAGAGAGCTTTTTCTTTTGCTTCCTTCCTTTTCCTGTCTTCGTGTTTAAGAAAGCCTTTACGACTTCTTTGTCAAATTGCGTATTTACACCGTATTTTATCTCCTCAATTGCAACCTCATGTGGTTTGGCAGGTCTATAGGCCCTAGAGGAGGTCATGGCATCGTATGCATCGGCAACACTTAGTATGCGTACCACAAACGGGATCTCATCTCCTTTTAACCCGTAAGGATAACCCCTTCCATCTATTCTTTCATGATGATACAGAATCAATTCCCTTTCCTTCTCAAGAAATCGCACAGGTTGTACTATTCGATCTCCTATTAACGGATGCAACCTGACCTCTGCCATCTCCTCTGGTGTTAGTTTTCCAGGTTTAAGAAGTATCGTGTCTCTTACCCCAATCTTTCCTATATCATGAAGGTAACCACCAAATTTTATGATCTCTTTCTCTTCGTTACTCAATCCAATCATCTCGGCTATTTCCAAAGAATACAGAGTAACTCTTTCTGAATGCTGTTTGGTATATGGATCACGTGCTTCTATTATGGCAACAAGCGATTTTAAGGTGTTAATTAGATTGCTATAAACGGTTTCATATAGAGCGTTGTTTTCCAAGCGGAGGGCAACTTTTTGAACAAAGGTAAGAGCAAGGTGGATCTCATCATCTGTAAAGGATGAGCCATCGGGTTTATTAGAAAGGCTTAATATACCTATTGTCTCACCATTTATATTGATCGGAATGCACAGGATAGGTGAAGTAACCCTGGAGCTGTCAACAGGATTAAAATCACCTGGCTTTACAACCACATGGGTTCCACTCTTAACAACTCTTTCAATGTACGAACCCCTAAACTCAATCTCGTCTCTAAATTTGGGTACTCCTATAGAACTCTTTATCTTCAAACGATTCCCATCAACTATTCCAAAGAAAGCCTCACGCACCGGAAGTAACTTTAAAGCCATCTCCACAACCCTGCGGTATATATCAGAGTTATCGTATAGGTTATCAAGCTCTGTGCTTACAGTATGCAGGGTAGAGATCTCTTGAAGTGTTTTAAACAACTGGGCATTTAGCGTCTCCAGGGAAAGACGATATCTTCTCTTTGAGGTAAGTCCTCCTAAGAGCCTCTTCTGATTTGCTAATCTTTCTGCTAATGAAATCACCTTATCAACCTGAAACGGTTTCTCTATAAAATCGCTTGCTCCCTCCCTCATGGCATTTACTGCATTTTCTATGGTTGAAAACCCTGTGATTACAACTACAGGCAACACAGGCTCCAGTCTCTTGACCTCCCTTAAAAACTCTAGACCATTTAACCTAGGCATACACAAATCGGTAAAGACAACATCGTAGTCCTGTCTGCCTATTTTCTCTAGACCTTCCAACCCATCTACTGCAACATCTACCTCATATCTGCCTTTATCAGAAAGGATCTCAGAGAGAAATTCTCTTACAAAGGGATCATCATCCACTATCAGTATCTTTCCATTATGCATTGGTCTTTACAATCTTTTCCCTTAGTACCCTTATCTCCGATTCAGTAAGAACATTCATAGCCTTTAACCTGTTCATTCTGTCCATCCACCTGGATACCAAACCAGCATCGTTGCTGCTAATTACATCCCTTACTGTTCCTATATCTCGATACGTATCCCTTAAAATCCTTTTCAATTCTCTGTTTTCACACACGATCACTTCCCGTTTAAAAGCCTTCTCAGCAACAAACACAATTTCCTCAACCTTAAAGGGTTTTGTTAGATAGTCAAAGGCTCCTTTTGTAACAGCATCAAGGGCATCCTCGATCGTGCCAAAACCTGTAAGTATTACAACTGCAATATCGGGATTGTTTTTTTGCGTATACTCAAGTATATCCATACCACTGGCACCTGGCATCTTGAGATCCGTTATAACCAGCTTTATATCCTCAACCATAAGAAGCATCCTGAGCGCGTCAAATCCATCCCTTGCCGAAATCACACTGTATCCCTGTTTGGTTAAAACCGAGGCAACAAACTCTCTAACCATATCGTCATCATCCACAACAAGTATCTTAAAGTCCTTTTTCTCCATACTACTCTCCTTTTCGGATTCTATCGAGCACCTCACCTTTGATCTGGCTGTGAACGAGCTTTTTCCTAGCTTCTGAGGATATATCTACAGTATCCACCCTAGATTCTCCCTGCCCCTTATCTGAAGCCGCAGATTGCCTTTCTAAAGATGATTTAACCTTTGAGTACCTGTTGTATATCTTAGAAAGCTCGTTGATTTTAGGAGGAAAAAATACACTCATTTACCCTCTACCTCTCCTTTAGAGGAACCATACGGATAGCTACTTTTATTATCGGAACTTAAAAGAAAAACTTTAGGCCTAAATTGGAGTACGAGCCTGAAGACACCACAGGGTGACTCTTAAAGAGTCACCCTATACCAGTTATTACCTTCTTAAATTAACCAGTTCTTGAGTTAGCTCATCGGTAACCGTTATAGTTCTTGCATTTGCCTGAAAGGCCCTCTGTGCTGAGATCATCCTTACAAACTCCTCTGCAAGATCAACATTGCTTAGCTCCAAGGTATTTGAAAGAACCCTTCCAAGACCAGAGGTGCCCGGAGCCCCTACAATGGGCTGTCCAGAGTCAAAGGACTCCGCATAGAGGTTTCTTCCTATCTTTAAAAGCCCTGAAGGAGAAACAAACTTTGCAAGAGCAACCTGTCCCAAGATTCTCGTTTGGCCATTTGTAAACACACCGGATATTACCCCATCCTGTGATATGGTTATGTTTTTTAGAGAGCCAGCTCCGTACCCATCTTGGCTGAGGTTTAAAACGGCAAAATCCGATGCAAACTGAGTGGTACCATCAAACCCATTACCGGGAGGAGATTCACCAGTTCCGGTTCCGTAATTAAACGTTATATCCTGAGGTGAGGTTACAGCGGTACCGAAATTAAAACTTATTGGGGTGCTACTGCCATCGTCGTTAAGAGAACCATCTGTATTAAAACTTAAGCTCTGAACGCCTGCTTCAATAAACTGTCCCGGATTAGCAGGGTCTTCATAAACATAGTGAACCTCCCAGGTGTTATCTCCTGTTTTAACGAAGTAAAGCGTTATCTCATGTGCACCTCCCTGCGAATCGTAAACCGTAACAGTTGTAGAGCTGTTATAGTTAGCTGGGTCATCCATTACGCTATCCCCGTTACCATCCAATGTAAAAGGATCAGAGAGAACCTCTTCGGACGCATTTAGGTTTACCGCTATATCAACCATAGTGGTCATCTTTGCTGGACTCTGAGTGGTTGCTATCTTTAGATCCCCAAGTTCCCCGCTTATCTTTCCTGAAGAGTCTACAAGAAACCCCTGAAGAATAAGACCGTCCGGATTTACTATGTTTCCCTCCTTATCCAGAGTAAACTGTCCTGCCCGTGTGTAATACACAGCTTCACCTGACTTAACTATAAAGAAGCCATCCCCATCTATAGCAAGGTCAAGGGCACTTGTTGTGGTCTCAAAAGACCCCTGAGTAAACAAAGGAGATACCCTGCTTACAAGAACCCCACGTCCTATTTGAGAGGAACCGGCAATCCCGGTTAATATCTGACTTAACACATCACCGAAATAGACCCTGCTCCCTTTAAATCCCACCGTGTTTACATTTGCGATATCATCACTTATAACGGACAGAAGTACCCCATTGGCACTAAGCCCACTTACTGCAGTGTAAAGTGATGTTAACATCTTCTATACACCTCCCTCATTTACTGTTTTAATTGTTTTTATATCTCCAAGTTGAACCCTTATAGCATCATCTATTATGAGATAGGTTATGTTGTCCTCAAACGTTATACCCGTTATAATACCTTTTATTGTGGTAGTTACATCAATAGCCTGCCCCTGCGCATCAAACGCACTTACGGTAAATACGTACCTCCCTTCAGGAAGTTTTTCTCCAGTTGAACTCTTCCCATCCCACACATAGGTATTGTTTCCAGAAGGTTGTCCCTTTAATTCAATTTCCCTCACAAGCTTTCCGTTAAGATCATATATAGAAATCTTTACAACTGAAGCATTTTGAGAGAGTGTGTAGCTTATCTCAGCTTGATCTTTTAAATATACCTCGTCTCCCAGAGCCTCAACCTCTCTACCCATAAGGCTTACAGCAAGCGTATTTTGAAGGGAATTCTGGTAGATAAGTAAATCCCTTAGCTGAGAATCTATGTTATTTAACTTCTCCAGGGAACTAAGCTGTGCAAGCTGAGAGGTAAACTCGGCATTGTTTATGGGATTAAGAGGGTCCTGAAAACGAAGCTGGGTTATCAGAAGCGTTAGAAACTCATCCTGGCTTATATCAGAAGGAGATAGCTTTTTTGAGTTTGTCTGTACCTGAGAGGTATTTATATCTATACCTGGGATTTCCATAATACTCCTCCTTTTAAACAAAGATACTTACAAGCCCACTGGAACCACGATAAAAACCCTGAGGCCCTGATGTGTATACCCTTTCCACACCGGGAATGGTTATATTTCCCCTAAAAGCCTTATACTCATAACCCTCATCCCAGTTCCTTTTACCGTTTTCAATATTAACAGAGAGACCTCCGATGTTTATTCCATCGTTAAGAAGCAAATCAACCATGCTGTGGATATTGTTCTCAATGAAAGCTTTTACAACACCGTTTGATACATTTATTTTTATATTTATAAAACCATGATCCATGCTGAGTTGTATATTTAGCTTTCCAAGCCCCTCGGGCTCAAGGGTTACAATAAACTCCTTTCCGCTCTTAGCAACGGAAAAGAAATTTTTAACATCACCAAGATCAACCTTACCACTTGAACCAGAGTGGAAATGGTCTAACCCACCCGGTAAAAGGGGCTTCTGTTTACCATTATCAGAAGAAGTCAGCTTAAAAACTGAAAAATCAAAAGATGTTAACCTATCCACAGGCTCATTTCTTAAGTAATCCAGCCTTGGCTTTGAACTATCTTCCCTGGTTATATCTGGATGTTTAACCTCCCTTAGCAGAGGCTCAGAAAACACCTTGTCTTTAACATCCTCTCCACTTTTGGTAACAGAAAAGGAGCTTTTAAAATCGTCTGGATTCTCATTAAAACTGACAGGATCGGTTTTGGAAAGACCCTTTTTCAATATCTTTTGAAGCAGATCATCCTTATACGCAGAAAAACCGTATCCACCTCCCCTGCTTTCTTCCGCAGTTGGTGTACCACCAAATCTACCATCTACTAAAAAAGCCACGTATCCCGGATCACGCAGATACAATTGGTTGTAGAAAGAATCCTGAGTACCAGGTTTAGAATTAGAGAAGGATGCATTAAGAACAGTACTCCGACCAACCCCGTTCTCTGCTTTCCCGGAAATAAACTCCGGTATAAAATCAGCCAAATCTTTTACCACTGTCAGAATAATACCGACAATATCATACAGTTTTTTATCACTAACAACCTTTAGGTCTGCATTACCTGGTTCGGTATCCCTATCAGATAGAGGTTCTATACCGTAAAGTAAATTCCCACTCTCAACTGCATTGAAGTGAGAATTAAAAGTTAAAGTGCTATCCACTGAACCCAGTATAAAACTTAGAACCATAGGGAAATTATTTCCCGCTGGATTTACATTTTTTTCCGGATAAGGGGTTAGAACACCCTTACCCGATCTGGCAAATTTAACCAGCTGCCCTTCTAATGTTTCTCCTATTAAGTTAAAGGAATCAACAGACATATTTATAGGATTTTTTTGCAATAAATGTGCCATAATGGCTATTTAATTTAATCTGTCATAAAAACCGGAATGCAGACGTTTATGCTTATATGAGTTTGTGATATAATTTGGGATAAGATGGCTGTAGAAGCTACAAAAAGAATAGCCTTTATAAGGCCGATACAGAGGGAAAAAGAGCACCAGGGAAAACAAGATAAGAACAGGAAAGATAAAGGCAACCAGAACAAGAAAATAAAGAAGATAAATACGAAAGCCTAAGATGTCAAAGAAGATCTTTATAAAGAGAAACAAAGAAAAAGAAACAAAAGAAGGCATAAATAGTGATGATATTAAACTGCTTGAGACCGAGCTACTAGAGGTTAAAGAAATTGCGGACATAATATTTAAAAAGATAGAGGACAAGGTTAAGACCCTAAAGGCCCTGGAAGACTCAGCAAACGAGAAAATAGAGGTATTAAGGGAGTTAATAAATCAAGCTGAATCCGTAACATCCAGTTTAAAAAGGGAAATAGATAGAAGAAAAGAGGTTATCTTACTCTCCGAAGAAGGGTTAAATGCCCAGGAGATAGCAGATAAACTTGGAATGACTGTAGGGGAGGTTGAACTGATCCTAAATCTTAATAGATAAGAGCACCGGGCAAAAATTGCTTCAAACAGTAATTTTTTCCCTTTGTTACCCCAAATAAATACTCCAACATACGCCTATACACAGCCAATCTAAACTGGCACCTATTTTGCATACCACCTAGAGTAAGATGTACAAAGGGATATACATAGCGCTTTCAGGAGCTGTATTAAAGCAAAAACAGATGGAGATCATCACCCAGAACCTGGCTAATGTAAACACAACAGGATACAGAAAAGCAAGTATATCTTTTAAAGACTACCTAGTTTCAGCCCAGAGCGATAAAACAGATGGAAGGGTTATGAGCCATATATCATCTTACAGCATTGACTTCTCAAATGGAAACAACTTCTACACAGGTAATCCACTCGATATAGCACTTGAGGGAAGTGGCTTCATTGCTCTTGAAGGTAATTTATACACAAGGAGAGGGGATCTAAAAATAGACAGAGAAGGTTTTCTTACAAACTACAATGGTAAGAAGGTTCTTGGAAGGAATGGTCCGATAAAGTTACCTCGTGGAAGAGATATACGAATAAACGAAGATGGCATGGTAATTGTAGATGGGGTAGAGATAGACTCCATACAGGTCGTTGATTTTCTTAAAAAAGATAACCTTACCAAGATAGGAGAAGAGACATTTTCAACAAATGATAATCCCGTAAAAGCAAACGCTTTAGTAAAGCAAGGATATCTGGAAACCTCAAACGTAGATATAGTGATGGAAATGTTTAAGATGATAGAGACTCTTAGGGAATTTGAAACCTATCAAAAAGCAATTCAGATGTTTGATGAAGCATCGACAAAGGTAAATAATGAGATCGCTCGTATTTAAACCTAACAAATAAAGAGGGTACCAACATGATAAGGTCTCTATTTATAGCCGCAACGGGAATGCAGGCACAGAAGTTGAATATAGATGTGGTAGCTAACAACCTTGCCAATGCAAATACAGTGGGCTACAAAAAAAGCAGAGCTGATTTTCAAGAATTAATATACCAAGACCTAAGAACACCTGGAGCTCTATCAACTGAAGGTTCGGAAATCCCTTCCGGCATACAGTTGGGATTGGGAGTTAGACCGGTTGCGATACAGAAGGTTTTTCAGCAGGGGGACTTTATTCATACGGGAAACCCCTTGGATCTTGTTATAGAAGGAGATGGATTCTTTCAGATACTTATGCCTGATGGAACCATAGCATACACAAGGGGTGGAAGCTTTAAGCTTGACAGTGAGGGAAGAATTGTCAATTCAGATGGCTATGCACTTGAACCCGAAATAGCTATTCCCCCTGACACACTTAGTATAACAATAGGTTCGGATGGAATAATAAGCGTAGTGGAAGCAGGTAGCACCGAACCCACTGAGATAGGACAAATAGAGCTAGCCCGGTTTATCAACCCTGCAGGGCTTAAAGCCATAGGCAGAGGCCTTTTTATACCAACGGCTTCATCAGGCGATCCCATTACCGATATTCCGGGGAACGAAGGGATTGGGACAATCTCCCAAGGTTTTATTGAGCTGAGTAACGTAAACATAGTAGAGGAAATGATAAACATGATAATAAGCCAGAGGGCTTATGAGATGAACTCAAAAGCGGTTCAGGCATCAGATGAAATGATGCAGACTGCAAATAACATGAAGAGGTAAGAGCAAGTATGTTTAAGGTCCTGATGATACTGTTACTGTGTAATCAGAACCTATCCTGGGATATAAAAAGCACTGTAGCAACACACATTAAGAACAACTATCCGTGGGCAAGGATAGAAATAAGTGAGATCGAAACAAGCAATAGCCTTCCAGACACACCACCAAAGAGCATAAAGGTGATAAAGGGACCTCCTGGTAAAACCATACTCAAGCTGGAGTTTGAAAACGGAGAAAGGGCAACTTTATACACCCAGGTTAGAGCCTTTGATCTAGTTGTAATGAGCAGAAGAGCACTTAGAAAAGGGCATATTATAGAAAGAGAAGACCTCTATTTAACCCCTGTTGAGGTTGACAGAATACCAAAGGGTGCACTAATAGGAGATTTTAGAGAAGCAATAGGCAAAAAGCTGGTACGTTCTATTGTTGCAAATACCCCGATATCGGAATACATTCTCGAGAACAGAACAAAGATAAAAAGGGGGCACAGGGTAACCATTGTGGTAAACTCACCGAATATAACAGCTTCTACAGTTGGGGAATTAAAAGAGGACGGCTATGTTGGGGACTATGTAAAGGTCATTAATGTTTCATCAAGAAAGATAATACAAGGTGTTTTAATAGATGAAAATACGGTTGAAGTTGAGTACTAGAGGGTACGGAAAAGAACCTAAGAACTTTATCTGGCTTATCATCCCTTTACTCTTTGCGTTTGCCTGTGGAGGTAAGCTTCCACCACCTCCTCCAAAATACGTTTATAAAGGGGAAAACTCTACAGAAAAAGAGAGGATAAGGACTCCTGCCGGAAACACACTCCTACAAAATACATCAAATCTTTACGGTGATGTAAAGGCTATAGGTTTAAACGACATAGTAACGATAAAGGTGGTTGAGAATTTCTCTGGTTCTGGTACAGCAGATACATCTACAAGCAGAGACTCCAGCCTTGAAGCCGGTATAGAGAACTTTTTTGGAATTGAAGATATAAACCTAAACTTCTACAATGTGTTTTCCCCTTCCTCTAATGTAAAAGGTTCCATGCAGAACGATTTTAAGGGAAAGGGAAAAACCACACGGGGTGGCAGGCTCGTAGGAACCATAACCGCAAGGGTTGTAGAGGTAATGCCAAATGGAAACTTTGTTATAGAATCTAGAAAAGAAGTTACCATAAATAACGAAAAACAGATTTTCATCCTAAGAGGGATGATAAGACCAGAAGACATTGCACCCGATAATACAGTTCTAAGTAGCAGGGTTGCAGATGCTGAGATATACCTGGTAGGTAGAGGAGTTATTCAGGACAAGCAGAGACCTGGCTGGGTTATAAGAATACTCGATAAGATATGGCCTTTTTAGAGAGGGAGGTTGCTTGTGTTAACAGCTTATAAAAAAATAAATACCTTAAAAATCGCCACAACCGCATACTGTGTGATTCTCTGTCTCTTAATAGGTAAGGTTGCGCATTCAGAACAAATCAAGGAAATAGCAACAATTGAAGGTGTAAGAGAGGTCCAGCTTATAGGGTATGGCCTTGTTGTAGGTCTTAATGGTACGGGTGATAAAGGAACTGCCACACTGCAGAGCATTGCAAACATGCTTCAGAGAATGAACCTTACCGTTAGACCCAAAGATATAAAGGCCAAAAACGTTGCTGCCGTTATGGTAACCGCTACAATTCCGCCATTTGCCAAATTAGGAATGAAGGTTGATGCCCTGGTCTCCACAATTGGTGATGCAAAAAGCCTTCAGGGAGGAACCCTTCTTCTTACCCCGCTTAAAGGACCCGACGGTATTGTATATGCACTTGCTCAAGGGCCGGTTTCCGTAGGGGGATTTATAGGAGGTAGGGGAGGAACACGAACCCAGAAGAACTTCCCGACAACCGGAAAGGTCCCCGGAGGAGTTATAATAGAAAGAGAACTGCCATTCGTATGGGGCAGTACCGACGAAATAAGGATACTACTTGATAGACCCGATTTTTCCCTGGCATCTGAGATAGCAAAAAAGATTAATGCAACCTATAGCGCAGAGTATGCAATACCTGTAGATCCTGCAACAGTAACCGTTAAAATACCAGAGGAATATAGAGAAAACACCGTAGGGTTTGTAACAGATATAGAGAAACTCGATGTTCCTGTTGACACCTCAGCACGCGTGATAATAAACGAAAGAACCGGAACGGTAATAATCGGAGAGAGAGTAAAGGTATATCCCGTTGCAATTGCCCACGGGGACCTGACAATAGAGATAAAGACCGAATTTGGTGTGTCCCAACCGCCACCATTTGCTCCCCCAGGGTCAGAAACCGTCATTGTTCCGCAGAGGGAAGTAAGAGTTGAGGAAAAAAAAGCATCACTTGTTGAGGTCTCCGGAGCTACTCTTGGTGAGGTTGTTAAAGCACTAAATGCACTTGGGGTAACCCCCAGAGACCTTATATCCATACTTCAGGCGTTAAAAGCAGCAGGAGCACTAAGAGGAGAGCTTGAGATAATATGATGAGTGTTAAAACAGGTTTTAGACCAGAGCTTTACCAAAACACTTCGGCTACCTACTACAGAAACCTGCAGGAGCTTAAGGGCTTGGTACAGGATAAGTCAAAGATCTCCCCCCAGGCTATAAAATCCGTTGCAAGGGAAATGGAATCACTCTTTATATATGAGATGATAAAGGCAATGAGAAGCACAGTGGAAACAAAAAGTGACTTTGGGAAAGAGGTAAATACAAGCATGTTTGATCTAGAGCTTGCAAGGGTCCTCTCCCAGAGAGGAATAGGCCTTCAGGACATACTGGTTAGAGAGTTAGAGAAAAAAATTGGGAATATAGATAACGAAAAGATAAATACCCCCTCAGATACAAAGCAGATTTCCGAGAATAGAATAAAACCCAAAGGCGCAAAAAGGTATTACAACTTATCCACCTCTTCTCTCAGGGAATCCAGACCAACTTATAAGAAGTTAAGCGAATATAAAAACATAAACTTAACCATTAAAAAACCCAATGATGATGGTTCCTTCTCACCACCTGTTAACGGTAGAATAAGCTCACGCTTTGGTATGCGTCTCCATCCAGTATACGGTAATACGGATTTTCATAACGGTATTGATATAGCAACTCCAATTGGCACAGAAATACGTCCGATAAAGGAAGGTAAGGTGATTTTTAGCGGGGAAAAGCCGGGATACGGGAATGTTATAGTTATAGATCATGGAAATGGGTTGGTAAGCAAGTACGCACATAACAAGGCAAACCTTGTTAAAGAAGGGGATAGTGTAAATTCTAACACCCCTATAGCAATACTTGGCAGTACAGGAACAAGCACTGGACCCCACCTGCATCTTGAAGTAATATACCACGGTAAGAGTATAAATCCTTTAGAACTTATTAAAGAATTCGAGGAATCTTCCGATAAGATAAGTATAACTACTAGGGAGGGGGGATAATGAAAATATATGGAAACAAACCGCCAACCCCAAATGAACCTGGCTCGGTCACCGTTCAAAAAAGCTCCGGTGTCAAAAATAAGGCATCCTTAGTCAACGTTGAAGAGACAGTAGCAAAAGACAGAGTTGAGATTTCGGGGAAGATGAAAGAACTTATGGCGATGATCAACCAGATACCTGATGTAAGAAAAGAAAAGCTTGAAGAGATTAAGAAGTCAATAGAATCAGGCAACTACAGAATAGATTCTTCGAAAATCGCAGAAAAGATTCTTAGAGAGATATGAGTATGAACAACATAACAAAGCTTAAAAACATTCTGAATGAAGAAATAAAGGGATACGGCGAGCTTATTGATCTACTTCGCAGGGAAAAAGACTATCTTATAGAACTAAACATAACCGGAATAGAAAACATATCAAAAGAAAAAGACACTCTTATCCTCAAGTTAAGACTATTTGAGCAGGAACGCATGAACCTTCTTAAAGAGCTTCTACAAGATGACAAAGATGCAAAGGAGATAACCCTACAGAGACTCTATGAGTTAACGGGAGACGAAACGCTGAAGGAAATGAGATTAAAGCTGATCTCCATGCTTCAGAGCATAGAGGAGCTAAACGAATTTAATGGCATTCTTATAGAGCGCTCCCTTAGCTTTGTAAAAAGCTCCCTGGCCTTTCTAAAGGCATCTGGAATAGAGACAAAGTTTAGGGAAACAACGCTTTCGAGGAAAGCTTAATGTCTATCTTCGGGCTTTTTGAGATAGGGAAATCAGCGATACTTACAAGCCAAACAGCCCTTAATGTAACAAGCAATAACATAGCAAACGTAAACACACCGGGATACAATAGAAAAGAGGTTATCCTAAGTATAGCAACTCCCGTAGCCATAAGAGGGGGATTTATCGGAAGAGGGGTAGTTGTTTCGGATATAAGAAGAATTTACAACAGATTCATTCAATCTCAGTTACTTACGCAGAACCAGAACCATGGGAGATCTTCTGTTATGATGGAGATCTTAGAACAGATAGAGCAGATATTTAACGAAGCAGGGGACACAGGGCTTGAATCCACGCTTTCAGAGTTCTTTAATGCATGGAATGATGTTGCAACAAACCCTCAAAGTGTACCGCAACGAGAGGTTCTAATTGAGAGGGCCCGTTCCATTGTAAACACAGCAAAAAACATGGAATCAAGGATCATATCCACGTTAAAACACATTAACGAAGATATAGAAAACACAGTTAAACAGATAAACACCATAGCTTCGCAGATAGCAGAACTTAACGATAAGATAGTCCAAATAGAAGCAGGTCTCAATCAGGAGAAAGCACTGGATTTAAGAGATGAAAGGGATAGGCTCTTAGAAGAACTCTCAAAGCTTGTAAACATATCGGTATATGAAGATAAAAACGGTTCTGTAACCGTTACTGTAGGAATGAGAAATCTAGTTTCAGGAGAAAACGTAAATACAATATACACCGTAAAAAACAAATTCGGAAATCGTGAAATATACATTGATAAGCTAAACATAACCCCAAATGTTCTCAGGGGAAGATTAGGGGGGCTGCTTTCAGTTAGGAACTACATAGAATCACATCCCCTGCACGATCTCAGAAAGCTTGTAACCTCCCTGGTTAAAGAGATAAACCTGCTTCACAGACAGGGATACGGACTTGACTCATCTACGGGAAACGTTTTCTTCAACCAGCTTGAATTATCTACAATGGATTTTTCTACAGGAGCGGATATAACTGCAACTATCTTGGATCACTCATTAATTACCCTTGATGAATATTACATAACCTTTGATAGTACAGATTACTACGTATACAATAAACAAACTGACGCCCTTATTACATCAGGTACATATATCTCTGGAAACCCTATTGTGTTTGATGGAATAGAAGTGGTTATTACCGGAACGGTAACCCCCAGTGATGAATTTATTGTAAGTCCTCTGGAAGACGCTATAGAGAATTTTGATGTAGCAATTTCAGATCCTCAAAAGGTAGCTTCTGCGTCCTCAGATACGGGACTTCCAGGTGACAATCAGAATGCCCTTCAGATTGTAGAGTTGTTTCACAGTCCTTTATCAAACCTTGGGAATATAACGTTTACAGACTATCTAAGAGAGATTGTATCCAATACCGGTACGGTTAGCAAAGCTGCTTCAGATAATCTTAAATTTGATACCACTCTACTTGAGGATGTAAAGAACAGGCGGGAGTCTATATCCGGTGTTTCCCTAGATGAAGAAGCAATAAATTTAATAAGGTTTCAAAGGGCTTTTGAAGCTGGAGCAAGAATAATAAAGGTAACAGATGAACTTTTACAAACTATAATACAGCTATGAGAGTTTCATCTTTAATGATATTTGAACAATTAAAAAGCTCAGTTGAACGCAGTATTGAGAGGATTCTAAAATACAACAGCCAGATATCAAGTGGGAAAAAAATCGCGAAACCTTCAGATGATGTAGTTGGTATGATAAAGGCAATGGACTACAGGTTGAATATCAGTTCAATTGAGCAATTCAAAAAAAATATAGATGAAGCACAAACGTTTTTAAACTTTACCGAGAGCGTGCTTGCATCGATACTGGATACCTTAATAAGAGCAAAGGAACTCGGACTAAATGGCGCAACAGGTTCCCTTGATGCAGAGTCACGGAAATCTATAGCAGAAGAAGTCGCCAATTTAAGAGATCATCTGCTTGATCTTTCAAATAGCAAACTAATGGATAGATACATATTCTCAGGTTTTAAAACAGATAAAAAAGCCTTTGATTCCTCTACACTTACATATCAAGGTGACTCCGGAATCATAAACGTAATGATAGATCAATCAACCCTTTTACCAATAAACGTTACAGGAACAGATGTTTTTCGGTATACCCTGACAGCAGATGATACGGTATCGTTAGAAGACGGCAGATACATAGTATACAGGCAGAATGGAACGGATATAGATGTTGAAATACATGAGTCAGACACTACGTTAATTGAAACCTTTAGCTTCTCAAACTTTATGGAGATTCTGGATCATCTGGCTTCTGCTCTAGAGAACAACAACATATTAAAAGTTAAATCGTTACTTAAACCAATAGATCTGGCTATAAATCAAGTTGTAAATATACGCTCGGATGTTGGTGCGAGGCTAAATCGCCTGGACAAACAAGCAAGTAGGCTAGAGGATATAAGTGTAGATTTTAAAACCTTCCTTTCCGGTATAGAAGATACAAATATAGTAGAAGCTGTAAGTGAGCTATCAAAAGCTGAAGTTGCACTACAGGCTTTAAGACAAACCTCAGCTCAGTTGCTTTCTCAATCCCTGTTTGATTTCTTAAAGTAAGCCTTTGAAAGATAAACTGTAACTTATGAAAACCATAATAAAGATTTCTTCTTTGCTTGGTCTTGGTTTAGAAGCTTTTCTAATAAACCTTGATTAAATCCTTCTTTCTCAATGAGTAACAGATGGCTTCCACACTTCTCCTTGCAGTCACTAGAGCCAAAACCCGGAGCTATTATCCGTCCCTTAAATAGAGCCTTAACCATCTGATTCACCCTACACTCAATCTTATCTTCACTACTTAAAACAACTATCCCCTTAACCACTCCATACCTTAAAAAGTAGTCTATATGCCACTTTAATCTCTTCCTTTGACTTACGTGCCTCCCTACCCTCTGGCTGATCCCGTTCATAGCACTGCCCGTATAGATATAGTAGCCACCTGGAAAGAAAAACACTCCAAGCTTTCCCACCTCTATATACCTTGATTCCCTAAGTTCAGTTATAAGAAGGTAAACTCCTTTTTTTAAACCCATCTTACCTTGCCTTTTGAGATCCGCATTAAAACATACCTGTATCAAGCTTTCAATACTTTATTTGATTTCAAAGAGGTCACGTAGCAGAATTGTCTCCATTGAGCAAAAGTAAAAAGTACCTATTGACATAAATTAGAACAAATGGTAGCTTCTATCACTTAAGTAAGTAATTACTTACTTATTAATCAGGATACAAGCTATGAACTACCAGGATCAAACTCAAAAATCCCGAAAAGCACTTTTTACATTCCTAAAATCCTCGATTGCCATCTTAACCACACTGTTTCTTGCATGCTCAAGCGGTCACACACAACAAACTCAAAAAGAGTCAAGGATAACTGTAAAGGTGGCAACTGCTATTGAAAAAGACGTTCCCGTTCAAATTAACACAATAGGTCATGTAGAGGCTTTCTCAAGCGTATCAGTAAAATCACAGGTTGCAGGTGAGCTGGCACACGTGTACTTCAAAGAGGGACAGATGGTAAAAAATGGAGAACTTATGTTCGTAATAGACCCTCGTCCCTTTGAGGCTGCTTTAAAGCAGGCTGAAGCCAACTTGGCAAGGGACATCGCACAGATGAAAAAAGCAGAAGTTGATGCCAGACGTTATACAGATTTATTAAAAAAAGGAATAGTTTCCAAACAGGACTACGATCAGTTTATTACAAACCTAGAGGTTCTAAGGTCAACAGTCAAAGCAGATAAAGCTGCTGTAGAGAATGCAAAGCTCCAGCTTGAGTACTGCTATATTCGTTCTCCAATAACCGGACGTATAGGAGAGTTACTTGTTGACCAGGGAAATGTGGTTAAAGACAAAGATACAGTGCTTGCTGTAATAAATCAGACCAAACCTATCTACGTAAAATTCTCTGTACCGGAGCAAGAGCTACCAAGTATCAGAAAATACATGGCCACTGGAGATCTCAGGGTAGAAGCCCGAGTTCCCTCAGATGAATCACACAAGGCCACTGGTCATCTAAGTTTTATAAACAATGAGGTAGACAGTGAAACGGGAACCATAACGCTTAAAGCTCTATTTCCCAATGAGGATGAATACCTTTGGCCAGGACAGTTTGTAGACGTCACACTGACACTTACAACCCAACCCAATGCAGTGGTAGTCCCATCACAATCAATTCAAACGGGCCAGGAAGGCTACCACGTTTTTATAGTAAAACCCGACCTTACCGTAGAGCCCCGTCCCGTAGTATTAGGTACAAGCACCAACCACAATGAAACCGTTATTGTAAAGGGAATTCACCCAGGGGAGAAAGTAGTTATTGAAGGGCAGCTTCAACTTGCTCCTGGCATCAAAGTAGAGATTACAAACAGTCCTGAAGGAGATATACAGAGTAGAGGCAACAGGGAAGAACACACATATTAATTAAGGACCAAGGAAATATCCTATGAATATATCTGAAGTATTCATTCGTAGACCTGTTGCAACAACGCTTATTATGTTGGGGATTCTTCTTTTTGGTATTATGGGGTACAGATTACTTCCCGTAAGTGATCTTCCAAATGTTGATTTCCCAACTCTTTTGGTAACAGCCAGCCTGCCCGGAGCAAGCCCTGAAACTATGGCTTCCTCTGTTGCCACTCCTCTTGAGAGACAGTTTTCAACAATTGAGGGATTAACTTCAATGACTTCTGTTAACTCACTTGGTTCTACAAGAATTACGCTCCAGTTTGACCTAAGTCGTAACATTGATGCTGCTGCCCAGGATGTTCAAACAGCAATTGCCCAGGCCAGTCCCTTTCTACCTCAGGATATGCCGGAGCCACCCACTTATCGTAAGGTAAATCCTGCTGATCAACCAATTCTCTATATAGCTGTAACATCCACTACCCTTCCACTCTGGGAACTGCACGAATACGCTGATACAATGCTTGCTCAACGCATCTCCATGGTTAAGGATGTAGCCCAGGTAGAGATATTTGGACCACAGAAATACGCAGTTCGTGTACAGCTTGACCCACGGGCTCTTTCAAGCAGAGGTATTGGAATAGATGAGGTAGAAAGTGCCATACGTAGTGCCAATGTAAACCTTCCCACCGGAACCCTCTACGGACCTGATAAAGCATTCACAGTTCTTGCTAACGGCCAGCTCTTTAAAGCAGATGCATATCGTTCAGTTATTGTTGCATACCGCAATGGTTCCCCTGTGCGTCTTGGCGAACTGGGGCGTGTTATAGACAGTGTGGAAGCAGATAAGGCTGCAGCGTGGTTTGTGGATCACAGGGGAAGTCGAAGATCCATAGTGCTGGCTGTAAGGAGACAGCCCGGTACTAACACAGTTGAGGTAGCAAGTTCGGTTAAGGAACTTCTTTCATCTTTAAGGTCCTTTATTCCTCCTTCAGTTGAACTACACCTACTCTACGATCGCTCCAAGTTTATACTTGAGTCGATAAAAGACGTTCAGTTTACCATGGTTTTAACCCTAATACTTGTCGTTATGGTTATCTTTATCTTCCTACGAAACGTATCGGCTACAGTTATCCCGAGTCTTGCGCTACCACTATCCATAATAGGCACCTTTTCAGTTATGTACATACTTGGTTACAGCATGGATAACCTCTCACTTATGGCACTGATTCTGGCAATAGGGTTTGTAGTGGATGATGCTATAGTGATGCTTGAGAACATAGTGCGGCATATGGAAATGGGGAAAACAGCTCTTAAAGCAGCTCTGGACGGCTCCAAAGAGATCAGCTTTACCATACTATCCATGACTCTTTCCCTTGCAGCTGTCTTTATCCCGATACTCTTTATGGGTGGTGTTATCGGAAGGCTGTTTCGTGAATTTGCGGTAACAATATGTGTAGCAATCCTGATATCTGGCTTTGTTTCCCTTACCCTTACACCGATGCTCTGCAGCCGCTTTTTACGCCCGCCATTAGAGCAAAAACACAATCGCCTCTATCTTCTTACAGAAAAGATATTTGATCAAATGCTAAAGGCCTATGAATGGAGCCTTAAGTTCGTCCTAAGACATCGTCCTGCTACAATGATTACCTCAATAATAATTCTAGTTATCACAGGGTACCTTTTCTTTAAGATCCCAAAAGGATTTATACCAAATGAGGACAGGGGAATAATATTTGCCATGACAGAAGCTCAGGAAGGAACATCCTTCTACAAAATGGTAGAGCTACACAAAGCTCTCTCAGAGATCGTTCGTAAAGACCCAAACGTGGTGGAGTTCTACTCAAGTGTTGGTGGAGGTACAAGTGTTGCCACAAGCTCCAATCAAGGGGTAATGTTTTTTCACCTGAAACCACGCTCAGAACGTAATTTAAGCGTAGAACAGGTAATAGAGGAGCTACGTCCAAAGCTGGCAAGGGTTCCTGGAATACGCGTTTTTATGCAAAATCCACCCGTAATCCGTATAGGAGGACAGCTTACAAAGAGTCTTTACCAGTTTACTCTGCAGAGCCCTGATACGGATGAGCTCTATCGCTATGCTCCCATTCTTGAAGAAAAACTTCGAAGCATACCAGAGCTACAGGACGTAACAAGTGATCTTCAGATTAAAAACCCACAGATAAACGTCTTAATACACAGGGATAGAGCATCTACACTTGGAATCACAGCACACCAGATTGAAAATGCACTTTTTGATGCTTACGGAGATAGATGGGTATCAACCATATATGCCCCAAATAACCAGTACAAGGTTATACTGGAACTGGAACCACAATATCAGATAAACCCGCAACTGTTATCGATGCTTTATATAAACTCATCAAATAACCACCTTGTTCCGCTGGATTCAGTAGCAACTATATACGAGAACACAGGGCCACAAACAATTAATCATATAGGACAGTTTCCCGGTGTTACAATTTCGTTTAACCTCAAACCGGGAGTCTCACTCAGTGAAGCTGTAGCAAAGGTAACAGAGATTGCGCATAAGGTTTTACCACCTACCATAAGAACCAGCTTTCAGGGCGCTGCACAAGAATTCCAATCGTCTTTACGAGGCCAGGGACTCCTTTTAGTTTTTGCTGTTTTGGTAATCTACATGATCCTTGGCATTCTTTATGAAAGCTTTATACATCCGCTAACCATTTTATCCGGTCTTCCCTCTGCTATATTCGGAGCCCTGCTTACTCTGATCCTATTCAGATCTGAATTAAACATATACGGATTCATAGGATTGATAATGTTAATAGGAATCGTTAAGAAAAACGCAATAATGCAAATTGATTTTGCTCTGGAAGCACAGAGAAATGAAGGTAAAAGCCCTCTAGAAGCAATATACCAGGGATGTCTTATAAGGTTTCGCCCCATTATGATGACAACCATGGCAGCTCTTTTTGGAGCACTGCCTATTGCCATCGGTTTTGGTGCAGGAGGAGAGGTACGTCGTTCTCTGGGACTTTCGGTAGCAGGAGGTTTGCTTTTTTCACAGCTTGTAACACTCTATCTTACACCCGTTGTTTACACATACATGGACTCCCTTCAGAGAAGGGTATATAGGGTTTTTACCAGATGATAACCAAGCAAGAAGATTCCTAAAAGACATAAAGGCAATACACGTCAGTTATAAAATTGGCAAAGAAGTTTGATAGTAAGATCAAGGATCATCCAGCCTAACCAGGTAAGGTTATAAGAGATGTGGTCAATGGTTTTAACCCCTCCAGTAATTTGCCTAAGCATTAAAGAATGCTATATAATGGTTAGTGCTATAAAAAACGAAAATATGCACCTAAGCGGTAAAAACTGTAGAGATAGCGTTAACAAATCTTCGGAAAAGTTCTTGAACTCAATATCAGAGGTAGATGGATTTCTATTAAAAGCGAAATCACCAAAAACCGGGATGGAAAGACATGTTTCTGTACCTTTTTACGGTTTTAATTTTACTGTTTTTTGAAAATGGTGTTTATGCAAATGATGTAAAAGAAGAAAAAATTTTAAGAAATAACACATCCGTATACACATTTAGACTTTACAACTCTCCTGTCTTAAAAATGATATGGGTAAAGCTACCTAAGGGTGGTTATATGGTTTCAGGGAAGATTCCAGACTCTGTCAAAAACAAATACGGCTCTTGCAAGTATTTAACAGATTTTAATCTTGAAGAGTTAGCCCAGGTTGTAGAGAAAGAGTATGGATTTATAGATTACAAAGTTTATGTTAGATCCCTTAATGCTGTTGTTGAACCAAACAGAGAACCTGTACTTGCTGAACCATTTAATCCCAACATTAACCCTACAATCACAAATGACATTTATGAGATTAATTCTTACCTTAAAAAAGAGTTTGAGCGTCTTATAAGAGAAGACCCAAATTTTAGGGAAAGATTTCGGAATATGATAGATAACTCTATAAAAAACGGTCTTTCCCATGAAGAAGCTCAAAGGATAGCAAAACAGCACCTTGCAAAATCCATAGAACTTAAGATGAAAAAATGGATACCAGAAGAAAAACTTCCGAAGAGGCTGTACCTATTGTGTACCGTAAGCTCTTATGAGGTAAAAAATCCGGATCCCAGAAGATACAGAGAAATTGAGTATACATACTTCAGTTTATATCCTGTTTACCTTGAGGTAAAAAGAGGCAATTATATTGAAATAACATCGCTGAGAAAAATTAACGATTCTGATGTTGAGTTAGCTCTATCTGTATATCCTTTTTTAGAGAAAGAATATCTTTATCTTGATTTAAAAACCCTTAACCCACCGGAGGTAAAACTGAGAGGGTGTTCCTATGGTTATATAGGGGGGTATGTTTACAACGGTATGGAACCTGATGAAAGATATCGTTACGAAGACTACGAAGTTAGATTCTCTACAGGTACAGATGGAAAGTTCTACCTGGTTGTAATACCATTTGAGGTTGTGGATAAATTTAGCGTTTATTTAAGGCTTGATACCTACTGTTCAAAAGAAAAAAAGGAAAGTGTATCTCTACTTAATCCTCTAGAGGGAGACAAATCCCCTCTTCTAACTTCTACTCAATTATCTTACAAACATAAAGATTTCTTGAGAAACTTTGGTATTAAGGGCTATAAATTCAAATTCAGGTTGATCTCTCCAAATGGTTATACTTCGGAGCCTTTTGAGATCAGTTTACCTTGAATGCTCTATCACTTACGTGCTTATCTTCTTCAATGGGAAATTCTATATAAACGCCATCAGGTATACTATCAATTAACATCTCTGTCCGAGAACACGACTTTCTATCCTGATTAAACCGCGGAAAGGACTTTTTTACACCTAAAAAGTCATAAGAGACAAAAGCTTCTACTACTGGGGACGGTAGTTTTATCACGTATGCATCTCCTTTCTTCTCTATATCTGCCTTAAATGGGATAAATTCCCCCGCTTCTTCAGATGAAATACTTATTTTGTAAAGTTTATCAATACCGAGATAAAACTCTTCTATATTTTTTGAGGAAACCCTATGCATATAGTATATATCTATAGGAACCTCTTTCTCTTCAGGTAATTGAAAAAAGAGAAACATGTAATTATCAACAAAACAGTGTGGGCATAGAACTACTTCATCTTTCCTCCCACATGAATAGAGACTGTATTTTTTAGGATCTAAGGGAATTTTAGTAAATAAAAAGTTGTATTTGCCTAATTTAAATCCTGAAAGCTCTACCCTTAGGTGTTTGGTTTCTGCCTTCTTTTTAAGTTCCTTATCCAGCCTGTTAAGAGCTCTATTTTTTATTTCTCTATATCTTTCAAAAACCTTATTGCATTTTTCCCTTTCTATAGCTTCCAAATCAGCTTCATTAAATAACTTTATACACCTTTCCAAACTTTCCCTATACTCTTTACTTTCCTTTCTTAGCTCTTCATCTATGTAAGTTTGTACGTCAACAGACAAAGCAGGAAATGCCAAGACAAGAAAGATTAAAAAGTAGGTGATCCGGTACATAGCTATTCAATACCTGAGATACTTCTTAATTATAACTGCCAATATCATATGCTGTCCTTATCCTTGTATCCATTGAGGCCTTATGTTCCTAAGGTAGATATTTCCTTAAGTACCTCAGTGTGAATTATAGCTTTTTCTCCACAGGGATGACCTAGAAAGCTGACACCAAACAAAGTTAGAAACCCGCCAAAATTCTTTCTTTAAGGTGCGTTAAAGGTCTTTGTTCCAAAAGCTCTTATATCGGTTTGTGAACTGCCGTAAGCTGTTATACCAACCAGGTAATCTTCACCTGAGGTGAGAGGTTGAGCAGGAAACAGCTCTATACACGCATCAGAGGGAACACTTCCGTATGTAAGTGAACTTACAGAAGAAAGACAAGCCACACTCCACATCGTACACTCAGATATAGATATCCTCTCGTACATACACTGCTTGTCATAAACCGATATAAGAAACCCGCTTACTCCAGCAATAGAATTATTCCAGCTTATATCTGTTCCTGAAATGTCTATGTTCAATCCTCCCTCGTCAGTGTCAAGAGCATAGAGCTCCCATTGACCATATGGAGACACATAGTATTCACAATCTCCTTCCTGTATGTGAACTTTACCAGAGCCATTATCCCACGTACCCCCAAACTTCGTACCATCCCAAATTCCAGAGAAGTCTCCTCCTATGTTTACACCATCAACAGTTCCAAACCATGTACCACTTATGTTGTCCCCTGTTCTGTCTCCATTAACAGTTCCTTTATCAACTCCACCCTGACACCCAAAGTAGGAAAATAGAAACTCCGTTTTGAAACTACCGTCCGATGAGGGCATACATGCTACTATAAAGCCGGCAGTTGGGTCTTCTGGGTTAGCAGAGGCATCTTCTGTATAGTAACCAAGGTATATGTCATAGCCTGAAATGTTACAGTTTGATAATTCACCACTTCCTCCACTACCAGATTCCCCACCTCCATCTCCATTCTCATCCTCTCCACAGGCCACAGCAAGAAAAAGGCTTACCAGAAAAACCAAAAGTAAACCCATCTTCTTGCTCATAACACTTATCCTCCTTTGATTTTATCTTGAGATTACTGCAGGTTTATTAATTATATCGATTACATATCGATCCCTCAATCCTCAACTTATTGATACTAAAGCTTTTCCCTAGCTATATAACCCTCCCTTCATTCCACTGTTAAAATAAGCTTTATTCCTATAACAGATATTTCCTTCCATTAAAAACCTGTTAGTATATAGCAGCCATGTCAGCTATTTCCTTCATCAAAAAAGCTGACACTCAACCAGACGAGAAAACTCAAAAAACCTCTCTATCCTGTCCAATATGCAGGGGTATTATAAAGCCCGGATATGATACCCAGCTTGGAAGGGTAGTTGTGTGTGAAAGCTATCCTAAAAACTGCACATATATTGTGAAGGAAAGCAGGTACAAGGAAGTTAAAATTTAAGTCCTCTTCTAACTCCAAAGGAAATTACATACACTTTGAATTAAAAGAACTCTCTACCCAAACTATACAACTCCTGCTATCCGTATGTAAAACTACTTTTTAATTAACCTGTAAAAGCTACTATTTACCTTTGACCTTAGCTCCTCCACTGTAAAGGGCTTTTTTAAAACCCTATCCCTGCTAATCTCAGAAGACAAACTCTCTATATCACCCGTTATAAAGATAAACCTGTCTTCAGAAACCCCATACCTATCCTTAACCTCTCTATAAAGCTTGTTCCCATCCATACACGGCATCTTTACATCACAGATTATAAGGTCAAAAACCTCCTCCTCTAACCTCTTAAGTGCAACCCTCCCATTTTGAGCAACAAATACAAAATATCCCTCACCCTCTAAAACCTCCCTTATCATATCCCCTATAAGCTCCTCATCCTCTACAACCAAAACCCTCCCCCTCTGTTTTACCTTTTCCTTAATCTCACCTTCCTTATTACCCTTACCTGTACTAACCCCTCCCTCCACACAGGGAAGCTCAACAACAAAAGTAGCACCCCTTCCCTCCTCACTCTCAACCCTAACCCTACCCCCATGCCTCCTTATAACCTCATAAACTATAAAAAGCCCAAGCCCATTTCCCTCACCACCAGACTTTGTGGTAAAAAAGGGCTCAAATACCTTATCCACTACCTCCTTTGACATACCAGGACCGTTATCACTAAAACTAACCTCAACCACCCCACCATCCCTGACCCCAGTCCTTACAACTAACCGCCTTCCCTCATCCTTTAACCCAAGGGCATGCTCCGCATTTAAAACAATGTTTAAAAAAGCCTGCTCAAGCTGTGTAGGATTTGCCATAACCAGGGGTAACCCTGAACCCAAATCCCTTATAACCTCTATATCAGCTAAATTAAGCTGATACTCCCTGAACCCTAAAACCCTCTCAACCACACTGTTTACATCAACAGGCTCAACCTCTAACAACTTACTACCCCTTGAATAACTAAGAAGCCCCTTAACTATCCTGTCTATCCTCTGAGCACACCCGTATATAAACTCAATATACTTCCTTCTCCTCTCCTCATCCAAATCCCCCCTGGAGAGAAGAAGCTCACAATACCCAAGTACAGGAGTAAGTGGATTGTTTATCTCATGGGCAATACCCGAGGTAAGCCTCCCCAAAGAAGCCATCTTCTCTGCCTGTATTAACTGCTCCCTTGTAGACTCTAACATCCTGGCATACTCCCTTAAATCCTCTATCATCTTCGTCTTAGATATTGCTATTGCAACCTGAGTACCAAGAATGGAAAGAAACCTAACCTCATCCTCACTAAACTCACGCTCCTTGTAACTTAAAAACCATATAACCCCTATTACCTTCCCATCAAGAAACACAGGGATTCCCAAAAGACCATGATGCCCTAAATCCCTTCCCGCAGGACCTATGTCAGGGTCCTTCTGAGCATCAGGAATATTTAAAACCTCTCCCGAATTTATTACCTTCCACGTAACCCCTCTGGGATAGGGAATCCTACTTGCCCTCCTTAAATAATCCTCAGGAACATTCTTCCAGGCCTCAAGTACAGCCTCTTTTCTTTCTTCATCCACAAGATAAATCATAACCATATCCACATTCTCTAACTCCGCCGCAGAATCTATAATAGCGCTGTATACATCCTTAAGACTTTTTAAAGAATGCACCCTTTCTATAATCCTTATAATAGACTCAAGCTTCTTTCTCTCCTCTAATAAAACCTCAAATTCAGAATAACTAACCTCCATACCTATGCCTCCCTATCCGGATAATTATAGGTCGCTTATATGAAAAATAAACTGCCGGGTCTGTTGTGATGGACCAAATGAGATCTTTTCTATGGCAACAAGTAAAAAGGTTTTCCTTTTTTTGTTTTTATCTGAGAGAAATGCCTCTTATCTATGGAAAAAAGCACATAAATTGATAATCTTTCTGCAACCGCAATTACTGTGGCATCTACAAAACCTATATTTATATCTCTATATTTCTCCATATATTTTAAGGCTGATCTATAATCCTTTATACTTACTTCCTCAACCTTGATTTCCCCTTCCACTATTGATTTTAAAAACCGAAGTTCTGCTTCTACACCCAAGTACTTGTTGGCAAGATAACATATTTCTGGAAGTGTAGTTGAAGGAAGAATAACCTCAAGCTTTTTCTCTTCAAGGACTCTTCTGGCTTCTCTATGCCATCTGTCATCCTCATCCATAAGAGCATATATAGCTCCTGTATCCGCTATAACCCTCATTCTTTATTCCACATTCTTTCTTCGTGGGCTTCTGATATATCTTTTTGACCACTCTTCCCAATTCCTATAAACGATAATTTTTTCTTGTGTTTACTTTTATCAATATACTCTTTTAGGGCTTCTCTTATTATATCCGAGACTCTCTTACCTTTAACTTTTGCTATATGCTTTATATCTGCTTCAAGTTCTTCATCTATAAATATTGTGCTTCTTTTCATAGAGAGTAATATAGTATGATATATGATATATGTCAATATAAAGATCAAAAGCCTATCTATTCACTTTTCTTAGCTGGATCTTCCAGGGGTAAAAATATAAGAAAGATAAGAACAATTAAAACTAAAAATACGTTTGCAAATACTTCCATTACATACTATTTTAACTCTGTCTCCCTAAAACCTTCTAGAAAAGGCAAGTATAAAGACCAAACTTGCCGTATTTTGCCCTATAGCTTTTTTCTCCCCAGAGTGCTATCTCTAAAGTAATAAGTAATCTTTGTTCTTTGACAAAAAGAGAAAGCTTTTAGTGCTTTGTTGTTTATATCTTAAGAGTTTTAAAGTTTATGCGTTTCATCAATAGTTTCTTAAGTTTTCCTATAAATCCCAAGCCACAGGTGGGGGAAATCCCCTTAAATCACCAGAGCCTGTGGTAAAAGGAGGTGTACTATGGCAAAGCCACTTTCATTTTACAGAATGACCTCTGTAATCCGTATTACCCCTGATATACGTAGAGGGGTATTCTGGGTTGATGGCACAAATGCCCTTCCCTCTGCACCTAAAACACCTGAAAAGGGAGTACAGAAATTTAACTGGGAAGAAAAACTTATTTTTGCCCTCTCCCCTGAAGAAGCCCTCCAGCTTGCTGAGTGTGCAGACCGAATCCTTCGCACACACCAGGGTAAAGTAGATTTCTTCCACGACCCTAAAAAAGGTGGAAGAGAAGGAGAGGTAAAAACACTTACCCTCTCTTATGAGAAAACAGATAAGGGAGAAAGAGTGTTTTTTCAGATCACTCAGGGACAAAAGAGGGTTTCTCTAGCTCTACAAAGAGCAGACCTTTTTGCTATAAGTTCTCTCATTCCCCATGCTATAAGCTGCATGTGGGACTGGATAGGGACTCTCCCACCTCATGAGGAAGTAGAGGCTACTACAAATCAAAATTCCTCCCTTGAGGAACTCGAAGAGGATATACCGTTTTAATTCGGGGTTAGGGAATCGGGATTAAGGATTGGTAAATCCCCAACACCTAATACCCAAAACAACTCAAAAGGAGGTAATCTAAAATGAGTATAGTAGGAACAGTATCTGCAATATCCCGTGATGGCACAGGGATAAAGGTTGAGGGAACATGGTATAACTACTCAAAGTTTTTAGAGTTCCCTCAAAAACCCAAACCAGGGGATAAAGTAAAGCTAATCCTTGATGGGAATGGGAAGTGGATAAAGGAGATTCAAATCCTTAAAGAATCCACTTTAACACCCAATCAGGAAAAGGACTTAAGAATCTCAAAGCTTGCTGTCTTAAACACAGCGGTTGAGATTCTAAAGACCCGCAGTGAACCAATAACTACAGATGAGGTAATTTCAGTTGCAGAGGAGCTTCTTGAGTGGGTTTTAAGTCCTTCTGAACCACCTTCCGATAACACCTCCCAGGACTCTTACTCAGAAGAAGAACCTGGGGATGTCCCCTTTTAATTTGTTACAGGGTTTAATGTTTAAGGTTCAACATTAAACCCTTAAACACTAACCATTTTAATCCCCAAAAAACAATCAAAAAGGAGGTAAACAAAGATGGAGACAACAAATCTCCAAAACGGGAAAGGTATGTCCAGAGTAAACGGTTCTAAAGCATCTTTAGATGCAAACCGGCTTATAAAGGGTATAAAGCTTGCCCTTGAAGAAAGGGTAAAACCCTATACCAATGGAAAGCGAGGATACATAGTAAGCGGTGATACAGATAGTTACTTTGTTCCTGAAAGCTTTGATTCCTGTACATGCCCCTTCTGGCAAAAACACAAAGAAACATGTAAACACATGGTGGCTGTAAGGGTTTACAGAAGGCTAGAGCTTAGAGTCTCTGAAATCCAGGCAGAACTCTCAGCTCAATATGAATGCCAGATTCGTGAGCTTGAGGTAAAATTGAGAAAAGTGGCAGAAGAGAATCTAAAACTTAGGACTGAGCTTGAAGGATTTTCCCTTCTTAGAGAAGGGATAAAAAAGATTATATCAAGCTCCTAAAAAGCCATATCTCTCCTCTTCCACAGGCAGGTTTAAGGGTAAACTTCCCTTTACCTGCCTGCTTTTAATAAGTAGCCCCAAATACAAATTTAAAAGGAGGTAAGCCATGATGAAAATCAGATTGGTAGAAGACCAAATTTTAGAGATTAAGAACCATGAAAGAAAGAGTCCTCTTAGTCTTCCATCGCATTTACGCAAGCTGTTGCATTCCATATCTAAAAAGGAATGCATTCAGTTTGTGGATTCAAAGGGAAGAGTAGTAGGACTTGCTGTAGTTATCCCCCTAACACAAAACCATTAAAAAAGGAGGTAAACATCATGAAAGTATCGTTTCCAACTTTAGAGGATTTGCTTCGTGAAGCAAAAGACCCTGTAAGGGTTGTTACAATCGTAAAAACAAGGGATGCAAAAACAGATAAAGTAAATATCCCGCTTAGTGCATTCCTTGTGGTTGTTACAGCAAAACTTGCTGACTCTGAGATCGGAGAATATGTGTATCAGGTTGGCGAGGATATTTACTATTTTAAGGACAGGATAAAAGAACTAAGGGAAAAAGCTCTAGAGGTTGAAAAGACAATAAAAAGCCAGATTGAATCAATGGAATTTAAGGTTCTACCCGGTCGGTACCTTCCAGATAGCGAAAAACCCATCCTGGGAAATCCACCACAAAGTATATAACACACCCTCCCACAGGCAGGTAAAGAGTCCTAAAAGGGGCCTTTCCTGCCTGCCATAAAAAAACAAAAAAATCACCCTAAAAAAGGAGGTAAACCATGATTCCAGAAGTATATTTTGAGTTTGCCCTGCTTTATATGATTGCAGGAACCCTCATCCTGACCTTTCTCTGGTCTCTTCCTGTAAAGAAACATAAAAGAGAGTTACGGGAACTGTTTGAGACCAATGAGGTTTTAATAAAAACCCCAACCAATCTCTGGATTCAGATTACTTATGCTAACAAAAACACCTATATCCCCTATGACCTTTATAAAACAACTCATTAAAAAGGAGGTAAATACCATGAGAATCAAAGTTAAAAGAGAGAGTCTAAAGAAAGTTTTAGATTCTGCAGTGGAGGTGGCAGAATCCAAAAACACACTTCCTGTTCTTCAACATGTTTTGTTTTCTGCAAACGGGAATCTAAGGATTTCTGCTACAGACCTTGAGCTAAGTTTTGCACACACTACCCCTGCTGAGATTGAAAAACCAGGAAGCATCTGCCTTCCTGCAAGAAAGCTACTCCAAATTGTAAAAGAGCTTCCTGAAGAAGATGTAGTCCTTGAGGAAGAGAGGAACTTCCGGGTAAAGATTCTTTGTGGACGTGGAGAATTCCACCTTCTAGGACTACCTGAAGAAGACTTCCCTCAGCCTCAGCTTGAAGTTAAACCTCAAGGACAGGTTAGTTCAAAAGATTTCATCCAGGCACTAAGACTTACAGTATTTGCAGTATCAGATGATGAATACAGAAGAAACCTAAACGGTGTCTATATTGGAAAAGGAGAGGTTGCAGGAACAGATGGACATAGACTCTCAAGAGTTATTGTCCATGAACTAACACTTCCAGAAGGTGTAATAATCCCTAAAAAGGGTGCGGTTTCTCTGATAAAGCTCTTTGATGATGAAAAAGAGCTTCTTTGGACAAGGGATAAAAACCATTTGATTATTTCTTCCAAAGAAAAAACCCTTGCTGTAAGGCTGATAGACGCAGAGTTTCCCAACTACAGCTCTGTTACAAACATCTCAGGCACAACCCTCTATCTTTCCCTCTCTTCCTTAAAGAAAGAGCTTGAGCTTGCCCGTGCAGTTGGATCCCAGTGGATAAAGATAGTGGGTAGAGGAAAAGAGCTTGAGATTTTAGCAAGTTCCCGAATGGATGACTCTCAAATGCAAAGCACCCTGACCACACTTGAGGGTTCATGGGAAGGAGAGATTGGATTTGATACAAGATACCTTCTTGAACCCTTGAGGTTTGGGAAAGAGGACTGGACAGTAGAGTTTACGCTTAGCTCCAAAGACGAACCCTGTCAGCTTAAGTTTACAGAAGACCCCTATTTTCAGTATGTCGTTATGCCAATGAGAATCTAAACCACAGCTCTTATACAGAGCTTCGGGGGAATGGAAACATTCCCCCACCATATCTTAGAAGCCATCCAATAAATTTATCGGTATTAGGGATTCGGGATTGGGAGTGGAAAGTATCTGGCAAAGCACTAAAAGGTTTCTCTTTTTGCAGTAGTTCTTTGAAAAGATTTATTCAATCCATGCAATCCTAAAAGTTTTTTCTTTGTCTTTTTGTTTAAGAGTTTAAGAAGTTTCCGAGTTTATTTAAGAGTTTCCAAAGTTTCTAAATAAATCCAACAAAAAGGAGGTAAATCGCTATGTTAGAGGAATACGCAAGCGAAACTCTTTCCCTTTTTCGCATAAAGCTAGTAAGGGAAAGAAAGCTTGGTTTTAAACCAGAGGTTGCAAACAATCCATCTTCTTCTGCCAGGATTCTGTCCTCCTTCTTTAAAGACAAGGACAGAGAGCACTTTGTGGTGCTTGCAGTGGACGTCAAATTACATCTCCTCGGTCTTCATGTTGTAGCAATAGGAACACTGGATAAAGTTCTGATTTCCCCGAGGGAAGTGTTCAAATTTGCCCTTCTGTGTAATGCGGGAGGGGTAATTCTTGGACACAACCATCCAAGCGGAGACCCTTCTCCGTCCTCGGAAGACCTGTCCGTAACAAGACAAATGGTTCAGGCGGGAAAGCATTTAGAGATTTCCGTCCATGACCACCTTATTATTGCAGATAAAACACGGTGGGTGAGCTTACGCGAAACCCATCCCCATCTTTTTGACTAAATCCAACAAAAAGGAGGTAAATCACCATGATAGATAAGTATCTTTCACTAAATCCTGAGTGTGCCTATAGAGAGGCACTCTCTCATCTAATAGATGTTGAAAATACTCTTCTCTCTAAAGAGAAAGAGTATAGAAAACATCTTTTAGAAAGACTTGATCTAACATCAAGGAACGCACTTGACAAACAGGAGATGGAAATACTAAGAAGCGTTCCTGAGGTTCTTTCTCTCAAGGAAGAGATAGAAGAGCTTAAGCTAAAGAAAGCCACCCTGGAGAAACTTATCTCATTTATCAGGTGGTCTTTCCCCTTTAACCCAAATTTCCAGAAAGGAGGTAGCCAGCCATGAATCTTATATCAACCCTAAGTGCACTTAACATAAAGGGTATAAAGCTATGCGAGTGCAGATACTATAAAACTCATGGCACTTGCTGGCATATAGACTCTAGTCTCAAAAACGTAAAGAGTAAGTCGGTTGGGGTAAACGGGAATAAAACTCTGGATAAATTTATCCAAAGTCCTACCCCTAAGACTCAATCTTCCCCTGACCTGTCTACGTGCTACGCACAGGCAGAAAAGACTTCCCACAAATTTGTGGGAAGTCCGCCAAGGGATAAAGCCCTTCTCTTTCAGGAATACCTTCGTTCCCAGGGAATCCCATCCGAGCTAAGGGAAGAAGGCAATACCTTTGCAGTCTTTTACCAAAAAGCAGGCTGGAAAGGTTATACCTATTCCTATGTAAAAATCTTCTCATAATCTCGGGATCAGGGATTCGGGATTGGTAAACCCCCAATACCCAACCCCCAAAACCAAAATAACCCAAAAAGGAGGTAATCAATCAATGAAGGAGCTAAAGAGCTTCGAGGAATTGGTTTTGTCTCTTGAGAAAGTAACTAGAGAAATCCTTTCCTATGAGGAAGGGTTTAGCAGGATGCCAAAGATGTTAAGAGAAGACCTTGCAGAGCGTCTTGGAAGAGTCCGCCTCTATCTTCTCTTTGCCAGAAATCACACAAAGGAGGTAACCCATGGCAAGATTAGAAAGTCAGGCTAAGCTTGGGTACTACCCTACACCAAATCATCTTATACCCTTAATTGCCTCTTACATAATACCCTCTAAAGGGGATACAGTTTTCCTTGACCCCTGTGCAGGTGAGGGAACTGCTCTATCCACATTAGGGGAAATACTTAATGGAAAAACCTACGGCATAGAGCTAGACCGAAAAAGAGGTATAAAGGCAAAGGAAGTCCTTGATACCCTGCTTATATCCGATGCCACAAGAACAAGGGTATCGGATAGATCCTTCTCTCTTCTTTTCCTCAACCCACCCTATGATTGGGTAGTTCGGGAAGAGGGAGAGAAGGCAGAAAGACTTGAACACCAGTTCCTTATCCGTTTTACACCAAAGCTTGTGGATAAGGGAATTTTGGTGTTCATTGTCCCGATATATGTTCTTATAAAATCCTCTACCTTCCTTTCAAACTGGTATGAGGATATAAGGGTTTATAAATTCCCAGAAGGGGATTATAGGGTATTTAAACAGGTTGTCCTCTTCGGGAAAAAGAAACCCAAATCTATCCCTGATGAACTGGTAAGGGCAAGGCTTACTGCAATGGGAAGGGGTGAGATTTCAATTCCTGCCCTTTCCATGCAGAAAGAGCCTATCTATGAGCTTCCACCAGGGCTTCCCCCTCAGATTTTCTTCTCAATGGATGTGGATGAAGAGACCGCAAAGGAACATGTAGAAAAAAGTCCTCTCTGGGAAGAGTTCTGGAGGGAGCTTGATACCTCAGCTTCCTGCCGTCCCATAATGCCACTTCGTAAGGGACATTTAGCACTTCTTCTTGCGGGAGGTTACCTTGACGGACGTCTTAAAGCACAAGGGTATGACCTTGTACTTAAGGGGCGTACCAAAAGGGTAACCCAGAGAGAGGAAGAAGTGGATTGGGATGAGGAAGGAAGAGAAGTAAGAGTGATAAAAGAGATTGAGAAGGTTGAGGTAGCAATTCTTGCACTTGACCTTAAAACCGGAAAATTCCACGAGATTAAATAGATATACGCTTCCCCCTTGGCGGGGAAATCCAACTCAGGAAAACCCTGTCTCAAGAGGGGAAGCACTACCTCCTCAGGATGGGGTTTTCCACTAAAACCAAATCTAAAGGAGGTATAAACCATGTTATTAAGCTATATACAATCAAAACTCAATCCAGAGAAACCCCTCTGGGAAATCAAAAAAGCAGCCGATTTAGAACTTTATGAAGTCTGTCTTTACGGATACCGCATAACTGCCTGTAGCACATTAGAGAAGGCAATGGAGTCCTGTAGATACTACAACTCCTACCTTTTCGGAAACTTCCCCAGGAAGGAGGTGCAGGCAGATGCTAACCTGTAAAACCTTTGGAAACGTTTATGCTGATGTAATCCTTCGTGAAGAATTCTCATCAAGCTGTGTCCTTCTTTCCCTTGTGGGATCGGAAAGCACAGTCCGGGGGGCATCGGCGGCTTTTCTTGAGGACCACACACTCTACTTTGGAGAAGATGCCCGGTTTGGTGTAAGAAGAAGCCTTAGGTTTGATACCTACCGTTTAAAAACCCGTCGTCTTTCCCAGAACATAATCCACAGCCTTATATACCCACTTGATTTCTCTTCCCATATAGTTGTGGGAAGGAATGAAAGTGAGATTAAAGAAAGGCTTACAAGGAAGGTAATGGAAGAGATTCCGTTCCTTCCTGAGTGGGCTGATTGGCTGTGGAAGTGGTCTATAGATACCCACTCCTTCGAACCCCTTGAAACCCTTACAGGGGGTATCATCGGAGGATGGGTAAGGATTGATTATGAAGAACTTAAATCTGCAATCTCGGATAATATAGAGAATTTGAGAGAGCAAATCCCCTAGTTTACCTTTGGGAAAGGGAACTTCGGTGGGGTTACTAAAGACTTCCCATAAATTTATGGGAAGTTTTGAAAGCTTAAAACTGATTCCCTTTCCCCTTGCTAACCATCAGGATAAGTTTAGCAATAAATTTGTTGCTAAACCCCTAACCCTTTTCAAAATCCACCCCTTTTAAAACCCAATAAACCCATAAAAAAGGAGGTAAGCCATCATGCAAAGTATAGAAAGCATGAATCTATCCACTTTTATAACCACCTTCTCTTCTGCACTTGAAAAGAAGGTGCTAGATATTATGAAGCCAATATACACCCTGGAAGAAGACCCGCTTAGAGAATTTAACCATCTTCTAAGAAAACCCTACCCTGCTCAGGCTCATACAGCTCTTGCGGTATTTAAAGCCCTTTGTTCTCAGGACTCAGTCTACATTGTAGGTGAGATGGGAACGGGAAAAACACAAGTGTCAATCTCAGTAGTTTCCCTTTTCCCTAAACCACAAAGGGTACTTATCCTCTGTCCACCTCACCTTGTGGGAAAATGGGAAAGGGAAGTTAGAGCTACCCTACCTGAAGTAAGGGTAATACAGCTAAAAGAACTCTCTAAGCTTCTTCCCCTAAAAGGGAAAAAACCAGAGAAACCTAAGGTAACAGAGTTTTGGATTCTATCACGAGAGAGGGCAAAGCTATCTCATTCGTGGAAACCTACCTGGGTAAAGCGTATGAGAAAACATGCATGCCCTTCATGTGGGGTATTCTTTAAGGAAGATAGACCCCTTTCAGAGAGAAAAAAGGAAAAATGTGAAGAATGCAAAGAACCTCTCTGGGAAGCAATACCACCAAGGAGATTTTCCCTTGCTACCTTCATAAGAAAGTGGCTAAAGGGATACTTTGATATACTCATTGCAGATGAAGTGCATGAGTATAAAGGGGATTCTATTCAGGGTCAGGCTCTTGGTGAGCTTGCATCCTCTATAAAGAAAAGAATCCTTCTTACAGGAACCCTTCTTGGTGGATATGCATATAACCTCTTTAACCTTCTCTGGAGAACACACACCTCACTTATGAAAAGCAGAAAGTATACCCATACGTCCGTTACCAGATTCCAGGATGAATACGGGTTTATGGAACGTGTAGTAAAGGAAGTTGATACAGAAGACTACATATACGGAAGGGCAAAAAAGAGAAATGTTAGAGTAAAACCCCTTCCTGGAGTAAGCCCCCTTCTTCTTCCACACTTTCTTCTTCCAAATGCAGTGTTTCTAAGACTCTCTGATGTTTCATCCGCACTTCCACCCTATGAGGAAAACGTGGTTACTCTCGATATGGAGGAACATCAGGCAGAAGAATACAGAGAGTTAGAAAATGCCCTTAGAGACATAGTAGCAGAGTCTCTAAGACGTGGAAGCCAAAAGAACCTTGCCTCATACCTTCAAGGACTTCTTCTCGTTCCTGATGCCATATACAGAAGAAACGAGATAGAGGTTGAAATTGGAGGACAAAGAAAAACACTTTCTAACCTTCCCGTAGAAGGGATTATGCCAAAAGAGGCAGAGCTTCTTGATATTGTGAAAAGAGAAAAACAGGAAGGAAGGCGGGTCTTAGTGTATTGCACCTTTACCGATACCCGTGATATTACACCCAGGCTTAAAACCCTACTTGAAGACAGAGGGATTAAGGTAGAGGTGCTAAAGAGCCAGACAGTTTCCCCTGAAAGAAGGGAAGAGTGGCTTAAAAAAACCATAGAGCGTGGTACTCACGTCCTCATTTGCAACCCTGAGGTTGTAAAAACTGGACTTGACCTCTATGAGTTCCCAACAGTTATTTTCTATGAAACAGGCTATAGCATCTACACACTCAGGCAGGCAAGCCGTAGATCATGGAGAATAGGACAGACAAAGCCTGTAAGGGTATTTTACCTCTGCTACAAAGACACAATGCAGGAAAAAGCACTAAGGCTTATTGCAGGAAAGCTTGAAACCTCCCTTGTTGTAGAAGGTGAACTCTCAGACAAGGGTCTTCAGGCACTATCTCAGGCAGAAGGCTCTATGGTAGTTGAACTTGCCCGTGCACTTGTTGAAGGGCTTCCTGAGAAAGAGTCCCTTACCGCTCTATGGTCAAGGACAAGAAAGCTTGAAATAGAAGCTGACCTTACGGGGGCTGAAAAGAAGGCAACTGTAAGGGAGGTTTCAAAAACTCTATCCCAGATAGGAAACAGAATCCTTAAGGTGGATGTGATTGAATCCACAAAGCCAAGGAAGAAAAAAACCACAAGGATTTGTGTTTCCGAGGGGGAACTTGAAAAGATTCTAAAGGAACAGGGTAAACCTCTACAGTTTGCCCTGTTTTAAAACCTAAAACCCTGTCCTTTGAGATGGGGTTTCCAGGCGGGCCGAAAGGTCCGCTTTTTTGTTTCTTCTGACTTCCAATATTGTATTGACATTTTAAAATATAATCTGTATTTTTGTATATACAGGAGGATTAATATGAAAAAAAGTGTATGTTTCAGACTTGACGAAAAAACAATTGGGATAATTTCAAACCTTTCTAAGAAATTAAACATCACAATGACAGAGGTTGTTGAAAGAGCACTTGAAGAATATATGAAAAAATTTTCAAAAGAAAAAAATGAACTTTTAAAGTACGCAGGTATCTTGAGTTCTGAAGAAGCAAATGAAATGTTAAAAGCAATAGAAGAAGGCAGGGTAAATAAGGAGCTGGAATATAAACTGTGAAGCACGTGCTTGATACAGATACCATAATTTACTTTTTAAAAGGAGATAGAGACATAGTATCAAGGGTTTTAAGTGTACCACCTGAAAGCCTGTACACAACGATAATTAATTATGCAGAACTTATGTTTGGTGCTTATAACTCTTTAAAGCTAAAAGAAAATCTTTCAAAGGTAAAGGGTTTCCTTTCTAAAATAAAGATTTTAGGGTTTGATGAAGCATCTGGGGAGACTTTTGGGAAATTAAAAGCAACTTTAAGGAAAAAAGGGCTATCCATAGCAGACCTAGATTTAATGATAGCAAGTATATGCATTGTAAATGATGGCACACTTATAACTAACAATATCAGGGACTTTGGAAAAATAAAAGAATTAAGAATCGAAAACTGGAAAACTTTCCAGACAATATAACAAAACCGGCAAGAATCCCAACAAAACTTGCCACTTTAACCCTATAGCTTTTTCAAAAACCCTTCTTATAAATACAATCAAATATGAAGGGAAAAACTCTACTCTTTTTAATTGCTCTACTTCTCATCACTTATCACCCACTACCCTCATCAGGCGGTGCAAAGTGTGGAGGTAGATTCTTTAACCCAATAGGCGATGTGGACTGGATGGGAATCTTTCCCATAAAGATTGGTGGAATCCGTGTTACCCCTTGGGGTGAGGATACTGATACGGTGGATTCCTTCCCCCTTTGTTTCTGCTATGATCCATTCCCAAGAGTAGGAATCAAAGTCTCATTCTGGGAACCTGTAAGACTTATTGAGGTTGTAAGAGGTCCAGGATGTTTCCCATCCTTAGGTGGACTTACTATCCCTCTTCCCTCTTTTGCAAAAAGAGGTGGACATGTTACTGACTCAGATAAACACGTTGCAGACTCATTCCTTCACGTCCACTACTTCTTCTACCCTGTATTCTCTGTCCTTGACCTCTTTACAGATTTCCTGTGCCTCTCTCATGAAGGATTTGACCTTGCCTATATGACAGAATTTGACCCCATGTGGAACGATGATGAGTTTGCAATGCTTATAAACCCGGAAGCAGCTCTTTTTGCAAACCCAATTGCTCAAGCAGTATGTAGCGGAGATGCAGTAAAATCAGCAGATGGATTCCCAATAGATAAGCTCTTTTGGTGTGTGGGTTCATGGGGAAGTATGTATCCCCTTACAGGGACTGTTCCCACATCAGGAGACCTTCCTGCTACCTATGGGCTTACAGCGGTAAGGCTTATTGCAAAGCTTCACCGTGAAGGGATTGCATGGAAGACTGTGGGAGAGGGTGCACTCTGTCAGCCAAAACCTGCTTTAATTATTCCAAAATCCCAATACAAGCTTCAGATAGCTTATCCAAAGACCACTAAAGTTTTTCCCCTTGGTAGGGCAACAATTAGGTGGTCTGTAAACAAATGGTATCCGGGGAAGGGAGAGGACTGGACATGGGTGCTTTGGAGAAAAAGGGACTGCTGTATTCTCTAAGGGTTAGGGATTGGGTGTTTGGGATTATAACCTGTCCCACAAATTTGTGGGACAGCTTTACCATGATATTGGGTATCGGATTCATTGTGTTTTTAATCCCTGGTATTTCATTATTACCCATTCATGCCCAAGATTTAAGAACTTACCCAACCCAAGAGGAACTAAAGCGTGCGGAGGAAATGCTTAGAACCTTTCAAAAACCAAAGGAAAGGGAAGCAAGGAAACTTATAAGAGAATTCCAAAAATCCAATGAAGAGAAAGCAAAAGAGATTTATGCACATGATACCGAAGACCAAACACCCAACCCCAAATTATCTAAACCCGAACATGGAAAACTCTTTTACTTCTTTTCCTTTTCTATGCCTCGTGAGAGTCTAAAAACCATTCTTCCCGAAGTAGAGAAAACAGGGGCTGTTATGGTGCTTAGGGGAATGAAAGAGGAAGAAGGACTTAAGGCAACTATAACAAAGATAGCAGAACTTCTTAGAAAGGATACAGGTGAAAGAGATAAAGAAGTCTATGAAGCAGAAATTTGGATTCACCCCGTTCTCTTTACCTGCTTCAACATAGACTCAGTTCCTCAGATTGTCTATGTAACAGGCACTCAGGATGAGGAAGGATGCTCAAGCGATTACATAAAGGTTAAGGGTGATGTCTCAATCCAATATGCCCTAAGACTTATCGCAAAAGAAGATAAAAGTGCCAAAAAATACCTGAAACTCCTAGAGGATAGTTTCTATGAGAAAAATTGATATTTTAAGCATAGTATTAGATATTCTAACACTTCTCTTTTTTACCCTTTTTACCTTTTATCCTCTTAACCTCTTTTCCTCCGATGTAGATACAGGACTAAGTCAGGGAAAGAGTTTCTCCAGTGAGCTTCAGAATCAGTATCAGGATGTTCTTATCCCAAACTCATTCAATCAGGGAAACGTCCCGCAATACAGCCAGAGTGCAGAGGATGAATGGAAGAATAAGGGAGAGAACTGGAGGGAAAACCCCGAGAATATCGAAAACAAAGCACAAACCCAGTTTAGTTCCATGCCCGAAGGACAGTTCCTGAGACAGAGTGCAAATGAACGTCCTAGATTTAATATCCCCTACTCAGACCCCCTTATCCAAAACTATAAGTCCATACAGCAGGCTATAGATTCCAACTATCAGAACTGTCAGAGCGAAGAACAGTGCCTTGAGACAACAACCGAAAGGTGGGAAGAGACTGAGAGCTGTGATATGGCTCTTATATATTCAGAGCCTACCTGTTATGTTGAAACTAGAGTTACCATCAATGCAAGGAAGAAAAGATGGCTTGAGATAAGGATTGATGGAAATGATAACCACGTTGCCTTTACCCTCTATGTTGACTCAAATAGAGACGGGGTTATTGATAGGGTTATAGATATGCCCCCAAATACCTGCTTTTACAAGTTTAGAAGTGATGGCATTTTTGGGGATAACCAGAATAGATGCTTTAGACTAACCTCATCAGGGTGGCAATCCATTTCCTGTCCAGGTGGTATGACAGGTATAACAGATAATGACCCATATGAGTGGAGAGATGATGGGATTGAAGGGGTTTTAAAAAATGTAGCTCAAAGTATATGGGGACTTCCTCAGGGGGCAAGTTCCCCTGCTGGCGGTATAATAAACTCATGGGATGCTGCAACAAGGTGTCAGAGTGGAAGTGGTAACGGAGATGGACTTTACTGGAGATGGGAAGTTATTGTATGGGAAGAGCAGGAACAAACAATAGATGGATGTGGGTCTTATAATAACTGTACGCTTCAGAGTTCAAGCTGTATTGAGAGTGGATATAAGAGTATCCCTAAACCAATGGGTGGAGAGTTTGTTATATCAGGGGAGACTTCTTCTACCCAACCAATAAATGTAGATGATGATCTTACAGTTTATGTAAATGGAAGCATTCAGTTTCAGGACTGGCAAACCTCAAAGCATGAAGTTAACCCAATAAGCCTTGCCCTTGTTCATGGGGATACATTAAGGATTGTTGCAAGGGATACTGAGGGAGGGCATATAGAGCTTAGCCCCATTTATCTTAGAAATAAAACAACAGGAGAGCTTATCCAGATACACCCGGGTGTACAAAGACAAAGCTGTGGCTCTTACTGCAATAAAGTATTTGTGGATAAAACTTATACACTAAATTGGGAAACCACTCAAAGTGTATACAGATCCTGCTGGAAGTATGAAAGAAAGTATCTATGCGAGGAGGGTTACCAGGAAGATGAAAGATGTCAGGAACTAAGAAGTGATGGTTGCTATCAGGTGGGGTCAGAGTGTGTTGAGTATACATCAGGTGGTAAATGTGCAATATATGAGCAGACTTACAGGTGTCCAAAAACAGGAAGAACATACTGCTCAAAGAAAAAGACTGTAGTTACGTGTAATGGCGAGATAAGATGCCAGATGGGGGTTGACTGCTTTGACCCTACATACGAGCAGGATACAAATTTCTCCCTTGCTGCCGCACACATGGGATGGCTTTCTGATATACAGAAATGCCTTAATGAGGACTACGAAGACCCACAAGTTCCCCCTTCTAACCGTCCTGCAAGCCCTATAGATTGTGCAGACATTGACCCTATGAACATATTTAAGGGAAAAGAGATGGACTGTGATAAAAACCTTGCAGGGTTTATTCAGGACTGCTGCTCAAACTCAGGACTTTTTAACCCCTTCTGCACACAGGAAGATAGAGAACTCATTCAGAGAAGAAAGGCAAAAACATGTCATAAGGTAGGAACTTACTGCTCAAAAAAGATTCTTGGAAAATGCGTTCAAAAAAGAACCAAATACTGCTGTTTTAATTCAAAGCTTGCTCGAATCATACACGAGCAGGGAAGACCTCAGCTTATAGCAAAGGGAATGTGGACACCAACTCAAAATAACGGCTGGGGACCAAAAGATGACCCCGATTGCAGGGGATTTAGACCTGAAGAACTTCAGTCAATAGATTTTTCACAGATTGATTTCTCCGAGTACTACAACGACATCCGTGAAACAGTTATGCCTCAAAGCACCGCTCAGTCGGGGACAAGTCAGGATAAACAAAGAATGGAGGTAGAAAATTGCCCATACAACCCGGACCTTTATCCAGAACTATGCGAGAATTAAAAATTCTTGCAACCGCTTTAGGAAAGGTAGAAGAATTCTATGACCCCTTTACATCCAGGGGACACGTAAGAGAGGTTGTGGATTTAAGCCTTAGGCTTGCAGGGCTTTGTGGACTTCCAAACGATGAAATCACTCTCTCTGCACTGCTTCATGATGTAGGGAAAATAGGAATTCCTCAGGTAATACTAGGAAAGGTAGAACCACTTACCAAAGAAGAGTTTGAGGTAATAAAAACCCATGTTGAAGTCGGATACAGAATCACTATTGACTTAGGGTTTCCCCCTAATGTCTCTTTTATTGTCAGACATCACCATGAAAGGCTAGATGGCTCAGGCTACCCTGATGGACTCAAAGGGAAAGAAATACCGCTTAAGTATCAGATAGTTGCTGTAGCAGATACACTAAGTGCCCTTTGCGGGGAGCGTCCCTATAAGAGGGCATATAAGAGAGAAGAAGCCCTTCAAATTCTATTTGAGGAGGCAAAACGAGGAAAATGGGATATGGAACTTATAAAACTCTTAGAGCTTGTGTATTAATTGCATTTTTTACGTTCATTGCATTAACACATCTACCCATTACCTATTACCCATCACTCATTACCCATGCTCTAGCTGAACAAAGGTACTTTGATAAACACAAAGAAGGATGGTTCTGGTATAAGGAAAAAAGGGAAAAAGAGGTTAAAAGGGAAAAAGATAAAGAGGAAAAAAGAAAAGAACCCGAGTCCCCTACCCTTACAGTAGAGGACATACGAAAGAAGGGGGAAGAATTATTTAATCGTGCAATACTAGATCCTACACCTGAAAACGTCCTTGCCTATATGAGATTTCAAAAGCTAATCCTTGATAGGAGTAAACACTTTGCAGAGGTATGGCGTACGGTACTCTGGGAAAACCCCGAGCTTGATGAAACCGTAAGAAACCCTGCATCTACTCTTGGAATTCAGCTTGCAGGTGAAGAAAGGAAAAGGGGAATGCGTGATGTAATAGGAAAGATAAGAGAGATAGGAAAACTTGTATTCTTTTTCACAAGCACATGCCCGTACTGTAAAGAGGAAGGAAGGTTACTTAAGGTTTTCTCTGAGAACTATGGACTAGGGGTTATGGCAGTATCCCTTGATGGTGGTGGCTTAGAAGAGTGGAAGGATTATGTTTTGGATAATGGTCAGGCAAGGAATTTAGGGGTAAGAGAGGTCCCTGCATTATTTTTACTTATCCCACCTGACAAAGTAATAAGAATCGGAACAGGTCTTCTTACATATGATGAGCTTGAAAGAAGGCTCTATATAGTTGGAAAAGAAGTTTTGGGAATAAAAGAAACATATCCATCAAATGAGGAATTTATAAAATACATCAAGACAGGTTTAGAGGGGGAATAGATATGAAAAAATTAACTTTTTTACCTTTTTGCCTCTTTATCTTTTTTACCTTCCCTGCCTATGCAGACTTAAACTCCCGGGTACAGGAGATGTTTAACCGTCTTGGATTTCAGGGCTCATCCACATCAAGTGGCATATATGAAACTCAAAGCAGAGGTTATGTAACAGGTGGAGTAATATCAGTTAGAACCCCCTATGATATAATCCAGCCCTTCTCTGTATCCCCACCAAGCATACGTGCAGGGTGCAGTGGAATAGACGTTTTCCTTGGTGCATTCTCTTACATAAACCTTGAACAGCTTATAGATAAACTGAGAATGATTGGAACTTCTGCCCTTTCATACGGATTTATGATGGCAATAGAAACACTTTGTCCTCAGTGCTATAACGTAATGAAGTGGCTAGAAGATGCAAGCAGGATGGCAAACCAGATGGCAATGGATACATGTAGAGCAGGAGAGATGATTGCAGGGGGTGTTTTTGGTCTTGGGGGTGCAATACGTACAGGACAGTGGGGAAGATGTGCAGGGATTGGAAGTGCAACAGGTAGTTTTAGTGATTTTATAGAAGCATGGCGAGGATGTGCAGAAGACCTGACGAGCGGAGCGGTTGCTGCAACAGGGGATGACCGTGAACGTGCAACCCCTCAGGGAAACCTTGTATGGAAGGGACTTAATAAACTAAACCTTCCTGATGATATGAAAGAACTTATTATGTCAACTATGGGAACAATAATTACAGGAACTGAAAATAACATAAACAAAGTGGTTTATAAAGCACCACTTCTAACACCACAGGAACTTGTAAACGGAGGGCAGGTAAAAGTGTATAGATGTGATGGTGATCCACAGAAAAGATGCTTAAACCCGGTAGAAGTAACAACAAACCTTACAGGACTTAAAGACCATATAAAGGAGAAACTAAATGAAGCTTTTAATGCAATACTTTCAAGAACTACCCCCTCTGATACAACAAAGAAGCTTATAGAGGCAATGCCTGCACCCGTGTGGAAGTTCCTGAATGTTGCCTCCTCTTATCCTGCCCCCTTAGGACGAAGCTATATAGAACAGCAATCTGAAAGCCTTGCAATACTTAGTGCTTCCTACTGGTTTGATATGGGACTTAGATATACCCTTCAGGCTATATATCAGGTAGCACTTGAGGGGAAAGAAAGCTATGATGTTGTTGATAGATTCCTTGAGGATTCAAAGAAGTTTTATGATGTAATTTACAGAGAGCTTGATAAGGCAGGTGCAAAGCTTAAGAATTTTGACACCGTTCTTCAAACACTTGATTTCCTTGAGAAAAGAACCACAGAAGGGTTAGAATCCAAGGGAATACTTGCACAGTATAACTTTGCAAAGGATGTGAGGGTGGAAACAAAGTAATCCTATGAGGGTAAGAGACATAATACAGATTATTTTGCCAATAAATTTATTGGCAAAATTGAAAACGCTTTTCAAAATTCAGAGATATGAATTGGGAAGGCTACATATACTTAGATCGCCACCTCCGTAGCGATTCTTCAGAAACTGTATCCAGTGCTCTGGATATATTCTCAACGGCTTTTTTGGTTTGTTCAATGGATACCTGTGCTTTATGAGCATCACTACCATACAGCTGAGAACTTAATGCAATTACTGCCAGGTTATTGTTTACTATATCTTTTAACATCTCCCGAACTTCAGATATAGCCTCATTTCGCACAAGCCTTTGCTGACGACGGATTAACCAGAAGATAATACCATGTATGACCCCTACAAGAGTTGCAGTTATAGCAGTAACCTGCCACCTGGACAATGATTCAATTTGAATAAGATTTGGCACAACCACTATGACAATTAATCCAAGACCGCTAAGAAATAGCTCAATATTCCTTAGAAAAATCCGCATCGCTTTACTCTACCGATTTTAAAAGGTATAAACTTGATCTAAATTCCTATGTAAAAGTGTAGATTTCTTAATGGTTTTTTCAACAGATTTAGTTTCCCATTGCAAAACCTCAGAATAGAGAAAAAGTACGATTAAAAAGGCTATCTCTTATCCTTTTCCTAAGTTTCTTGTCTAACTTCCTGTAATATTTCTCTGCATCAGAAGATACCCTAATCTTCCAGCTCACTTATATCTTTTCCACCACCTTTTTTCACTTCTTTTAAACCTCTTTTACACTCTTCTACAAAGCCCGATATCCCTATAAGCTCAAGCGTTTCTCTGTGCCTCTCTATGTACTCATCCACAAGTTCCTCAAAAATCTTGCTAAGGGGTCTGTTTTCATAAACTGCTATTGCTCTTATAGGCCTTAATTTCTCTTCGGGAAGTCTAAGTTTTGTTGCAGACATATAAAATCATTTCATTTGATATTGAAATATCATGTTAATAGCAAGTTGAAGAATGAGCTACAAGCTATATTCTATATAAAATAATGAGGATACTAAAGTGACCATTAAGATTCACCCTCATGCAAGAGAACGAATGCAAGAGCGTGGGGTAAGTGAGGATGAAGTACTGATTACAGTCCAAACAGGCGAAAGATTTCCTGCAAAATTTGGACGAATTGGATTTAGACGCAATTTCCCCTTTGGTGGTCTATGGAGGGGTAAAAAATATAACACAAAACAAGTAGAAGTATTTGCAGTTGAAGAAGAGGAAAATTTAATTGTAATTACTACTATTGTAAAATATTTTTAGTGAGGTGACGAAAATGCAAGTAAGTTATGATCCTAGATACAATATTGCATATATAAAATTTAGGGAAAAAACCACTGAGGTTGAAACTATTCGTATAAGTGATGAAGTAAATATTGATATTTCTCCAGATGGGAAAATCTATGGCATTGAATTACTAAATGCAAATGAACAACTTATGAAAGACAAAGAGCTTACTTTTACAGATGAATCCACAGGTAACACTCTTCAAATTCCCATTAGAATTGAGTAATGGCAATTGATACCCTTCCGACTAGAGTCGTTAGATTCTTAGGAAATCCCCATTGGGTAAGGTGGCAAAACCCCACCACATTTACAGTTTTTCACAAACTTTACTTTACTGCTCCGGGAACTGCTTGTAGCTTTAATCTGACAATCGGGTCCGGCATTAATTAACACTCAACCACTGACAGGGCGGATGAAATTTGCAAAACCTCAGGATGTGAGAAATCGTAGAAAAGTTTGTACCTTGGAGAAAACGCACTTTCTACCGTTCTTAAAAATTCTTTTAGTCCAAACTCATGCAACCCTCTTTTTCTTGATAGCTCAAACCCCTTCCACAAAAGCTCTACTGCCCTCTCTTTTGCATATCCCAACCTTTTAAGCCCAAGTGAAAGTACAAAAACACATGAATTCCTGTATCCTTCAGCAATTCCCTGGTTTTCGAATCCGCTAACTAGATCAGAAATAACTATCCTCAACCGTCTTATGTATCCAATTTTCTCATACTCATCCCTATCCACATCATCTTCCAACAACCCGCTAAAGTTGTTTGTACTATTTCTTGCAGTATCATCTTCTTCAATCCATAGAAACTTGCTCTTCCAGGTTCTACCCTCTCTTGTCTTATCCACCTTCAGCCTTCCTCCTAGTCTAAGCCACCCAATAAGAAGATAAAGCGTTCTTTCAGCAATATCTAGCTTTTGGCTTAGTTCTCTATACGTTCCAATAAAAGTAGGGTTTTCTCTAAAAAATCCAACCAGATTCTTCATAGATTCCCTGAAAGATCTGGAATCCTTTCTACGCCTCGTTCGTTTCTCATTTATTCTCTCCATTTTTGCACCCTTCAAAGCTTTATAGATTTCTTTAAGCGTTGTTTTTTTCCCTTTATAAACAATTCGCACTTCAGGTCTTTCAGGATATTTCCTGTTAGGATGAGGAAGCCCTAAAAAGTTTCTTATGAATCTACACGCATCCAGTGCATTAGGGTCTGCCCCAAGGTCCTCAAAAACCTCATATAGCAATCTTTGCACCCACCCCCACCACTCAAGCAATCCCTCTTTTTTCAAGATAAGTTCTTTTTCATAAAGCCATATAATCTGATAATGGTTGGGTGATGTTTCGATAATGTAGGTGGGTAGAGGCAAGTTGAAACTTTCAATTCTCTGCAAAATAATCTCATGGGATAGAGGAAATTCTGAGTCAATGTCTAAGAAAGAACCCATTATGGAATAGATATTTTCCCTTCGCCTTCCTGAACGACGCCATCCACTTTCCTGAAAATACCCATGTTTGAATGTAGAAATACATATGAAATCTGCAGATTCTTCAGCGTTAACAAAATATCCGTCCCTGTATTGGGTAGGCAAAACATAAATAAACTTATTTCTACTCGGAAACTCTGCATCAAACTTTCCCGTATCTTCACTTAGAAACCCGTAGAATTTGATCCCTCTCAAATTAAAGATTAAGTAAACAAAGCGAGAAAGAAAAAACTATCCCCTAAAAAGTGGCAAAAATCCCCTCTAAAGTTGCCGTTTTTGACACAATTTACTTTCCTAAAACACTCTGTAGCTTTAATCTAAAAAGAATTGGGGGTTACCTATATGAGACTTAGAGCTTTCTCCTCCTATCTTTTTACCTCTTTACCTTTTTGCCTTTTAACCTTCTTTCTTCCAACCACATCCCATGCCGCATACGAAATTGTTACATACGGAAACGGGGAATTCATAGGAGAGGTGCTAAACTCTATTGCAATCATTGCAGGTGGTGGAGACTTAAGAGGACTTCTTAGACTCGGACTTCTTATAGGTTTACTTATTGCAGTCCTTTCTGCTATGTTTCAGCGTCAGTTTAACCCCGCATGGTTTATAGGGGCTGTTATCATCTACATGGCATTCTTTGGTGTAAAAGTAAACGTTGCAATAGAAGATAAACTTAACCCCTCTGCAAACCGTGTAATAGGAAATGTCCCAATGGGAGTGGGTCTCTTTGCCTATGGAACCTCTAAAATCGGTGATGGACTTACACGCCTTATGGAAACAGCTTTTACCCTACCAGGGTCTCTTAAATACTCTACAAACGGATACCTTCAGGGTGCTGACCTTATGAGAAGGTCTACAAACTTTATAATCCCTGAGCCTCACTTAAGAAGAAGCTTTATATCCTTCATAAGAAACTGCACATTCTATGATATTCTTGATGGAAGTGTATCACAAGATACAATACTTAAATCCTCTAATTTACTTAATGCCCTTGCCACAAACTCTACAAGATACGCAGAAATCTATACATCCTCTTCATGCGAGGAACTTTCTGGATTTGGTGATGTTCTTCTCTGTAGAGATGCTTACCCAAGGCTTAAAACCTGTATTAACTCCTACTACCCTCAGTGGAAAACTACCCTTGAAAAAGCCATATTCGGTATACCCACAGGAACTCTTGAATCAATACTTGGTGATTCATACTCATACCTTGCAAATCTCTCCTTTACTGCAAGGGATGTAATAATACAGAATGCTCTAATTAACACATTTGGTGATGCATTTAAGGCTCAGGCTGCTGCAACAGGGGCTGATGCAACACTTCTTGCAATAGCAGTAGCAGAAGCTCAGGCTCAGCAAAAAAGCGCATTCGTTGTTATGGGGGAAATGGCAAAAAAAACACTTCCTGTAATAAGGGGTCTTATTCAGGGAATGCTCTATGGAATATTCCCAATAATGCTATTTCTTATGATGACCCCATGGATTGGAAGGGTGTTTCCCACTTACCTTGGAATACTTCTATGGACAGAACTATGGAATCCAATATATGCAATAGTAAATCTATTTGCCAATCTCTCTATGAAAAGGGCACTTCCGGGAATTGTAGATGGAGAGCTCTCAATTATGACAAACCCAGCCCTTCAACATGAGGCTCAAACAGCAATAGCTGTAGCAGGACTTGCAACAGTAATTGTTCCTTTTATTGCCTACTTTATTGTTTCACAAAGCCACCATGCAATAGTGGGTGCAATAGGGCAGATGATGTCTTCTACAACAGGACTTGGACAGAGTGCAGGGGCATCTACATCAGTTGGAAACGTAAGCCTTGGGAATATGAGTCTTGGTAATGCGTCATGGAATAATATAAGTGCAAATAAGGATGATAGAACTGCCATAGTTGCAAGGGGTAGTGTTTATAGATACTCAGGCTATGGGGACGGACCTGCTTATGAATGGAATGTGGGTAGTATGCCGTTTGGACTTATGGCAAGGACTGATACCGCTCATCAAATTGCAGAGAGGGTAAGTGAGCTAAAGAGTTCAGCACTTCAGAATGTTAAAAGAAGTGCAGAGTCTCTTTCTGCAACCATAAGTGATATAGAAAGGGTTGGAAACAGCTGGAGTACTGTAAGGAATATGAGAACAGGTGAGACTCACTCACTCTCATCAGAGGAAGCAAGCTCACTTTCAAGGTTAAATTCCATAGCTGATAGGATTCAGCAGGAAACAGGGGTTGATAGAAGGACTGCCATAACTCAAGCTCTTACTGCCCTTGGTGCAAGAGAACTTGGACTCAGTGCAGGATTTGGTGGAAGTATGGGAGGAAGTGGTTCAGGAGGATTGGGAATAAGTGGGAAAACAGGTGTGGGAATAAAAGGAGGTATTCAATCTAAAGAAGGATGGCAAGACAGCACCCAAATGTCTGAGTCCTTAGAGAGAGCAATAAACTCAGCCAATCAAAATGATTATAGAAACGTTATGAGTATAGCAGAGAGATTTGGGAAATCTCAGGACCTATCTACATCCACCCAGAGTGGTACATTTGGAGGAAGTGAAAGAGTATCCAATATCTCTCAGGCAAAAACTTACATGGAAGAGGCATCCAGAATCCTTCAAGAAGCCCAAACCCTTGAACGTAGCTCACAAATAAGTGCAGTAAGTGGATTCTCGGAAACTGTAAACCTTACCCCTGAATTCCTCTCCAGATTATCCAAGCATGGTGTATTCTACGGAAGACCTGCAAAAATGTTTAATGCCATAAGGGATTGGATGAGTGGAAATATGACTGAGGATGCATGGATAGTCCAAAGTGCCTATACGAGTTTTAAGATTGAGAAGGCAAACGAAGCAATGGGTGGTGCACCAACAATTGCAGCAGGAGTAGGAATATTCTTCCCCAACAGAGAAAGGATAAAAGGTTCTCTTTCAAATCAAAGCTTAAGTGAACCTGAGGGAAAGGGTGTAGTTACAGAGTTTGGAAAAGAAGGAAGGGAATCTACTTCTTCTTCCTCACCTACAATACCTGAATCTCTGGGGGTAGATGAAAGGATTACAGGTACTAAAGGAAAGGTAGAAGAGGGACAAGCAAACATTCAGAAAGATAGAGGGGAAATTCAATCTCAATTTGTGGATGAGAAAACCAAAGCAAGAGATGAAGCCTTTGATTTTAAACCCAGCATATCAAGAGCTACAACC
>Ga0101943_1000300_pt1:0-2500 | contig 100129 bp, 77 predicted proteins | sample DewCreD2012metaG_5_FD_75244 | JGI IMG/M metagenome (GOLD analysis project Ga0101943, IMG submission 75244) | Hot spring sediment bacterial and archeal communities from British Columbia, Canada, to study Microbial Dark Matter (Phase II) - Dewar... ... | reverse complement strand
ACGTGATCATTTCCGGCGGCATTGACCTTTCGGTCGGCTGGGTAATGGGTATGGCTGCTGTGATTGCAGCGACGGTGATGAACAGGCTGCCAGAGTCGTCACCTTTGTGGCTTGTGGTGATAAGCGGCCTGTTTGCTGGCCTCCTTGCTGCATGGGTGGCAGGCCTTGTCAACGGCATCCTGATCGCGCGTCTAAACGTGCCGCCTTTCATCGCCACCCTCGGCATGTTCGGCATTGCACGCGGCATCGGCTTTCTACTTTCCGGCGGCATGCCGGTGCCCATCTACGTCAGAGGGCTGGGTTTCTTGGGCAACGGCTTTCTGTTGTACCACCATCCCACCGCTGGATGGTCGTTCCTATCGCCGCCCCCCGGCCTTGCCCAGGCAGAGCTGCGCAATTTGACCGGCTATTTTCCGTTCGTCGTGCTCGTCATGCTGGCGCTGCTCTTGATTGCTCACCTGATTCTTTCGCGCACGAAATTCGGCCTGCATGTCTATGCAATCGGCGGCAATAAAGAAGCAGCCATGCGCGCCGGCATTCCGGTGGCGCGCCGTTTAGTGGCCATTTACATGCTCTCCGCAACGTTCGCAGCCATTGCGGGTATTGTTTACAACGTCCGTTTCACGAACGGCGCAGCCAACGCCGGAGAAGCCATGTTGCTCGATACCGTAGCCGCCGTCGTAATTGGAGGGGCGTCGCTCTTCGGCGGCGCAGGCACAGTCATCGGCACATTGATCGGTGCCCTGATCATATCAGTGCTGGCGAACGGGTTGGTGATTTTACGCGTGAATCCATTCTGGCAGTTCATTGCCGTCGGCATTGTCATCATCATTGCCGTCCTGATCGATCAGGCGCGAGAGAAGTTTGCACAGGAATAACAGGAAGCGAATCACCCATGGAGCAACAGGATATGCGTGCGGAGCCGGTGCTCCGAGCAGTGAACCTGACCAAGCGTTTCGGCGGGCTTGTGGCCGTCAACAACGTCAGCCTGGATATCTATCCGGGCGAAGTGGTGGCGTTAGCAGGCGACAACGGCGCCGGCAAATCAACATTGATCAAGATGATCTCCGGCGTGTATCGCCCGGATGTAGGTCATATCTACCTGGAAGGCAAAGAAATCACGATGGCATCCCCGTTGGAGGCGCGTAGCCTTGGCATCGAGACCATCTACCAGGACCTGGCTCTCTGTGAAAACCTCGACGCCACTGTTAACATCTTTTTAGGTCGCGAGCCTACCAAACGTTTCTTCGGCCTTTTCAAACAGGTTGACCGCAATCTGATGCTGGCCGAGTCCAATAAGGTGCTTGAGCGGCTAGACATCCACATCCCGAATCTGCGCCGTCCGATTCGCCAGATGTCGGGTGGGCAGCGCCAGGCAGTCGCCATCGCCCGCGCCGTTTACTGGAACGCCCGGCTGGTCATCATGGACGAACCGACCGCAGCGCTTGGCGTACCTGAACAGCGCAAAGTGCACGAGCTGATCCACACGCTCAAGCGCCAAAATGTGCCGGTTATTATTATCAGCCACAACTTGCAGGATATCTTCGCCGTGGCTGACCGCATCGTCGTGATGCGTCGCGGCCACAAGGTGGGAGATGTGCCCGCCAGCGAGGTCACAGACGATGATCTGGTTGCGATGATGGTCGGCTCCACCTGATCGACGACCGTATTCTGCTGCGTCTTTTGAAGTTTGCCTTTTCATCCTGGCGAAAGATTGCAGGGTTCGTAAATTGCACAGAACGTTGTCATCGTGCTACACTATAAATGAAGGAAAGCGGGTCCCTAGCTCAACTGGCAGAGCAGCGGCCTTTTAAGCCGCGGGTTCTGGGTTCGAGTCCCAGGGGGCTCACCTTCCACTCCTAAGTTGAACCGCGCTTCAAAGAAGCGCGGTTTTCCTTTCAAAGGAAGCGCAGGTACAACCCAAAGGAAGCTCTCATTATGATGCACCATCTTCCATCAGAAGACGCTTCTGACTTTGATGCCCTTTTCTGCAGCGCTCAAAGCCTGCACCGCTTTTATCATCTTTCCCCCATTATCTTCTATGAACTAACGGCGGAGGGGCACATTCTCAGCTTGAACCCCGCCTTTGAAGCGGTGACGGGATGGTCTATCCGGGACTGGGTTGGTCGCCCATTTATCGGGCTTGTGGCGCCAGAAGACCGCAAGCTGGCCCTACAGGAGTTTGCTGGCGCAATCCAGAGTAAAACTCGCTCTTTCCGGCGCATCCGCCTGATCGCTGCCGACGGTGGAATCCTGACCGTAGACGCCTGGATTGAACCCTGCGAAGACAAGGAAGAAATCTGCGCCGTCGGCTATGCGCAGGACGTCTCTCACGCTGCACAACTTGAAACGCAACTGGAACGACAGGCGAACCTGCTCAACAGCGTATCGGACGCAATCATCATCACGGATCTGGCCTTTGTAGTCCAGGAGTGGAACGCTGCCGCCGAGGCGATCTACGGCTGGCAACGCTCAGAAGTGGTCGGAAAGTCGCTTATCG
>Ga0101943_1000295_pt1 | contig 101383 bp, 106 predicted proteins | sample DewCreD2012metaG_5_FD_75244 | JGI IMG/M metagenome (GOLD analysis project Ga0101943, IMG submission 75244) | Hot spring sediment bacterial and archeal communities from British Columbia, Canada, to study Microbial Dark Matter (Phase II) - Dewar... ... | reverse complement strand
TCAGGGTGAGGGCGAGTCCAGGGTCGTAAAGGCCCCGGAAGGCGAGCCGGTGCTCGTGGGGCGGGTAGGGGGTCGGCATGCAGGTAGGGTACCCGGCGTGCGAGAGCGCCTCGTGGAGATTGAGGCAGCCCACGTAGAAGGCGAGCTCCGCCCGGAGCATCCGGAAGAAGTCACGGACGTGGTCGGCGGCCTGCCCGAGGCTACTGGCGGCGGAGGCGATGGCGCGATTGTGGAGCTCGCCGAGTGCCCGGGCGCCGGCCTCGTCGCGGGGATGGACCTCGAAGCGGAAAGCTGGTGGCTTCGGCTCGAAGAAGGCCCGCCAGCGGTCCATCCAGGTCTGGCGCGATCTGGGGGCGCGGTGCAGGAGGTAGTGGGTGCCCTTGTTCACCTGGCCCAGCTGGGCGCTCAGGAGCACGCCCTGGGCGAACGTCAACGCGTGGAGGTGTTCTTCCACTTGGTCCAGGTACGCACCGCCGAGGTTCTCCTGCACCATGGCGAAGAAAGCCCTCCACCCCTCGGAGGAGAAGCGTTGGCAGCACCTATCGGCCAGGCTCAGGAGCCTCCTCAGGGAGCCCAACAGCTGACGCAGGGTTTCCACGGACTCCCGGAGCACCCAGTCCGGGTAGCGGGAGAGTACCCCGGAGTACGACTCGCGGACTTGCTCGGCGGCCTCCACCACGAGCTGGTAGAGCTCGCGGACGACCTCCCCGTGGCGGAGGCAGTCCTGGAGGACGACCTGACGGTAGCGGATCGCGTCGAGGTCGGCCCGTGTGGCTTCCAGCAGGACCCGGCGGCTCACTTCGAAGATCCAGTCGTCCTCCTGCGCCATGGCCTCCAGGACCGGCAGGAGGCTGAGGTCCGAGAGGAGGTCCTCCGCGTGCGACGGGAGGCCTGCCCGGGGGTCGAAGCCTTCAGGCCGGTAGGAGCGGTAGCCGGTGCGCCTCGCGGAACGCTCCGCGGCGGCCTGCTTCGCCCACTGCCAGGGGAACTCCGCTTGGGGGTGGAGGAGACGGGCCTTCATGGCCGGACGCGCTCCCGGACCTGCTCGTAGGTGAGGCCGTACTTCTTCGCGAGGGCCAGGGCGTAGGCGAGTCCGTCCGCGGGCCGACGGACCACGCGGTAGGTGCGCTCCTCGGGGTTGTGGGGAGAGACCAGGGCGACCATGCTGACCACCTTTTCCCCCAGCCGGCTCAGCTCGTCCAGGAACGTCACCCAGACGCACAGCACGTCGAGCTCCAGGAAGGCGGAGGCGACCCGCTGGCTCAGGAAGAGGGCGTCCTGGAGGGTCGTGGAGGAGAAGATCTCGTTGATGATCACGATGCTCCGTGGTGTAGCCGAGCGCAGGATCTGCCGGATCCGGAGAAGGTCGTCCTCCAATCTGCCGTGGAGGTCCGTGGCGAGTTCGGCGCGCTGGAAGTGGGTGAAGATCTGATCGGGAAGCGGCAGGCGCGCAGTTCGTCCGGGCACGGGGAGTCCCAGGGAGGCGAGGAAGTGCAGCTGGCCGAAGGCGCGGGCGAAGGTGGTCTTGCCTCCCTGGTTGGGGCCGGTGACCACGAGGATCCGTTCAGGGCCCGTCAAAGACAGGTCGTTGCAGACCGGAAGGGAGCCCTCGCGGACGAGCTTGTGGGCCAAGGCGAGGTCGAAGACTCCGTCAGCCCAGACCTCCTTGCTCGTCTCGGTCACCTCGGGGTAGCAGAAGGGAAGGCCCGCCTGCCGCAGCGGGGCGATGAACTCCAGGTACGCGAGGTAGAACTGCACCTCCCGGTCGAAGGCCACCACGCTGGGGTCCAGGAAGTCGCGGTGGGCGGTGCAGAAGCGGGAGATCCGGGAGAAGAGGTCGGCGTGGAGCTCGGCGACACCGTCCAGGATGCGGGCCTCCACGTGGTTCATCTCGGGCCAGTCGGGGAAAGAAAAGCGGTACTCTTTGGCGTCCCCCTGGCGGAACCGCTGGAAGGTGAGCGTGATCTCCTCGCTGTAGTCAGGCTCCCCGGCGTAGGGGCGGACTTCGACCCGGAGCCCGCGGAGGAGGACGGTATAGCGGAGGGAGGCGAGCCGGCGCCGCAACCCCTCCGCCTCCTCCGCCAGGAGGCGGAAGGCGGAAGAGGCGGTGTAGGCCCGCAGGTGATCGGAGAAGCCCAAAAGCCCCCGGGATCGAAGGGAGGCTTGGCTCAGTACCTGCGCGAGGCGCGAGACGGCTTCGCAGTAGTGGGCCACGGCGTCCAGCACCCACCGCTCCCTCTGCCGGACGTAAGTGGCCTTCTCCGCAGCGGAGAGGTCGGCGCGGACCGCCCGCATGGAGGCGCTGAAGGCAAGGATCTCCGCAAGGAGCGAGGCGTCTTCCAGGTCCCGCAGGACCTCCTGGCGGAAGACGACGGAGGAAGAGCTCCTGAGGGGCGTGTGGAAGAACGGCTTCAGGTCGTACTCCTCCCGGCCGGCGGTGATGGCCTCCACCACCTGGTCGAGGAGGAGATCCTGGAAGAAGGGCGGGGGTTCACGCTGCAGAGGTGGCCTCGGCTCGTCGGGCGGGAACAGGACGCTGTACGGTTCACTCATCAGTGGACCACCATCACGGGGCAGTGGGCGTAGCGCAGGACGCGCTCGGAAACGGATCCCAGCATCCAGCGCTGCACGGGGGTGAGCCCGCGCCGGCCCAGCACGATCAGGTCGAACCCTTCCTCCCGGGCCACCCGCACGAGGGTGTCCGCGGGGTGGCCGGCCTGGATGCGGGTCTCCAGGGACACCCCGGCCCTGCGCGCCTCCGCCCGGGCCCAGCGGAGGGCTTCCGCCAGCGGGCCCCGCGCCTCCGCGAGGGCCGCGTTCACCTCCGCCTCCAGCTCCGCGAACTCCGGGGGCCGCACCACGGCCAGGACCGTGACCGCGGCGCCGTAGCGCTGTGCCAGGTCCAGGGCCGCCCGCAGGGCCTTGCGGGACGCGGGAGAGCCATCGAATCCCACCAGCACCTTCGCGAACACTACTCACCTCCGAAAGCGGGAGCCGCCTGGACCTCCTGGGCGCGCTCCACGTGGTGGTGGGGCAGGAAGAACCGGTTGGCCACCCAGGTGGGGATCACCGCGCTGGCGATGACCGTGGCCACGAGCAAGGAGTACTGGGATCGGGTGATGATCCCGTGGGTGAGCCCGTACAGGGACGAGATGGTCCCGAAGGTGAGGCCCGTGGACATCAAGAGGGTGGTGTACATGGCCTCGTCGGGGGCATACCGGTACCGGCGGGTCAGGGGGAAGATCCCGACGAACTTGCTCGCGGCCTTCGCGGCGAACAGGACGAGGAAGGGAGCGAAGCCTGCCAGGACCGTGGACACCTGCACGAAGGAGCCGGCGCGGATGAAGTAGAAGGGCGTGAGGAGCCCGAACGTCAGCGTTCGGAACCGGCGGAGCAGGCCGTGGTCTCTTCCCACGACCCCCGCCAGGGCCATCCCGATCACGTAGGCGGGCAACACCGCCTCCGATCCGGACCACGCCGCGAGGCCGCCCAACAGGAAGAGCGCGAGGAGCAGGAACTTGGTCTCAAACTCCGCGGTGCGTCCCCCGTAGCGCCGGAAGAAGGGGCCGGTGGCCCAGACCAAGGTGACTAGGCCGGTGACGAGGGCGGCCACGAACATCGCGGTGCGGGCGGTGAAGGGGGCGAACAGCAGGCCGAGGGCGATGACGGTACCGAGGTCGTTGATGAAGCACGCGCTCAAGATCACCTTGCCGAACTCGGTCCGGTTCAAGCCGAGCTCCAGGAGCACCGCGTACACCACGGCCACGGAGGTGGTGGAGAGGGCCACCCCCGCGAGCCAGCTGGCGCGGGGGTCCCACCCCAGGAGGAAGCGGGCCGCCCACGCGGCGCCCAGGAAGGGAGCCCCAAACCCCACCAGGCCCAGGGCGGTGCTCTCCCGCCACCGCCTGCGGAAGGCCTCCGGCTCCAGCTCAGCGCCGGCCAGGAAGGTGAGGACCACGGAGCCCGCGCCGGCCAGGAACGTCACCCACCCCTCCTGGCTCGCGAGGGCGTGGGACCGGCCGAGAGCGTCCAGGAGAACTTGCGCGGCAACGCCCACCACGATCTCCGTGAGGGCCACCGAGACGCGCAGCCAGGTGCCCAGCAGGGTGGCCAGGAGTGCCAGCGCAAACCACAACGCCGCGGTGAACCATACCTGGTCCATGAAGCCGCCGTCCTCCTCTCGGGTAGAGGCCCAAAACAAATGGCCCCTACCCTCGGTGTGGGTAGGAGCCATCAGCCTCATCTCCGAGGCGGTTTAGGCGGACTCCATCGCCTTCACGGGAACTCTATCCGTCGCGCACCCTCCGGTCAAGGGTGGTGACCCGGTCCCGTCCGAGACAACCTCCCGCCCGCTGCCACGAAGAAGGGGACTGCGGCGAGCTGCGCGAGGAGGCTGAAGGCCACGAGGAGCACGGGGTTGAGTCCGTACAGGATCCCCATGGTCGCGCTCCCCGCAAACCAGCACACGCCGAACACGGCGTTGAAGATCCCGTAGGCGGAGGCCCGCCGGTCGCGGCTGACCATCTCCGCCACCGCGGCCCGCAGGATGGACTCCTGCACACCGATCCCCACTCCCCACAGTACCGTGCCGAGGACGGCCGCAGGGAACCCACCGAGGAAGGCGAGCGGTGCGAAGCCGGCCGCCAAAATCGTCGCACAGACAAGCGCACGCAGGCCGATCCGGTCGAACCAGCGACCGAACAGGATCGCCGCTCCGGCGTCCGAGGCCATGGCCAGGGCGTACAGGAGCGGGATCGCCTCTTGGGAGGCCACCTGTGTGCGGGCGAAGTGGTAGGCCAGCAGGGAGAAGTCCGCGTACCCGGCGGCTACGAGTCCGATCCCCACGAGGTACCACCGGAGGTTCGGTGGGAGTCCTGCGGCCGAGACCTGCTGCAGGAGAGGTTCCAGGGCGCTCGGCTCCGGGTAGGTGCGGCGGGCGAGGACAAGGAGGCTCAGGGAGACGACGGCGGGCAGGAGCAGGGCGGCGAAGGCGTGGCGGTACGTTCCGCCCGCCCCAAGGACCGCCGCCACGAGGAGGGGCCCTACTACTGCGCCGATCTGGTCGAGGGCCTCGTGCACCCCGAACCCGAAGCCGCTCCCCACTTGTGTTGTGGCGTGGGAGAGCATGGCGTCCCGGGGCGGGGTGCGGATCGCCTTCCCGATCCGTTCAGCCACGATGAGCAGGGCGGCGACGTCCCAGCGGCCTGCCAGCGCCAGGAGGGGTACGGCGATGAGGTTCAACGTGTAGCCGGCGAGCGTCAGGGGCCAGTACCGCCGAAGGCGGTCCGCCAAGAGACCCGAGAGCAGCCGGACTCCGTATCCCAATAGCTCTCCCGCGCCGGCCACGACCCCCACGACCGCGGCGGATGCGCCCAGGGTGGCGAGGAACGGGCCAGTGATGCTGCGCGCCCCCTCGTACGTGGCGTCGGCGAAGAGACTCACGGCTCCCAGGAGGAGGACGAACCGCAGGGCCGTTCTCCGGAGGGAGGCTGGTGGGGCGAGGGCGTCGTTGGCCTTCATTCCCTACTCCGTTCGTCCGCGCGCGAAGAGATCCCGGAGTCGCCTGCGGGCCTCCGCCTGCGGGTCGGGCGGGGCCTCCTCGGGGAGGACGACACCGGCCTTGCTGGCCCGCTCCCGCAGGTCCGCCACCTCCCGCTCCAGCCGACGGAGAGACCGACGGGCCTGTGCCACCGATGCTTCAAGCCCCGTCCGGTTCATCCGCAACGTTCGCACGGCCTGGTCGGCGAGGAAGGCTCGGTGCCGAAGGGTGGCGAGCTCGGCGCGGAGCGCTCCCAGGGCGCGGAGCAGGTCCTCTTCTGGGGGGTCCAGGTGCACGGCTGCACCGTAGCCTAGGAGAAGCCGCACCCCCTCGTCGCCGCGCCAGCCCTGAGCGTGGATGACCGGCTCCACCTCGGCCCACGTAGCGTCGTCCAGGGCTAGGGGCAGGGTGACCACCACGTCCCGATCCTGGCTCATCCCCCGTCTCCCACGGCCATCCTGAGACGCCGGCACTCCCACTGAAGCTGTACGAGGCGACGGCGCAGTGCCTCGTACTCCTGGCTGAGGGCGTCCACCTCGGCCTGCAGGGCGTCCCGCTCCAGTTCCGTACGCAGGGTCCTTGCCCGCATGGAGAAGACGTGGGCGGCAACTTCCCGGCGCTGGAGCTCAAGAAGGGCCGGCTGCACCGTGTCGTTGTTGGTGCGCAGCTGTTCCCACCTGCGCTGGTCCAGGGCAAAGTGGTTCGCACCTTCCCACAGCAGCCAGACGAGCGCCGGTTCGAGGGCGTCGTCGCCCCAGGCTGACAGACCCGCCGCCAGCCTCACCAGGTCCTCTCCGGCGATCTCCACGTTCACCATGCGCCCCATAAAGAAAACAGCTCCTACTGGCAGCCCAGTAGGAGCTATCATCCCGGCTCTCGCCGAGCGGATGAGGGCGAGCTCCATCGCCCCGTTCGCCTGACCCCAGCCTACGACGCGGCGGATGGGGCGTCAAGCGAAGGCCTGGGGGCCGGTGCAAGAGGAGCGTCGGCACCACCCCTGTCCGGCTGAAGGTCCGCCACCGCCGCGGCGAGCTCGTGGCTACCTGGCCCCGTCGCACCTCCGACTCCGGCCCGAGCCCGCGCTCCCGCAAAGAGGCCCGCAGGTGGTGGAGGACCTTCCAAGCGGCTTCGGAGGGCAGCCCCAGCACCGCACGGTGTTCCGTCCCGGGTTTACGGCTTCGGGGAGGCAGGAATCCCGGCCGACCCTGCGGGTGCGCAATAAAAGGGGGGGCCGGGGTCGTCCTTGGCCTGTAGAAGGTCGCATCCTGCGGGAGGGGGGAAGGGTCGTGAGGACAGAGAACAGCTTGAACGGAGTGAACGTGGAGCAACTGGTGCAGACCGTGGAGGCCATCAAGGCGAATCCGGGCCTTGCGCGGTTCACCTTCCGTGCCACCAGCGAGTGGGTGGGCGGCGGCCGGTCCCGGACGACGGTCCAGGGTTTCTACGGAGCCGGGCAGGAGGATACCTCACGCACCCGGCCCTTCGTCCTGGAGGGGGACGAGCCGCCGGTGCTGCTGGGCACGAACGCGGCCCCCAACGCGGTCGAAGCGGTGCTGCACGCTCTGGCGTCCTGCTTGGCGGTGGGCTTCGTCTACAACGCCGCCGCCCGCGGCATCCGGGTGGACAGCCTGGAGTTCACGTTGGACGGCGACGTCGACCTCCACGGCTTCCTGGGGTTGTCAGACCGAGTGCGTCCCGGGTACCAGGGAATCCGGGTGGCGTACCGCGTGAAGGCCGACGCGCCCAGGGAGGAGATCGTCGCCCTTTGCGACCACGTCCAGAAGACCTCCCCGGTGCTGGACATCCTGCGCAATGCGGTTCCCGTGACGGTGAAACTGGAACCGTGAAGGGCGGGAGAGGGCGGAAGCCTGTTTGGCTGGAACTTCGGGCAGTTTCCGGGAGGACGGGACCCGCGGGCCATGCGGGCGGGGCGAAGCGGGGAGCCGGAGAGGGAGATGGCGGAGGCGGCGGGGCCTGCTCTGGGCTATGAGGAGTGCGTCCAGCCGCACCTGGATTACCTGTACGGTGTGGCGATCCGTCTGTGTGGGAACCGGACGGCCGCGGAGGATCTCCTACAGGACGCGCTGCTGCGGGCCTTCCGGGCATTCGGGAGCCTAAGAGACCGCGAGCACCCTCGCCGGTGGCTCACCCGGGTCCTCACCAGCGCCTTCTACGACCGGATCCGGATCGAGATGGGCGACGCCCTGTACCGGGCGGTGGACGAAGAATTCGACCTGTTCGACAAGATCGCCGAGGAGGACCCGTTCCCGTACTCGGACCGGCTGCACCTGGACTTCCTGGACCTGTTCGACGACACGCGGATCCTGGAGGTGCTCGGGAGGTTACTCCCCCAGCAGCGGCTGGCGGTGATCCTGGCCTACGTCTATGGGTTCACGGCCAAGGAGATCGGCGAGATAAGCGGGAGGCCTGTGGGGACCGTCCTGAGCTGGCTCCACCGGGGCCGCAAGCAACTGGAACGGGAGCTGTGGGAGTACGCCGTGGACCATCACCTCATCGCCGAAGGGCGGGTGCGGTCGTGATCAGCTGCACGGAGGCCGTGGCCCGGCTGTGGGCATACCTGGACCGCAACCTGGGCCGGCTGGAGGAGCAAGAACTGGAAGGGCACCTAGGGCTGTGCCGGCACTGCTGCGGGGAGCTGGAGTTCGCCCGCCACCTGCGGGCCTTGCTGCGGCGGTCCGGGGCTGCCGTCGCGCTGCCCGGGGAGACCCGCGCGAGACTGGAGGCGTTGATCCGCGAGCTGGGAGGGCAGAGATGAGCCAGCGTGCGCAGGCTGGCCCGCAGCCGCAGGACCTGCTGGGCCAGCAAGCGATCAAGGATCTGGTCCGGGAGGCCTACCGGAACGCGGTGGGCGCGGCGTCTCGGGCGGCGGAGCGTTTGTACAGCCCCGGACAGCTCGCGCGGCTTCCCCGGGGCGCCATCGAGCAGGCTCTGGGCGTGGGCAACCCCGTCCGGGCAGCGGGGTTGCAGGAGGGAGAGACGGTGGTTGACCTTGGCTGCGGCGGGGGCATCGACACGATCCTCGCGGCGCAGGAGGTGGCGCCCCAAGGCAGGGCCATCGGTCTGGACATGCTGCCGGAGATGCTGGAGGCGGCCGCCCGGCACGCACGGGAGGCCGGAGTCGCGAACGTGGAGTGGGTGCTCGGGGAGATCGAGGCGATCCCGCTGCCCCCGGCGAGCGTGGACGTCGCGTTGAGCAACGGCGTAATTAACCTCTCGCCCCGCAAGTCCCGGGTCTTCGCGGAGGTCTACCGCATCCTAAGGCCGGGCGGTCGGATGGTGGTGGCGGACGTCGTCATGGACGAGGACCTGCCCGCCGACGTGATGACCAGCCCTGCGGCGTGGGCGGGTTGCCTGTCGGGCGCCCTGGCGGAGCGTGTCTTCGTCAACAAGCTGCAGAAGGCCGGCTTCGTCGAGATCGAGCGGGGTGAGGTGCTGCCGTTCGGCGTGGACGAGTGCGAGCAGTACCCGTTGTTCACGCCGGAGCTCATCGCCCTCATGCGCCGGCTGATCCCTCCCGAGCGACAGCCCTCCGTGGCGCGGTCTGTGATCTTCCGGGCGCGCAAGCCGCGGGCGTGAGCTGAGGGGCGAGTTCCGGCGTGACTCCCTCAGGCGTTGGGGCCGGGTGGGGAGGACGTCACGTGGCCCAGAACTCTTCACCCCGACGGGTCGCCTTTGCACCCGTCCCTCTGCGGCCAGGGCGAGCAGATGCTGCCGCATTGCCTCCAAGGGCTGTCGGTACACCTCCGCCAGCTCCCGGGTGGTCAGCGGACCGTACGCGGACAGCACCGTGGGGACGTCTCGGGCCGGGTGCTCTTCCAGGTCCGGTGCCAGCTGGTGGAGCACCTGGCGGAAGGTGGCAAAAGACCGGTGGCCCACGACCAGGACAGGGCGGTCTGCGCCGGGGAGGCTCACCGGGCTTTCGCGGCGGAAGAGGAACGTGGGGAACCCGGTGACCCCGTATCTGCGGCACTCCGCCAAGTCCTCCTGGAAGGCGGCTTCCGCGGCGCCGCTCGCCAGGTCCGCTTGCATGCGTGGGAGGTCCAGCCCGGGGACCTCTTGGGCCAGGGCCAGGTACACCTCTGGCAGGGAGATGATTCTGCGCTCGGTGAGGGCCGCGCGCCGCATCCGCCGGAGGTAACGCTCTCCGACGTCCTCGCCCTGGAGGAAGGCAGCCTTGACGGCCCGGCAGGCCGGCCAGGTGGAGAAGTGCGGGTCCGTGATGTCCTCCATGAGCCGCTCGTCGATGGGCTGGCAGGACCGTTCGCTCACCATACGCCAGTGCGGGGCCACCTCGGCGGTGGTGCGGATGTCGTTCAGGCTGTCGTAGAACTCGGCCATGTCGCGAACCAGGCCTCCCATCCACCTCAACCTTTGCCATCAGGACCTCCCCCCTGTTGCGGTTGCCGTGTCCGTGCCGCCTCGGCCACGAGGAGGAAACCCCGTGGGGGAGCCCGCCTGCTCTGCCCCCACCTGGAGCAGGCCGGCTTCCCGCAGCCAGCGCTGGGCGAGGGCCGCCTCTCCCTTGCCCGCCACCTCCACGAGAACCCGGCCCGCGGGCAGGAGCAACGGGGGCAGCGCGGCGAACACCAGGGCGGCGCCCGTGGCCCCCACCGCCGTCCAGAGGAACACCGCGGGTCGTGTGAGGGGCTCGAAGGACGTCACCGGGAAGGCGGATGTGGCCGCAAGCCGGAGGAGCTCGTTGGCCACAGCGGAGCTGAGCAGGCTCAGAGCCCAGCCCCGCCAGACGGACGGGGCCGGGTGCGGCAGCACGCGCTCGGACATGCTCCCTTCACCTCCTCAGGGTTTCGGAACGGCGTTCTTCCGTCTGGCCGCACGTGCGGGCGCTTCACGGGCGTACCTCCTCCGGTGGACCGCACCGGCCCGTGGTCCAGTCGCACACCGGGGCGGCCTCTGCCTCCCAGCGCCACACGTCCGCGGAGACCAGGTGGAGCTCGTAGTACACCGGAGCCCCAAGGCGCCGCCGCCCGAGCCGGTTCAGGAGGCTCACCAGCCGGAATGCGATCCGGTACTTGGTGGCCAGGGCTTCTTCCGCGCGGCGGCACAACTCGGGGTCGGACAGGCGACGGGCGGTGGCGTCCTTCCAGGGGCCCAGAGGCCGGCCGCGCGCGTCGCTGACTGCCACCCGCACCCGGGGCTGGGCGCGGATCCGCTTCGCCTTGCCCGTTCGGGACCCCGTACGGACTACCAGCTTTCCGTCCATCACCGCACACCAGACGGGCGTGCGGACCTCCTGTCCGTTGCGCCGGTACGTGGCGAGGACGAGGTACCGGGGCCCGCCGCCCTGGAGGAGATCCACCCACGCGTCACGCACGGGCGCGCACCTCCTCCAGCCAGCGCACCAGCCGGTGGTACGGCTGGGCTCCCACGAGGGTGCCCCGGCCTTCCGCCACCAGGGTGGGGACCCCCGTGATCCCGTAGATCCGCGCCCGAGACAAGTCGCGCTCCACCAGCTCCTGCACCTCCGGGCTGTGGTAGTCCCGTTCCCACCGGACACGTCCAGCCCCACGTCCTTGGCGCACTCCCGCAGGACGTCGAAGTCTGCGATGTTGCGGCACTCCGTGAGGTGTGCCCGCTGGACGCGGTCGAACATGTCCCCGTGGGCGGCGTGTCCGCCTTGGACTTCCGCGGCCTTGCAGGCCTTCAGCCCGGACATGGACCACGGGTAGTCGAAAGGCCGGGTCGCCATGAGGCCCGCGCGGATCCGGTGCTGGTCGTCGTTCCGGTTGACGGCCCGCCAGTGCTCCAGGATCTCCGCCTTCCCCGCCTCCTTGGACCCGAAGATGGCCACGATGGCGTCCGGGGTCGGGGCCAGGGCGAAGCACCGATGCTCTACCACCACGTCCGGGTGCTCCTCCACGAGGCGCCGGACGCGGGGAGACAACGCGTAGCACCACCCGCACAACACGTCGTGGAAGAACTCCACCCGGATCACGGCTGCTCCTCGCGGAGGATGGCTTCCACCTGTTCCCGGGCGCGGGCCAGCACCTCGCGGATCCTGGCCAGCCGGCGGGCCGGGCCCTGGCGGCGTCCGCAGCGGGAGCACCCGCGGTGTGGCGGTCGTGGCACGAGGGGCGGGCGGTGGCTGTGCCCGTGGGCCGCACCCTGGCGGACGGCCTCGCGGTACACAGCCCGCGGGAGTCTGTCCTACGCCTGCTGCGGCGGTGGCTGGACGACGTGGTGACCGTGGAGGAGGACGAGCTGGCCGGCGCCATGGTCTTGCTCCTGGAGCGGGCTAAGCTGGTGGCGGAGGGAGCCGGGGCGGTGGCGGTGGCGGCCCTGGTGTACGGGAGGGTGGCCCTCATCAAGGGGCTGCGCACGGTGGCGGTGCTGAGCGGCGGGAACGTGGACCTCAACACCCTGGTCCGGGTGGTGGACCGGGGGCTCATGAAAACGGGGCGCCTGCTCCGGTTACGGACGCGTCTCGTGGACCGCCCCGGGAGCCTCCGCCGCCTGCTGGACGTGGTGGCCGCGCAAGGTGCCAACGTGGTGACGGTGGAGCACGACCGACTGGCCCCGGAAGTACCGGTCGGGGAAGCAGAGGTCACCCTCCTGGTGGAGACCCGGGACGCCGAGCACGCCGCCGTCCTCCTGGACGACCTGCAGAGGAGGGGATTCGAAACCGGCGGCACATCCCTGGACGCGTAACAAGCCAACCCGCACCTGCCGGGGACGCCGGCGTTCACGGATTCTTCACACACACCCCAACGGCGCCTCACGGGGACCTCAGACCATGGTTGCGGAGGTGGTCGGAGTGCGGAAAGCCCTGTGGCGGCCGGTTTTCGCGACTGCCGCGGTGGTGCTCCTCGCCGTGAGCGCCGGCCAGGGTGCACCCTCCGCGGACGCGCCGCAGCCGACGCAAGCCACCGTGCGCGACCGGGGGGCGGGTGCGGTAACCGTGACCGCCACCTGGCTCGGGGTGCAGGAGGAGCGGCTGGCGGTGCGGCTGGCCTTGGACACCCACTCCGTGGACCTGTCCGGGTTCGACGTGCTGGCCAACACTGTCCTGCGGGATGGGTCGGGTCAGGAGCTGAGGGCAGTGCGCTGGCAGGAGGAGCGGGCGAGCTCCCACCACCGCACGGGTATCGTATTCTTCCCCTTCCCCAAGAGTCTGCAGCCGCGGCTGGCCGTGGGGGTCCGGAACCTCGCGGGCGTGGAGGAGCGTGTGCTGGTGTTTGAGTTCCGGAGGTAAGACCGTGGCTCAGCTGTTGCTGGCTCGGGCGGCGACCCGCCCTGGGGCTGCGGGCCTAGGCGTAGAATGGAAACGAAGCGGGAGGTGTCAGGGTGCGGCAGGGCTACGGGCTCGCGGGTGTCGGCCTGATCCTCCTGGGGCTGGCCCTCGGGGTTCTTGCGGCGCCCTGGTTCCCGGAGGCGCCGGTCACCGTGGACACCGCCGCGGAGCTCGTCCGCGACCAACTCGCTCGCTGGGGCTACGGGAACCTCGCCCCCAAAGAGATCATGGAGTTCACCAACCACTTCTACGTCTTGGTGGTGGAAAAGAGCACCGGGAAAGGGGCCGTGGAGCTTCTGGTGGAGCGGAACGGGTTCGTGCGCCCGGAACCCGGCCCCAACAGGATGTGGAACACCAAGTACGGGCACATGGGAGGTCCCCTGGGCGCCCCGCCCGTCTCCCAGGACCGCGCCCGGGAGCTGGCCCAGGAGTTCCTGGCCCGGACCTGCCCGGGCACCACTGCGGATGAGGGCACGGAGTTTTACGGGTACTTCACCTTCGACGTGCTGCGGGGCGGGAGGCCCGTGGGGATGCTGAGTGTGAACGCGTACACAGGCCAGGTGTGGTACCACAGCTGGCACGGGGCCTTCGTAAGGGAGAAGGAGCTGTAGGGAGGTTGGAGATGAGCGGGCGGGACGTGCTGTGGGTGGTCGTGGCGGTTCTGGGAGTCCTGCTGCTGATCCCTGTCCTCGGGATGGCCTTCTGGGGCTGGGGTTGGATGATGGGCCCCGGCATGATGGGGCCAGGGATGATGACCCGGTGGGGGTGGGGTGGTGGGTGGGGAGGTCTCCTGGGTCTGCTGGTGCTCCTACTCCTCGTGGCGGGGGTGGCGCTCGTAGTCCTGGGATTGTCCCGGCGGGAGACGCAGGACACCGCCCTGGACATCCTCCGGCAGCGGCTGGCCAGAGGCGAGATCACCCCGGAGCAGTACGAGGAGCTGAAGAAGCTGCTGCGGTAACGGTTTTTCCCCTACCATGGGGATGGCGTGGTGCGCGTCCTCGTGGTGGACGACGACGAGACCATTCGGGAGCTGCTGCAGTCCTACCTCCAGCGGGAGGGCTTCGAGGTAGAGGGGGCGACCTCGCCTTCGTCCGCAAGGACCGGATCCCTAAGGACGGAATCCCCAACGGGTGCAGGCCCGGCGCCCCCGACCTCGCCGTGGTGGCGGACTGCCCGGAGGACGGTGACGGTGCGCCGGCCCGATGCTCCCCCGGCCCTCCCGTCGGCCTCGGACGTGCTGGAAGCGGAAGACCGGCTCCCCGCGCTCTAACGGCGAGAGCGCGGAACGCTCGGGGCGCCCGCGCACCGGGTCCCTGTGGTAGGTGGCACCGCAACCGGGTCAGCTCTGCCTTCAGCCTCGCGTCCCCGTTCGCTACAATCTGAAGCATGGAGCTGAAGCTGATCCCCATCGAGAAGCCAGATCCGCTGAACGTCATCCTCGGGCAGGCGCACTTCATCAAGACCGTGGAGGACCTCCACGAGGCTCTGGTCACCGCGGTCCCCGGGATCCGGTTCGGATTGGCCTTCTCGGAGGCCTCCGGGAAACGGCTCGTGCGGCGGTCCGGGACGGACCCGCAGCTGGTGGACTTGGCCGTGCGCAACCTGCTGGCCATCGGTGCCGGCCACACCTTCCTCATCGTGCTCGGGGAGGGCTACTACCCCATCAACGTGCTGCACGCGGTGAAAGCCTGCCCCGAGGTGGTGCGGATCTTCGCCGCCACCGCGAACCCCCTGGCGGTGGTGGTGGCGGAGGAAGGGGAACAGCGGGCCGTGCTGGGTGTAATGGACGGGTTCGGGCCGGTGGGAGTGGAGGACGAGGCCGACGTCGGGTGGCGTAGGGACCTGCTGCGCAAGTTCGGGTACAAGCTGTAGGTGCGCCGTGCGACCCTTCCCGGTGATCGACGCCCACGTGCACCTGGTGACCCCGCGCATGGTAGAGCGCGCGGTCCGCCCCACGGTCCCCATCCGTGCCCCGGCCCTGGAGGCCGCGGCCCGGGCCCGCAGGAACCGCTTGCGGGAACTGGCGGGCCATACCTTGGAAGAGATCGCCGCGTGGTGGGAGCGGCAGCTGGACGCCCACGGGGTGGCGGCGGCGTTCTTCATCGCGGTGGGGGAGGCCAACGAGGAACTGGCGGAGTTCTGCGCCCTCAACCCCAACCGCTTCTTCGGGTGGGGCAGCCTCGCAGACCCCCTGCACCCCGATGCCGCCCGCACCGTGGCCCGGTTCCCGGAGTGGGGATTGCGGGGCCTGAAGCTGTACCCGCCCACCCAGCGGTTCCACGCAAGCGATCGGGCAGTTTTCCCGGTCTACGAGAAAGCCGCGGAACTCGGGATCCCGGTGCTCTTCCACTTCGGGATCACGGTGGCGCCTCTGTACGACCTTACCTACGCCAACCCTCTCAACTTGTCCGCGGCCCTCAAGCAGTTCCCGGAGGTAACCTTCGGGATCGCCCACTTCGGGGCCGGGTTTTTGCGGGAGACCCTGCTCCTCGCCTACCACACGCAGAACCTCTTCGTGGACACCTCCGGGACCAACAACTGGCGGGAGTACACCCCCGGGAACCCCTCTTTGGAGTCCATCTTCGCGGACGCCCTGCGGGCCTTCGGACCGCACCGGGTGGTGTTCGGCACGGACACCGCGGTGGGGCCGTACCGGGGGCAGATTTTGCAGGAGCAACGGGAGATTCTGGAGCGCCTGGGCTTGTCGGAGGAGAAGCGGGCCGCAGTGATGGGCGGGAACGCCCGGAGGCTGTTCCGTCTCGAAGCCCCTGCGGCGGCAGGACGGTGAGGAGTGCGGGCGGAGGTGCGCCTGATCGAGGAGGTCCTGCGGCGGGACCTCCCGGTTCTCGGCGTGTGCCTGGGGAGCCAGCTGCTCGCGGCGGCGCTGGGGGCGCGGGTCCGGCCGGGTTCGGACCCGGAGGTCGGGTGGCTCCCGGTTGAGCTGGAGGAGGGGGCGGCCGAGGACCGCCTGTTTTCGGGGCTTCCGCGGCGCTTTGTGGCCTTCCACTGGCACGGGGACGTCTTCGACGTCCCGGCTGGGGCCACCGGGCTCGCCCGCAGCGGGCGGACGCCCCACCAGGACTTCCGGTCTGGCGACCGTGCGTACGGGGTCCTCTGCCAAGTGGAGATCACGAAAGCAATCCTCCGGGGCAGGGTCCGGGGTTTTCCCGAAGGCCTCCTGCGGAGCGGGTTTTTCAGCCGGAGGGCAGAAATGGTCGGTGGTCCTTTAGGGGGTCATCAGGTACTGAACGCTGAAGGGCTGCTCGGCTGACAGGCCCCCGCCCTCGCGCTGCAACCACCGAACCCGGAGGCTCGCCAGGACGTCCAACCAGCCTCCACCGGTGTACTCCACTACCCGGGCCCGCGGGAGGCGGGCGAGCTCCAGGGCGGTGGACACCGCGTCGTCGAAGGACCCCAGGGCGTCCACCAGGCCCAGCCGGTACGCTTGCGCCCCCGTGTACACCCGGCCGTCGGCTAGGCGCAGGGCCCGGGCGCGGTCCATGCGCCGGCCCTGGGCCACCACGCCCACGAACCGCTCGTAAGCCTCCCGGACGAGCGCGCGGAAGATGGCCTCCTCCTCCGGTGTGACCGGCCGGTCTGGGTTGCCCATGTCCTTGAACCGCCCGCTCTTGAACACCACGGTGCGCACGCCGATACGCCGGTTGAACTCTTGCAGGTTGGGCAGCATCACGAGGACGCCGATGCTCCCCGTGAGCGTGGAGGGGTCGGCGAGGATGCGGTCCGCGGCTGCGGCCACGTAGTAGCCGCCCGAGGCCGCCACCTCGGTCATCAGGGCCACCACGGGCTTGCCCGTCCGGCGGAGCTGGAGGATCTCCTCGTGGATGCGTGCGCTCCCCACCACCGAGCCGCCGGGGGTGTTGAGTTCCACGATCACCGCCTTCACGGCAGGGTCGCGGCGGGCGCGGTCCAGCAGCTCGGCCACGCGTCGCGCGGAGGTGGCCGGGCCGAAGGGCAGCAGCCCCCCGCCCTCCTGGCTGATGGGGCCGGTGAGGCGCACGAGCGCGATCTTGTCCGGGCCTTCGCCCGTGACCCACCGCTCGCCCCGGCCCGTCGGACCGGGGAGCCGGGACCCCAGGGCGAAGCCCACCGCGGCACCCACGAGGCCGGCGGCGACCAGCGCCACGACCGCCAAGCTCACGCCCGCGACCACCACCACGCTGCGCTGCACGGACTGCACCTCCCCGCTTCCCTGCTCCCACCTTAGGCGAGCCACGGCGGCGGCCACAAGGGTTGTCGACCCTGCGACGCTAGAGAGGGGACAGGCTTACGGAGGTGCTGGTGTGCCCGACGTGCGGGACGCGTGGCTGTCGGTGTGCCGGTGGAAGTGCGACTTCGCGTGTGCCCGACCTCGGAGATCACCTCCAAGCAGTCCGTCCTTCGAGCAAGTGCTGGAGGAAGCTCTGACCCGTCGGGACTTCCTCCGGTGGGCGCTGGGCGCCACGTTGGTGCTGGCAGCGCCTGCGTGGCTGGAGGGGGTGGCCCACGCGGCACCGGTGGGGTTCACGCCCGTGCGCTTGAGCCGCGAGGACCGCGTGACAGTGCCCGGAGGGTACGTGGCGCAGGTCCTGGTGCGCTGGGGCGACCCCCTGTTCCCGGACGCACCCCCCTTCGAGCCCGGGCGCCTCAGGCCGGAAGCCCAGGCGCTGCAGTTCGGCTACAACTGCGACTTCGTGGCCTTCCTGCCCCTGCCCGCGGGCACCCCACAGGCCGGGGCAGGCCTGCTGTGGGTGAACCACGAGTACACCGACCCTAGGCGTATGTTCGGCCACGACCCCGAGGGACAGCCGACCCGCGAGAACGTGGACACCGAGCTCGCCGCCCACGGCGGTTCGGTGGTGGAGGTGCGGAGGGGTGCGGATGGCTCTTGGTCGGTCCTCCGGTCCGCCCCGTTCAACCGTCGGGTGACGGGCGAGACGCTGTGCCTGATCACCGGACCCGCGGCCGGCCACGAGTGGCTGCGCACGCGAGAGGATCCCACGGGGACACGGGTGCGGGGAACTCTGAACAACTGCGCGGGTGGGAAGACGCTTTGGGGGACCGTACTCACCTGCGAGGAGAACTTCCACGCGTACTTTGCCAACGCGGGGTCGCTGGCCCCGGACGACCCTCGGACGCGGGTGCACGCCCGGTACGGAATCCCGCGCGGAGCGAGTCCACGGCGCTGGGAAATCCACCACAAGCGTTTCGACGTTTCCCAGGAACCCAACGAGCCCTTCCGGTTCGGCTGGGTAGTGGAGGTCGACCCCTCCGATCCCACCTCCGTGCCGCGGAAGCGCACGGCACTCGGTCGCTTCCGGCACGAGGGCGCGACGGTGGTGGTCAGCCGGGACGGACAGGTCGTGGTGTACTCGGGGGACGACGACCGGTTCGAGTACGTGTACAAGTTCGTGTCGCGCGAGCGCTACCGCCCGGGAGATCGGTCGCAGAACCTGACTCTGCTGGACGAGGGTACCCTCTTCGTCGCGCGGTTCCACCCGGATGGGACCGGCGCTTGGCTTCCGCTGGTGTTTGGCTCCGGGCCCCTCACCCCGGAGAACGGGTTCCACAGCCAGGCGGAGGTGCTGCTGAACACCCGCGGTGCGGCGGACTCGCTGGGCCCCACGAAGATGGACCGTCCGGAAGACATCGAGGCGAACCCCGTGACCGGCGCGGTCTACGTGGTGTGCACCAACAACACCCAGCGGACGCCGGAGCAGGTGGACGCCGCCAACCCGCGGCCGCGCAACCGGCACGGCCACGTCCTCGAGATCTTCGAGGAAGGAGGGGACCACGCCGCCACACAATTCCGGTGGCGGCCCACGGGCCGGTGGCCTGACGGCGGTCTCCCGCCCAAGCCGTCGGTGGTGGCGGTGCGACACCGCGCGGGCCGTGTGGTCGGGAAGTAGCCGTGGCAGGTAAGGCGCCTTATGGATCCGTTAACACGTTCTTCTCTCCACCTTCACCGGCGCCAGGGACCATGGGTGCGACGAGAGCAAAGGAGGTGCGAGATGCGAACGCTGACCATCCTGCTGACCCTGCTCGCGGGCGCGGCCGTCCTCGCCACGGCTGGGGCAGCCGCGCAGAGAGCCGGAGGGACCGAGAGCCCTCCCGGGACGATCGTGGTGGACGGTTCCAGCACCGTGGCGCCACTGACCAGCGCGGTGGCGGAGGAGTTCCGGAAGACCCCACAAGGCCGCAACGTGCGGATCACCGTGGGTATCAGCGGGACCGGAGGGGGGTTCAAGAAGTTCTGTGCCGATAGCCCCCAGTCCCGCACGGACATCCAGGACGCCTCCCGGCCCATCACCGCGGAGGAAGAAGCCGCGTGCCGCCGCCACCAGGTGACGTACGTGGAGGTGCCCGTAGCGGTGGACGGTCTGAGCGTCGTGGTCCACCCGCGCAACACGTGGGCCACCTGCCTGACCCTGGGGGAACTCAAGCGGATGTGGGAACCTGGGGCAGAGCGCCGGGTGACCAGCTGGCGGCAAATCCGCCCGACCTTCCCGGACCGGCCCCTGCGGCTGGCGGGCGCGGGCGCGGACTCCGGGACCTTCGACTCGTTTACGGAGATGGTGGTGGGCAAGGCGAAGGCGAGTCGCGGAGACTACCAGGCCACGGAGGACGACAACGTCACCGTGCAGTTCGTGCAGCGGGACGAGGGCGCCCTGGGGTACTTCGGGCTGGCGTACCTGGAGGAGAACCTGGGGCGGGTGAAGGGGGTGGCCATAGACCCCAGCGACCGGGTGGACCTTGCGTCCAACGACCAGTGCCGGGGCCTAGAGCCCACCTTCGACAACACCAAGTCCGGGCGCTACCCTCTCACGCGTCCCCTCTTCGTCTACCTGAACCGGACCAGCGCCCTGAGCAAGCCGGAGGTCCGCCAGTTCGCCAGCTGGTACGTGGGCCAGGGCACGGGCGTGAACCTACAGGTGGACGACCCTCGGAAGGCAGGCAAGAAGACCAACCTCACCCGGGCGGTGGGGTACGTGGAGTTCCCGGAGGCGGTGTACACTGCCGCGCGCCGGTGCTTGGCCAACCTGAAGCCCGGGACTGCCTTCCGGGAGGCCGGCAAGGCCGCGGGCCACGCCAGCCTGGAACGGGTCAACCGGGAGTACGTTGCCCACTGCCGCTGAGTGAAGCGCTGGCTGGGCCAAGACAAGCCAGCCGCAGCCGGCGAGGAAGGGTGGCAAAACCCTTCGCCACCCTTCCTTAACTCGACCTTAACACGTGACGCAGACCCTCGAGACGGCCATGGAGTCCTCTCGGAAGGCACGACGCCGGGAGCGGTGGATCGAAGTGGGGCTCGCGGCCAGCGGGTACCTGTCGGTGGTGGTCACGGTGGCCATCGTGGCCGTTCTGGCCTACGAGACCGTCCAGTTCTTCCGGCTGCCCCTGCACGCCGCCGACCCGCGCCTCCTGTCCGCCAGACCAGACCTCCAGCGCCTCGTGGAGGCCCGGCCGGACCTGGTGGGGAACCCGTGGCGGTTGGTTCGGGAGTTCTTCACGGAGACCACCTGGAGCCCTCTGTTCAGCACGAAGCGGTTCGGCGTCCTCCCGTTGCTGGCGGGCACCATCCTCACCAGCACCATCGCCCTCGCGGTGGCGGTCCCCCTGGGCTTGCTGGCCGCCACCTACCTCAGCGAGTTCGCGGCGGAAGGGCTGCGGGCACGGGTGAAACCCGCTCTGGAGTTGCTGGCGGGGGTACCCACCATCGTGTACGGCTACTTCGCCCTCACCTTCGTGACGCCGCTGCTCCAGGACTACGTGTTCGGCCAGGCTCTGGCCGGCCAGAACGCCCTGTCCGCGGGACTCGTGATGGGGATCATGATCCTTCCCCTGGTCTCGTCCCTCAGCGAGGACGTGATGCGGGCCGTGCCCGCCGACCTACGGCAGGGGGCCTACGCTTTGGGCGCCACCCGTATGGAGGTCGCCCTTCGGGTGGTGCTCCCCGCGGCGCTATCTGGGATCGCCGCTGCGTGTGTGCTCGCGCTTTCGCGGGCTGTGGGCGAGACCATGATCGTGGCCCTCGCCGCCGGCCAGACCCCCAACTGGACCTGGAACCCGCTGGAGACGGTGGAGACGGTCACGGCCTTCATCGTGCAGGTGAGCCTGGGCGACACCCCGTACGGCTCCGTGGAGTACCGGACGCTGTTCGCGGTGGGCATGTTGCTGTTCGTCATGACGCTGGGAATGAACGTGGTGAGCGTGCGGGTGGTCCAGCGGTTCCGGGAGCGGTACCTGTGACGGTGCGGTCGGTGGCGGACGCAGGGTGGCGGGAGCGGCTCGCCCGGCGCGAGCGTGCGGGAGCGGTGTTTGTGGCAACCTGCCAGGTGGCCACGCTGGTCGGCCTGGTGTTTCTGGGGATCCTGCTGGTGGACGTGGCCCGGGACGGCGCGCCCTACCTCCGGCCGGAGCTGGTCACCAACTTCCCGTCCCGGTTCCCCCACCGGGCTGGCTACGCCAGCGCGCTCGTGGGGACGGTGTGCGTGGCGGCCATCATGGCCCTGGTGGCGTTCCCGCTGGGTGTGCTGGCCGCCGTGTACCTGGAGGAGTACGCGAGGCCGGGGCGGCTCACGCGCCTGCTGGAGGTGAACGTGGCGAACCTGGCCGCCGTACCCTCGGTGCTGTACGGCCTGCTGGGGCTGGGCCTGTTCGTGGAGGGCCTGCGGATGGGCAAGAGCTTGCTGGCGGGCGCCCTCACGCTCGCGCTGCTGGTCCTCCCCCTGACCATCCTGACCGCGCGGGAGGCACTGCGCGCGGTCCCCTTCTCCATGCGGGAGGCCGCCTACGCGTTGGGGGCGAGCCGCTGGGAGGTGGTCCGGCACCACGTGCTCCCCTACGCCGCGCCAGGCATCTTGACCGGCATCATCCTGGCCCTCTCCCGCGCGGTGGGCGAGACCGCCCCCTTGATCATGCTGGGCGCGCTGCAGTACGTCCCGTTCCTACCCCGCAGCGTGTGGGACTACTTCACGGTGCTGCCCATCCAGATCTTTAACTATGTGTCGCTGCCGAATCCGGAGTTCCACCGGCTGGCGGCCGCAGGGATCCTGCTGCTCCTGGCGGTGCTGCTCGGTTTGAACGCCACCGCCATCTGGCTGCGCAACCGGTCCCGGATTCGGTGGTGAGGAGGACGGCCATGGACGCCACCGTGCGAGCACACCTCCGACCCGAAGTGGCGCGACAGGCCCTGCCCGGGGCCGAGCCGGTGCTGCGGGTGGAGGACCTGCGGGTGTGGTACGGTGCCCGCCCGGCCCTGCGAGGGGTAAGCCTGGAGGTGCCCGAGCGCCGTATCACCGCGGTCATCGGCCCCTCGGGGTGCGGCAAGAGCACCCTGGTGCGGGCCATCAACCGGATGAACGAGCTCATCCCTGAAGTCCGGACGGAGGGCCGGGTGTGGTTCCGGGGCCGCAACCTGTACGACCCGGACGTGGACCCGGTGGAGGTGCGGGTCCGGATCGGGATGGTGTTCCAGAAGCCAAACCCCTTCCCCAAGTCCATCTACGAGAACGTGGCCTTCGCCCTGCGGTTGCACCGCCGCCTGAGTCGCCGGGAGCTGGACGAACAGGTGGAGCGGGCGCTGCGCCAGGCAGCCCTGTGGGACGAGGTCAAGGACGACCTGCACCGCAAGAGCGGCCTCGAACTCTCTGGCGGGCAGCAGCAGCGGCTGTGCATCGCCCGGGCCCTGGCCATCGAGCCCGAGGTCCTGCTGCTGGACGAGCCGTGCTCCGCCCTGGACCCCGTGTCCACCGCCCGCATCGAAGCCCTCATGGAGGACCTCCGGCGTACCTACACCCTGGTCATCGTCACCCACAACATGCAGCAGGCGGCGCGGGTGTCCGACTTCACCGCGTTCCTGCTGGACGGCGAGCTGGTGGAGTTCGGGCCCACGGAGGAGCTGTTCACTCGGCCGCGGGACCGCCGGACGGAGGACTACATCACGGGCCGGTTCGGCTGAAGGGGGGTGGGACCGTGTCCGGCCGGCACATCCGGGAGGCGTACGAGGAGGCCCTGCGCGCCTTGGAGGAGGACGTGGTGCGCATGGGCAGCCTGGCCGGGGACCTCATCCGGCGGGCCGTGGAGGCACTGAAGCGGCAGGACGTGCAGGCCGCGGAGGCGGTGATCGCGGAGGACGACGTCGTGGACCGCCTGCACCTGGACCTGGAGGCGCGGGTGGCCAAGCTGCTGGCCACCCAGCAGCCCATGGCGGGCGACCTCCGGGTGTTGATGTCCGTGTTCGCCATCTCCATCGACCTGGAGCGCATGGCGGACCACGCGGAGGGGATCGCCAAGGCCACCAAGCGGCTCAGCCGAGAGCCGCTGCTCAAGCCGCTGGTGGACATCCCCTACATGGAGCGGCTGGTACAGGAGATGCTCCAGGACGCCCTGCAGGCCTTCGTCCAGCGGAACGCGGCGCTGGCGGAGGCCCTGGTGCAGAAGGACGACACCGTGGACGCCCTCCGCAGCCAGGTGTTCCGCGAGCTGATCACCTACATGGTCGAAGACCCCCGGACCATCTCCCGCGCCCTGGACCTCATCCTGGTGGCGCAGCACCTGGAGCGCGCCGCGGACCACGTGACCAACGTCGCCGAGCGCATCATCTACATGGTGACGGGCGAGCTGCGGGAACTGAACGTGTAGCCGTGCGGGTCCTGTTCCTGTGCACCGGAAACTCCGCCCGGTCCCAGATGGCGGAAGCCTGGCTGCGACACCTGTCCGGGGGGCAGGTGGAAGTCTCGAGCGCTGGGACGGAGCCGAAGGGGCTGCACCCGCTGGCGGTGCAGGTCATGGCGGAGCGGGGGATAGACCTGACGGGGCAGAGGTCCAAGCCCGTATCGGAGTTCCAGGGCCAACGGTTCGACTGGGTGGTGACGGTGTGCGACCGAGCCCGTGAGAGCTGTCCTGTTTTCCCCGGGGCCAGGACCCTGCACTGGGACCTCCCGGACCCCGCGGAGGTGCACGGGGCGCAGGAGGCGGTGCTGGAGGCGTTCCGGAGGGCTCGGGACGAACTGGAAAGACGGGTCGGGGACCTCCTCAAGCGGTTAGAAGGGGAGGAAGCCCCGGAGCTGCTATAATCGGCCTTCGGAGGTTCCGAAGGAGGCAACCGATGCAACGGGTGACGTTGGAGGTGGAGGTCCGTCGGCAGACGGGGAAGGGTGCTGCCCGCAAGCTGCGCCGCGCCGGCCGGGTGCCAGGCGTGCTGTACGGCCGGGGGATAGAGCCTTTGCCGATCGCGGTGGACGTCCGTGCGCTGGAAGGCACGCTGCAGGCCGCAGCCGGGGCCAACGTGCTGGTGGATGTGGTGGTCCGCGACGACGGCCAGGTGCGCAACGAGCTCGCCATGCTGCAAGACCTGCAACGGGACGTGCTGTCCCGGCGGGTGATCCACGTGGACCTACACCGGGTCAGCCTCACGGAGCGGGTGCACGCCCGCGTACCCGTGGTCCTGCGGGGGGAGGCGCCTGGCGTCCGCGAGGGCGGGGTTCTGGAGTTCCTCCGGCACGAGGTGGAGGTGAGCGGGCTGCCCACCGACCTGCCCGAGCACCTGGAGCTGGACGTCTCGGGCCTTGGGGTGGGCCACTCGCTGCACGTCCGCGACCTGCGGATCCCAGAAGGGGTGAGCCTCCTCACCCCGGCGGACGAGACGTTGGTCACCGTCCTGGCCCCTGCGGTCACCCCGGAGGAGGAGGCTGCGGCCGCGGAGGCAGCCCCCGCGCAGCCGGAGGTCGTTGGCAAGGGCAAGGCCGCGGAGGAGGAAGAAGCCTAGCCGGCCTTCGCGAGGAGCGTACCGGCTACGACCTCGCTCCCTGGCGTACACTGGGAGCGATGAGGCTCGTGGTCGGACTGGGCAACCCGGGGCGTCGCTATCGGGGCACCCGCCACAATGTGGGCTTCGAAGTCGTGGAGCGCCTGGCGCGGCGGTGGGGCACCCGCTTCCGTGCGGAGGGCCTGGCGGAACTGGCGGAGGCTTCCTTCGCAGGCACACCCGTGCTGCTGGCGAAGCCCCTCACGTACATGAACCGTAGCGGGGACGCGGTCCGGGAGATCGTATCCCGGTGGCGGCTTTCCCCCTCCGACGTGGTGGTGGTGTACGACGACATGGACCTGCCTCTTGGGACCCTGCGCGTGCGGGCTCGGGGGAGCGCGGGCGGGCACCACGGCATGGCGTCGGTGCTCGAGGCCCTGGGGACCTCGGAGGTGGCCCGCGTCCGGGTCGGCATCGGACGGCCGGAGCGTGACGCGGTGGACCACGTGCTGTCGCGGTTCGAAGCCGACGAGCAACCTAAGGCCGAGGAGGCGGTGGAGCGTGCCGCGGACGCGGTGGAGACCCTCCTGTTGGAGGGCACCGCCGCGGCCATGGACCGGTTCAACCGCAGAACGACCGCGACGCCCGCGGGGTGAGGGGTGTGGCGCGCGAGGACCGCCCCATGACCTGGATCGAGCACCTGGAGGAGCTGCGGCAGCGGCTCCTGTGGAGTCTCGTGGGCCTGGCGGTGGGCACTGCCCTGTGCTGGAACTTCTCCGAGCCGCTGTTGCGGCTCTTGCTGCGGCCTACGGGTGGGCTGCAGCTGCATGCCATCGGCATGCTGGAGCCGTTCCTGGCGAAGTTCCGGGTGGCGGTGACCGGAGGACTCGCCCTGTCCATGCCCTGGATCGTCTACCAGGCCTTCCGGTTCGTGGACCCGGCCCTCAAGCCCAACGAACGGCGCGTGTTGGTGCCGGTCTGCCTGGCCGCCGGGACCCTGTTCGTGACTGGAGCGGTGTTCGGGTACTTTTTCATCCTGCCCGCGGCGTCCAACTGGCTTTTGGCGCAGGCCGGCGATCTCATCCGGGTGCAGATCACCGCCCTGAACTACCTGCACTTCGTCACGTGGCTGCTCGTGGGAATGGGCCTGGGGTTCCAGACGCCGCTGCTGGTGGTGGCCGCCTGCGCCCTGGGCATCGTGAGCCCGCAACGGTTGCAGCGGGAGTGGAGGATGGCGCTGCTGGTGATCCTGGTGGTGTCCGCGGCGGTGACGCCCGACTGGAGCCCCGTGACCATGCTCCTCCTGGCCCTGCCCATGTTCGCCCTGTACGAGGGCGCGGTGCTCGTGTCGTTCCTCCTCGTCCGTCGGCGCCGCGCGGCCGAGGAGGCCGCGTTGCAGCTCGACGCCTGAGGTGCGGACGGTGGCTCCCCGCGTCCCCCCGGGTCAGGCCGTGACGGACCAGTGGCCGGTCCTGCACTACGGTCCGGTGCCGCGGGTCGACTTAGCCAGGTGGCGGTTCCAGGTGTTCGGGGCGGTGGAGGAGGAGCGCGTGTGGACCTACGAGGAGTTCCGGGCCCTCGGCCGTGTGGAGGTGCGCTGCGACGTGCACTGCGTGACTCGGTGGAGCCGGCTCGACAACCGGTTCGGGGGCGTGCCCGCACGGGCGGTGCTGCGCCAGGTGAGGCCGCAGCCTGGAGCCCGGTGGGTCATGGTGCACGCGGAGGGCGGGTACACTACCAACCTGCGCTGGGACGACCTGGACCGGGAGGACGTAGTGTTTGCGTACGAACACGACGGCCAACCCCTGACGCCGGAGCACGGCTGGCCGCTGCGCCTGGTGGTCCCCCACCTGTACTTCTGGAAGAGCGCGAAGTGGGTGCGGGGGCTCGAGCTGCTCACCGAGGAGCGGCCGGGGTTCTGGGAGGCGGCAGGCTACCACATGCGCGGGGACCCGTGGCGGGAGGAGCGTTACGGGGAAGGACTTCCTTGACACCCGCCGCGGGCCTCCGTAAGGTTTGGGGCACAGGCGACGAAGGGGTGGAGTACGCGGTGTTCCTGGCGCAGCGAGCCGGGCGGGTGCGAGCCGGTGTCGGGGCACGGCGGAACATGGTCCCCGAGCCGCGGGTGCGAACGGGCCCAAGGCCCTGCTAGCCCCGCCGGGTCCCTCCCGTAATCGAGGGGCGAGGGCCGGCCGGCCCGCGCCGGCCGGAAGCTGGGTGGTACCGCGGAAGGGCCCTTCCGTCCCAGGAGGCGGAAGGGCCCTTGGCTTGAGGAGGTGAAGAGCGTGGCGGCCCGCTTCTACATCACCACGGCGATCGACTACGTGAACGCGACCCCCCACATCGGGCACGCGTACGAGAAGGTGCTGGCGGACGTGCTGGCCCGCTACCACCGTCTGGCGGGCGAAGAGGTGTTCTTCCTCACGGGGACCGACGAGCACGGCCAGAACATCGCCAACGCCGCGGCCCGGGCGGGGCAGGACGTGAAGGCCTTCGTAGACCGCAACGCGGCCGCCTTCCAGCAGCTGTGCCGAGACCTGAACATCTCCTGCGACGACTTCATCCGCACCACGGACCGCGAGCGGCACTGGCCCGGAGTCCGGGAGATCTGGCGCCGGGTGGCGGCGGCGGGCGACCTGTACAAGAAGCACTACCGGGCGCTGTACTGCGTCCAGTGCGAGGCGTTCAAGACCCTGAGCGACCTGGTGGACGGCCGCTGCCCCCTGCACCTCACGGAGCCCCAGGTCATCGAGGAGGAGAACTACTTCTTCCGCCTGTCCCGCTACCGGGACCACCTGCGGCGGCTGTTCGAGGAGCGGCCGGACTTCGTCGTCCCGCCCTCGCGGGCCGCGGAGATGCAGAACCTCATCGAGACCCTGGAGGACGTCTCCGTCTCCCGGCCCGTGGAGAAACTGTCGTGGGGCATCCCTGTGCCCGACGACCCCTCCCACGTGATCTACGTGTGGTTCGACGCGTTGACCAACTACATCAGCGCCATCGGGTTCGGGCGGGACGAGGCGGGCTTCCGCGCCTGGTGGCCCGCCCACCACCTCATCGGCAAGGACATCAACCGGTTCCACTCCCTCCTGTGGCCAGCCATGCTGGCCAGCGCCGGGCTGGTGCCCCCGCAGCAGGTGCTGGTGCACGGCTTCCTCACCCTGGAGGGCCAGAGGATCAGCAAGACCTTGGGCAACGTCATCGACCCCATGGAGGCGGCGCTGGAGCTGAGGGGGAGGACCGGGGCGGAGCTGGACGTGTGCGTGGACGCCATCCGTTACTTCCTCCTCCGGGAGGTGCCTTTCGGGGAGGACGGGGACTTCAGCCGGGGCCAGCTGGCGCACCGGTTCAACGCCGACTTGGCCAACGACTACGGGAACCTGCTGCACCGGACCTTGGCACTCGTGGAACGCTCCTTCCAGGGAGAGCTGCCCGAACCGGGCCCGGAGGAGGGAGGGGACCGGGCGCTGCGGACGCAGGCGGAGGGCTTGCCGGACGTGGTGTGGGAGGCGGTGCGGCGCTACGACTTCCAGAGGGCCCTGGGAGCCGTCTGGGAGCTTCTGGGCTCTGCGAACCGCTACCTGGACCGCGAGGCGCCGTGGGCCCTGCAGCGGACGGGTCAGCGGTCCCGCGCGGGGACCGTTCTCACGAACGCGCTCGAGGCGTTGCGCGTGGCCACGGTCCTCCTGGAGCCCGTGCTCCCCACCGCGACCCTCAAGGTGTGGACGCAGCTGGGCTACCCCCAGTTCGAGGAACAGGCCCGGGCGGCCCGCGCCCGGGGCGAGCCATACCGGGGGACGGGGCTCAGGCTGGAGGATGCGCGGCGCTGGCGGTGGCTGCGGCCGGGCACTCGGGTGCGGCCCGCGGGCCCCATCTTCCCGCGGATCGAGGAGGGGACGGCGCCACAGGGGGAGGGGGTGGAGGTGAGCGGGACCCTGAGCGTGGAGGAGTTCCGCAAGCTGGACCTGCGGGTGGCGCGCGTGCTGGAGGCTCGACAAGTGCCCGGGACCGACAAGCTCATCGAGGCGAAGGTGGACTTGGGGAACGAGGTGCGGACCATCGTGACCGGGCTCATCCCCCATTACCAACCGCAGGACTTGGTGGGCAGGACCATCGTGGTGGTGGCCAACCTTCAGCCCCGGCGGGTGCGGGGCGTGGAGTCGCGGGGCATGCTGCTGGCCGCGGAGTGGAACGGGCAGCTGAGCCTCGTGACCTTGGACCGGGACCTGCCGCCCGGCGCGCGGGTGTCGTGATCGACACGCACGTGCACCTGCACGACCCCGCCTTCGACCCCGACCGGGAGGCGGTGGTGGCCCGCGCCCTGGCCGCGGGAGTGACGGCCCTGGTCACGCTCGGGACCGACCGTGCCACCAGCGAGCGCGCGGTAAAACTCGCGGAGCGCTTTGAGGCCGTGTACGCCGCGGTCGGCATCCACCCCAACCAGGCTCACCAGGGGAGCCCGGGCGACCTGGAAGCGCTGGCGCGGCTCGTCGCGCACCCCAAGGTGGTGGCGGTGGGCGAGTGCGGGCTGGACTACGAACGGGGTTGGTGCCCGCCGGAGGTCCAGCGGGAGAACCTGCGCCGGCACGTGCGCCTGAGCCGCGCCTGCGGAAAGCCCCTCGTCGTGCACAACCGGGGGGCGCACGAGGACCTCCTCCGGATTCTGGAGGAGGAAGGCGCCCAGCGGGTGGTGATGCACATGTTCACGGGGCCCTCCGCGTACGCGGACCGGTGCGGCCGTCTGGGCTACTGGATGTCCGTGGGTGGGGTGGTCACGTACCCCGCGGCCGTGCAAGTCCGGGAGGCGGTGGCGCGCATCCCTGAGGCGCTGCTCCTGGTGGAGACCGACTCGCCCTACATGACCCCGCACCCCGACCGTGGGAAGCGCAACGAGCCTGCCAACCTCCCTAGGGTGGTGGAAGCCGTGGCGGCCGTCCGGGGCGCAGACCCGGACCGGGCGGCTTCCCGCACCGCGGAGAACGCCCGGCGATGTTTCGGGCTCTAGGAGCTCCCCCCGGAAACCCCTCGAGCGAAGCGGACCGGGGTCCCCAAAAGTCGCTCCGCGACTTTTGGGGTCGTGTAGCGTTCGGCCTGCTCGCCGCGCTACTCGCCGCCCCCGCGGCTGCCCAACCGGCAGAGGACCGCGCGGAGGTGGAGGCGGGTCGCCGGGCGGGCGCGCAGATCGAGCGCGAGCTCCGGCTGGTCACAGACCCGGCGGTGAACGAGCGGGTGACCCGCATCGGCGAGGCGGTGGCCGCGGTCACGGAACGCCCGCAACTCCCGTGGACGTTCAAGGTGGTCCAACACCGCACGCCCAACGCCGTGGCCCTTCCGGGCGGCCTTATCTACCTGACCTCCGGGATCCTGGAGCTGGTCCGCACGGACCACGAGCTCGCGGCCCTGCTCGCTCACGAGGCGGCCCACGTGGCCCTGCGCCACCACCGGCGGATGGAGCGGGAGGCCACGCGGACCAACCTCCTGCTGGTCCTCGTGGCGGTGTTGACGCGGGACGCCCGGGTGGCCGCAGGCGCGCAACTCGTGGCGGGAGGCGTCCTGAGCGCCTTCGGCCGGGAGTTGGAACGCGAGGCGGACGTGGCGGCGGTCGGCTACCTGCTGCAGACCCCGTGGCACCCGGTGGGTGTGCTCACCCTGCTGGAGCGGCTCGCGCACTACGAGAGGCTGTCGGGCACGGGCGACCCGGGCGCGTTCCGGACCCACCCCACGTGGGAAGAACGGATCCGGGCGGTGGAGGCGGAGCTGGTGAGGCGGGGGGTCCCGCTCCACCGGCGCGTGGCCGCGGGGTTCCTGCGGGTGGAGGTGGACGAGGAGCAGGTGCGGGGCGAGCCCGTGGGGGTGGTGCGGGTGAACGGGCAGCCCGTGCTGCGGATGAGCGGTGGCCGCGACCGCGCCGTGCAGGTGGCCGCGCAGCTAGACCACGCCTTTAACCAGGACCCCTCTCCCCTCGACGTGCGGGCCGTGGGCGTGTTGGAGGAGTGGAGCGTGCGGGTGGGCGAGGTGCGGGTCCTGGTGGTGCAGGCCGGGGACGTGCGCCTGTTCGGCCGCAGCGCCCGAGACCTGGCGCAGGAGTACGCCCAGCGGCTGCGGGAGGCCATCGCGGAGGACCGCCGCCGTCGCGCCCTGCAGGGGTAGGAGTTCCGAACCCCAGGTGGCGTGCACGCCGCAACCCTAGACGCGGGCAGCAAAGCTGAGGGGAGGAGGCGGTGCGGTGAAGATCGACGTGTTCTGCCACGTGCTACCGCAAGCGTACTACGACCGGATGACGGCGCAGCTTCCCAGCGGCGCGTACATGCAGAAGCGGGTCCGCGGCGTCGGGGCCCTGTACGACCTGGACCTGCGGTTCCGCATGATGGATGCCCACCCGGGCTACGTCCAGGTGATCTCCCTGGCCGCGCCGCCGGTGGAGGCCGTGGCGCCACCGGACCGGTCGCGGGAGCTGGCGCGGGTCGCTAACGACGCCATGGCGGAGCTGGTGGGCCGCGACCCGGACCGGTTCGTGGGGTTCGTGGCGTCCCTCCCCATGAACCACCCCGAAGCCGCGGTGCGGGAGGCGGAGCGTGCGGTGCGGGAACTGGGCGCCACAGGGGTTCAGGTGTTCACCAACGTAAACGGGGAACCGCTGGATCGGCCCGCGTACGAGCCGCTGTTCGCCACCATGAGCGAGCTGGACCTGCCGGTGTGGGTCCACCCCACCCGCTCCCCCGACCGCGCAGACTACCCCACGGAGACGCGGTCCAAGTACGACATCTGGTGGACGTTCGGCTGGCCTTACGAGACCAGCGTGTGCATGGCGCGCCTGGTGTTCTGGGGGATCTTCGACCGCTACCCGAACCTGAAGGTCCTGACCCACCACATGGGCGGCATGGTACCGTACTTCGAAGGCCGGGTGGGCTGGGGCCTGGACCAGGTCGGCCGTCGCACCGACGAGGAGGAGGATGTGCGGGCGAAGGCGGCCTTGCGGCGCCGTCCGCTGGACTACTTCCGGATGTTCTATGCCGACACCGCGCTGTTCGGTGCCCTGCCGGCCACAGAGTGCGGGATCGCCTTCTTCGGTACGGAGCGGGTGCTGTTCGCTACGGACTTCCCCTTCGACCCGGAAGGCGGCTCTCTGTCCCTGCGGGAGACCATCCGGGTGGTGGAGAACGTCTCGTTCTCCGAAGACACGAAGCGGGCCATCTTCCAGGGCAACGCTCGCCGCCTGCTCCGCCTGCGGCTGCGGGAGGCTTAGGCGTGCGGCTGGTGCGCGCCGACTCTCGGGTTGCGGACCCGCTGGCGGGCGCCTAGGATGAGGAAGGGAACGCGCCCGTAGCTCAGAGGATAGAGCGTTGGCCTCCGGAGCCAAAGGCCGCAGGTTCGAATCCTGCCGGGCGCGCCAGGTGCTTTCAGGCCTCTTGGGAAGGCGGCCTAGTCGGGCTGTGCCGTCACCAGCCGGTCCCGGCGCAGCGCGCGGCTTGCCAGGACCCCGGAGGCGGCCACCAGGGCGGCGGCCACGAGGAAGACCGGGCGCGGGCCCAGCGCGCTCGCGAGCGCGCCCGCCACGAACGGAGCCGTCACGCCCCGCAGGCCCAGCAGCATAGTGTAGGCGGCCACGTACGCTCCAACCCGGCCGGGCGGTGCCAGCTCCAGGCAGGCGGCCATCCACGCGAGGTCCAGCCCCGCGACGAAGAACCCGTCGCTGGCGAATGCCAGGGCGGCGAACCATGGGGAGGGCGCGAGGAAGTACAGGACGGGGGTGAGCAACGCGGCCACCAGGATCAGGCGCACCGTCTCGACCCCGGAGCGGCGGTCCACGGCGCGGCCCCACACGTGGAACCCCACCACGGAGGCCAACGCCGCCACCGCAGACAGCACCCCCACCTGGGCGGGGGTGGCGCGCAGGACGTCCACGAGCAGCAGGGGCACCGCGGGGGCCATCATCCAGCCCCCAAACCCGAAGACGAACGTGCAGACCGCCAGGGACCGGAAGCTGGGGTCTCGCAGGGCGGTCCACCATGCCACAGGCGGAGGAAAGGGCCCGCGGGGCGTCCGGGGGAGCCGAACGCGGCTGAAGACCAGGGCACCCGCGACGCCGACCAGTCCTGCCGCCGCGAACACCGGTCCGTGCCCGAACCGGCCGATGGCAGGGCCGGCGACTAGGCTGGCCACGATGGCCGCGAGGCTCAGTCCCACCCGGACCGTCCCGACCAGCCGGCCCCGAACGTCAGCCGGGAACAAGCGGCCCACCGCTTCCGCGTACGCCGGGACGGTGAGCCCCTGCACCATGTGGTAGGCCACGACCAGCAGCACCAGCGCGTGGGCGGACTGCGCGAAGGGGGCGAGCAAGAACAGGCCCCGGGCAGCCACGGAGGGCCAGACCACCAGCGCCACGGGGTTGCGGGCGGCCAGGGACGCGGCCCAGCCCGCAGTCAGGAAGAAGCCCAGCGCCGGCGCGCTCGCGAGCCAGGAGATCCACAGAGGTTCGGCTCCCAGCCGCCGCGCCACCACGCTCGCGAAGGGCAGGACTGTGCCGGAGAACAGGCCGAAGAGCACTGCCCCCGCCAGGTCGTGCACGAAGGCATGGCGCGCGCGGGGCGGCAGAGCTCGGAGGGGCTGCACGGCTCGGTTGTACGCCGTGTCCCTGCGGCTGTCAAAGGGTTCGGGGCCTGCGGCCGTTGGCGTAGAATAGCGGGGAAGTGCCACGGCGCCGGCTCCCCGGGGCCGGCGCTTTCGTGTGTGACGCCAGGAGGCACCCATGCGACGGCTGATCGTGGACTGCGGTGGGACCGCGGAGGACGTGGTGGCCCTGTGGATGGCGGCCAAGTCCTCCGAGGTGGACGTGGTGGCGGTGACCAGCGTGGCGGGGTGCGTGCGGGTTCAGCAGGCGACGGAGAACCTTCTGTACGGGCTTGAGGTGGCAGGGGTGAGCCGCGTGCCGGTGTACGCGGGCTGCGAGCGGCCCCTGCTGCACCCGCACACGCCCTTTGAGGGCTTCTTCGGCCGCACCGGCCTCGGCGCCCACACCCCGGGAAAGCCCAAGACCCGCGCGGAGTCCACCCACGCGGTGGACGCCATCCTGTCCTTGGCCCGGCACTACCGGAGGGAGCTGGAGGTGGTCTGCCTGGGGCCGCTGACGAACCTGGCCGCGGCGGTGATCCAGCAGCCCCGGCTCGGCGACCTAGTGGGCCACGTGTACGTGTACGGCGGCGCGGCCCAGGCTGGGAACGTCACCCCCGTGGCGGAGTACAACTTTTACGCGGACCCCGAAGCGGCGCAGCTGGTGTTGGACAGCGGGCTCCCCCTGACCCTGGTGGGCTGGGACGTAGCCCGACAGCACCTCACCATGCGGGACGTGGACATCCAGCGGGTCCGACACGGAGGGACCCGGGAGTGCCGGTTCTTCCTGGACGGCACCCGCACCCTGGCCGACTACTGCCGCCGCACCTTGCGCCAGCGCGGGTCCACCTTGGGCGCGGTCCTCACCATGGCGGTGGCGCTGAGCGCCACCGTGGTGCGCGACGCCACGAGGCTGCGCGCGGACGTGGAGAGGCGCGGCGAGTGGACGCGGGGCCAGCTGGTGCTGGACCCCCTGGGGCTGCTGCGCAAGCCGTTCAACGTGCGGTGGGTGCGCGAGGCGGACGGCGAGCTGGCGCGGGAGCGGCTGTTCGCTGCCCTCGGCGCTGCGCCCTTGGCTGGGGTGGCGACGGAGGAGGAACAGCCGCCGGCGGAGGACGCCGCAGGGGAAGCTGGGGAACCCGAGGGGCCGCGCGAGCCGTAGGAGAAGGCGCGGCGCAGGTCTGCCGCGAACACCCCGCGAGAGGGACGAGATGGTGTGGACGGCCCTGGGGACCTCCTTGCTGTTCGGCGCGCTGGCCATGGCGGTGGTCAACCGACCCCGGTGGTCGGACGGCCGCCTGTGGGTGGCGTTCGCGGTGGGTGGCGCGCTGTTCTTCGCCGCGCAGTTCGTGAGTCGTCCCGTGGCGGCGTTGGCCGCCGTGCTGCTCGGCCCGCTGCCGGAGGACGCACCCGGCTGGCCTCTGGTGGCCGTGCTGGTGGCGCTCGCAGAACTGTTCAAGCTCACCACCGCGCTCGTGCTGCACCAGGCGTACCGCATGGACGCAGGTCGGGGCGCTGCCGTGGGAGCCGCGGTGGGCGCGGGGTTCGGGGTGTGGTCCGAGGCGGTGATCTTGAACTCGGTGTTCCAGGTGGCGCGGCTGGGGCTGCCGGGCGGCAGCTCCCTGGGAGCGGCCGTGGCCGCTTCCCTGGCCCGGGTACTGGCCAACACCGCCAGCACCGGCCTGGGCGCGCACCTTGCGGCCTCCGGACGGTTGTGGGCGGGGCTTCTGACCGCGGGCGGCGTGCAGCTCGCCCTCGACCCGGGCCTGCGGATGGTGGCGGTGCGCGCGGAGTGGGCGACGGCCCTCACCCTCCTGGTGGGCGGAGGCGCGTTCGCAGCCCTGGTGGCGTGCGGGGCGGGGAGGTCGGGATGCCGGTGAACCCGAAGCTGCGGGACCCACAGACGGACCGCCTGTTCGAGGCCATCCTGGCCCTGCGGACGGTGGAGGAGTGCTACCGGTTCTTCGAGGACCTGTGCACGGTGCACGAGCTGCGGGCTCTGGCCCAGCGCTTCCACGTGGCGCGGCTGCTGCACGAGGGGGCCACCTACGAGGAAGTGGTCCGGCGGACGGGCGCCAGCTCGGCTACGGTGAGCCGGGTCAAGCGGTTCCTGGAGTACGGCGCGGACGGCTACCGCCTCGTACTGCGACGGCTAAGCCGGGCGCGCACTCCGCGGGCCCGGGGTTGACCGCCCACGCGCGGGGTGGTAGGGTGAAGGCCTGTGGTCTATTCATCGCTTTAGCGAGGTAAAGTCGTGAAGAACGGGAGCGCTCCGTGAGGTCCGCGCGCCCTCCCGCTTGGCTGCGGCTCCCCCCGGGGCTGCGGGACTGGGCCCCAGACGACCTGGCGCGGCTGCGGGCCCTGGAGGGCCGGCTAAGGGGCGCCTTCGAGGCCTGGGGGTACCGAGAAGTGGCGACCCCCGCCCTCGAGTACCTGGAGACCTGGCAGCGGGGCACGGGCGCGCCGCCCCGTGCGCTGTTCGTGGTGGTGGACCGCACCGGAGAGCTGCTGGCCCTGCGGCCGGAGATGACGGTCCCTGTAGCCCGCTTCGTGGCCACCCGGTGGCCCGCGGCGGTGGCGCGGCTGTACTACGTGGGACCGGTCTTCCGCGGCGGCGAGGTCGTCCGCGGGGACGGACGGGAGTTCTTGCAGGCGGGCGTGGAGCGGGTCGGCGAGGGCGGGCCGGACGCGGACGCGGAGGTGGTGGCGCTGGCCGTGGACGCCCTGCGCCGCGCGGGTGTACCCGAGGTCAGGGTCGGGCTCGGGCACGCAGGCTTCCTACGCGCCCTGCTCGACGCCGCGGACCTCCCAGACGAAGAGCGCGGACCCTTGGCCGCGGCGCTGCTTCGGCGCGACTTCGTCACGGTGAGCGCGCGTCTGGCCACGGCCCCCCAGGAGGTACGAAAGGCGCTGCAGGACCTGCCGGCCCTACGCGGCCCTGAGGCCCTGGCCCGAGCCCGCCGGGTGGGCGTGGGACAGGACGCGCTGGACGAGCTGGAAGCCGTGTGCGACGCCCTGCAGGCGTACGGCGTAGGTCACGCGGTGGAGGTCGACGTGGGCATCGTGCGGGACTTCGACTACTACACGGGCGTGGTGTTCGAGGCCTACGCCCCCGCGGTGGGCGCGCCGGTGCTGGGCGGAGGCCGGTACGACGGGCTGCTCGCCCGCTTCGGCGACCCTCGGCCCGCGGTGGGATTCGCGGTGCACGCGGAGCGCGCCCTGGCCGCATGCTCGGGGGTGGAAGTGGCCTCCCAGGTGCTCGAGGTGTACTACGACCCCGAAGCCCGCCCCCTGGCCTTACGGTGGGCGCAGACGGCCCGCGCGGCCGGGGTGCGCGTGGCCGCCGGCCCGGCCCCGTCCCCGTCCCCGCAAGGGTCCGGGGTGTGGTTCCGGAGCGACGGGCCGTGGTGGGTGCAGGGGGGCGAGGCGCGGCGACTCGCGCCGCAGGAGCTGGAGGCCCTCACGCGCGGAGGTGCCTCGTGGCTGTCCTGAGGCTCGCGGTGCCGTCCGGCCGGCTGCTCCCGGACACCTTTCGGCTGCTGCGGGCCGCGGGCTACCGGCCGGGGGAAGGGGACTCGGACCGAAGCCTCCTCCGGCGATGGGAGGGACTCGTTCTGGTGGTGGCCAAGCCCGTGGACCTTCTGACGTACGTGGAACGCGGGGCCGCGGACTGCGGCGTGGTGGGCAAGGACGTCCTGCTGGAGCAGGCGCACGAGGTGTACGAGCTGGTGGACCTCGGCTTCGGGCGGTGCCGCGGCGTGGTGGCGCTCCCGGCGGAGTCCCGCCACCTGTGGGCGGACAGCCGCAGGCCGCTGCGGATCGCCACCAAGTACCCCCGGGCGGCGGAGCGGTTCTTCTGGGAGCGCGGCCGCCCCGTGGAGATCGTGGAGCTGTACGGGTCGGTGGAGCTCGCCCCCCAGGTGGGCCTGAGCGACGGGATCTTGGATCTGGTGATGACGGGCACCACGCTGCGTGCGAACGGCCTGGTGGAGGTGGCGGAGGTGTTCACGTCCACCGCGCGGCTCGTGGTAAACCCCGCGAGCCTGCGCACGCGCGCCGAGGCGGTCCGGGAGCTGGTGGCCCGGCTTTCGGAGGCAGCGCAGGGGGTCCGGTGAGCGCTGTGGTGCGGTTCGCGAGGCTCAGGGACCTGGACCGCGGGGAGTTGCGCCGACTTCTGGCGCGGTCTCAGGCTTACGTACTCGCGGAAGCCGCCCAGGAGGGTGCCCGCGCCCTGCTGGCGGACGTAGAGCGGCGCGGCGACGCCGCCGTGGCCGACGCCACCGCGCGCTTTGACGGCGTGCGGATCGAGCCCGAGAGGTTGCGGGTGGCGCGGGAGGAGGTGGCGGCGGCCTACGACGCGGTGGACGAGGGCCTGCGGGCAGCCCTGGCGTCCGCGGTGGAGCGGGCCCGGCGATTCTCCGAGTGGCTCCGTCCGCCCGCGCGGGTGGCCGAAGAGCTCGAGCCGGGCATGACGGTGGGCGTGCAGTACACGCCCCTTGCGTCCGTGGGCGCCTATGTGCCCTCCGGGAAGGGACGCTTCCCGTCCACGGTGGTCACCCTCCTGACCCCCGCGGTGGTGGCCGAGGTCCCGGAGCTGGCGGTGGTGGTGCCGCCGCAGGCGGACGGCCGGGCCGACCCCGCGGTGCTGGTGGCCGCGGACCTGCTGGGGGTCGAGCGCGTGTACCGGTGCAACGGTCCTGCCGGGATCGCGGCCTTGGCCGTGGGGACGGAGACCTTCCCGCGGGTGGAAGCCCTGGTGGGCCCGGGCGGCCCGCACGTGGTGGCCATGCAGCTCGTGGCGCAAAGCCGCGGGGTCCGCGTCCTCGGGCTGTTCGGCCCCACGGAGTCGGTGGTGCTGGCGGACGAGACCGCAGACCCCGACCGGGTGGCGTTGGACCTTCTGAACGAGGCGGAGCACGGCAGCGACTCGGCGGCGCTGCTCGTCACGCCCAGCGCCGCCCTCGCCCAGGCGGTGCGGGACCGCGTAGGTCGCCTGCTGGAGCGCCTTCCGGAGCCTCGACGCACGTACGCGCAGGACGCGCTCACGCACTTCGGCGGGATCTTCCAGACGGAAGACTGGGAGGAGGCGGTGGACTTCGTGAACGTCTACGCACCGGAGCACGTATTGGTGCACGCGCAGGAGCCGTGGCGTACAGCGCAGCGTATCCGCCACGCCGGCGAGATCCTACTCGGGCCCCACACGCCGTTTTCGGCCGCGAACTACGCCATCGGGGTACCCGCGGCCCTGCCCACAGGCGGAGCCGCACGCCGCGACTCCGGCGTCACCGTGCTGAGCTTCCTCAAGGTGACCTCGGTGGCGGAGCTTTCGCCCGAAGGGCTTGAGCGCCTGCGGCCGGTGGTGGAGCGGCTGGGCGCGTACGAGGAGTTCCCCGCGCACGTCATGGCGGTGCGCGACCGGCCCGGAGGCGAGTCGTGAGGGTGCGGCCGCGGCCGGGCGTGGAAGCGTTGCGGGCCTACCGGCTCGGGGTGGTGGAGGCACCGGTGAAGCTGAACCAGAACGAGTGCCCCTACGACCTCCCACCGGACCTGAAGGAAGAGGTGCTGGCCGCCCTGCGGGCCGCGCCCTGGAACCGCTACCCGCCCATGCGGGCGGACCGATGCCGGGAGGCGGTGGCGAGCAGCTGTGGGGTCCCCCCCGACCACGTGCTCGTCACCAACGGATCCAACGAGGCCATCCTGGCGTTGTTCCAGACCTTCGCCACGGGCGGGGTGGTGGTGCTCGCGGAGCCGGGTTACTCCATGGCTCCCGCCCTGGCGGTGGCCGCGGGCGCCCGCCCGCACGGGGTGCCCCTGCGGTCTGACCTCACCGTGGACGCGCAGGCCCTGGCCCAGGCCGCGCAGGAGCACCGCGCGGTGGTGTTCGTGGCGTCGCCCAACAACCCCACGGGACGCGCCGCGGATCCCGAAACGCTAGAGTCGCTGCTGCAGCGGGCCCCGGGCCTGGTGGTGGTGGACGAGGCCTACTGGGGCTTCTCGCCGTGGTCGCCGCTTGCGCTCCTGCACCGGTACCCGCACCTGGCGGTCCTGCGCACCGCCTCCAAGGCCCTCGGGCTCGCGGGCGCGCGGGTGGGCTGGATCGTGGCCCACCCGGAGGTGGTGGACGCGGTGGGACGCGTGCTGCCGCCGTACAACGTCAACCTCTTCGCGCAGGCCGCGGTGGAAGCCGCGGCCAGGCGGCCGGAGCTGGTGGCGCAAAGGGTGCGGGAGGTGGTGGCGGAGCGGGAGAGGCTTGCGGCGGGGTTGCGGTCTCTGGGCGTGCAGGTGTTTCCGAGCGACGCCAACTTCCTCCTGATCCGCGTGCGGGACGCCCAGGAGACCTTCGCGCGGCTGCTGGAGCGGGGCGTGCTGGTGCGGGACGTGTCGCGCTTCCCCCTGCTCGCGGGTTGCCTGCGGGTGACGGTCGGGACCCCCGAGGAGAACGACGCCTTCCTCGAAGCCCTCCGGGCTGCGCAGGAGGTGGCGGTGTGAGACGGGCGCAGGTGGAACGCAGGACGGCGGAGACCTGGGTCCGGGTGAGCCTGGACCTGGACGGCGCGGGCGCGTCCCGGGTGCACACGGGGCTGCCGTTCCTCGACCACATGCTGGCTCAGTGGGCCCACCACGGGGGGTTCGACCTGGACGTGGAGGCCCAGGGCGACCTTCCGGTGGACGCCCACCACACCGTGGAGGACGTGGGGATCGTCCTCGGAGACGCGTTCTCCCGGGCCCTCGGGGAGGGCGCGGGCATCGCACGGTTTTCGAGTCTGCACGCAGCCATGGACGACGCCCTGGTGCTGTGCGCGGTGGACGTGAGCGGCCGGCCCTACCTGCACTGGGAGATGCGCTGGAACAGCCCCCTCGTGGGTGCTTTCCCCACCGAGCTCGTGGAGGAGTTCTTCCGCGCCTTTGCAGTCCACGGGCGGCTGACGCTGCACGTGGTCCACGTACACGGCCGGAACACCCACCACCTGGCAGAGGCGGCCTTCAAGGGGGTGGGCGTGGTGCTGGGTCGGGCGGTGCGCGTGGAGCGCAGCGGCCACCCGTCCACCAAGGGCGTGCTCTGAGCGATGCAGGCGGTGGTGGTGGACTACGGGGCGGGCAACCTGCTCAGCGTAGAGCGCGCGCTGCAGCGGGTGGGGTTTACCGTGGCGCTGGCGTCCCGTCCCGAGGAGATCCAGGACGCCGCGCTGGTGGTCCTGCCCGGGGTAGGTGCCTTCGGGCCTGCCGCACGCCGGCTCCAGGAGGCCGGCCTGTGGGAAGCCCTCCGGAGCTGGGCGCGGGGCGGAGGCCCGCTGCTGGGCCTGTGCCTGGGCATGCAGCTCCTGTTCGAGGAGAGCGAGGAGGACGGCCGCCACCAGGGCCTGGGGCTGCTGCCGGGCCGTGTGGTCCGCTTGCCTGGCGGAGTGAAGGTCCCGCACATGGGCTGGAACACCCTGACCGTGGTGCGCGCCTCGCCGGTGACGGCGCATGTCCGGTCGGGGGCGCACGCGTACTTCGTGCACTCGTACTACGCACAGACGCCCCGGCGTTACGTGGTGGCGGAGACCGTCTACGGCGCCACCATCCCCGCGGTGGTGGAGAGGCGAGGGGTGGTGGGGTTTCAGTTCCACCCGGAGAAGAGCGGCGAGGTGGGGCGCCGGCTGCTCGCGGGCGTCCGCGAGTGGTTGGAAGCGCAGAGATGACCGTCCTGCCCGCGGTGGACCTGATGGAGGGCCGCGTGGTGCGGCTAGTGCGCGGCGAGTTCTCGCGCGCCACCGAGTACGCCGCCGACCCGGGGGCGGTGGCCCGGCGGTGGAGGAGCCAGGGCGCGGAGTGGGTGCACGTGGTGGACCTGGACGGCGCCCGGGAAGGTAGCCCCCGGCACCTGCACGCGGTGCGCGAGGTCAAGGCCGCGGGGCTGCGGGTGCAGTACGGCGGGGGCCTGCGGGACGAGAAAGCGGTACAGCGGGCGCTGGACGCAGGCGCAGACCGCGTGGTCGTAGGGACGCGGGCGCTCTTAGACCCCGGGTGGCTGCAGGCCCTGTGCGCGCGGTGGGGCGATCGGGTCGTGGTGGCGGTGGACGTCCGCGCGGGCGTGGCACGGGTGCGGGGCTGGACAGAGCCGTCAGGCCTCACGGCGGAGGTCGCAGCCCGGCAGGCGCTCGCGTGCGGTGCGCAACGGCTGCTGGTGACCGACGTGGACGCGGACGGCGCGCTGGCAGGCCCGAACCTCGCCCTGTACCGTGGCCTCGCGGCTTTGGGCGCCCGTGTGCTGGCGTCCGGTGGCGTGCGGGACGTGGCCGACGTGCGGGCCCTGGCCTCTTTGAGGCTTGAGGGGGTCGTGGTGGGCCGCGCCCTGTACGAAGGCAGGCTGCCTCTGCCCGAAGCCCTGCGGGCAGCCCGCGAGGGGGCGTGATGCTGGCCAAGCGCATCGTCCCCTGCCTCGACGTGGACGCGGGTCGCGTGGTGAAGGGCGTCCAGTTCGTGTCCCTACGGGACGCGGGGGATCCTGCCGAGCTCGCGGCGGTCTACGACCGGGAGGGCGCGGACGAGCTGGTGTTCCTGGACATCACCGCGTCCGCGGAAGGACGGCCCATCTTGGAGGACGCGGTGCGCCGCACCGCGAGCCAGGTGTTCATCCCCCTCACGGTGGGTGGCGGGATCCGGTCCGTGGAGGACGCCCGCCGCATCCTGCGGGCCGGCGCGGACAAGGTGGCGGTGAACACCGCCGCGGTCGAGGACCCCGACCTGGTCCGGCGGCTAGCGGAGCGCTTCGGCCGGCAGTGCGTGGTGGTGGCCATCGACGCCCGCAGGCGCGCGGGAGGTTGGGAGGTGTACACGCACGGCGGCAGGCAGCCCACGGGCCTCGACGCCGTGGGGTGGGCCGAGCGGGCGGCGGCGCTCGGCGCGGGGGAGATCCTGTTGACCAGCATGGACCGCGACGGCACCACGGAAGGGTTCGACCTCGAGCTCACACGGGCGGTGAGCCGTGCGGTGCCCGTCCCCGTGGTCGCCTCCGGCGGGGCAGGGTCCGTGGAGCACTTCGCCCAGGTCCTCACCGAAGGGAACGCGGACGCCGCCCTGGCCGCCTCGGTGTTCCACTTCGGGCAGGTGCGCATCCCCGAGCTCAAGCGGGCCCTCGCGGCGCGAGGCATCCCGGTCCGGGAGGTGGACGGTTGAGGGAGGAGAGGGAGCTACGGCCCGTGGTGGTGCAGGACCGACGCACCGGGCAGGTGCTGATGCTGGCGTACGCGGACGCGGAGGCTGTGCAGCGGACCCAGCAGACCGGGTTCGCGTACTTCTGGAGCCGGTCGCGGCAGGTCCTGTGGCAGAAGGGGGAGACTTCCGGCCATAGGCTGCGGGTGCGGGAGGTCCTGCAGGACTGCGACGGGGACAGCCTCCTGTACGTGGCGGACCCGGAAGGCCCCGCGTGCCACACCGGCGAGGTGTCCTGCTTCCACCGGGACCTTCAAGGACGCCGCCAGGTGGGTCCTTCGGGCGTCCTGTTGGAGCTCGAGCGCGTGGTGCACGAGCGCAGGCGCGACCCGTCCCCGGGCTCCTACACCGCGGCCCTACTGGCCGCAGACCCTTCCCGCCTGCATGAGAAGGTCTTCGAGGAGGCCTCGGAGGTGGTCCGGGCAGCGCGCGAGGAAGGGCCGGAACGCCTGGCGGACGAGGCCGCGGACCTCGTTTACCACCTCTCGGTGCTGCTGGCGCGGGAGGGCGTGGGGTGGGCTGCGGTGCTGGACCGGCTCGCTGCGCGACGGTCTGCGCGCTAGCCGTCGCAGCGGACGCCACCGCCGTGCGGTATCCTGCAAGGTGCAGGCGCCATGCGCTACGCCATCCTCTCCGACGTGCACGCCAACCTGGACGCGCTCGACGCGGTCCTGGAGGACGCGGCGCAGCAGGGCGTGCAGGGGTTCGTGTGCTTGGGCGACTTCGTGGGCTACGGCCCGGAGCCGAACGAGTGCGTGGAGCGGCTGCGGGGACGGGCGTCCGTGGCCCTGGTGGGCAACCACGATCTGGCCGCCCTAGGGCGGCTGGACGCGCGGCGGTTCAACCTGTTCGCCCGGGCCGCGGTGGAGTGGACCCGAACGCAGCTCCACGACCGCACCCGCGCCTTTCTCGACGCCCTCAGCCCACGGGCGGAGTTCGAGGGGATGCTCCTCGTCCACGCGAGCCCGCGGGACCCGGTGGAGGAGTACATCCTGGACTGGGAGACCGCAGAAGACAACTTCCGGGCAGAGGCGTTCTCGGTGTGCCTGTTCGGCCACACCCACGTGCCGATGCGGTTCGCCCACGACGGCGAGCGCACCCGGGTCCTCGCCTTGCTGCCCAACACCCCTGTGGCGCTGGAGCCGGGCCTGCGGCACCTGGTGAACGTGGGCAGCGTGGGCCAGCCGCGGGACGGCGACCCCCGTGCGGCGTACACAGTGTTGGACACCGAGGCCCGCACCGTGGAGGTCCGGCGGGTCGATTACCCCATCGAGTCGGTCCAGCGCAAGATGCAGGCCTGTGGCCTCCCGCGGCCGCTGTGGGAGCGGCTGGCGGAGGGCCGGTAGAGGAGGTGACCGGGTGCGCACGGTGACGGCGGAAGACCTGCTGCGCATGCGCTTCGTCACGGACGTGAGCCTGAGCCCGGACGGCCAGCGGGTGTGCTTCGTGCTCACCGTGATCGAGCGCGACGAAGCGCAGGACGAGCTGGTGTACCGGTCGCACCTGTGGCTGGTCCCCACAGACGGCGGACCGCCGCAGCAGTTCACCTGGGGAGCCCACCGGGACCGCAGTCCCCGATGGTCCCCGGACGGGCGGTGGATCGCGTTCCTCTCCGACCGGAGCGGGGACGTGCAGCTGTGGGTCATCCCTGCCGGTGGAGGGGAGGCGCGGCCGCTCACCCGCCTTCCGGGTGGGGCTGCGGAGCCCTGCTGGGCGCCGGACGGCGGGCGGCTGGTGTTCGTGAGCCGGGTGGGACCCGACCCCTTGGACGCGGAGCCGGACCGGGACAAGGCCAAGCGCAAGCGGCAGAACCGGGTGCGGGTCATCACGCGGCTGCGCTACAAGCTGGACGGCGAAGGGCTCTGGGACGGCAAGTGGAAGCAACTGTTCGTGGTGGACCTCGCTGGCGGTGCACCGAAGGCCCTCACCGACGAGCCGTGCGACCACACCGCACCCGTGTGGTCCCCGGATGGGCGGTGGATCGCGTACGTGGCCAACCCGCGGCCGGACGCGGACTGGACGAACGTGCAGGACATCTGGGTGCTGCCCGCAGAAGGCGGGCCTGCGCGCTGCCTCACGCGTTCTGTCGGGCCCTGCGCAAGCCCTGCGTGGTCGCCGGATGGCCGGCAGGTGGCGTACCTGGGGCACGACAACGCGTACGGGACCGCGACCCTGACCCGGGTCTGGGTGGTGAGCGCGGAGGGAGGCGACCCGCGCGCCTTGACCGCGGGTTGGGACCGGTCGGCGGGCAATCACGTGCTGGACGACCTGCGGGCGCACGTGCCGGCCGGCGGGCTGTTCTGGACCGCGGACGGAGGCCGGGTGCTTTTCGTCGGCGGAGAGGGCGGGGCCACCGCCGTGTACGCCGCGGACCTGGAGGGCGTGGTGCAGCGCCTCACGGATGGGGACCGTGTGGTGTACAACCTGTCCGTGGACCGCGCGGGGCAGCGCGCCGCCTTGGGCGTCACCACCCCGACCCTGCCCGGCGACGTGTTCCTGGTGGAGTTGGCGGACGGGCGGGCGGTGGGGGAGCGGCGGCTCACGGAGGTGAACGCGGACCTGCTGCGCGAGGTCACGCTGGCAGAGCCGGAGCGGGCGGAGTTCCGGGCGCCGGACGGATGGACGGTGGAGGGCTGGTTGCTGCGGCCGCCCCACCTCTCCCCCGGGCAGCGCTGTCCGGCGGTGCTGCAGATCCACGGAGGCCCGCACGCGGCCTACGGGTGGGCGTTCTTCCACGAGTTCCAGCTGCTGGCGGCGTGTGGGTTCGCGGTCCTGTACACCAATCCGCGGGGCAGTCAGGGCTACGGCCAGGCCTTCTGCGCGGCCACGCGGAACGACTGGGGTGGCGCAGACTACCGCGACCTCATGGCCGCGGTAGACCAGGCCCTGGAACGCTGGCCCTGGCTGGACCGGGACCGCCTGGGGGTGGCGGGCGGGTCCTACGGCGGCTACATGACGAACTGGATCGTCACGCAGACCGACCGCTTCCGGGCCGCGGTCACCATGCGGTCCATCGCGAACTGCTACAGCCAGTGGGGCACCAGCGACCTAGCGTACCTCAAGGGGTTCTGGGAGTTCCCCGGCGACCCCTGGGAGAGCCCTTCCTTCTACCTGGAGCGGTCGCCTCTCCACCACGTGGAGCGGGTCCGCACGCCCGTGCTCATTCTGCACAGCGAGCAGGACCTGCGGTGCCCCATCTCCGAGGCGGAGCAGTGGTACACCGCACTGCGCAAGCGCGGGGTCGAGACGGTGTTCGTCCGGTTCCCCAACGAGAGCCACGACCTCTCCCGCTCGGGCCAGCCCGAGCACCGGCTCGAGCGGCTGCGGTGGATCGTGCGGTGGTTCGAGCGCTGGCTGCTCGCCCGGGGCGAGGCCGCGGCACAGCTCCAGACCGCCGCGGAGGCGGCGGAGGCATGAGGATCTACACCCGCACGGGCGATGGCGGCGAGACGCACCTCTTCGGGGGCGAGCGGGTCCCGAAGGCAGACCCCCGGGTGGAGGCGTACGGCACGGTGGACGAGCTCAACAGCGTGTTGGGCTTGGTGCGCGCCAATCTGCCCGCGGACCCCGAGCTGCATCGGGTGCTGACCGCGGTCCAGAAGGCGCTGTTCGCTGTGGGCGCGGAGCTGGCCACCGCCCGACCCGAGGACCCCCGCCTGGCGTCCCACGTGCCCCGGGTGGGCGCTGCGGACGTGGAAGCGCTGGAGCGGTTCATCGACCGGATGGAGGCCGATCTAGAGCCCCTTCGAACCTTCGTGCTGCCCGGGGGCACAGAAGCCGGGGCGCTGTTGCACGTGGCGCGGGCGGTCTGCCGGCGGGCAGAGCGCAGGGTGGTGGCGCTGGCACGGCAGGCGGCGGTGAACCCGGAAGTCCTCCGGTACCTCAACCGCCTGAGCGACCTGCTGTTTGTGGCCGCGCGGTGGGTGAACCACCAGGCCGGGGTCCCCGAGTCCCCGTGGGAGCCCCGCGGCGGCTGAGTCCTGGGTGCGCGGCCGAACCCGCTTGACATCCGTGACAGAGCGCCGATAGGGTTTGCTCGAGATTCCAGATCCCGTTCGGAGCCTCGGACGCGGAGGGCCGTCGATGGCGGTGGCACAGTCGCTGGTGGCCGCCCTTTCCCGCAGCCGCATGTGGCTGGAGCGGGACCGGGTGCTCGGCCCCGCGCTGCTGGCCCCCGCGGTCCTGTACATCGTGTTGCTGGTCGGTTTCCCCTTCCTGTTCGCCGTCTACCTGAGCCTCACGGACGCCACCACCGGGAACCCCTTCGGGCGGTTCATCGGGCTGTCGAACTTCGCCCTCACCTTCCGGGACCCGGTCGCCCTGCGGGCCCTGCGGAACACGTTCGTGTTCACCGTGACCGCGCAGCTGGCGGTGCTGGTGCTGGCCAACGTGCTGGCCCTGGCCCTGCGGCGGCCCTTCCGGGCGCGGGGCGCGGTGATGTTCTTCCTGCTGCTCCCGTGGGTGGCGCCCGTGTCCCTGTCCACCATCGGCTGGCTGTGGATCCTCCACGCCCGGTTCAGCGTCATCGACTGGGTGCTCCGCCAGTTGGCGCTGCTGCCGGCCGGCGCGAACATGTTCTGGCTGGGGCGTCCCGACCTGGCCTTCGGTGCGGTGGTGGCGGTGCACGTGTGGCGGATGTTGCCCTTCGCCACCGTGGTGTTGCTGGCGGGACACTCCGCCATCCCCCAGGACTTCCTGGACCAGGCGGAGGTGGACGGCGCGAACTTGTGGCAGAAGTACCGACACGTGATGCTGCCCTTGCTGGCGCCCGTGGCCGCGGTGGCGCTCCTGTTCGGCACCATCTTTACCTTCACGGACATGACCGTGGTGTACGTGCTCACCCGGGGCGGGCCCTTCGACACCACCCAGGTGCTGGCCAGCCTGGCGTTCTTCAAGGGGATCGTGGGCGGGAACCTGAGCGTGGGAGCGTCCATCTCGCTGCTGCTGTTTCCGGTGCTGCTTTTGGCTGCGGTGTTCGTGCTGCGGGCGGCGCGTCGGACGGAGGTAGGATGGTGAGCGCGCGGTCCCGGCGGCGGGTTCTGGTGGTGGGTCGCTTTCTGCTCATCGGCGTGTTCGTGGTGTTCGCCGCCTTCCCCTTCGCGTGGATGGGGATCACCGCGTTCAAGCAGAACTCCGACCTGTACAACCCGGAACACAACCCCTTCTGGTTCCACGAGCCGCCCACCCTGGCGCACCTGCAATACGCCTTCACGAAGACCCAGTTCGGCCGGTGGGTGGTGAACACCGGCCTGGTGGGGCTGGGGGTGGTGGTGGTGACGCTGCTGCTCACCGTCCCCGCGGCGTACAGCCTGGCGCGGCTGTTGGGCCGGTGGGGCGAGCGGGCCAGCATTGCCATCTTCCTCGTGTACCTGGTGCCGCCCACCCTGCTGTTCATCCCCATGTCCCTGGTGGTGACCACCCTCCGGCTGCAGAACACCCTGTGGTCCCTCATCGTGGTCTACCCGACCATCACCGTGCCCCTGTGCACGTGGCTACTGGCGGGGTTCTTGCGCGGGCTGCCCCGCGAGCTGGAGGAGTCCGCCATGGTGGACGGCTGCACCCGTCTGGGCGCCCTGGCCCGCGTGCTGCTCCCTCTGGCGGTGCCGGGCATCGTCACCGTGGTCATCTTCAGCTTCACCCTGTCCGCCCAGGAGTTCGTGTACGCGGCCAGCTTCGTGACCGCCACGGCCCAGAAGACGGTGAGCGTGGGGGTGCCGGCGGACATGGTCCGGGGCGACATCTTCGACTGGGGGCCGCTCATGGCTTCCGCCTTCCTGGCCAGCGTGCCCGTGGCGGCGCTGTACTACCTGGTGATCGAGCGGTTCGTGAGCAGCTTCACCCTCAGCGGCGCCTTCCGCTGAGGAGGCCGGACGAGGCGAAGGGGGGATGGAGATGGAGGAGGAGCGCAAGCAGGACGGTGCGTGGGTCCAGGTCGCGGAAGGCCGGTGGCGCCGCGTGACCCGGCGGGACTTCCTGAAGTCCGCGGCTATCGGCGTGGCGGCCGGCAGCCTGGGCCCGCTGGTGCTCACGGAGCGGACCCGGGCGCAGCCGGTCACGCTCCGGATCCTACAGTGGCGGCACTTCGTGCCGCCCTACGACGAGTGGTTCAACCGGGTCTTCGCGCCCCGCTGGGGCGAGAAGAACGGCGTGCGGGTGGTGGTGGAGAACGTGGGACTCGCGGAGATCCCGGCCATCGCCGCCTCGGAAGCCGCGCGGGTGGCGGCGGGCGCCGACCCCGGGCACGACCTCATCCAGTACCTGACGCCTCCCGCGACCCTGGAGCGGCAGGTGGACACGGACGCCCACCGGGAGGTGGTCGAGGAACTCAAGCGCCGCGTGGGTCCGTACATCCCGCTGGCGGAGAAGAGCACCTTCAACCCCGTCACCCGCCGGTATTTCGGGGTCTCCGACAACTTCGTGCCGGACCCCATCCACTACCGCGCAGACCTGTGGCGGCAGGTCTCCGCTCGACTCACGGGCGAGCAACGCGTTCCCGTGCGTGGCCCCGTGACCTGGGACCACATCCGGTACGCGGGCCGTGAGCTCAAGCGCATGGGGCACCCGGTGGGGCTCGGGCTGAGCCAGGAGATCGACACGGGCATGTGGCTGCGGGCCCTCCTGTACTCGTGGGGGACCGGCGAGCAGGACGAAGCCGGCAACGTGGTACTGGACGTACCGCCCTTCCGCCAGCGGACCCTGGACGCCCTGCGGTTCGTCAAGGCGCTGTACGAGGAGACCATGTTCCCGGGCGTGTTCGCGTGGACCGCGGCGTCGAACAACGAGGAGTTCCTGGCGGGGCGGATCTCCATCGCCGCGAACGCCATCTCCATCGCCCGCAGCGCGCAGGCCATGGCCATCGAGGCCATCCGGCGGGGAGAAAACCCCAACCAGTCCCGGGCGGTACAGTTCGCCCGCAACACGTGGATCACGGAGCGGGCGCCGCAGGGTCCCGCGGGCGCCCGGGGCCTGGAGCACGTCATGGGGGTGTACTTCCTGTGGCGGAACCGACCGCGGCCGGTGCGGGAGGCGGCCAAGAAGCTGCTCATCGACCTGGTGCTGAGCTACGACCCGGACGTGGCGGCCCGGGAGGGCTGGCCGCCCGGGAAGTTCCACGCCTCGCAGGCGTACGACTACCCGACCTTCCAGAACGCCATCCCCAAGGAGAAGCGGCTGGCTTACCTGCGGGACGACCCGGTGTCCAAGGCCGCGGGCGACCGCCGCGACAAGCTGGCCAGCATCGAGACCGCGTACGAGTGGGCCCACAACGTGGGCTGGCCCGGCCCCTCCAGCGCGGCCATCGACGAGGTGTTCAACACCTGGATCCTCAACGTGATGTTCGCGCGCGTGGCCCAGGGGGTGGACACCCCCGAACAGGCGCTGGACGCCGCCGCGGCCCAGATCCGGCGCGTGTTCCAGAAGTGGCGGGAGCAGGGCCTGGTGGGCGGCCGACGGTAGCGGTCGAGCGCAGGGAGCGGGGAGGGGCACCGCCCTCCCCGCTCGTGTCTTCTACGCGCGGCTCAGGACGATGGCCCGCTTGAGGTCCTGGATGGCTTTGGTGATCTCGATCCCCTGCGGGCAGGCGTCGGTGCAGTTGAACACCGTCCGGCACTTGAAGGCCCCGCTCCGGTCCGCGAGGATGGCCAGGCGCTCTGCGGCACCCCGGTCGCGGCTGTCGAACACGAAGCGGTGGGCCGCCACCAGAGCCGCGGGCCCCAGGAACTCCCCGTTGCCCCAGTAGATGGGGCAGGCGGTGGTGCACACCGCACACAGGATGCACTTGGTGGTGTCGTCGATCCGCGCCCGCTCCTCCGGAGTCTGTAGCCGCTCCCGGGTGGGCGGGGGCTCGTCGTTCACCAGCCAGGGCATCACCTGCCGGTACTTGGCGAAGAAGGGCTCCATGTCCACCACCAGGTCCTTGATCACGGGCAGTCCGCGGATGGGCTCCACCGTGATGCGGGTCCCCAGGTCCTTCACCAGGACCTTGCAGGCCAGCCGGTTGCGCCCGTTGATGAGCATGGCGTCGGACCCGCAGATGCCGTGGGCGCAGGAGCGCCGCAGCGCCAGGGTGCCGTCCAAGTTCCACTTGACGTAGTGGAGGACGTCCAGGACCCGGTCGAAGGGGTCGGTGGGGACCTCGTAGTCTGCCCAGTAGGGCCGGGCGTCCTTTTCGGGGTTGAAGCGCTTGATCCGCACGTGGACCTTCATGGCGCCTCCTTCAGTACTTGCGCTCCTGCGGCGCGAAGCGGGTGATGGTCACGGGCTTGTAGGCGAAGCGACCGTCCCGGTACAGGAGGGTGTGTTTCAGCCACTGGGCGTCGTCGCGCTTGGGGTGGTCCTCCCGCATGTGAGCGCCGCGGCTCTCGGTGCGGTTCAGGGCGGATCGGGCGGTGGCCTCCGCCACGTCCAACAGGCACCCGAGCTCCCACGCCTCCAGCAGGTCCTGGTTGAACCGGCGGCCCCGGTCGTCTAGCGTCACCCGCCCGTAGCGCTCCCGCAGCTCCCCGATCTTGTCCAGCATGCGCTGGAGGTCCGGGCCGTTGCGGAAGATGCCGCACCACTCCATCATGCAGCTGGCCAGCTCCTCCCGGAGCACGGCGACCTTTTCGCCCCCGGTGCTGGTGCGCAACCTCTCCAGCTGCTCGCGGGCGTCGCTGTCGGGGTTGTGGGCCACGAAGACCCGCTCCGCCTCCCGGAGGTAGCGCACCATGTCCCGACCGGCCCGGCGCCCGAACACCAGGATGTCCACGAGGGAGTTAGTGCCCAGCCGGTTCGCGCCGTGCACGGACACGCACGCGCACTCCCCCGCGGCGTACAGCCCCGGCACCGGGGTGTTCTGCTCGTCCCGGATCACCCGACCCCAGAGGTCCGTGGGGATCCCACCCATGGCGTAGTGGGCCGTGGGCTGCACGGGGACGGGGTCCTTGGCCGGGTCCACGCCCAGGTAGGTCCGGGCGAAGGAGGTGATCTCGGGCAGCTTCTCGTCCAGCACCTCCCGGGGCAGGTGGGTGAAGTCCAGGTGGAGGTAGTCCTTGCCGTCGATCCCCCGGCCCTCACGGATCTCGGTGATCATGGCTCGGGCGATGATGTCCCGGGGTGCAAGGTCCAGGAGGGTCGGGGAGTAGCGCTCCATGAAGCGCTCCCCGTGGCGGTTGCGCAGGATCGCGCCTTCGCCCCGGGCGGCCTCGGACATGAGGATGCCGAGGCGGTAGATCCCCGTGGGGTGGAACTGGTAGAACTCCATGTCCTCCAGGGGGATGCCCCGCCGCCAGCAGAGGGCAGCCCCGTCGCCGGTGAGGGTGTGGGCGTTGCTGGTGACCTTGAAGATCTTGCCCCACCCACCCGTGGCCAGCATGACCGCCCGGCTGTGGAACACGTGGAGCTCCCCCGTGAGGATCTCCCACGCCACCACCCCCGCGGCGACCCCGTCCTCCAGCAGCAGGTCCACCACCTGGAACTCGTTGAAGAAGTGCACGTCGTTGCGCAGGCACTGCTGGTAGAGGGTCTGCAGGATCATGTGCCCCGTGCGATCCGCCGCGTGGCACGCGCGGCGCACAGGGCCCTGGCCGAAGTGGTGGGTGTGCCCGCCGAAGCGGCGCTGGGCGATCCGGCCCTCGGGGGTGCGGTCGAAGGGAAGCCCGAAGTGCTCCAGATCGTAGACGGTCTCCACCGCTTCCCGGGCGAGGATCTCCGCGGCGTCCTGGTCCACCAAGTAGTCCCCGCCCTTCACGGTGTCGAACATGTGCCACTCCCAGTGGTCCTCCTCCTCGTTTCCCAGCGCGGCGCCGATGCCGCCCTGGGCGGCGCCTGTGTGGGAGCGGGTGGGGTACAGCTTGGACAGCACCGCCACCTGGAGGTCCCGCTGGCGGCTCAGCTCCAGGGCCGCGTACAGGCCGGCGCCGCCGGCCCCCACGATCACCGCGTCGTACTCGTGCACGGGCATGGCGGTCCTCCTCTCACCGTCCCGCGAAGGCGGTGGGGTCGAAGGAGAACAGTACGAGGGCGCCGAGGACGGTGAACACCAACCCCACGGTCCACAGGGTCGCGTTCCAGAACAGCCGCCAGCCGCCCCCGGGTCGGGTGTAGTCGTTCACGATCCCCCGCAGGCCGTTGAGCCCGTGGGAGAGGGCCAGGAGGAGGATCAGCAGGTCGTAGACCCGCCAGAAGGGGTCCGCGAGCCGTTGGGCCACGAAGGCGAAGTCGATGGTGTCCGTGCTGTTCACGATGTGCATGATGTAGAGGTGGCCCAGCACCAGGAACACCAGCAGCACCGCGGACACCCGCATGTACAGCCACGAGATCCACTCCCACCCGCCGTTGGGTCGGCTCCGCGCCGCCTGCACCGTCCTCCCCCCCGAGTCCTAGTGCACGAACAGGGGCCGCAGCATGACCACGGCCACCGGGACCATCACCAGCGCGTACACCGCGGCCCCCACCCAGAACAGGGTCCGGTACCAGCGGGTGGCGTACGGGAACAGGTCCAGGACGAGCACCACGAGGCCGTTGCCCGCGTGGTACACCACCGCGGCCACCAGGAGGAACTCGAAGGGCTTGAACCACGGCTGCTTGTACAGGGCGAGGGCCTTCTGGTAGGCCTCCGGGCCGTACAGGATCATGCTGGTCTCCACGATGTGGAGCAGCAGGAACAAGAGGACCGCCACACCCGTGATCCGGTGCAGGGCCCACGCCAGCATGCCGGGTCCGCCTCGGTACATGACACCCCCTTCAGTCCGCCCGCTCCACGTCCTCCCGCATGTCCTCCATGTGGCGGTGCATGACCCCGCGGGCGAGCGGTTCGTTGCGCATGCGGATGGCTTCCACGAGGGCCTGGTGGAACTCCTGGGCCTTGTGGGGGCTCGTGGGCGCGCGCCCCGTGGCCTCCCGGCTCTGCAGCCACATCTCGCACAGGGTCCGCACCAGGGACACGAGGACCGGGTTGCGGGTCGCCTCGGCCACCATCCGGTGGAACTGCAGGTCCGTCTCCAGGTCGTGCTTCCCTGCGGCCAGCTCCCGCTCCCGGCGGTTCAACAGCTCCTGCATCTGGTCGATGTCGTCCTGGGTGGCCCGCTGCACCGCCAGAGCCACCACCTCCTCCTCCACGATGCGGCGCGCCTCCAGCAGGTCCCGGAGGAACTCGCGCTCCCGCAACAGGGTCCACACCGAAGGGTCCAGAGGCGTATGGCCGTGCCGGACGAAGGTACCGTCCCCAGAGCGCACCTCCACCAGCCCCATGGCGCTCAGCACCCGCAGGGCCTCTCGCACCGAGGCCCGGCTGACGCTCAACAGTTCGGCGAGTTCGCGTTCGGACGGAAGTCGGTCCCCCGTCTGCAGGTGGCGCTCCGCGATCAGGCCCTGGATCTGCCGGACGATGTCCTCGTAGATCCGGCGCGGCCGGACGGGCTGGAAGATGGAGGTCTGTGCCATGTCGCCCTGGCGTACTGGCCTAGTGGCCTGACCACCGATACGGTACACCCCGGACTCCGGGGTGTAAAGCGGTTGGCCCGGCTGTGGTTTACGACTACACTTGGGGGAGGCGGCTCCGCGAGGCGGCTCGCCGAGCAGCTCCCCAAAGCACCCCGCAGTGGGAAGGTCGAGGAGTGGCAGATGCTGACCCTGGAACGTCTGCGCCCGCCCAAGGAAGGCCACCGGATCGAGGTCCAGGAAGACCGCGTACTCGTCCCCGACGACCCCATCATCCCCTTCATCGAGGGAGACGGCACCGGCCCGGACATCTGGAAGGCCACCCAGCGCATCCTGGACGCCGCGGTGCAGGCCGTCTACGGCGGGCGGCGCCGGATCGTGTGGTTTGAGGTCTACGCGGGAGAAAGGGCCAACCGGGAGTTCGGGGGCTGGCTGCCCCCAGACACCCTCCGGGCCTTCGAGTACTACCGGGTGGGGATCAAGGGACCGCTGACCACGCCTGTGGGCGGCGGGTTCCGCTCCCTCAACGTCGCCCTGCGCCAGCTGCTGGACCTGTACGCCTGCATCCGGCCCGTCCGGTGGTTTGAGGGGGTGCCCTCGCCGGTCCGGCACCCCGAGAAGGTGGACGTGGTGGTCTTCCGGGAGAACACCGAGGACATCTACCGCGGCATCGAGTGGCCCGCGGGATCCCCGGAGGCCAAGCGCGTGATCGAGTGGCTGCGCGCGGAGTTCGGGGTGGAAGTGCGGCCCGACTCCGGCATCGGCGTCAAGCCCATGAGCGAGTTCGGCACCAAGCGGCTGGTCCGCAAGGCCATCCGCTACGCGCTGGACCGCAGGCGCCGGAACGTCACCCTGGTCCACAAGGGGAACATCATGAAGTACACCGAGGGCGCCTTCCGGGAGTGGGGCTACCAGGTGGCCCGGGAGGAGTTCGGGGACGTCACCGTGACGTGGGAGGAGGTTCAGGAGAAGCACGGTGGCCGCGTCCCGCCGGGCAAGCTGCTGGTACAGGACTACATCGCGGACGTCACCTTCCAGCACGTGCTGACCCGGCCCCAGGACATCGACGTCATCGCCACCGGGAACCTTAACGGCGACTATCTGTCGGACGCCCTGGCCGCCCAGGTGGGAGGGATCGGCATGGCGCCGGGCGCCAACGTGGGCGACTTCCACGCGGTGTTCGAGGCCACGCACGGCACCGCTCCCAAGTACGCCAACCTGGACAAGGTGAACCCCACCTCCCTGACCCTGTCCGGGGTCATGATGCTGGAGTACCTGGGCTGGGAGGAGGCGGCGCAGCGGGTGGTGCGCGGGCTGGAAGCGTGCTTCCGGGAGCGGATCGTGACCTACGACCTGGCGCGGCTGATGGACGGAGCCCGGGAGGTGCGCACCAGCGAGTTCGCCACCGCCGTGATCGAGCGGATGGGTTGAGGAGGCCGCGGATGCCGTCCCGTGCGAAGATCACCATCGTGGGCGCGGGGACCGTGGGCACCGCGGCCGCGCACTGGATCGCGTCCCGGGAGCTGGGGGACGTGGTCCTCACCGACATCGTGGAGGGCCTGCCCCAGGGCAAGGCCTTGGACCTGCAGCAGGCGGGGCCCGTGGCGGGCTTCGACGTCCGCGTGTGGGGCACCAACGACTACGCGGAGACTGCAGGCTCGGACCTGGTGATCATCACCGCGGGCGTGCCCCGCAAGCCGGGCATGACCCGGGAGGAGCTGGTGGGGACCAACGCGGGGATCGTGCGGAGCGTGATGGAGCAGGTGGTCCCGCGGTCGCCCCAAGCCGTATTCGTGGTCGTCACCAACCCCTTGGACGCCATGACCTACCTCGCCTACCGCACCTCCGGCCTGCCGCGGGAGCGGGTGTTCGGCCTGAGCGGCGCGCTGGACAGCACCCGGTTCCGGACCTTCCTGGCCCTGGAGCTGGGGGTGTCGCTGCGGGACGTGCAGGCCATGGTGATCGGCGCCCACACGGACAAGGACATGGTGCCGCTGGCGTCTTTGGCCAACGTGCGCGGAGTGCCCGTCCGGCGCCTGCTGTCCGCGGAACGGCTGGAGGCGGTGGTGGCCCGCACCCGCCGCGCGGGCGCGGAGATCACCGAACTCATGAAGGCCAGCGCCTTCACAGCTCCCGGGGCGGCGCTGTGCGCCATGGCGGAAGCCATCCTCCGCGACCAGCACCACGTGGTCCCCTGCTGCGTCTACCTGGACGGGGAGTACGGGGAGCGGGACGTGTGCATCGGCGTGCCCGTGGTGCTGGGCGCCCGCGGGGTGGAGCGGATCGTGGAGGTGCCGCTTGCGGAGGACGAGGAACGGGCCTTCCGCGCCTCCGTGGTCGCGGTCCGCGAGCTCCTGACCGCGCTTCCGAGGTAGCGGGCATGCGGCTGCACGAGTACCAGGCGAAGGACGTGTTCGCGGCGTACGGCATCCCGGTCCAGCGGGGGGTGGTGGTGGACCAGCCCGAGGCGGTCCGGGCCCTGTCCCTGCGCTACCCGGTGGTGCTGAAGGCGCAGGTCCTGGTGGGCGGCCGCGGCAAGGCGGGTGGGGTGCAGCTCGCGGACACGCCGGAGGAGGCGGAGGCCAAGGCCGCGCGCATCCTCGGCATGGAGATCCGCGGGGAGCGGGTGCGCCGGCTGCTGGTGGCCGAGGCGGCGCGCATCGAGCGGGAGTACTACTTGGCCTTTGCGGTAGACCGCAGCGCCCGAGCGCTGGCCCTGGTCGCGTCCGCGGAGGGAGGGGTGGACATCGAGGAGGTGGCGCGGCGTTCCCCCGAACGCATCGCGAAACTCACGGTCGACCCGGCCTTCGGCTTTCACCCGTTCCAGGCCCGGGCCGTGGGCCGGCGGCTGGGACTGGGGGGAGGGTTGTTGACCACCTTCGCGGACGTCGCCACCGGCCTGTACCGGCTCACGCGGGAGCAGGACGCGGAGCTGGCGGAGATCAACCCGCTGGCCCTGTGCGACGGCGCCTGGCTCGCGGTGGACGCCAAGTTGGTGCTGGACGACAACGCGCGGTTCCGCCACCCGGACCGCCCCGAGGACGAGGAGACCACGGAGCTGGAGCGGCTGGCGCGGGAGCACGACCTGTCGTACGTGGAGCTGGACGGCGACATCGCCATCATCGGGAACGGCGCGGGGCTCGTCATGGCCACCCTGGACATGGTGGCCCACTTCGGCGGCCGGCCCGCCAACTTCCTGGACGTGGGGGGAGGGGCCTCCACGGACGCCATGCGGCGCGCCGTGGAGATCGTGTTGCGCAAACCGGGCGTGCGGGCCCTGTTCGTCAACATCTTCGGGGGCATCACCCGCTGCGACGACGTGGCACGGGCCCTGGCGGCCGCCCCGCCGCCCGTGCCCACCAGCATCCGGCTCACGGGGACCAACGAGGAGGAAGGGCGGCGGATCCTGGAGGCCGCGGGGATCTCTGCCTTCACCGACCCCGAGGAGGCGGCCCGGCACGCGGTGGCCCTGGCCCGGGGCGGGTAGGAGGAGCGCCGTGGACTGCGTGTTCTGCAAGATCCGGGACGGACTCCTGCCCGCCACCAAACTGTACGAGGACGACCGCGTGATGGCCATCCTCGACATCCACCCGCTCAACGAAGGCCACACCCTGGTGATCCCCAAGGCACACGCTCCCACGTTGTTGGACGCCGACCCGGAGGACTTGGCCGCCGCCGCCCGAGCTGCGCAGACGGTGGCGCGGGCCTTGTGGCGCGCCCTGCAGCCGCAGGGCCTGAACCTGCTGCAGGCGAACGGCCCGGCGGCGTTCCAGTCCGTCCCGCACCTCCACCTGCACCTGATCCCGCGGTGGGAAGGCGACGGGAAGGGGTTCGACTGGAAGCTGGTGCCTCTAGATCCCGCCCGGCTGCGGGAGGTCGGGGACCGCATCCGAGCACACATGGAGTAGCGGAGGGACCATGGCCGTCTTGGTGGGAGAACACACGCGGGTCCTGGTGCAGGGGATCACCGGCTACCAGGGGGAGTTCCACACCGCCCGCATGCTGGAGTTCGGCACCCGGGTGGTGGCCGGCGTGACCCCCGGCAAGGGTGGGACGCAGGTCCACGGGGTCCCGGTGTTCGACACCGTGGAGGAAGCCGTGGAGAACACCGGGGCGAATGCCTCGTGCGTGTTCGTGCCCGCGCGGTTCGCCAAGGACGCGGCCCTGGAGGCCATCGCCGCGGGCCTGGACCCGGTGGTGGTGATCACCGAACACGTCCCGGTGCACGACGCCATCACGGTGGTGGACTTCGCCCGCCGGCGCGGGGTCCACGTGGTCGGGCCGAACTGTCCGGGGGTGACCGCGCCCGGACGGTGCAAGATCGGCATCATGCCCTCCCACCTGTTCCGGCCCGGGCCGGTGGGCTTGGTGTCGCGGTCCGGGACGCTGACGTACGAGATCGTGGCAGGCCTCTCGGCAGCCGGGCTCGGGCAGTCCACCGCGGTGGGGATGGGGGGCGACCCTGTGGTGGGCACGACCTTCGTGGAGCTGCTGGAGCTGTTCGAGACGGACCCGGAGACCGAGGTTATCGTGTTGGTGGGCGAGATCGGCGGCTCTGCGGAGGAGGAAGCGGCCCGCTTCATCCAGGAGCGGGTTCGCAAGCCCGTGGTGGCCTACGTGGCCGGCCGCACCGCCCCGCCGGGAAAGCGCATGGGTCACGCGGGCGCAGTGATCTCCGGAACCGAGGGCACGGCACAGGCCAAGGTGGAGGCCCTGGAACGCGCCGGGGTGGCGGTGGCGGAGCTGCCCACCCGGGTGCCGGAGCTCGTGCGGCGGGCTCTCGGCGCCCGCCGGCTCCGGACGTAGCGCACCCGCGGGGAGGTTGCGGTGGGACTCTTGGTCCGGTTCTTGCTGAACGCGGTGGCCCTGTGGGTCGCGACCGCCATCTACCCGGGGGCGGTGCGCATCCAGAACACCGAAACGCTGCTGCTGGCCGCGGTGGTCCTGGGGCTGGTGAACGCCTTCCTGCGGCCTGTGGTCTTGATCCTCACCCTGCCGCTGAACGTGCTGACGCTGGGGCTGTTCACCCTCGTGGTGAACACCCTCATGCTGTACGTGGTGGTCTGGCTCCTTCACATCCCGCACGGGGGCTTCCTGAGCCTGTTCGTGTTGTCCCTGCTGGTCACGGTGGTGAGCGTCCTGGTGGGCCGCCTGGTGGCGGCGTAGCTGGACCGGGCCGCGTGCTCAGGCTACCCTGAGCGTGCGGGAGGGAGGCCGCTTGTCCGCCAGCCGCACGGTGGAGCAGGCCGCAGGGACGCAGGGCCAGGCCGGATCGCGGCCCGTGGAGTTCGTCGTGGTCACCGGCCTGTCCGGCGCAGGCAAGTCCCACGCGGCCCACGCCCTGGAGGATCTCGGGTTCTTCTGCGTGGACAACCTGCCGCCGGCCCTCATCCCGCGGTTCGCGGAGCTGGTCCTGCACGCGGGCGGGCGGGTGAGCCGCGCGGCGGTGGTGGTGGACATCCGGAGCGGGGAGTTCTTCGACGCCCTGAGCGACGCGTTGCAGCACCTGGACGCGCTCGGCCTCCCCCACCGAATCCTGTTCCTCGACGCGTCGGACGAGGTGTTGGTGCGGAGGTTCCACGAGACCCGGCGCAAGCACCCCCTGGCGGCCTCGGGCTCAGTCCTGGAGGGGATCCGGGCGGAGCGGGAGCGGTTGCGCCCGGTGCGGGAGCGGGCCCACCGCATCCTGGACACCAGCGAGATGCGGCCCGCGGATCTGCGGGCCGAGCTGCAGAACGCCTTCGGGCCGCGGGCTGGCCAGGGCGTGGGCTGTGCGGTCACCGTGGTCTCCTTTGGCTACAAGCACGGGTTGCCCCTGGACGCCGACCTGGTGTTCGACACGCGCTTTTTGCCCAACCCCCACTACGTGGAGGAGCTGCAGGCCCGGTCCGGGCTGGATCCCGAGGTGCGCCAGTACGTGCTCGCCTCCGAGCGCGCACGGCACTTCTCGGAGCGGCTGCTGGAGATGGTCCTGTTCCTGCTCCCGGAGCTGGAGCGGGAGGGCCGGACGGACGTGACGGTCGCCGTGGGCTGCACGGGAGGGCGGCACCGATCCGTGGCCGTGGCGGAGGAGTTGGTGCGGGCGCTCCGGGAGCGGGGCTACCAGGCCCGGGCGCGGCACCGGGACATCCACCGGGAGTGAGGGATGCGCGGCCTGGCCAGCCGTCTATTGGAGACCCTGCGGCGCCGCGTGCGGCAGTTCGCGAAGTGGCTGGTGCCCGGGATCCGGGTGAAGCGCTACGTGGCGCTGCTGTTCTTCGGAGTGGCCCTGGTGGCCTTCGGCGCCGTGTTGCTGGCCGACGTGGTCTCCGCCGGCATCCTGCGGGTGCTGTACGTCATGGTGTGGCTCAGCTCCTGGATCTCCGGGGGGGAGCCCTGGGGCCTGGTGGCCACGGGTGCCGCCCTCATGGGCCTCGGGCTGTACTGCGTCTTCCTCGGGTTGCGGGCCACGGTGCGGTCGGTGGCCGGGGTGTTCCTGCCGCGTGGAGACTACCGGCTGGCAGAGCTCATGGTGCAGCGCCGGGCTCTGGGCCGTGGCCCGCGCATCGTGGCCGTAGGCGGCGGGACGGGGCTTTCTACCCTGCTCCGGGGGCTCAAGCGCTACGGGGTCAGCCTGACCGCGGTGGTCACCGTGACCGACGACGGCGGCAGCTCCGGACGGCTGCGCCGGGAGCTGGGGGTCCTCCCGCCGGGCGACATCAACGACTGCCTGGTGGCCCTCGCGGAAGCCGAGCCCCTCATGACCCGACTGTTCGAATACCGGTTCGACCGCGGGGACCTCAAGGGCCACTCCTTCGGGAACCTGTTCCTGGCCAGCATGATGGGGGTGGCCGGGGACCTGGTCTCCGCCGTGGGCCTCGCCAGCCGCGTGCTGGCCATCCGGGGCCAGGTGCTGCCCGCCACCACGGACAACGTGGTCCTGTGTGCGGAGTTCCTGGACGGCAGCCACGCGGAGGGCGAGTCCGCCATCCCGGTGGTCCGCAAGGCCATCCGGCGGGTTTACCTGAAGCCGGCCGCGCGGGCGGTTCCGGAGGTGCTGGAGGCCATCGCGCAGGCGGACCTGGTCCTGTTGGGGCCGGGCAGCCTGTTCACGTCCGTGCTGCCGAACTTGCTGGTGGGTGGCGTGGCAGACGCGCTGCGGGCCACCTCCGCCCCCGTGGTGCAGGTCGTGAACGTAATGACCCAGCCGGGGGAGACGGATGGGTTCCGCGCCTCCGATCACATCCGGGCGGTGGTGGACCACGCGGGCCCTGTGGTGCGGGCCGCGGTGGTGAACACCCAGCGGCCCCGGAACGAGCTGCTCCTGGCCCGGTACCGCAGCGAGGGCGCCTACCCGGTGGAACCGGACGTGGAGCGGATCCGGCAGATGGGGGTGCAGCCCTTCGGCTTCGCCCTGGTGAGCGAGGCGGAGCTGGTGCGCCACGACCCCGCACGGCTGGCGGAGGCGGTGCTCGAGGTCCTCGACCGGCTCGGGGCCACGCGGCGCAGGGTCGCGCGGGTGAGCGTGATCAACCCCTGAGGCCGCCTTGACACGGTCGAGCGCGCGTCCGTATCATGCGCCTGGACCGCGCCAGGCGGTCCCGGCGCGTCCCTTCGCGTTTGCTCTTCCCGCATCCAGATCGGCGCGCACGCGTGTGCGGAACGGCCGCTCACGGCAGGGCTCGGCCGGGTCGGCGGCGAACCCGTGCGCTCGGGCGAGGAGGGGTGCAGGACGGAACTCGAGGTGAGCGGGTGCCGCTAGACTGGGCGTACGTGGCGGTCTTCGCCCTCGTGGGCGCGGTCATGGCCGTCCTGCCCCTCGGGGTCGTGTGGCTACTGGCGCCCCGCAGTCAGTACGCGCAGAAGCGAATCCCCTACGAGTCCGGCATCGTCCCCTTCGGGGAGGCTTGGTCGCAGTTCCACGTACGCTACTACCTGTTCGGGCTGGCGTTCCTGCTGTTCGACATCGAGGTGATCTACATCTACCCGTGGGCCGTGGTCCTCCGAGAGCTGGGCGGGTTCGCCCTGGTGGAGATGGCAGTGTTCCTCGGGGTGCTCGGGGTCGCCCTGGCCTACGCGTGGAAGAAGGGTGCTCTGGAGTGGGCCTAGGAGGACTCCTCGACGCGCTCTGGCAGGTCGAATTCCTCCGCATGGTGGTCCTGGCCGCCGTGGTGTTCACCTTCCTGGCGGTGGGGGGGCCGCTGTTCCTGGTGTTGGCGGAGCGGAAGATCAGCGCGTGGATCCAGGCGCGGGTCGGCCCCAAGCACGTGGGCCCCCACGGCATCCTGCAGACGGTGGCGGACACGGTGAAACTCCTCCAGAAGGAGAGCATCGTGCCACACCGGGCAGACGTGGTCCTGTTCACCGCAGCGCCGGTGTTGGTGGCGGTGGCAGCCCTGCTGGACTGGATCGTGATCCCCTTCGCGCCCGGGGTGATCGTCCGGGACCTGAACGTGGGGATCCTGTACTTCGCCGCGGTCAGCAGCCTTACGGTGATCGGCATCCTCACCGGCGGCTGGGCGTCAAACAACAAATACTCGCTGTTGGGCGGGCTGCGGTCCGCGGCCCAGATGGTCTCCTACGAGCTGCCGCTGGGCTTCTCCCTGCTCGTGGTGGCCACCCTCACGGGGACCCTGTCCACGGTGCGCATCGTGGAGGCGCAGCCCTACCCCGCCCACTTCTACCCGTCGGTGATCGTGGCCGCGGTGGTGTTCCTGATCGCGGCCACCGCGGAGGCCAACCGCATCCCCTTCGACCTCCCGGAGGCCGAGGCGGAGCTGGTGGCCGGCTACTTCTCCGAGTACACGCCCATGCGGTTTGCCCTCTTCCAGCTGGGCGAGTACGGGGCGCTGCTGGCGAGCTCCGCTCTGTTCACCACCCTGTTCCTGGGTGGGTGGAAGGGGCCCTTCGCCCTCCCCGGGGTGGGCCCGGTGGTGGACGGGATGGTGTGGTTCCTCCTGAAGACGTACGCGGTGGTGTTCTTCCTCATGTGGGTCCGGTGGACGTACCCCCGGTTCCGCATCGATCAGCTGCTGAACGTCTCCTGGAAGATCCTGCTGCCGGTGAGCATGGCCAACCTGTTGGTGGCGGGCGTGTTGGTGGTGCTGGGATGAACGCGGAAGCTCTGGCCTTCTACGCCCTGGCGGCCATGGTGCTGGTGGGCGGGTTCTTGGTGGTGCAGTCGCGCAACCTGGTGCACGCCGCCATCTCCCTGGTGCCCACCCTCTTGGGCGTGGCGGGGTTGTACGTGCTCCTCAACGCGGAGTTCGTCACCGCCATCCAGATCCTGATCTACGTGGGCGCCATCACCGTCCTCATCCTGTTCGTGATCCTCCTCACGGAGGGCGCGACGGGGCTGCGGGTGCGGCAGCGGAACGAGCAGGTGCCCCTGGCCCTGCTGGTCTGCGGGACCCTCGTGGTCCTCTTCCTGGTCGTGCTGCTGCGGGTTCCCTGGGGTCCTCCCACCGGGCCCATGCCCGCCTACAACCCGGGTGCGGTGGGCCGCAGCTTCCTGATCCCGTACGTGCTGGCCTTCGAGGTGACGTCCCTGGTGATCCTGGCGTCCCTGGTGGGAGCCATCGTGGTGGCCCGGAGGGAAGGATGATCGGCCCCGCCCACTACCTCGGGGTGTCCGCGCTGCTGTTCGGGCTCGGGCTGTACGGGGTGCTCACCCGGCGGAACGCGGTGGCCATCCTCATGGGCATCGAGCTCATGTTGAACGCGGCCAACATCAACTTCGTGGCGTTCACCAAGTTCGTGGACCCCACCTTCGTGCGGGGCCACGTGGCCGCGCTCATCATCATCACCCTGGCCGCATGCGAGGCCGTGGTGGGGCTGGCCCTGGTCATCAACGCCTACCGCCACCTGGAGACGGTGAACGTCGACCAGGTCAACCTAATGAAGGGGTAGCAGACCGTGGCGCAGCTCGCGTGGCTCGTCCCTCTGTTCCCCCTCGCCAGCTACGCGGTGCTGGCCTTCCGCGGCCGGGCCCTGGGCGAGCGGGCCCCGTACGTGGCCATCGGCGCCATGGCCCTGTCCGCGCTCCTCGGGTGGGGAGCCTTCCTGGAGCAGGTGGCCGGGGCGCCCCCCTACGTGTGGCGCGCGGTGTGGGCGGTGGGCGGAGAGCGGACCCTCACCGTGGGCTACACCGTGGACCCGCTGTCCTCCATCACCGTGGCCATGATCACCCTGGTGGGCGGGCTCATCTTCGTGTACTCCGTGGGGTACATGCGGGGCGACCCGTACTACGCGCGCTTCTTCGCCTTCCTGTCCTTGTTCTGTGCGGGGATGCTCACCATGGTCCTCGCCAACAGCTTCCTCCTCATGCTCATCGGGTGGGAGATCATCGGCCTGTGTTCCTACCTCCTCATCGGGTTCTACTTCCGGCGTCGGTCTGCCAACATGGCCCAGATGAAGGCGTTCCTCACCACCCGGGTGGGGGACACGCTCATGCTGGTGGGCATCATGGCCCTGTTCTGGCAGTTCGGCACCGTGGACTACCACGCCATCTTCGAGGCGGTCCGGGAGGGCGGGGAGAGCGCGTCCGCGGTGGTCCGGCTGGGAGGCTGGGAGGTTCCCCTGGCCACCCTGAGCGCCCTGCTGGTGTTCGGCGGCCCCGTGGGCAAGAGCGGCCAGTTCCCGCTCCACGTCTGGTTGCCGGACGCCATGGAGGGCCCCACGCCCGTGTCCGCCCTGATTCACGCGGCCACCATGGTGGCCGCGGGCGTGTACCTGGTGGGCCGGGCCTACCCTCTGTTCTTTTACACTCCGCACCACGAAGCGCTGGCCGTCGTCGCCTGGGTGGGTACCCTGACGGCCCTGCTGGCGGCGCTCATGGCCCTGGCCCAGGACGACATCAAGCGCGTCCTGGCGTACTCCACCATCAGCCAGCTGGGGTTCATGATGGCGGGGCTGGGGGTCCTGGGGTACGCGGCCGGGCTGTTCCACCTCCTCACCCACGCCTTCTTCAAGGCGCTGCTGTTCCTGGCGGCCGGCAGCGTGATCCACGCGGTGCGCACCAACAACATCAAGGAGATGGGCGGGCTCCGGCGCTTCCTGCCGGTCACCTTCTGGACGTTCCTGGCCGGGTTCCTGGCCCTCGCGGGCGTCTTCCCCTTCGCGGGCTTCTGGAGCAAGGACGAGATCCTGCTGGAAGCCTACCACCACGCGCCCGCGGTCTACGCGCTGCTGAGCGCCACCGCCTTCCTCACCGCCCTGTACATGTCGCGCCTCGTGGCGTACACCTTCTTCGGCACCTACCGCGGGCCTGCGCACCCTGAGCCGGACCCCTGGACCCCGGAGGACTACGCGCGGGCGGGCCTGCACCCGCCGCACCACGGCCACGGCACGCCTCACGAGAGCCCGCGGGTGATGACCGGGCCGTTGGTGGCCCTGGCGGTGGGATCCCTGGTGGTGGGGTTCGTGGGGATCCCCGGCACCGGTCCCGAGGGCGGCTCGTGGATCCACCACTTCCTCAAGTTCGAGGGGTTCAAGGAAGCGGGGATCCACGCCCCGAGCTTCTCCTGGCCCCTGGCCCTCCGGTCTCTGGGGGTCGCCCTCGCAGGGATCGCGGTGGCGTGGCTGGTGTACGGGCTACGGGCGGTGCCGAGCGAGCGGATCCGGGCGTGGGTCGGCCCCGTCTACCCGTTCCTCCGGAACCGGATGTACATCGACGCCCTCTACGGCTGGGTCTTCGTGCGCGGCGGGCTGCTGCTAGCGGCGGGGCTGCGCTGGTTCGACGTGCACGTGGTGGACGGGCTGGTGAACCTGGTGGGTGGCGTCACGGTGGTCACCAGCCGGCTCCACAGGTTGTTCGACACCTACGTGGTGGACGGGCTGGTGAACCTGGTGGGGTGGGTGACGCGGGGCCTGGGGCTCCTCCTGCGGCCCCTGCAGACGGGGCGGGCGTACAACTACATCCTGGTGGCGGCTGCAGGCTTGGGGCTGATCGTGCTGGTGAGCCTGTGGAGGCTGTAGCGGACATGCACCGCGTGGCGTTTCCAACCTGGACGCTGGGGGTTCGCCCATGCCCATCCTGACCCTCACCCTGTTCTTGCCCCTCGTCGGGGCCCTCGTCCTGCTGTTCCTGCCCAAGGAGGACGCGGAGCGCATCCGGAAGGTGACCTTCGGGTTCAGCCTCGCCACCTTCCTGGCCTCCCTGGGGATCCTGAGCCGCTTCGAGTTCGGCCGGCCGGGGATTCAACTGGTCGAGCAAGCGGCGTGGATCCCCGCGGTGGGGATCCAGTACAAGGTCGGGGTGGACGGGTTGAGCCTGGTGCTCGCCATCCTCACCACCCTGCTCACCGCGCTGTCGGTGCTGTATTCCTTCCGGGAGAACCACCGGGTGAAGGAGTACAACCTCCTGTTCCTGCTCCTCGCCACGGGGATGCTGGGGGTGTTTTTCGCCCTCGACTTCTTCCTGTTCTACGTGTTCTGGGAGCTCACCCTGGTGCCCATGTACTTCCTCATCGGCATCTGGGGCGGCCCTCGGCGGGAGTACGCTGCCATCAAGTTCTTCCTGTACACCCTGGTGGGCTCCCTGGCCATGCTGTTGGGGATCCTGCTCCTCTACTTCCACCTGCCCCCGGGCCAGCGGACCTTCGACGTCCTGGAGATCATCCGCCAGCGGCCGCTGGCGGGCACGGGCCTGCTGGCCCAGCTGGCCTTCTGGGGCTTCTTCCTGTCCTTCGCCATCAAGGTCCCCATGTGGCCCTTCCACACGTGGTTGCCGGACGCCCACGTGGAGGCGCCCACGGCGGGCAGCGTGATCCTGGCCGCCATCCTGCTGAAGCTCGGGACCTACGGGTTCGTCCGGTTCAGCCTGCCCCTGTTCCCGGAGGTGTTCCAGCAACACGCGCCCCTGGTCGCCACCCTGGCGGTCATCGGGGTGATCTACGGTGCCTTGGTGGCGATGGCGCAGACGGACCTGAAGAAGCTGGTGGCGTACTCGTCCGTCAACCACATGGGGTACGTGATGCTGGCCGTGGCCGCGGCCGCGTGGGCGCACGGACGTCCGCAGCTGCAGCAGGCGGCCGCTACCGCGCTCAACGGCGCCACCATGGAGATGCTGGCCCACGGGATCATCACCGGGGCGTTGTTCCTCGTGGTGGGCGTGATCTACGACGACCGGACCCACACCCGGGGGGTGGACGACTTCGGGGGGCTGTGGGCGGTGCTGCCCAAGTACGGGGCGGTGTCCATCACCGCCATGTTCGCCTCCCTGGGGCTGCCCGGGCTCATGGGCTTCGTGGCGGAGTTCCTCATCTTCGTGGGGTCCTTCAGCATCTTCCCCGTGTTCACCGCCCTGGCGGCCCTCGGGATCGTGATCACCGCCGCCTTCTTCCTGTGGACCATCCAGCGGATCTTCCTCGGGCCCACCAACCCGCGATGGGCGGAGCTCCCGGACCTGGACCGCCGGGAAATGTGGACCCTGGTCCCCCTGGTGGTGCTCATGATCATATTCGGCGTCTACCCGAAGCCGCTCCTGGACGTGATCAACCTGGCGAGTCTGGACGTGGTGGCGATGCTGCGATGAACTGGGCGGACCTGCGCTGGCTCGCACCGGAGATGGTGGTGGCCGCCGCGGGCGTGCTGCTGTTGCTGGTGGACCTGTTCCTGCCCCGGGAGGGGAAGCGTTGGGGGGGCTGGCTGGCCCTGGCCGCCCTCGCGGCCGCCGCCGCCGCCGCGGGCGTCCTCCTCCGCGACCTGGGGGCGCTCGGCACCCAAGGGGTGCGGATCTTCGCGGACACCTACACCGTGGACGTGTTCAGCCTGTACTTCAAGTTCGTGGCGCTGGCGGCCACCGGCCTCGTCGTCCTGGTGGGGCTGGACTACTTCCCCGCCCGCACCCCGCACGTGGGTGAGGCCTTCACCCTGCTGCTGTTCGCGGGGCTCGGGCTGATGCTCATGGCCAGCGCGTCGGACCTGATCCTGCTCCTGCTCAGCATCGAGTTCGTGTCCCTGAGCTCCTACCTGCTGGCGGGGTTCCTCAAGGGAGACCCGAAGAGCAACGAGGCGGGGGTCAAGTACTTCCTGTACGGCGCGGCCACCACGGGGGTCATGGCCTACGGCTTCTCCGTCCTGTACGGGCTGGCGGGCAGCACGAGCCTGTACGACGTGGGGGCGCGGCTGGCGCGTTCGGACGCGGCCGCCTACCTGGCGGTGGGGATGGCGCTCGCGGGGTTCGGGTTCAAGGTGTCCATGGTGCCCTTCCACCAGTGGACGCCCGACGTGTACGAGGGCGCGCCGACCCCCGTGACGGCCTTCTTCTCCGTGGGCCCGAAGGCCGCCGGGTTCGCGGCCCTGGCCCGCACCCTGGCCGTCGCGGTCCCCCCGGAGACGGTGAACTGGCCAATGGTGCTGGCGGTGTTGAGTGCCGTGACCATGACCGTGGGCAACCTCCTGGCCCTGCTGCAACGCAACCTCAAGCGGATGCTGGCGTACTCCAGCATCGCCCACGCAGGCTACCTCCTCATCGGGCTCGCCGCCTGGCGGTCTCCCTGGGCGCAGCAGGGTCTGCTGTACTACTTGCTGGCCTACCTGTTCACCAACCTCGGGGCCTTCTTCGTGGCCATGGTGGCCGCCGACGCCACGGGGTCCGACGAGATCCCGGACCACGCGGGGCTGAGCCACCGGCTCCCCTGGGTGGCGGCGGCCATGGTGGTGTTCATGCTGTCCCTGACGGGGATCCCGCCCACCGCGGGGTTCTTCGGGAAGTTCTACCTGTTCGCAGCCGCGGTGGACGTGGGGCTCCTGTGGCTCGCGGCGCTAGCGGTGGCCAACAGCGTGGTGTCCCTGTACTACTACGTGGGGGTCCTGCGGGCCCTGTACCTGATGCCCGCGCCCTCCACCGCCCCCGCGTCCACCCCCGCCGGGCTGCGGACCGGCCTGGTGGTGACCCTGGTGGGAACCCTGGCCGCCGGGGTGTACCCGCAGCCCGTGGTGGTGTTCGTGGAGACCGCCCGGCGGATGCTCGGCGTCTAGGGGCCCGGCCGTGGAGCCGAAGAGGCCCGGACCCGTACGGGGCTTGCCAGAACGGCGAGGAGGCCGGCGGGCCGGTGCAGGCGGGGCGGGCGGTGTGGTAGGATACAGCGTGAAGCGGTACCCTGACGCCGGGCCGGCGGGGCGGGGGCCGCTTCTCGTGTGGTTGGACGGCGGCCGCACGACGCCCCACCGCGCGGTTTTCCGGTTGGACCGAACGAGCGCGTCGCGAGGAGGATCGTAGGATGGCCCACGGCCACGACCGCCGAGACCCGAACGTGTTGCAGCTGCTCGCGGAGAAGGAGCAGGAGCTGGAGCGGCGTGTCCTGGAGGCACGGGCCGAGGCGGAGCGGATCGTCCGGCAGGCGGAGGCGGAGGCCGCCCGGATCCGCGCACAGGCGGAGCAAGAAGCGCACCGGCTGGAGCAGCAGGCCCGAGCGGAGGCGGAGGCGCAAGCCCGCGCGGTGCAGGAGGAGATCCTGCGGCGCGCCCGAGAGGAGGCGGAGCGGCTCAGGGCTCAGGCGGAGCCGAAGGTGGAGGTCGCCGTCCGGCGGGTGGTGGAAGCGGTGCTGCGGGGGCTTTCGCCGTGATCGTGGAGATGAGCCGGGTCATCGTGCTGGGCCCCAAGCGGCGGCTCGGCGAGGTGACGGACGCCATCCAGCGTCTGGGCCTCATGCACGTGGATCGGGTGGAGGCGGAGGAGGTCCCCCAGCTCCGGCCCGTGGAGCCCGGGAGCGAGGAGGAGCGATACCAGCGCCGGCTGGAGGCGCTCCTCGCGCGCACCACGGGCCTGCTGAACCTCCTGCCCCGCACCGGACCTGCGCCGATCCCCGACCTTTCGGACCGGACGCTGGACGAGCTCGAAGCGCTCTTGGAGCCCGTGGAGCGAGAGGCCCGGGAGTTGGTGCGCCAGCGGCTCGAAGCGGAGGAGGAGCTGGAGCTCATCCGTTCGTACGAGGGGGCGGTGCGCGTGCTCTCGCCCCTGCTCGCGGCCCTGCAGGGCAGCCGCCACTTGGAGACCTACGGGTTCGTGCTGCGGGGCAAGCCCCAGGCAGCGGTGGCAGCCCTGCACCAGGAGCTCCGGCGGATTACGGGCGGCCGAGTGGAGGTGGTAGCGCACCAGATCGACGAGAAGACCACCGGCGTGGTGGTGGCGTTCCACCGGCGGGACGCAGAGGCCGTGCGGGCCTTCCTCCAGCGGGCGGGGATCACGGAGCTGCGGCTGCCCGCACAGTTTACGGACCGGCCCGCCGCCGAGGCGGTGCAAGAGATGGCCCGGCGGCGGGAGGAGCTCCCGCGGGTGCTCGCGGACTGCCAGCAGCGGCTGGAGGCCCTGAGCCGCCGCACCCGGGCCACCCTGCAGGCGGTGGAGGCGCGGCTGCGGGACGAGCTGGCCAAGCTGCAGGTGCTGCCGAGCTTCGCCCAGTCTCGCTACACCTTCATCGTGCACGGCTGGGTGCCTACCCGGGACGTGCCCCGCCTGCGGGGGGCGCTGCGGCAACGGTTCGGCGACGAGGTGGTGGTGTACGACACCCCCGTGGATCCCCACGACGAGCACGAGGTGGCGCGCGTGCCCGTGGCGCTGGACAACCCGGCTCCCGTCCGGCCCTTCCAGCTGCTGCTGTCCATCTTCCGGCCTCCGCGCTACGGCACGTGGGATCCCAGCCCTCTGTTGGCGGTCACCTTTCCGCTGTTCGTGGGGCTGGTGATCGGGGACGTGGGCTACGGCCTCCTGTTCTTCCTGTTGGGCTGGTGGATGCGCAACCGGGCCCGCCGGGGCCAAGCGCTCGAGGTCGGCTTGCTGAACCTCCGGCTCGCGCCCGAAACCCTGGCGAGCCTGTCGTGGATCGTGCGGGTGGTGGCCTTCTGGGTGGTGGTGTTCGGCGCCCTGTACGCGGAGGTCTTCGGCAACCTCCCGGAGCTGTTGTTTCACGTGCACCCGGTGTTCGACCGCGTCCGGACCCACCGGGACCTGTACTTCCAGCTGATCGTGCTCGTGGGGATGGTCATGATCTACGGAGGACTGCTGGGACACCTGTGGATGGCGGCGACGCACCGCCACCTCCGGGGTGTGTTCGAGAGCCTCGTCCTCCTGCTCACCCTGACGTGGGTGGTGCTCTTGCTGGGCGGGCTGTCCGGGCTCCTGCCGGCTGCGGTGGTGCCCGTGAGCTGGTCGTTCCTCTGGGCAGCCCTGGCGGTGTTTGCGGTGGGGCTCGCCTTCCGGGCCGCGAACCCCATGTGGTTCCTGGAGTCCGCCACGGCCTTCGGCCACGTGCTCAGCCACGCGCGGCTCATGGCCTTCGGGCTGGCGGCGGCAGCGCTCGCCAGTGCCGCCAACGAGCTGGGCCCCACCATGGCGGAGACCTTCGGCCTGGGCGGGTGGGTCGGGGTGGTGGTGGCGTCGTTGCTGTCGGCCTTCGCGCAGCTGTTGTTCTTCGTGTTCACCATCGTGGGGCACGTGATCCAGCCCGCGCGTCTGCACTGGGTGGAGTTCTTCACGAAGGTCAAATACCACGAAGAGACCGGAGAGCCGTACCGGCCATTCCAACGAACAGGGAGGTGAACGTTCCCATGTACAAGGCAGTTCGGGTTGTGGGGATTGCGCTGGTCCTGGCCGTCGTCCTGGCGCTGCCCGCGCTCGCCGCGGAAGCCCCCGAGGCCGCGGCACCCCGAGACGGCCTGCGGGCGGGGCTGCTCGGGATTGCCGCGGCGCTGTCCGTGGCCTTCGGGGCGTTGGGCACCGCGTGGGCGCAGTCCCGGATCGGCGCGGCGGCAGCCGGCGCTATGGCGGAGCGCCCGGAGATCGGTGGCCTCATGCTGGTGTTCCTGGCCCTGCCCGAGACCATGATCATCCTGGGCTTCCTGGTGGCCTTCTTCCTCATCGGGCGAATCTGACGCGTCATGGCGTCCGAGCTGATCGACCTGCTCGAGCGGGAGGCGGAAGCCGAGCGGGAACGCGTGCTGTCGGAGGCACGGGAGCGGGCGGCGCGGATCCTCCAGGAGGCCGAGGCGGAGGCGAAGGCAAAACTGGAGGAGCACCGCCGCCGGGTGGCGGCGGAGGTGGAGGCTGCCCGGGTCCGGGCCCAGGGCCTGGCGAACCTGCAGGTCACCTCGCTGCTGCTGGAGACCAAGGACCAGCTGGTGGCGGAGGTCTTCCGGAGAGCGGAGGAGGAGCTGGACCGGCTCGCCGATGACCCGGCCCGCTATCCCTCCGTGCTGCGGGAGCTGCTGCGGGAGGCGGCCTCCGGGTTCCACAGCCGCGTGGTGGTGGAGTGCCCGGAGCGGGACGTGGCCACGGTGGAGGCCGCCGCCCGGGAGCTCGGGCTGTCCGCGGAGGTGCGGCCGAGCTCGGATGTGCGTGGCGGGGTCCGCGTGCGCAGCGAGGACGGCCGCTTCACCGTGGAGAACACCCTGCGCTCGCGCCTGGAGCGCGCCCGGCAGGTGTTGCTGTCGGAGGTCGCGGACGTGCTCTGGGGGGACTAGTGCCGGCGGACTTCGGCTACATCAACGCGCGGGTGAAGGGCATGCGATCCCGCTTGCTCCCGCCGGGCCGGCTGGAGGAGCTGCTGGCGGTGCCGGACCTGGAGGCGTTCGTACAGGCCCTGGGCAACACCCCGTACGGGCCCGAGTTGCAGGAGGCTTTGACCCGCTACCAGGGCCTGCGGGCGGTGGACGAGGCTCTCATGCAGCACTTCCAGAAGACCGTGCGCCGGGTGCTGTCCTTCGCGGACGGCAAGCCCCGCCAGCTCGTGGAGGTCCTGCTGTTGCAGTGGGACGTCCACAACCTCCGGATCGTGCTCCGGGCCAAGCACGCGGGGCACCCCCCGGAGGTGGCGGAGCAGAGCTTGGTGCCCGCGGCGCAGCTCACCGAGGTACGGCTGCGGGAACTGCTCCGCCAACCGGACGTGCCGGCGGTGGTGTCCACCCTCGCCACCTGGGAACACCCGCTGGCCGGGGGGCTGGCGGAAGCCGCGCGGACCTATGAGGGGTCCCGGGACCTGCTGGTGCTGGAGTTGGCCCTGGACCGGGCGTACCACGAGTGGGCCCTCAACGTGGCCCGGGGCATGGGCCACGACGACACCGTGGTCCGTGACGTGGTGCGGACCCAGATCGACCACACGAACGTGAAGACCGCCTTCAAACTGCAGCAACTGCCGGACCTGACCCCGGAAGAGCGGGAGCGGTTCTTCGTGGAAGGGGGTGCGGTGATCACCCGGGAGGTGTTCCGAAACCTAGCGAACCCGGAGACCCGGGAGTTCGGGCTGCGCGAGGTCCGGGCCCGCGGGATCCACCCGGAGGGGACCACGCCCGCGGAGGTGGAGCGGTCCTTGGACGAGCAGCTGGCCCGGCGGCTGGCGGACCTGTACCTGGGCGACCCCCTGGGCGTGGACGTGGTGGTGGGGTTCCTGACCATGCTGGCCGCCGAGGTCCGAAACCTCCGCCTGATCGCCCGCAGCAAGGCCTTGGGCCTGCCGCGCGACCTGGTGCGGCGGGAGATGGCGCTGGTGTAACCATGGCGTACCGGGTGGCGGTGATCACCGACCCCGAAACGGCCACCGGGTTCCGGCTGGCGGGTGCGGATGTGTTCGAAGCGGACGACCCCGTCGGGGCGGTGGAGGCGCTGCGAGGGGTCGTGGATCAGGACTACGGGCTGGTGGCGGTGAACGAGGCGCTGCTGGCTGGGGCAGAGGCGGAGGTGGCCCGGGTGCTGCGGGGCCGGGACCTGCCGGTGCTCGTGCCCTTCCCGGCGCCGAAGGCCAAGTTGGAGTCGGGTGAGGAGTACATCGCCCGGCTGGTGAAGGAGCACATCGGCTTCTACGTGAAGCTGCGGTAAGGGAGGAGGCGGTGCAGGCCATGCAGGGCGAGATCGTCAAGATCGCGGGGCCCGCGGTGATCGCGCGGGGCATGCGGGGTGCCCGCATGTACGACATCGTCCGGGTGGGCAACGAGCGGCTCGTGGGGGAGATCATCCGCCTCAGCGGGGACACCGCCTTCATCCAGGTGTACGAGGACACCTCGGGGCTGTTGGTGGGAGAACCCGTGGAGAGCACCGGCCTGCCGCTGGCGGTGGAGCTGGGGCCAGGGCTGCTCAGCAACATCTTCGACGGCATCCAGCGGCCGCTCCCGGACGTGCGGGGACAGCAGGGCGACTTCATCCGCCGGGGCGCGGTGGCGCCTGCCCTGGACCGCACCCGCCGCTGGACCTTCCGGCCTTCGGTCTCGGTGGGGGAGGCGGTGGGCCCCGGGGACGTGATCGGGGAGGTCCAGGAGTTCGGGTTCGCACACCGCATCCTGGTGCCGCCGGACGCCAAGCCCTCGCGGGTGGCGGAGATCCGGGAGGGGGAGTTCACGGTCACGGACGTGGTGGCGCGGCTGGAGGACGGCTGGGAGCTGCGGCTGATGCACACCTGGCCCGTGCGCCTGGCGCGGCCCGAGGCCCGGCGGCTGGACCCCCGGGAACCCCTGGTGACCGGCCAGCGGGTGATCGACGTCCTGTTCCCCGTGGCCATGGGCGGCACCGCGGCCATCCCGGGCCCCTTCGGCAGCGGCAAGACCGTGATGCAGCAGACCCTGGCCAAGTGGGCGGACGCCGACGTGATCATCTACGTGGGCTGCGGGGAGCGGGGCAACGAGATGACGCACGTGCTGGACGAGTTCCCGGAGCTGGAGGACCCGCGGACCGGCCGGCCCCTCATGGAACGTACCATTATCATCGCCAACACCAGCAACATGCCGGTGGCGGCGCGGGAGGCGTCCGTGTACACCGGCATCACCATGGCCGAGTACTGGCGAGACCAGGGGTACAAGGTGGCCCTCATGGCGGACTCCACCAGCCGGTGGGCGGAGGCCATGCGGGAGATTTCCTCGCGGCTGGAGGAGATGCCGGCGGAGGAAGGCTACCCACCCTACCTGTCCAGCCGTCTCGCCGCGTTCTACGAGCGGGCGGGCCGGGTGGTCTGCCAGGGACGCCCGGAGCGACGGGGCGCCATCACCGTCATCGGGGCCGTCTCCCCGCCGGGCGGGGACCTGTCGGAGCCGGTGACCCAGGCCACGCTGCGCATCGTGGGCACCTTCTGGTCTCTGGACGCGGGGCTGGCGAACCGACGCCACTTCCCCTCCATCCACTGGCTGCGCTCCTACAGCCTGTACACGCCCCTGTTCCGGGAGTGGTACCGTCAGAACCTGCCCGAGGACTTCGAGCACCTGCGGGAGCGGGCCTCCGCCCTGCTGCAGCGGGAGGCAGAGCTGCAGGAGATCGTGCAGCTGGTGGGGCCCGACGCCCTCCAGGACGACCAGCGCCTGGTCATCGAGGCGGGCAAGATGCTGCGGGAGGACTTCCTCCAGCAGTCCGCGTTCTCCGACGTGGACGCCTACTGCCCGCCCATCAAGTCCTACGGCATCCTGAAGGCCATCCTGAGCTTCTACGACGAGGCCAACGGGGCCCTGCAGCGCGGCGTGTCCATGGACGACATCCTGAACCTGCCGCAGATCCGGGAGATCGGCCGCATGAAGGAAGTGCCCGCGGACCGGTTCCCCGCTTACACGGAGGAGTTCCTGCAGCGGATGGTAGACGCCTTCCGGGCGCCTGTGGGCCGCTGAGAGGAGGAGGCCATGGAACTGGCTACCAAGCGCTACCAGTCCATCTCGTACATCTCGGGCCCCCTGCTGTTCGTGGAGGGCGCCCAGGACCTAGCCTACGGGGCCATCGTGAACATCCACCTGCCCGACGGCAGCGTGCGGGGCGGTCAGGTCATCGAGGTGTCCCAGCAGCACGCCGTGATCCAGGTGTTCGAGGAGACCACGGGGCTGGACGTGGCCCACACCTCCGTGAGCCTGCGGGAGGACGTGGCGCGGTTCGGCGTGAGCCCGGAGATCGTGGGCCGCCGGTTCAACGGCCGGGGCGAGCCCATCGACGGGCTGCCGCCCCTCATCCCGGAGAAGCGCCTGCCCATCATCGGGTCGCCCATCAACCCCGTAGCCCGGCAGCGGCCCCAGGAGTTCATCCAGACGGGCATCAGCAGCATCGACGGGCTCAACACCCTGGTGCGGGGGCAGAAGCTGCCCATCTTCTCCGGCGCGGGCCTGCCCCACAACGAGATCGCGGCGCAGATCGCCCGCCAGGCGAAGGTGCTGGGGGAGCAGGAGGAGTTCGCGGTGGTGTTCGCCGCCATGGGGATCACCCAGCGGGAGGCGGCCTTCTTCATCGAGCAGTTCGAGGCCACGGGCGCCCTGGCCCGCAGCGTGGTGTTCCTGAACCTGGCGGACGACCCGACCATCGAGCGCATCATGACGCCGCGGCTGGCGCTGACCACCGCGGAGTACATGGCCTTCGAGCTGGACAAGCAGGTGCTGGTGATCCTCACCGATATGACGAACTACTGCGAAAGCCTCCGTGAGATCGGCGCCGCGCGGGAGGAGATCCCGGGCCGGCGCGGGTACCCGGGGTACATGTACACCGACCTGGCCACCATCTACGAGCGGGCGGGCCGGATCCAGGGGCGCAAGGGGTCGGTGACGCAGCTCCCCATCCTCACCATGCCGGACGACGACATCACCCACCCGATCCCCGACCTCACCGGCTACATCACCGAGGGGCAGATCGTGTTGAGCCGGGCTCTGCACCGCCAGGGGATTTACCCTCCCATCAACCCGCTCCCGAGCCTGTCGCGGCTCATGAACGACGGCATCGGTCCCGACCGCACGCGGGAGGACCACGCGGGGCTCAAGGACCAGCTGTTCAGCGCGTACGCCAACGGCGTGGACCTGCGGCGGCTGGTGGCCATCATCGGGGAGGAGGCCCTCACGGAACGGGACCGGCTGTACCTGCGGTTTGCAGAAGCCTTCGAGCGGGAGTTCCTCAACCAGGGCAACACGGAGCGGACGATCCAACAGACCCTGGAGCTGGGTTGGAAGCTGCTCTCCCTGTTCCCGAAGGAGGAGTTGAAGCGCGTCAAGCAGGACCACGTGGACAAGTACTACTTCGGGGAGGCCGTGCAGCAGCTGTGGCGGGAGGGCGAGCGCCTGTCGGGGCGCTAGGAAGGTGAGCCCCACCGGGGCCACGGAGGCGGAGGAACCCGATGCCGGAACTGGTCAGCCCGACCCGCATGAACCTCCTGCAGCGGAAGAACCAGCTGCGGGTGGCGCAGCAGGGCGTGGACCTGCTCAAGCGCAAGCGGGACGCCCTCGTGGCCGAGTTCTTCCAGGTGGTGCGGCAGGCCCTGGCCGCTCGGGACCGGCTGAACGCCGTCTCCGAGAAGGCGTACGTGATCCTGAGCCTGGCGAAGGCGGTGGAGGGGCGCCAGGCCCTGGAGGCGGCGGCCCTGGCGGACCGCAGGCCGGTGCTGGTGGACGTGGAAATCCGCAACATCTGGGGCATCAAGGTCCCGGAGGTCCGCAGCCAGCGGGTGCGACGCTCGCTGTTGGAGCGCGGCCTGAGCCCCACCGCGGTCAGCGTGCGGACCTTGGAGAGCGCGGAGGCCTTCGACGAGGTGCTGGACGCCATCCTGGAGGTGGCCAGCACGGAGCTGCGGCTGCGCAAGATCGGTGAGGAGATCAAGAAGACCACCCGGCGGGTGAACGCGCTCGAGCAGGTGGTGATCCCGAGGATCCGGGCCGAGATCCGGTACATCAACGACGTCCTGGAGCAGCGGGCCCGGGAGGACGTCTTCCGCCTCAAGCGCATCAAGAAAAAGCTGGAGGCGCGGCAGGCCTGAGCGTGGGCCCTATACTAGGGGTGTGCGGTTCCGGCCCAGCCGGCTCCAGCTCGCCCTGACCGCCATCCTCCTGGTGGCCGGGCTCCTCGTCACCTGGCAGGTGCGGGTGGAGACGTCTATCCGCGCCAAACTGCGGATCCCTTCCCAACGCCTGGAGGAACTCGCGTTCGTCCTGCAGGAGCAGGCACGGTACCGGGAGCGGCTGGAGGCGGAGATCGCGGCGCTGCGGGAGCAGGTGGAGCGCTACGAGGAGGCGGCCACCCGGGACCAGGGCGCCCAGCGGGAGCTCCGGCGCCGCCTGGAGGTGCTGCGGCTGGCGGCCGGCGTGGAGGCCGTCCGCGGTCCGGGGGTGGTGGTGGAGCTGCGGGACAGCCCACGGCCCTTGGAGCCCGGGGATGATCCCAACCTGGTGTTGGTGCACTACACGGACCTGCAGGCGGTGGTGGCCACCCTGTGGGCGGCCGGCGCCGAGGCGGTGGCGGTGAACGGCGAGCGGGTGGTGTCCACCACGGGGCTGAGCTGTGTGGGGACCACCATCCTGTGCAACGCCCGTCGGCTCGCTCCGCCTTACGTGGTCGTGGCCATCGGGGACCCGGATGCGCTCCAGGCGGCGCTGGAGGCGGAAGGAGGCCCGCTGGCGGCGCTGCGCGCGTTCCAGTTCCCGGTGCGGGTCGTCAAGGTCCAGGAGGTGCGCGTCCCCGCCTACCGGGGTGGATTCGAGTTCCGGTACGCGCGGGCCGAGAAGTAAAGAAGGCGTCACGGCCCGCAAGCCCGGCAGACGCACGAGGGGGAAGGGAGTGAGGACCATGTGGTTGCCGCTCGTGGGGCTCGTGGTGGGCGTCGTCCTCGGCCTGCTGGTGGGGGTGGAGATCCCCTTGGGCTTCGTCAAGTACACGGCCATCGCGGTGCTGGCGGCCCTGGACACCGTCCTGGGCGGGCTGCGGGCGCAGCTGGAGGGGCGGTTCGACCTGGTGGTGTTCACCAGCGGCTTCGTGGTGAACACCTGTTTTGCCGCCCTGCTGACGGCCATCGGGGACCTGCTGGGGGTGGACGTGTACCTGGGGGCCGTGATCGTGTTCAGCATGCGTATCTTCAACAACGTGAGCTTCATCCGCCGGGACCTGCTGCGGGGGCTGGCGCGGGAGCCGGAGCCGGTGCGGCCCGCAGGAGATTCGTGAGCGAAGGAGGTGGAGGTCGTGGTCCGCGTGGGGGTGAACGGGTTCGGACGGATCGGCCGACAGGTGGTGAAAGCCATCCTGCAGCGCTGTCGGGACCGGCTGGAGGTGGTGGCGGTGAACGACCTGGTCGACGCCGCCATGAACGCGCACCTGTTCAAGTACGACACCAACTACGGCGTCTACCCCGGCACCGTGGAGGCCAGGGACGGCGAGATCGTCATCGACGGCCACGGCATTCGCGTATTCGCAGAGCGCGAGCCGGGCCGGATCCCGTGGCGGGAGGTGGGCGCGGACCTGGTGTTGGAGTCCACCGGCCTGTTCACCGACGCGAACCGGGCGCGGGCGCACTTGGACGGGGGTGCCAAACGGGTCATCATCTCCGCGCCGGCGAAGAACGAGGACCTGACCGTGGTGCTCGGGGTGAACGAGGACCGGTACGACCCCGCCCGGCATCGCATTGTGTCCAACGCCTCCTGCACCACCAACGGACTGGCCCCCGTGGCCCGGGTGCTCCACGAGGAGTTCGGCATCGAGAAGGGGATCCTCACCACGGTGCACGCCTACACGAACTCCCAGCGGCTGCTGGACGTGGCGGCCAAGGACCCGCGGGACGCCCGAGCGGCGGCCATGAACATCGTCCCTTCGGAGACCGGCGCCGCCCGGGCGGTGGGGCTTGTGATCCCGGAGCTGGCGGGCAGGTTCACGGGCATGGCGTTCCGCGTCCCCGTGTCCACGGTGTCCGTCATCGACTTCACCGCGGTCCTGTCGCGGGACGTGACCCGCGAGGAGGTGAACGCCGCGGTGCGGCGTTGGGCGGAGGAACGCATCCCGCACATCCTGGGGTACACCGAGGAGCCCTTGGTGAGCAGCGACCTCAAGGGAGACCCGCGCTCGTCCATCTTCAGCGGCCTGGACACCCTGGTGGTGGGTGGAAACCTGGTGAAGGTGGTCTCCTGGTACGACAACGAGTGGGGCTACGCGTGCCGGGTGGCGGACCTGGCGCGGTACATGGCTGAGCGGGGTGTGTAGACCACCCCGGTCCCATGAACCCGGACGTTTTCCCGGGACAGGTTCCTAGAGCTGCGGGGGAGTCGTGGAGAAGCGCACGGTCCGGGACGTGGACGTGGCGGGGCGCAGGGTGCTGGTCCGGGTGGACTTCAACGTGCCCCTGGACCCTCGGGGGCGGGTCGCGGATGACCGCCGGATCCGGGAGTCCCTGCCCACCCTGCGCGATCTCCTGGAGCGAGGCGCCGCGGTGGTCGTCATGTCCCACCTGGGCCGCCCCGGGGGAAGGGTCGTGGAAGCGCTGCGGATGGCACCCGTGGGAGAACGCCTCGCGCAGCTGCTCGGCCGCCCCGTGCACGTGCTGCGGGACTGCGTGGGCCCTGAGGTGGAGGCCGTGGTGGCCCGACTGCAGCCCGGAGAGGTAGCGCTGCTGGAGAATTTGCGCTTCCACCCTGGGGAAGAGGCCAACGACCCGGAGTTCGCCCGAGCCCTGGCGCGGTTGGGCGACCTGTACGTGAACGACGCCTTCGGGACCGCCCACCGAGCCCACGCGTCCACGGTGGGGGTGGCCGCCCACCTGCCGGCGGTGGCAGGCCTCCTCATGGAGAAGGAGATCCGCTACTTGAGCCGCCTGCTGGAGGGCCCTGACCATCCGTTTGTGGCCATCCTGGGTGGCAAGAAGGTGTCGGACAAGATCGGGGTGCTGCGCAACCTGCTGACGCGGGTGGACGCCGTCCTGGTGGGCGGGGGTATGGCCTACACGTTCCTGCGGGCCCAGGGCTACGGGGTGGGCCGGTCCGTGGTGGAGGAGGACAAACTGGACCTGGCGCGAGACCTCCTGGACCTGGCCCGCCAGCGGGGCGTGGAGTTCGTGCTGCCGGAGGACGTGGTGGCCGCGGAGCGGCCCACCCCGGACGCACCCCGCCGGACCGTCCTAGCCGCGGAGATCCCGGACGGGTGGATGGGGCTGGACATCGGCCCGCGGACCGCGCGCCGGTTCGCAGAGGTGATCGAAGGCGCGCGGTTGGTGGTGTGGAACGGGCCCATGGGGGTCTTCGAGGTGGAGCCCTTTGCCGCGGGCACGCGGGCGGTGGCGGAGGCCGTGGCCCGCTGCCCGGGGACCACGGTGGTGGGCGGGGGCGACACCGCGGCCGCGGTGGAGCAGTTGGGCCTACTGGATCGGTTCGACCACGTGAGCACGGGTGGCGGTGCGTCCCTGGAGTTTCTGGAGGGCAAGGAGCTCCCGGGCATCCGGGTGTTGCAGGATCGGTGAGCCAGTGCGCATCCCCCTCGTGGCCGCCAACTGGAAGATGCACAAGACGCGGGGCGAGGCCGCGTCCTTCGTCTCGGCGGCGCTCCCCCAGCTCGCCTCCGCGCAGGGGGTGGAAGTGGTCCTTTGCCCTCCGTATACGGCCCTGGAGACCGTGGGGCGGTTGCTGTCGGGCTCTCGGGTGCGGCTGGGGGCTCAGAACGTGCACTGGGAGCGCCAGGGCGCCTACACGGGTGAGGTGTCGGCGGGGATGCTGGCAGACCTCGGGTGTGCGTACGTCATCGTGGGGCACTCGGAGCGCCGCCGGATGTTCGGCGACACCGACGAGCGGGTGCGGCGGAAGGTGCGCGCGGCCTTCGACGCCGGGCTCGTCCCCATCCTGTGCGTGGGCGAGACCTTGGAAGAGCGGCAGGCGGGCCAGACGGAGTCGCGGGTGACGGCACAGGTGGCGGAGGGGACCGCAGACCTCACCGCGGAGGAGGTCGGGCGGCTGGTGGTCGCCTACGAGCCCGTGTGGGCCATCGGCACGGGGCAGGCGGCGAGCGGCGAGGAGGCGGGCCGGGTCAACGGCGTCATCCGGGAGTTCCTGCGCCAGCGGTTCGGCGCGGCCGCGGACGCCACGCGGATCCAGTACGGCGGCAGCGTGACGAGCCGCAACGCCGCGGAGTTCCTGGGCCAGCCGGAGGTGGACGGTGCGCTGGTGGGCGGGGCGAGCCTGGACCCGGAGGAGTTCGTGACGATCGTCCGCGCGGCGGGCGCATAGAAGGGACCCCGCGCGCAGACACCGGGACTCCCCAGGGTGTCGCGTAGCGACTTTGGTGCGGTCTCGCGGTGACCGACGACCGAACCCGACCTCGGATCCCCCCTGAGCCCCTCGGGCGGCTGTTCTGGCGGTACCTACGGTTCGGCCTGCTGGCGTGGGGCGGGCCGGTGGCCCAGATCGCGTTGATCCGCCAGGAGCTCGTGGACGAGAAGCGGTGGGTGTCGGCCAGCCACTTCAACCGGGTCCTGGCGGTGTATCAGGTCCTCCCTGGGCCGGAAGCCCACGAGATGTGCGTGTACTTCGGCATGCTGTCCCGGGGACGGTTGGGTGGCTTCCTCGCGGGCCTCGGGTTCATGCTCCCCGGGTTCGTGCTGATGCTGATCCTCTCCGCGCTGTACGCGGCCGGGACCCGGTCCGAAGCGCTCGAGCGGGTCTCCCTCGGGGTTCAGCCCGCGGTGGCCGCGCTGGTGGTGCGGGCGGTGCACCGAATCGGGAAGCACGCGTTGGTAGACCGCTGGCTGTGGACCCTGGCCTGCGTCTGTGCGGTGGGCGCAACACTCGGAGCCAGCTTCTGGGTCCTGCTTCCCCTTGCAGGGCTCGCGTATTTCCTGTCGCGCCGTAGGCCTGGGCTCGCTACGGCTGTGGTGGCCGTGTTGGTGGCCGCGGTGCTCGCCGTCTCGGATCCGGGACGGCTGCGGCTGTGGGCCGGGTGGGACAGCGGGGATACGTCCCCCGCGGTGCCTAAGGGTCGAGAGGAGGTGGCCGCCGCGCAGCAGCCGTCCCCTCTCCGTCTGTTCGCCGCGGGCCTGCGAAGCGGTCTGCTGACCTTTGGCGGCGCGTACACCGTCCTCCCCTTCCTCCGGCACGACGCGGTGCAGGTCGGGCGGTGGTTGACGGACGCGCAGTTCTGGGACGGGGTGGCGCTGTCCAGCGTCCTACCCGCGCCCTTCGTGATCTTCTCCACCTTCGTGGGGTACCTGGGAGGCGGCTTGGTTGGTGCGGTACTGCTGACGGCAGGGGTCTTCCTCCCCGCGTTCGCCTTCACCCTGCTGGGGCACAGACACCTGGAGCGATGGATCGGCCACCCGGGCGCCCACGGGTTCCTGGACGGTGTCACGGCGGGCGTGGTAGGGGCTCGTGGCGGCCACGGCCCTGGAGGTACTCCGGGGGGCGGTGGACCGTCTTGAAGCCGCGGCCGTGTTTGCGCTCTCGCTGGCGGTGCTGTACCTGTGGAACGCCAAGGGCGCGGTGGCCGTGGTCGTGACGGCCGCCGGGGTGGTGGGATGGGTTTGGGGGGGCCGCGGCGCCGGCCTTCCGTGACCCGGCGGTTGCGGTGCCCGCCGCGCGTGGGTAAGATCAGGGGGACCCTCGGGCGTTTGGGAGACGGTTATGGATACAGCGGTCCTGATCCTGCACTTCGTGCTGGCGGCTGCCGTGGTGGGCCTGGTGTTGATCCAGGGGCCCAAGGGGGAGGGGCTCGGCGCCATCGGCGGGAGCGCACGCCTGTTCCACGGTCCTAGGCCGCGGGAGACGTTCTTCACCCGCGCCACCGCGGTGGCGGCGGTCCTCTTTGCCCTGACCAGTACCTACCTGGCTTTCGTGCGCTGACCCCTGGTCGGAGGGCCGCTGGCCCGGCTATAATCGGCCTTGCCCGGCCCGGCCGGGTGTGTGCCCGGATGGCGGAACTGGCAGACGCGCACGTTTGAGGGGCGTGTGGGGAAACCCGTGGGGGTTCGAATCCCCCTCCGGGCACCAACGATCGGACCTCTTCAGTCGGCGCTGTAAGGGAGTCCCAGAGCCTCGGGCTTCGCGAGGCCCCAGCGCCTGCGGAACCACTGCGTGGAGATGAGGGCGAGGATCGCGATGGTGGTGACGAAGGGGATCGCCCTCCACACGTAGCGGGACAGCACGCCGGGCAGGACGAGCTCTGGGTTCAAGGACAGCTGCCACATGACGCCAAACAGGACAGAACCTCCGAGGAGCAGCCAGGGGTTCCACATGGAAAAGAACACCAGGGCCAGGCTCACGAACCCCCACCCCATCAGGAAGTTGTAGTTCCACACCGGGTTGTACGACAGGGTGTAAGCCGCCCCCCCGAGCCCGGCCAGCGTCCCGCCCGCGACTACGCACAGGTAGCGCACCGCGTGCACGTCCACCCCCGAGGCCGCTGCGGCCGCAGGGTTCTCTCCCACGGAGCGGATGGCGAGCCCCAGCCCCGTGCGGAACAGCAGGAACCAAAAGGCGAGCACCAGGACCCATGCGGAGGCCACGAAGGGCGAAAGGCCCAGGACCGTGGGGAGCCGCTCGAGCCCGAGCGGGCCGGTGTGGGGGCTGCCCAGGTACGTGGTGAGGCCGAAGCTGAGAATCCAAAGCCCCATGCCGCTCACCACCTGGTCCCCCCGCAGGGTCACGGAGAAGAAGGCGTGCAGCAGCCCCAGCAGCGCACCTACGGCGAGGGCTGCGCCGACCCCGGCCAGGTGGCTTTGCATGGCCTGTGCGGCGAGGAAGGCCGCGGTACCGCCGAACAGCATGAGCCCCTCAAGCCCCACGTTCAGCACCCCGGACCGCTGGGTGAGCAGCTCGCCGAGAGCGGCCAGCAAGAAGACCGTCGAGGCCTCCAAGCTGCGCGCCAGCAGCTCCGTCACGGGGCGCCCTCCGCGTGAGTCCCCGCGGGTTGTGCCAGGCGGCTCGGCAGCAGCCGGAGACGGGAGCGGTCCAGGAGGTGGGTGGCGACGAAGCTCGTCATGAGAAGTCCCAAGATCGCGTAGTCCACCCCGAAGGGCAACCGTAGGGCGCCCTGCGCGAAACGGCCGCCCAAAGACAGCCCCGCGAACAGCAGGGCCATGGGCAGGGCGCGGAGGGCACTGCCGCGGGCGATGAGGCCACAGATGATCCCGTAGAAGGACAGGTCCCCGTAGTAGCCGTAGTTGGTCGGGATCTTGTACAGGCCCGGCACGGCGGCGAAGTAGTGGTAGCCCGCGAGCCCCGCCAGTGCCCCGCCCACCACGAAAACCCCCACGGACACGCGCACAGGGTCGATCCCCGCGTAGCGGGCAGCGCGGGGGTTGAGCCCGAAGGCACGGACGCGGTAGCCGGCCGCCGTCCGGGAGAACACGAAGTCCACCGCTGCCGCTGCCACCAGGGCCACCAGGGCCGTGGGAGGCAGCCCCACCCAGAGGGCCGGTCGGAGCGGGTCTGGCAGGTTGAAGCTCTCCCCTTCCGCGGTGGCGCTCATGAACGGGCCGCCCTCCTTGATGAAGTCCGAGACGATCCAGAAGAGCGCCGAGTTCAACATCATCGTGACGAGGATCTCGTTGACCTGCATGCGGGCGCGCAAAAACCCCACGAACCCGCCCAGGGCCGCGCCCGCCGCCGCGGCGGCGAGGGCCATCAGGAGGGGGACTGGTAGAGTCGGTGCGCCAGGTGTCGGCCCGTGGAGGCCCAGGGCGAACGGAATGGCGTACGCGGCGAGGGTGCCCGCGTACACCTGACCCGGTAGGCCGATGTTCCACAACCCAGCCCGGAGCGGTACGAGGAAAGCGGAGGTGCAGAAGGCCAGGTAGATGGCCCGGTGCAGGGACGCCACCAGCCCGGAGGGGTTCGCGAAGGCGTAACCGAACATGACCCGGTAGGCGGCCAGCGGGTCCGCGCCGGAGGCCCAGAAGAGCACGCTCGCGAGCAGGAGGGCGAGGCCGATCGCCAAACCCGCCCGCAGCACCGGGTGCACGGCCGCGCCGGCTTCCGGGCGCCGCCCCGCAGGGCCGAGCCTCATCGCACACCCCCCCGCGCCCGTCCGCCGGCCATGAGCGTGCCCACGGTGCTGGGGTCCGCGGCCTCCCGGGGGAGGACGGCGACGACCTTGCCTTCGTACAGGGCGGCCACCCGGTCGCTGAGCGACAGGACCTCGTCCAGGTCCTCGGACAGGAGCAGCACCGCCGCACCCTCGGCCCTCGCCTCGAGCAGCTTGGCGCGCACGAAGGCCGTGGCCTCCACATCCAGTCCCTGGGTGGGGAGGTGCGCCACCAGCAGGCGCGGCCGCCTGGACAGCACGCGGCCCACCACGAGCTTTTGAAGGTTGCCGCCGGACAGGTGCTGGGCCTGTGCGTGGGGGTGCGGCGCCCGCACGCGGAAGGTCGCCAGAATCGCCCGCGTGAGCATCTCCAGGCCTTGGTAGTCCAGCAGGCCGCGCCGGCAGAGTCCTGGGTCGAAGTGGTAGTTGAGGCCGGTGTTCTCCACCAGGGTGAAGGCCGCCACGCAGGCCACGCCGTTCCGGTCCGCCGGGACGTAGCCGATCCCCATCCGCCACCGCTCCAGCGGCGGCAGGTGTGTGATGTCTCTTTCCTCGAAGCGCACCCGTCCCGCGGCAGCGGGCCGCAACCCCGCCAGCACCTCCGCGAGCTCCTCCTGGCCGTTGCCCGACACCCCGGCCACACCGAGCACCTCGCCCGCCCGCACCTCGAAGGACACGCCCCGCAGCGCCCAGGTGCCCTTGTCGCCGTAAGCCCACAGGTCCTCGACCTCCAGCACCACAGGACCCAGGCGACGCCCGGCTTCCTCCAGGCCGACGGGGGCCACGTCCTCGCCCACCATGTGGCGGACCAGGTCGGCCTCGGAGGCCTCGGCGGCGGGAAGCCGGGCGGTGACGCGGCCCGCGCGCAGCACCGTGACCGTGTGGGCGACCGCGCGGACCAGGGGGAGCTTGTGCGTCACCAGCAACACCGTCACGCCGTGTTCAGCCACCAGGCCTCGCACGGCCCGCAGGAGTGCGTCCACTTCCGGAGGGGTGAGGGCGGAGGTCGGTTCGTCCAGGATGAGAACACGGGCTCCCGCGTACAGGGCCTTCAGGATCTCCACCCACTGCTTCTCACCCTCAGACAGCTGCCAGACGCGCGCGTCCAGGTCCACCCGGACTCCGTACCGCTCGCAGAGGGCGGCCACCTCGCGCCGGGCGGCGCCGAAGTCCATCACCCCGCGCGCCGCCCGAGGGTGCCCCAGCAGGACGTTCTCCAGCACCGTGTGCGCCGCCACGAGCCTGCGGGTCTGGTGGACCATGCCGATCCCACGCGCCAAGGCGTCGTGGGGCGACCGGAACTGGACCCGCTCGCCACGCACGTACACCTCGCCCTCGTCGGGGTGCACGAGGCCGAACAGGACGTTCATGAGGGTGGTCTTGCCCGCGCCGTTCTGGCCGAGGACCGCGTGGACCTCCCCCTCGCGCACGTCCAAATCGACGCCCGCCAGCGCCATCACACCGGGAAATCGCTTGGTGATGCCGCGGGCTGCCAGCACCACCGCCCGATCCGGCGGCCGCCCGTGCGTGCGGGTCTCAGAGCCGTTCCCGTCTGCCATGAGGAGGGGCCTGGGGCCCGCGCGGCCGCGCGGGCCCCAGGGGGACGCCTAGCGCAGGATGGTCATGCCGTTCAGGTCGAAGTTGAACTTCGACAGCAGCCACTCGTCCGTGGGCGCCTGGCCGGCGGGCTTGACCACCGTCCCCTTGGCCGGGATGGGGGTCCCAGGCAATGCGAGTCCCGTGCCGTTGCTCACCAGGGCGTGCGCCTGGAAGGGGTCCCACTGGCCGCGCATCATCTGCTCCCGGCGCTGCGCCACCAGCCGGAGGATGGATTGCGGGATCTGCGCGCGCGCCCGGGGGCTGATGGCGTCCACCCCCACCCGCCGGTTGTTCATGATGTCCACCGCGGCCACCACGGTGCCGTCCGCCAGGGTCATGGTGTCCCGCATCCCCAGGTACAGGAGGGTGCGCGGGTTGCGGTTGCCCGCCACGTAGTCCCGGATCATGCGGTCGTACAGGACCTCCCAGCGGGTGTCGAAGGAGATGGCCACCGTGTCTGTGCTGGACCAGCCGTAGAAGCCCACGATGTCCATGTCCTTGCCCACGAACCAGATCCGCCGCTGCTGGGCCACGTCCAGCGGTGAGCCGGAGTCGGTCTGCTGGGTCAGCACGTCCACCCGGTACTGGGTGACCAGGGTGTTGGCCACCTCCCGCTCCTCCGTGGGCTTGTACCAGTCGCCCACGTACTTCACGTACACGTTCACGCGCTTGCCCAGGGCACGGGCCGCGTCCTGGACGCCCAGGTAGAAGCCCGCGGTCCGGCGCAGCACCTGGATGTTGGGGAAGGCGGAGACCACCCCGATGTTGCCCGTGCGGGTGAGGGCACCCGCCACCAGCCCCTCCAGGTAGAGGGCCTGGTACTGGCGGGGGAAGTAGCGGATGAAGTTGCGCTTGCGGCTGACGTCGCTGGCTACCACGGAGGCGAAGTACACGTCCGGGTGCTTGTCGGCGATGTCCCGCAGCGGCAGGCCCATGAACTCCGCGTTGCCCGCCACGATGTTGGCCCCCTGCCGGATCAGCTCCTCCGCGTACGGGACGGTGAGGTCGGGCCCCACCTCCTCGCGGTAGACGTACTTCACGTTCGGGTACTTCTGGGCCAGGCGCTGGCCCGCCCGGTGGTGCGCGCCGGACCACGTGGTGCCCTTGATCACGCTGAAGTGCAGGATGGCGAGCGTCACCGGCCTTTGCGCCGCGGAGGCGGAGTGTGCGTGCCACACAGCGCCCACCAGGAGCGCCACCACCACCGCGCCCGCGCCACAGCGGGCCCACCAGGCCTTCGAACGAGCGTGTCGATCCATGGCCGTCCCTCCCCCGAGTCGAGTCGCGACGGGCGTAGATTCGGCGGCGCCTGGGCTCGGTCCTGCAGGGGCCCAACCGAGTGGGGTCGAACACCACGCGCACGAGGCGATGGTGGTCCGGGCGAGGATCCAGCGGAGCTCCTACCACGACTCCGTGGCGCTCCTGCAGGCGCAACGAGCCCTGCGGGAGCTGCCGGGGGTGCAGGAGGCGGGCGTGGTGATGGCCACGCCCGCGAACCTGGAGCTGCTGCGCCAGGCGGGGCTGTGGGTCCAAGAGCTGGAAGGCACCGGCCCGGACGACCTGGTGGCTGCGGTGCGGGCCGTGGACGCAGCGGCCGCCGACGCCGCCCTCCGGCAGCTGGATGCGCTCCTGTCGCGTCGCGAGGCGGCTTCGGGCGCGGACTACAGGCCCCGGAGCGTGCGGACCGCGGCCGCACAGCTGGGCGGGGCGGACCTGGCCCTGGTATCCGTCCCTGGCCGGTTCGCCGCGGCGGTGGCCGAGGAGGCGCTGCGGGAGGGCCTGCACGTAATGCTGTTCAGCGACAACGTGCCGCTGGAGGACGAGGTAAGGCTGAAAGCGCTGGCGGGCCAGCGCGGCCTGCTCCTCATGGGTCCGGACTGCGGCACCGCCATCGTCGCGGGCGCGGGGCTCGGGTTCGCCAACCGGGTGCGGCGAGGTCCGGTGGGCATCGTGGCCGCCTCCGGGACCGGGCTGCAGGAGGTCGCCTCGCGGGTGCACAGGGCCGGAGGGGGCGTGTCGTGTGCCGTGGGGACTGGCGGCCGCGACCTGTCGGACCGTGTGGGCGGCCAGACGTTCGCCCTCGGGCTTGCCGCCCTGGCCGAGGATCCGGCCACGGAGGTGGTGGTGTTGCTGTCCAAGCCGCCCTCGCCCCGGGTGGCGGACCGCCTCGTGGGGATGGCGCGGGCTTGTGGCAAGCCCGTGGTGGTGAACTTCCTGGGTGCCCGGCCGCCGGACCGCGCGGACGGCGTGCACTTCGCCGAGACCCTGCAGGAGGCCGCGGACCTGGCCCTGCGCCTGTGCGGCCTGGAGCCGCCGGAGGAAGAGACTCCGGAGCCACAGGCGCGGCTTCTGCCGGGCCAGCGGTGGGTCCGAGGGCTGTTTGCGGGCGGCACCCTCTGCGCGGAGGCGCAGGTGGTGCTGAGCGGACGGCTGGGCCGGGTCTGGTCCAACGCGCCCGTCTGCCCCGACGCGGCGCTGCCCCCCGGGGGAGCTAGCCGCGAGCACACCGCCTTGGACCTCGGCGCCGACGAGTACACCGTGGGACGGCTCCACCCCATGCTGGACCCCTCGGTGCGGGACTTGAGGTTGCGCCAGGAGGTGGAAGACCCCGAGGTGGCGGTGGTGCTGGTGGACCTGGTGCTGGGCTACGGCGCACACCCGGACCCGGCTTCGGAGCTCGTCCGCGCGGTGCGGGCGGCGCAGGACCGCCTGCGCACCGCGGGCCGCGAGGTGGTGTTCCTGGCGTCCGTGTGCGGGACCGACCTGGACCCTCAGGGCTACCAGGCGCAGGTGGCCACCCTGCGGGAGGCCGGGGTTTGGGTGGCTGGCAGCAACGCACAGGCAGCCCGGGCCGCAGCCCGAGTCGCAGAGGCCGCGGGCGGCGGGCGGGCGCCCGCGGAGCTGCCACGGCTGGAAGTGCCTGAGGAGACCGCACCGCTTCCACCTGTGCCGGAAGCCGTGCGCCGAGTCCTGGCCGGAGGCCTGCGGGTGGTGAACGTCGGCTTGTCCGTGTTCGAGGAGAGCCTGCGAGCCCAGGGCGTGCCCGTGGTGTCCGTGGACTGGCGGCCGCCCGCGGGCGGGGACGCGGAGATGATGGAGTTGCTCTCGCGCCTGGGCGGCTGAAACCCGTCCACAACGCGGGCAGTCCCTGAAGGCGTTCGCTGGCCGCAGGAACAGACCGCGAAGTCCTCGAACAAACCCGATTCTCAGCTGGAGGAGAGTAGCCATGGACATCGAGGCGGCGAACCAACTGGCCGTGCAGCGCATGCTGGAAGCGCAGCCCGTGCTGGTGGGCGTGGCCAGAGCTTTGGACGCGATCCCGGGAATGCGTCCCGACCTAGTCCTGCACGCGGGCCCGCCCGTGCCCTGGGAGCGCATGTCCGGGCCGTTGCGGGGCGCGGTGCTGGGCGCTCTGCTGTACGAGGGGCTGGCCCGGGACGAACAGGAGGCCGTGCGCCTGGCGTCCTCCGGCGACGTTCGCTTCGAGCCCTGCCACGACCACGCCACCGTGGGGCCCATGGCTGGGGTGACCACCGCCTCCATGGCCGTGTACGTGGTGGAGAACCGGACGCACGGCAACCGCGCGTATTCCAACTTCAACGAGGGTTACGGCCGCGTGCTGCGATACGGGGCCTACGGCGCCGACGTGCTCCAGCGGCTGCGCCACCTGAATGAGCGGGTGGCCCCGGCCATCGGACGCGCGCTGGAGCACATGGGCGGGCTGGACCTCAAGGCCCTCATCGCCCGGCAGCTCACCATGGGGGACGAGGGACACAACCGGAACGTGGCCGGATCCGCGCTGTTCGCCCGCGCCCTGGCGCCGCACCTGGTGCGCTGCGACCTGGACCCGGACACCCTGCACGACACCCTCCGCTACCTCGCAGACAACGACCTGGCCGTGCTGAACCCGGTGATGGCAGCCTGCAAGGCCACCGCGGACGCGGCGCACGGGATCGAGGGGGCCACGGTGGTGACCTGCATGGCCCGGAACGGCACGGAGTTCGGCATCCGGGTATCCGGGCTGGGACCGCGGTGGTTCACCGGTCCCGCTCCTACGCCGAAGGGCCTGTACTTCCCGGGGTTCCGGGACGAGGACGCGAATCCGGACATCGGCGACTCCACCATCACCGAGACCGTGGGGATCGGCGCCTTCGCCATGGCCGCGGCTCCGGCCATCGTGCGCTTCGTCGGGGGCACGCCCCAGGACGCGGTGGCGGCCACGCTAGAGATGTACGAGATTACCCTCGCGGAGAACTCCGCCTTCGGCATCCCGGCCCTGGACTTCCGCGGCACGCCCACCGGGATCGACGTCCGGAAGGTGGTCCGGACCGGCATCACCCCCCGCATCAACACCGGGATCGCGCACCGGGAGCCGGGGGTGGGGCAGATCGGGGCAGGGCTGGTACGGCCGCCCCTCGAGCCCTTCCAGCAGGCCGTGCGGGCGCTGGTGGAGCTGCTGTCCCGGTGACCCCCCTGGTACGCCTGCAGGGTGTGCGCAAGCGGTTCGGCGCGGTCCAGGCCCTGGACGGCGCGGACTTCGAGGTGGCCGCTGGAGAGGTGCACGGGCTCCTGGGGGAGAACGGCGCGGGCAAGACCACCCTGATGAACGTGCTGTCCGGCCTGTACCGGCCGGACGCGGGCCAGGTGGAGGTGGACGGTACCCCGGTCGTGATCCGCGGGCCGCAGGATGCGGTGCGCCTGGGGATCGGGATGGTCCACCAGCACTTCGAGCTGGTGCGCCACTTCACGGCGCTGGAGAACGTGGTGCTGGGCCGGGAGGGAGGGTTCCTGCTCGACCGCCGGGCACTGCGGGCGGACGTGGAGTCGCTCATGGAACGGGTCGGGCTGCCGGTCCCGTTGGACCGGCCCGTGCGTGAGCTGCCCGTGGGGGTTCAGCAGAAGGTGGAGATCCTCAAGGCCCTGTACCGCGGCGCGCGGCTGCTGGTGCTGGACGAGCCCACCACGCTGCTGACCCCGCAGGAAGTGGACGCCCTGTTCAGCACCCTGCGGAGCCTCGTGGAGCGGGGACTCGGGGTGGTGCTGATCACCCACAAGATCCAGGAGGTCCTCCGGGCCTGCGACCGGATCACCGTCATGCGCCGGGGCCGGCGGGTGGCGACGGTGGCGAGGGCACAGGCGGACGCCGCAAGACTCGTGGAGTGGATGGTGGGCGGTGCACCCCCTGGGCCCGCGGCCAAGGAGCCCGCCCGGGGCGGTGCAGCCCTGCTGGATTTGGTGGACGTGCAGGTGGTGGACAGCCGCGGGGTCGTGCAGCTCGACGGGTGCACCTTGCAGGTGCGCACGGGAGAGATCGTGGGTGTCGCGGGCGTGAGCGGCAACGGGCAGACCGCGCTCGCGGGCGTGGTGGCGGGGGCTCTCGCGCCCAGCGGGGGTGAGATCCGGATCCGAGGCGAACCCGTGCGCTCCCACGGGGTGGGTCCGCGCATCCAGCGAGGCGTGCTGTGGATCCCCGAGGACCGGGTGCGGGAGGGGGTGCTCCCGCGGATGACGGTGGCGGAGAACGTGGTCCTGGGCCGGCACCGGGCGTTGTTCCCGCCGCTGCGGTACGACCCGCGCCGGGTCCGCAGCCTCGGCGAGGCCGCGGTGGAGACGTTCCGCGTGGTCTGCCCGGGGCCCGACGCGCCCGCGGGCCTGCTGAGCGGTGGCAACCTGCAGAAGCTCCTGGCCGCCCGCGTGTTCGCCCACGCGCAGGCAGGAGGGGTGCACCTTTTGGTGGCGCAGAACCCCACCCGCGGCCTCGATGTGCCGTCCACGGAGTTCCTGCACGCCCAGCTCGTCCGGTTCTGCCAGCAGGGCGGTGGGGTGCTGCTCATCTCCGAGGACCTGGACGAGCTCCAGAAGCTCTCGGATCGCATCGTGGTGCTGTACCGGGGCCGGGTGGTGGCGGAGTTCACCCGCGCCCAGTTCGACCCGTACGCCATCGGCCGGGCCATGGCCGGTGTGGAGGTGGCGCGGTGACGGCCCGGGCTGTCGCCCGGTGGCAGGCGGCTGCGCCCTACGCCGTGGGTTTGGTCGCAGCCCTGGGCGTGCTGGCCGTCCTCGTGGCAGCCCTCGGCGGGGACGCGCCGGCCGCGGTAGGGTCCCTGGTGCGGGCTTCCTTGGGCAGCGCCGCGGGGTTCGGCCAGACCCTGAACAAGACCGCCCCGCTCTTGTTCGGCAGCGTGGCGGTGATCCTGGGCCTGCGCGCGGGCGCGTTCAACATCGGGGTGGACGGCCAGATCTACGCGGGGGCGGTGGCGGCTACCGGCGTGGCGTTCCTCGCCGCGGGCCTGCCCAAGCTGCTCGCCGTGCCGGCGGTGCTTGTAGCGGGAGCCGCGGGTGGGGCGCTGCTCGGCGCCGTGCCGGGCCTGCTGCGGGCGCGGGCAGGGGTCAGCGAGATCTTCGTAACCGTGATGCTGAACTTCATCGCGCTGTTCTTCGTCGAGTACCTGAGCACGGGGCCGTGGAACGACCCGATGGCGGGCGAGGCCATCACCCGGGCCGTCCCGCCGAGCACCACCCTGCCCCTGCTTGGAGCGCGTGTGGGTGCCCACGCCGGCGTCCTCCTGGCCCTGGCCGCCGCGCTGGCCGTGTGGTGGCTGCTGTACCGGACGGTGTTCGGGTACGAGGTGCGCGCGGTGGGCGACAACCCCACGGCCGCAAGGCTCGGCGGCATTCCCGTGGGGCGCACCGTGGCCTTGGCTTTGGTGGCCAGCGGCGCCCTGGCGGGGCTTGCGGGCGCGGTGGAGGTGAGCGGCTTCCACTACCGCCTCATCCTGGGGCTGTCGCCCGGCTACGGCGTCATGTCCATCCTGATCGCGGTGCTGAGCCGCCGCCACCCGCTGGTGGCCATCGTCGCCAGCTTGGGGTTCGCTGCCCTGGTGGTAGGCACCGACTCCCTGCAGCGCAGCGTCGGCCTGCCCGCGAGCGCGGTGTTCGTGGTCCAGGCGGCGGTCCTGCTGGTGCTGCTGGCCTCCGAAGGCCTGCGGAGGGCGCCGTGAGCTGGGAGCTCTTGTTGGATCCTTCCCTCGTCCGCCTCGCGGTGTCCATGGCCGTGCCCCTGGCGCTGGCGAGCGCGGGCGAGCTCCTCATGGAGCGGGCGGGCCTGCTGAACGTGGCCATCGAGGGGATCGTGACCCTGGCCGCGGCGGGTGCCTTCCTCGGCGCGTTCGCCTCCGGCAGCGCCGGGGTGGGGCTGGTGGTGGGCGCTGCGGCCGGGGCGGCGGTGTCACGGTTGCTGGCCCACTACGCGGTGGCGTGGCGCAGGGACCAGGTCACGGTGGGCCTGACCCTCTACGTGCTGTGCGTGGGCCTTGCGTCTTTGCTGTACCGGATGGTGGTCGGCGTGCGGCTCACCCCACCCCGGGTGGAGACCCTCCCGCCCGTGCCGTTGCCGTGGCTGGGCGACCTGCCGCTGGTGGGCGACATCCTGTTCCGCCAGCACGCGCTGGTGTACGCCGCGGCGGCGGTGGTGGGGGCCCTGCACGGGTTCTTGTTCCACACAAGCCTGGGGCTGCGCCTCCGAGCCGCCGGCGAGAACCCGGTGGCCGCGGACACCGTGGGGGTGGACGTGTTCGGGCTGCGGGCCTGGGCGGCCCTCGCGGGGGGTGCCCTCGTGGGTCTGGCGGGTGCCGCGCTGCCCTTCACGCTCACCGGTACCTTCACCGAGGGGATCGCGGGGGGCCGTGGGTGGATCGCGCTCATGTTGGTGATCTTCGGCCGCTGGACGCCTCTAGGAGCGGCCGCGGGTGCGCTGCTGTTCGCGTACGTGGAGGCCTTCCAGTTCAAGCTCGCCCTCCTCAGCAAGGCGGTCCCCCCGCAGTTCCTCCAGATGCTGCCGTACGCGTTCGCCATCCTGGTTTTGGTGCGCGCGTACCGCGGGGCGGAGGCGCCGGAGGCGCTGGGCAAGCCCTACGACCGAGAGGCGCGGACGTAGCACAATACGGAGGGAGGAGGTCGTCATGCAGCGGTGGATCGCGTGGGCGGTTCTGCTGGCGGTGGTGGCGTCCGTGGGTGTGGCGGGAGCAGCCCCGTCCCGCCCTCGCCTGGCCATGATCCTGCCGGGGGTGATTCAGGACGCGGACTTCAACGCGGTGGGCTACCAGGCCCTGAAGGAGGTTCAGGCCACCACCGGCGTCCAGACCGCGCACTCCGAGCAGGTGGCGGTGGCGGACGCGGAGCGGGTGGCGCGGGAGTACTTGGCTTCGGGGTACGGCATCGTAGCCTTCCACGGCGGCCAGTACCTGACCATCGTGCAGAAGCTGGCGCCCCTGTTCCCGGACGCGGTCTTCATCATGGAGTCCTCCGGTCAGATCCCCAACCTTCCCCCCAACGTGTGGAACATCGGCCGGAAGTTCCACGAGGGCTTCTACGTCCTGGGCGTGCTGGCCGCTTTGTCCACCAAGACGAACCGCATCGGGTACGTGGCGGGGATCCGGCTGCCGGACTTCGTTGCCTCGCTGAACGCGGTGTTCCAGGCCGTGGCCAAGTACAACCCGCGGGCCGAGGTGCTCTACACCTTCGTGGGAGACCAGAACGACCCGGTGAAGGCACGGCAGGCGGCGGAGTCGCAGATCGCCGCGGGCGTGGACTTCATCGTGATCAGCGTGAACCTGGGTACCGTGGGCATCCTGGAAGCAGCCCGGGCCGCACGCCGGCCCGTGCTCCTCACCACCTTCTACACGGACAAGAGTAGCTACGCGCCCCAGCACTTCGCGGCGTCCTTGCTGTCGAACTTCGGCAAGCCCTACGTGGAGGTGACCCGTCAGATCCTGGCGGGCAAGCGGGGCGGCTACTACGAGATGCGGCCTGGCTCGGGATTCGGGCTCACGCCCCCCCGCAACGTGCCGCCGGAGGTGGCGCGGCGGGTCCAGCAGGTTTGGCGCGCGGTGGTGCTGCGCCAGGAGCGGGTGGACGAGATCACGGACCGCGTGGTGGAGCGGCGGTAGATGGACCCCTCCCTGCTGGCTTGGGTGCACCTGGTGGCCGCAGCGGTGCTGGTGGGCGGGGGAGCCGTGGTGGGGTTCGCCGTCGTCCCGTACGCCCGCGGACTACCGGAGCTCGAACGGGCGGCCCTGCTGGAAGGCGTGGGGCGGCGGTTGCGGCCCCTGAGCTGGGTGTGCTTGGTGGTCCTGTTCGGCACCGGGCTGTCCGCACTCGCCGAGCGGGGCCTGCCGGTGGCGGTGGTGTTCCGGCCTGAGGAAGCGGGCGGGCCCTTCGGCCGCGCCCTGGCCTGGAAACTGCTCCTGTTCTGGATACTGGTGCTGCTGCAGGCGGTGCAGGACCTGGTCCTGGCGCCGCTCGCGCGGCGGCTTGTGCGGGAGGCGTACGCGGCGCCACCCGACGCCCGCGCGGAGCGGTTGGGCCGCGCGGAGCGGGTTCGGCGGTGGAGCGGCTGGGTCCACCGGAGCGTGGCGCTGGCGGGCCTAGGGGTCCTGTACTTCGCCGCGGTGCTCGCGCGGTCCTGAAGGAGGGCACGTGGAGTCCCGGATCTGTCCGAGGTGTCAGGCGTCGCTGGACCGCGCCGCGCTGGCGCCCTCGCTGTACGTGTGCCCGAGTTGCGGGTTCCACCTGCCGATGCCGGCGCGGGAGCGCGTGGCGCAGCTGGCGGACGCCCGGAGTTTCCGCGAGTGGGACCGAGGGCTCACGTCCGTGGACCCCTTGGGGTTCGCGGACCAGAAGCCGTACCGGGAGCGGCTGGCGGAGGCTCGGGAGCTGACGGGGCTGCGGGAGGCGGTGGTCACGGGCGAAGCGACCCTGGACGGCCAGCCCTTCGTGCTGATCGTGTTCGACTTCCAGTTTCTGGGCGGCACCATGGGGTCGGTGGTGGGGGAGAAGGTGGCGCGGGCGTTCGAACGCGCCACCCGCAGCCGGAAGCCTGTGGTGGCGGTGACGGCTTCCGGTGGGGCGCGGATGCAGGAGGGGATCCTGTCGCTGCTGCAGATGGCGAAGACCGCGGCGTGTGTGGGCCAGCACCACGCCGCGGGCCTTCCCTACGTGGCGGTGCTGTCGAACCCGACGTTTGGGGGGGTGGCGGCGTCCTTCGCGGCGCGGGGCGACGTGCTGGTGGCCGAGCCCGGGGCCCTGGTGGGGTTCGTGGGACCGCGGGTGGTGGAGATGACCACGGGCGAGTCGGCGCCGGAGGAGGCGTACCGGGCGGAGACGTTGGTGCGCAACGGGCTGGTGGACCTGGTGGTCCCGCGGGGGCAGCAGCGGCGGGTGTTGGGCTACCTGCTGCGCCACCTGCGGCCTCAGCCCTCGGGCCGGGTGGCGAGGCCGCCGCTGCCGCCCGCGGGTCAGCCTGCGGTCCTGTCCGCGTGGGAGCGGGTGCAGCTGGCCCGCCGCGTCGGCCGGCCCACGTCCGTGGACTACCTCAGCCGTGCCTTCGACGGGTTCTTGGAGCTGCACGGAGACCGCGGGTCGGGAGACGACCCGGCGGTGGTGGCGGGGCTGGGAGAGGTGGACGGGCACACGGTGTTCGTGGTGGCGCAGGAGCGCGGACGGACGCCGGAGGAGCAGCAGGTACGGCGTCGGGGTATGGCCATGCCGGAAGGGTTCCGGAAGGCGTGCCGGGTGATGCAGTTGGCCAGCAAGTTCCGGGTACCGCTGGTGACCCTGGTGGACACGCCGGGGGCGTACCCGGGGCCGGAGTCGGAGCGCCGGGGCATCGCCGCGGCCATCGCGGAGTGCCTGTCCACCATGGTGGCGCTTCCGGTGCCCACGGTGGCGGTGGTGATCGGCGAGGGCGGCAGCGGCGGCGCGCTGGCGCTCGCCACCGCGGACCGGGTGCTGATGCTGGAGCACGCGGTCTACTCGGTGATCTCGCCGGAGGGGGCGGCAGCCATCCTGTACCGCAACGCCGGGCGCGCTCCGGAGGTGGCGGAGGCGCTGCACCTCACGTCCACAGACCTGGTCCGCCTGGGCGTGGTGGATCGGGTGGTGCCGGAACCGCTGGGCGGAGCGCACGCGGACCCCGACCGGGCGGCGCAGCTGGTCCGCGACCACCTGGTGGACGCTCTTCGGGAGCTCGGGGCCCTGCCGCAGGCCCGGCGGCTGCGGGACCGCTACCGCCGCTACCGGCACGTGGGCCAGGTGGGCGCGTACTGGAAGGTGGCGCTGCGGGAGGAGCTCGCGGAGCTGCGCGAAGGTGTGGCCCGCCGGCTGCGGCGGGCACAGCCCGCCAAGCCACAGGAGACCGGGTAGCCGCAGGAAGCCAGGACCCAGAGGTCGTACTGAACAACCTATCCCCCGTTCTCCGGAGGTGACGCCCATGAAGTTCGACGGGTTCGACCTGCGAGGCTGCCGCGTCCTGGACCTCTCGCAGAACTTCAGTGTGGACTCCCCGCCCTTCGCGTACTACGACGGTCCCACCATCAAGTGGGTGAAGAAGATCGCCTTCGAGGGGGTGAACGCCCAGCACATCTCCACCACCAACCACATCGCCACCCACCTGGACTCGCCCCTGCACTTCTACGACCCGGGGCCGGACATCTCGGGGATCCCCATCGAGCGGCTGGTGGGGCCCGCCTGCGTCGTGGACCTGCAGCAGTTCGGGATTGGAGACTACGACATCTACGGCCCGCAGCACTTCGAGGAGTGGGAGAAGCGCACGGGGATCCGGATCGAGCCCGACGACATCCTCGTCATCCACACCGGCTACCACGCGTACTACAACGAGGACTGGTCGCCACACACACGGGAACACCACCCGGATGCGGCCCCGGACCTTCCCCGGTCCTTCCTCCGGCACCCCGGCCCGCGGGCAGAGTTCTGTGAGTGGGTGCTGGACCGGAAGATCCGGTGGCTGGCCATCGATGCCATCTCCACGGACCACCCCTTCAACACGAAGGTCCGGGATGCACGCCGCGACCTGATCCCGGAGGTGGAGCGGAAGATCGGGATGTCCCTGGACGAGGCCTTCCCCTGGCCCCGGGACTACCAGGCCACCCACACGAAGCTGTTCCCCCACGGCGTGTTTCACGTGGAGAACGTGGGCGGCGACATCGACCTGGTGCTGAACCGGCGGGTGTGGGTGGGTGCTTTCCCGTTCCGGTTCAAGGGCGGGGAGGCGGCCTTCTGCCGGTTCGTGGCCTTCGTGCGGGAGTAGCCGTGCAACCGCTGGAGGGCCTCCTGGTGGTGGACCTCAGCCGGGCGCTGGCCGGTCCGTACTGCACCATGATGCTGGCGGACCTGGGGGCGCGGGTGGTGAAGCTGGAGTCCCCAGATGGCGGGGACGACACCCGGGGCTGGGGCCCGCCGTTCGTCGGCCCGGAGAGTGCGTACTTCCTCAGCGTGAACCGGAACAAGGAGTCCGTGGCGCTGAACTTAAAGCACCCACGGGGCGTGGAGGTGCTGCACCGGTTGCTGGAGCGGGCAGACGTGCTGGTGGAGAACTTCCGGCCCGGGGTCATGGAGCGGCTGGGTCTGGACTACCCGCGGCTGCGGGAGCGGTACCCGCGGCTGGTGTACTGCTCCATCTCCGGGTTCGGGCAGACCGGGCCCTACCGCGAGAAGCCCGCCTACGACCTGATCCTGCAGGGGATGGGTGGGATCATGGGGATCACGGGGGAGGAAGACGGGCCGCCCGTCAAGGTGGGGGTGGCGGTGGCGGACATCTGCGCGGGGATGTTCGCCGCCTTCGGGATCCTCGCGGCTTTGCGGGTTCGGGATCGCACGGGCCGGGGGCAGTGGGTGGACGCCGCGCTGCTGGACGGCCAGGTGGCGTGGCTGACGTACGCCGCAGCCAACTACTTCGCGACCGGCAAGAACCCCACCCGGATGGGCTCTGCCCACCCGAACCTGTGTCCTTATCAGGCGTTCGAGACGCAGGACGGGTACGTGAACGTGGCGGTGGGTAGCGAGGGTATCTGGAAGCGGTTCTGCGAAGTAGTGGCCCCGGAGCTGGCGGAGGACCCGCGCTTTCGCACCAACCCAGACCGCGTCCGGCACCGGTCGGAGCTCATCCCCCTGCTGCAAGCACGGTTCCGAGAGCGGACCACACGGGAGTGGACGCGCATTCTGGACGGAGCAGGGGTCCCCAACGGCCCCATCTACACCGTTTCAGAGGTGTTCCAGGACCCGCAGACCCTGCACCGGGAGATGCGGGTGGAGCTCGAGCACCCGACCGCGGGCCGCATCGCGGTGACCGGCGTACCGGTCAAGTTTTCAGACACGCCAGGCTCGATCCGAACGCCGCCGCCCGTGTTGGGCCAGCATACCGTCGGGGTGCTGCGCGAGCTGGGTTACCCGGAGGAGGAGGTGGGGCGGCTGGTGCGGGAGGGGGCGGCGGCCGTCTGGGGTTGAGGGAGCTCGGGGGCGGGTACCTCCCCCAGCCCCTCCCAGTTCGTCCACAGCACCGCCGCGAGGATCAAACAGGCGCCCGCCACCTGTTGGGCACCTAGCCGCTCGCCGAGGGCCGCGTACGCTGCGAGGGCAGCCACCACGGGCTCCACGCTGGCCAGAATCGCCGCGCGTTCCGGCGGGACGCGCCGGAGCCCCCACAGGAACAGGCCGAAGGGCACCACGGTGGCGAGGATCGCGAGGTGGCCGAACCGCAGCCACTGTCCGGGCGTGTACGGCTGGGCCCACGCGACCCACGGGGGCACCACCACGCTCCACGCGAGGGCGCCGGAGGCCAAGGTCAGGGCGAGGACTGCCCAGGGGTCGGCGCTGCGGACCTCCCGGCGCGCCACCACCGTATACAGCGCGAACAGCACCGCGGACGCAAAGCCCCACGCGACCCCGCCTGGCGAGACCACCAAACCCGCAGGGCCCGCCACCAGGAGGAACGCCCCGGCCCACGCGAGGCCCACGGCGCCTACACGGCCGGCACTGAGGGGCTGGCGTTCTGCCACCCGGGCCCACACCACGAGCAGCGCCGGAGCCAGGTACTGCAGGAAGACGGCGGTCGCCACGTTGCCGAGCGCGATGGCCGCGTAGTACGCGAACTGGGTGGACGCGAGCGCCAGGCCCAGGGCGAACACCCGGCCGCGGTGGGCCCACGCCCGGCGCAGCTCTGCCCGGCGGAAGACCGAAGCGTGCACCAAGGCCACCACCGCAGCGCCCCCCAGTCGGACCGCCACCAGGGTGGTGGGGGCCACGGACTCTTCGAACAGGGACTTGGCCACCACGCCGGACAGGCCCCACAGACAGGCGGCGGCGAACACCGCCGCGTATCCGCCCGCGGGCGACATCCGCATCAGCTTCATGGTGTAGAGGTTCCGTCAAGAGGTGTGGACTTTCGCATCAGGCGGCAACCTCCTGGGAAGCCTCGACTCCATCCACGTACCGCACGCCCGCATAGACCTTCGCGAGCAGGTGCGGCGCGTTCAGGCG
>Ga0101943_1000288_pt1 | contig 103086 bp, 98 predicted proteins | sample DewCreD2012metaG_5_FD_75244 | JGI IMG/M metagenome (GOLD analysis project Ga0101943, IMG submission 75244) | Hot spring sediment bacterial and archeal communities from British Columbia, Canada, to study Microbial Dark Matter (Phase II) - Dewar... ... | reverse complement strand
ACCAGGCAGTCCGCCAGCCCCAACAGGATAATGATCATCCACTGTCTGCGTGTCATAGCCCCTCCTTGCAGATCCGCCGGGTCTGCACTTACCTCAGCGGGACAAATCCCAGGGTTGGGACGATGGCCTGGCCTCCCGTCAGAATCCGGTCCAGGTATGCCTTGACTGCTCCGGTCGGTTCGCCTGCTGTGTACATGTAGAGCGGGCGGGAGACCGGATAGGTGCCGTCATTGACCGTCTCCACGGACGGCAGGACGAAGGGGCCGCCCGGCTCCCGCCCCACCGCAATTACTTTCTGGTCCGGCGTCACGTATCCCAGGCCATCGTAGCCGATAGCATTGGGATTTTGGCGCACCTCGGTGCTGATGCCTTCCGACGAGGGCATCAACAGCGTATCCGGTGAGAATAGCAGGTCGCTCTTCGGGTCCCCCAGCCGGACGACGTGTTCCAGAAAATAGACGTACGTCCCGGAGTTGGACTCCCGGGAGAGGAGGACAATGGGCCGGTCTTCGCCGCCGACTTCTTTCCAGTTGGTGATTTTCCCGGTGTAGATGTCCGAAATCTGCTGGAGGGTGAGATGGTCCACCGGATTGGAGGGATGGACGACGACGGCGATAGCGTCCAGCGCGACGGTGAACTCCACCGGGTTGATGCCGTTGGCCCGCGCCGCCTCCACCTCCTCCGGCTTCATGGCCCGGGATGCATTGGCGATGTCGGCGGTGCCGTTGATCAGCGCGGCGATGCCCGTCCCCGACCCTCCGCCAGTGACGGAAATACGCACCTCCGGGTGCTCCCGCATGTAGGCCTCCGCCCAGGCCAGCGCCAGATTGACCAGGGTATCAGAGCCGATGTTGACGATGGTCTGGACGGGGACGGCGGTCTCCACCGGAGATTCTCCGGAAGAACGGCACCCGGCGAGTACGCCCATCAGGAGCAGGACACAGATGAGCGCAGATAAACGTGGATTCCTGGGCAACATATCCTCTCCCACGCGGGCCAGCCTTTCCACTGCTCTGACAACTAACGGCTGACTCCTAACGGCTAACCCCTGACGGCTAACGACTCACCCCTGACGGCTAATACTTGCGGACAATGGCCCGGTATGACATCGGCTGGCGACACTGGAGAATCTGCGTCTCCTCCCGCTGCCGCCGGACCTCGTTCAGGTCCAATCGGGCCACCGCATACCCCTCCACCGGCTCGTCCACGATCCCGTAGATACGGCCAGTCGGGCCGATGATGGTGCTCTGGCCGAAGAAGGTGTAGGAGGGCTCTTCCCCGATCCGGTTCGCTGCCGCCATAAAGACCGCGTTTTCATAGGCGCGCGCCCTCAGATACGTATGCCACTCATCCTGGCGGGGCGCCTCCCAGTCCGCCAGCACCACCAGTAGTTCCGCCCCGTCCAGGACCAGACTGCGGGCCACTTCCGGGAAGGCCAGGTCCCACCCGATCATCAGCCCGATGATGCCGAAATCGGTCTCAAAGGGCATCAGGCGGTAGCCGGGGCGGAAGGCCATCCGCTCCTCACCTCGCAGGTGGATTTTGTTGTACTGGCCCATCACCTCGCCGTCCGGCCCAATGAGCACGGCGGAGTTGTAGAGGATGCTCTCCACCCGCTCTTTGGTCACCATACCGAAGGCGACGTGGACGCCGTAGTCGGCGGCGCGCTGGCCGATCAGGTTGACCGCCGGGCCGGGCACCCGCTGAGCCATCTGCGGGAAGCGCGGCCCCACCTCGTAGCCTGTCGTCACCAGTTCCGGGAAGACGATGAGATCCACCGGCTGTTCGGTGGCAATACGGCGGATGAACTCGCCCATCTTAGCCAGATTCTCTTCCATCTGGCCGAGAACCGGCTGCATCTGGACAACAGCGACAGTGATTTCGGGCATTGGTTGCTCCTGTAGTTGGATTGAATGGGACACGGGTAAACGCGGATGAGCACGGATGAACACGGGTAATTGCCTACCACAAGGCACAAAGTCCACACAAAGGACACAAAGGGATGAAAATCATCCTTTGTGCCCTTTGTGTAGCTTTCGTGTCCTTCGTGGTTTTTTACGGAACGATTCTTGGGCAGGCAGTTACGAACACGGATTTTTTACCCGTGCCGATCCGTGAGATCCGTGTTCATCCGTGTCCTGTTGGCAGCGGCGGCGATGAAGGCCTTGAAGAGCGGATGGGGGCGGGTAGGACGGGAGCGAAATTCTGGATGGAACTGGCTTCCCACCATGAACGGATGGTCCGCCACCTCCGCAATCTCTATCAGTTGGCCGTCCGGTGAGAGGCCGCTGAACACCAGCCCTCCGCGCTCCAGCATATCCCGGAAGCGGTTGTTGACCTCAAAGCGGTGGCGGTGGCGCTCCTGGACCTCGTCCACACCGTAGGCCGCCGCGGCGCGGGTACCGGGGACCAGGCGGCAGGGGTAGAGCCCCAGTCGCATCGTCCCGCCCAGGTCTATCACGCCGCGCTGCTCCGGCATCAGGTCAATCACCGGGTAGGGGGTGTGGGGGTCAAACTCGGTGCTGTTAGGGGAGTCGTTCCCCACTACCCGGCGGGCCGTCTCAATCACCATGACCTGCATCCCCAGGCAGAGGCCCAGGTAGGGGATGCAGCGGTCGCGCGCCCAGCGGGCCGCCAGCACTTTCCCCTCAATCCCCCGGTAGCCGAACCCGCCAGGGACGACGATGCCCGCCACGTCTTCCAACTGGTCCCACCCCCGCCCCTTCTCCAGGTCCTCGGAATTGACCCAGCGGATGTCCACGTCGTACCCCAGGGCCAGCCCGGCGTGGCGCAGGGCCTCCCGGACGCTGATGTAGGCGTCGTGCAACTGGACATATTTGCCGACAATCGCGATCGTGAGCACAGGTTTGGGGCGGCGGACTTCCTCCACCAGGCGGCGCCAGTCAGAGAGGTCCGGGGCAGTGGCTTCCAGGCCCAGGCGCCGGGCGATCAGTTCGCCCACCCCCGCCTCTTCCAGGAGCAGCGGCACCTCGTAGAGAATTGGCGTGGTGACCATAGGCACCACGGCCTCCCGCTCCACATCACAGAAAAGGGCGATTTTCTCCACCAGCCCCCAATCCACCGGATAGTCGGCCCGGGCGACAATCATATCGGGCTGGATGCCCATGGAGCGGAGTTCCCGCACGCTGTGCTGGGTGGGCTTGGTCTTCAATTCTCCGGTCGCGCCAATGTGGGGCAGAAAGGTAACGTGGACGAAGAGGGTGTTTTCCCGCCCCACGTCCCGCCGCATCTGGCGCAGTGCTTCCAGGAACGGCTGTCCCTCAATGTCCCCCACCGTCCCCCCGACCTCTACGATGACCACGTCGGCGTTGGAGGCCCGGCCCACCAGCAGGATGCGCCGTTTGATCTCGTCGGTGATGTGGGGGATGACCTGGATGGTGCCGCCCAGGTAATCGCCGCGCCGCTCGCGGGCGATTACCTCCGCGTAGACCTGCCCGGCGGTGACGTTGCTGGCGCGGGTGAGGTTTTCGTCAATGAACCGTTCGTAGTGGCCCAGGTCCAGGTCGGTCTCCGCCCCGTCGTCGGTAACGAAGACCTCCCCGTGCTGGTAGGGGGACATGGTGCCGGGGTCCACGTTGAGGTAGGGGTCCAGTTTCTGGATGGTGACGCGCAGCCCGCGCGCTTTCAGCACGCGGCCAATAGCGGCCGCGGTGACGCCTTTCCCCACGCTGGACAGCACCCCTCCGGTGCAGAAAATGTACTTGGGCATATCTCAGTCTGTGGTCTGTGGTCTGTGGTCTGGCGTCTGTCGTCTGTGGTCTGTGGTCTGTGGTCTGTGGTCCGATCACAGCATCCGTTCCAGGTCCTCGGCGGCGCGGCGCATCTCCAGGAAGATCATGCCCAGTTTGGCGGTGGAACGGGCCATGACAGTGAGAACCGCTTCGGTGCCGACGGCGGCCAGGAGGACGTATCCGCCGGCCCCTTTGACGTAGACCTGGTCCAGTCCACCCCGCCCCAGTTCTCCGGCGATGCGCTCGCCCAAGGAGAGCATGGCGGCAGACATCGCCGATACCCGGTCCTCCTCCACGCCGGAGGGGAGGGCCGAGGCGATGGTCAGGCCGTCCACGCTGACCAGCGCGGATGCCTCCACGTCCGGCGTGTTGCGCTGGAGTTCCCGCAACCGCTCCACCAGTTGTTCTGACCGTGCAACCTGCATATCCCCCACCCCCTGAAACATGGAGTTTGGTCCAGAACCACAGCACAGACTATATCACGGAAAACAGGAGATGTCAAACTCTGGGTACGGCTTGGGTGTGCACCTGCGCGCCGGGCCTGGATAGGGAGAAAGAGTGGGGTTTAAGGCGGGCGGCTTCGCCGCCCGCCTTAAACCCCGTTCCACTTCCTTCCCTCTCCCGCCGCCGAATGGCGAGCGTGAGAGGGGAGGCTGGGGTGATGGCGGAATAGTTACCCATTTTCAGCGTTTTCCGACGACCCGAATGAGAGGGATTTGCCCAGGTATCGCTTCATGTGTTGCAGGTGTGTGCCGGCCCAGTAAATCCGCCCACAGGTCGGGCAGATGCCGAATCGCTTCTGCGTTTGCAGGACGTAGGGGGGCACCCGGTCGGCGACCTGCTGGGGAGTGGCGGGCTCCAACGGCACGTTGCAGAGGCTGCAGCGGGAGAGGGCAGGGTGGGGGGGCGGTCCCAACGTCTCCACTACTTGCCGGACCTGTTCCTGCACCCGCTCCGATGTGATCAGCAGTGTCTGCAGGCCCCGCCGGGCCGCCAGCGAGCGGTCGCGGGTCAGGAGAATGCGGCCTTCCGCACGGGCGCGGCGGGCCAGTTCCAGGTCGTTGGCGTCCTTCTCGTAGGCCGTGTCGTACCCCAGGAGCCGCAGCCAGCGCGCCAGCCGTCCCAGCATCCCGTCGGCGAGAAGGCGGAGAGGGTCGTCTGTATCGGTCATCGGTCAGAGCCTGAGTGGGATGGAACGCGCCCTTATTATCGCATAACTTGCCAGAAAGTTGAAATGACTGCTTTCCGAAGTTTGACAAAATCCCTCTTCGGGTGTATCATTTCTAATGAAGATTTCCACCGCTTACTGGTACCCCCTATTTCACCGGGCTTCTCCACACACCTACTGAATCTCATCTTGACACCGCTAATGTTCCCGACGCTGGATACGGCCATCTGATAACCCGGGCTTGCTGCTCTGTGGGCGCTGTGTTTCAAAGGAGGTGCTGCTTCGGGAGACGAAACCCCGTTATTCAACTCCAAGAACCCGCGGGTTATCGTCCCCTTACGACCGCGATAGCCAGCAGAAGGAAAAACTGCCAGGCCCGGTCACCCACATCGTGACCCACCACCCCGATCACTGTCGGCTGCTGGATGTGCGCCATGGTCTGCCCCTGGAAGGTCATCGGGCGGGAATCGGAGCGGCGCATCGCGCCGAAGTGCGACCGCTGGCCCGACCGGGGGGTCCCGTGGCCTGCGTGGAGGCCTGCCCTACCTGTGCGCTGGTCTTATGGGGGGAAAGAATTCGCGCACATCTCTCGCCGGGAAGTAGCGGAGGAGCAGGCCCAGAGTTATCGGGTTGTCCCGTAGAATCAGCCTCCCGCAGGCTCTGCGTCTGCGGGAGGCTGTGGACCAAAACTATCATTAGGAGGTGGAAAATGAAAAGCAGGCGGATCATTATAAGTACACTTGTAGCGATGGCTCTGCTGGTCCTGGCCCTGGGCTTCTCCCAGGCCCAGGGGCCGGGGCCATCGGAGGAAGGGGCGGGTATTCAGACCACTCTTGATACCGTTTTCACCTACCAAGGCCAACTCAAGAAGGGCGGTAAACCTGTCAGCGACACCTGCGACTTTCAGTTCAGCCTGTGGGATGACGAGACGGGTGGCAATCAGATCGGCCCCAACCAGGACAAGACCATATCGGTGAGCAACGGTCTGTTCACTGTGCAACTGGACTTTGGCCCTGGCGCCTTCCAAGGCGATGCCCGCTGGCTGCAGATTGCAGTCGCGTGCACGGGAGATCCCGCTTACGTCACTCTTTATCCGCGCCAAAAGTTGACCCCCGCTCCCTACGCGCTGGCTCTGCCGGGGCTGTGGACCCAGCCGAACGCCACTAGCCCCAACCTCATCGGTGGCTACAGCGGTAACTGGGTGACCAGCGGTACTGTGGGTGCGACTATTGGGGGCGGAGGCACAAGTGACCTCACTAACCGCGTGACCGATGACTACAGTGTCATCAGCGGCGGCGTGAACAATCAGGCCGGCAATAACGATTCCGATCCCATGAATGCAGCCTACACCACCGTCGGCGGGGGCTCGGGCAACCAGGCCAGCGGCTGGGGCGCCACTGTCGGTGGGGGCGTGAGCAATACCGCCTCCGACCGTGCCACCGTCGGCGGGGGCTATGGCAACACTGCCACCCTTTTCGGCACCGTCAGCGGGGGCTGGAGCAATTCCGCCTGCGCCTCCTCCGCCGTCGGTGGGGGCCGGAGTAACGATGCCTGCGGCCGCTATGCTACCATCGGCGGGGGCCTGGACAACCGCGCCAGTTACTGGGCCGCCACTGTCGGCGGGGGCGAGAGCAATACCGCCAGCGGTAGTTACGCCACCGTGCCAGGTGGTTATGGGGCAGCGGCTACCCACTATGCCCAGATGGCCTATGCCAGCGGGGTGTTTGGCAGCCCTGGTGACGCCCAGGCCTCCCTATACGTCCTTCGCAACACCACGACGAGCGCAATAACGCAAACGGAGTTATTCCTCGATGGCTCCCATCAACGTATCACTATCACGTCCGGCCGTACAATGACCTTCGACATCCTGGTGGTAGGACGGGAGGATGATAACGGCGAGTCCGCAGGATACCAGATTCGTGGCGTCATTGAGAGGGTTGGCGACAACACTGCCTTTGTGGGTTCGGTTTCCACGACCATCTTGGGCAAGGACGACCCTGCATGGGATGTCTCTGTGATTGCCGATGATGCCTATGATGCGCTGTGCATCTTGGTGCAGGGCGGAGACGGCGATACTGTCCGGTGGGTGGCAGTTGTGCGCACGGCGGAAGTGACCTGGTAGGAGGGGATAGCGATGAACGCCTCACGCTTTACGCTTCGCGCTCTGTGCCTGCTCCTCCTGGCCGCCCTGTTTTCCCTGCCGGCTCTTGCCCTGGCCCAGTTGGACGGTAGGTATAACCTCTCGTGGAACACTGTGGACGGCGGCGGCTACACCTGGAGCGAGGGCGGTGGCTACTTCCTGGGTGGCACCATTGGTCAACCAGATGCAGAAGTGCTTCGGGGCAGCAACTATATCCTGGCGGGTGGCTTCTGGGGCGGTGCAGTGCCCGAATTCAGGCTCTACCTTCCGCTAGTGCTGCGGAACTGGTAACCGGGGATCGGACGCGGATGAACGCGGAGGACGCAGAACCTCCCCGCGTTCCGCTCTGCGTCCTTCGCGCTCCTTCCAAATCCCGGAGCGCTGAGGGGGAATTGAAAGGGCCCCCCTCACGACGTACGATTTGTACAGACAATTTTTATGTGCAAGGGATGTTGATGAACGATACCGTTCGGGTCTCTCTCGTTTTCCCCGCGCGCTCCGGGAGGAGGTCAGGCGGCTCATTTCTCCCGGGGAACGGTCCCGCGTCATCACCCAGGCCACCGAACGGGAAATCCGGCTCCTCCAGCAGGAGTTGCGGGCCCAATACGGTCAACTTTCCGACTCCGCCGAGGGAATCCGCCGGATGCGGGAGGAACGGGATGTCTGACCTCGCCCTTCACGTTTCACTCTTCACGTTTCCCTGTCACGGAGGTCCCCATGCCCCTGATACCTGTCCTCTGCCCCTACTGCGGCGCCGGATGCCGCCTGGGGCTGAGGGTGGAGGACGGCCGGGCCGTCGGCGTGGAGTACCTGACCGACCACCCGGTCGCCCTCGGCGCCCTCTGCCCTAAGGGCAACGTCGCCCATGAAATCATCGGCCACCCCGACCGATTGCAACGCCCGCTGGTCCGGGAGAACGGGCGGTTCCGGGAAACGGATTGGGACGAAGCGCTGAGCCGGGTGGCCCAAAACCTCTCCCGCATCCGCCAGGAGCACGGGCCCGACGCGCTGGGCTTTCTGGCCTCCGCTAAAGCCACCAATGAGGAGAACTACCTTTTCCAGAAACTGGCCCGTTTGCTGGGGACGAACAACGTAGACCACTGTGCCCGCCTCTGCCACGCCCCGTCGGTGGTGGGGCTCCGCCGCGCCCTGGGCTCCGGCGCGATGACCAACCCCATCCCCGACCTGGCGGAGTCCCGCTGCATCCTGATTGTCGGCTCCAACTTCGCCGAGAACCACCCCGTTGTCGCCCGCTGGGTCTGGGAGGCGAAGGACCGGAGGGCCTTCGTCGTCGTTGCCGACCCCCGCTACACCCCCACTGCCCACATGGCCGACCTCTACCTCCCCCTGCGGCCGGGGACGGACGTCGCGCTCCTCAACGGCATGGCCGCCGCCGTTCTCCGGGAGGGTCTGGCGGACTACGGCTTCATCGCCGCCCGGACCGAGGGCCTGGAGGGACTGCGGGCCGTCCTGGAGGAGTATTCGCTGGAGAAGACAGCGGCAGTCACGGGCCTGCCCCCCGGCGACATCCTCCGCGCGGCCCGCGCCTACGCCCGTTCCCCCGCTTCGGCCATTGTCTACTGCATGGGCGTCACCCAGCACACGGTGGGGACGGACAACGTCCTGGCCTGCGCCAACCTGGCCCTCCTCTGCGGGCAGGTCGGGCGGCCCGGCGCGGGTATCTTCCCCCTGCGGGGCCAGAACAACGTCCAGGGTGCCTCCGATATGGGCGCGCTGGCGGAACTCCTCCCCGGCTACGTCTCCGTCGCCAACGAAGAGGGGCGCCGACGCCTGGCCCGTCTGTGGGGACGGGAGGACCTGCCGGACGCCCCCGGCCTGAGCGTCGTGGAACTGATGGAGGCAGCGCTGGAGGGTCGGGTGCGGGCGATGGTCGTGATGGGGGAGAACCCTGTCGTCTCCGACCCGGCATCGGGAGAGACCGTGCGGGCGCTGGAAGGGCTGGAGTTTCTGATCGTCCAGGACCTCTTTCTGACCGAGACGGCCCGCCTGGCCCACGTCGTCCTTCCGACGGCCTGCTGGGCCGAGAAATCGGGCAGTTACACCAACACCGAGCGCCGGGTCCAGTGGTCACCGAAGGCGCTGGAGCCGCCGGGGGAGGCCCGCCCCGACCTGGCCATTATCGGCGAACTGGGGAGACGGTTGGGGCTCTGGGAGCGCGCGCCCGGCCCGGAGGAGGTTCTGGCGGAAATCAACCGCGCCGTCCCGGCCTACGGAGGTATCACGCCCCAGCGTCTCACCAGCGCGTCGGAGGGGGTTTTCTGGCCCTGCCCCGACCCCGCCCACCCGGGGACGCCCATCCTGCACCGGGAACGGTTCAACACCTCCAGCGGTCGGGGGCGGTTTTTCCCGGTCGCTCACCGGCTCCCGCCAGAGGCGCCCGACGCCCGTTTCCCCCTCTGGATGACGACCGGGCGGGTGGTCGTCCACTACAACTCCGGCTCCCTGAGCCGACGACTGCCGGAACTGGCCGCCTATGCTCCCGAAGTCTGGGTCGCCGTGCATCCCCAGGACGCGGAACGGCTGGGGATTCGGGACGGGGAAACAGTACGGGTGCGCTCCCTGCGGGGGGAGGTGGAGGCCCGGGTACAGGTCAGCGACCGGGTGCAGCCGGGGCTGGTCTTCCTGCCCTTCCATTTCCCCGGGGTGAACGCTCTGACCCTGAAGGAACTGGACCGGGAGGCCCGCATTCCGTCCTACAAAGTGGCGGCCTGCACGCTGGAGCGGGTTGCTCCACCCGCAGAGGAGGGATGAGCGATGGGTCGGGAAATCCTTCTCCGTCCGGAACGGTGCATTCTCTGCTACGCCTGCGAGGTGGCCTGTGCGCGCGAGCACGGCGGTCAGAGGAACGTCTGGGTGGTCTCCGCAGACGGGGGCGGGGTCCCTGTCCTCTGCCGCCACTGCGAGAGCGCTCCCTGCATCGCGGTCTGCCATACCGGGGCGCTGGTGCGGGAGGGGAATGGGATATGGCTCCTGCCGGAGCGGTGCACGGGCTGCGAACTTTGCCTCTGGGCCTGCCCCTTCGGGGCGGTGGGGCTGGACCTGGAGGGGAAGCGGGCCTACAAGTGTGACCGTTGCGCGCATCGGGAGGAACCGGCCTGCACGCTGACCTGCCCCAGTGGGGCGCTGACCTACCGTTGCGTGGCCGATTTCGCCGCCTGGCGGCGGGCGGTGGCAGGTCGGGAGTGGGCTGCTGGCCTGGAGAGGAGGGGGCTATGAGGGGGCTGATCGTCAACCCGGACCTGTGCTTCGGATGCCGGGCCTGCTCGTCGGTCTGCCCGGCCCGCCTGATCGCCCTGCGGGATGAGGACGGTCGGCGCTTCCTGCGTTTCCCCGGCGTCTGCCAGGAAGATTGCTCCCGCTGCCAGGAGGTCTGCCCGCCCGGCGCGATTACACTGGAGGAAGTGGCCGGGGCGCCGGAGGGGGTGGAACTGGCGTTCTCCCTGCGGCGCTGCGCAGCCTGCGGGCACCCCTTCGCTCCGGAGAAGGCGCTGGCGGCCCTGCTCCCCCAGGTTCAGGAAGCGCTGGGGGGCGGCGACACTCCCTGGTGGAACCTTTGTCCCTCCTGCCGACGCGGGCTTCTGGCAGGCAGCGTCGCACAGGCTGCCAGCCCGCTGGCAGCGGGCTGATTGCGGTCTGGCCAATTCAAAGTAAAATAGGGGTTTGACGCAGCGGCCGAAGGCCGCTATGTCAAACCCCGTCTTTTTATTATCCCGCCCATTGGGTTTCCCCCTCTTATCCCCCTGCTCCCTGCGGGGAAGAAGGGGGTTTGCAGTGGGCGGATTCGCCGTCCGCCGCAAACCCCTATTCGGCGGAAAACTGAAGACCATCCGTCGCGATTTCTGGAGGAGATTTGAACGACCGGCTGAATGAGTTACAGGGACGCCTGGCCGAAGCCGGGGTGGACGCTGCCGTGCTGGTTCACCCTCGCGATATCCTGTACTACGCCGGGACGGCCCGTCCGGCGACGCTGGTGGTGGGCCCAAAGGAGGCCGTCCTTCTGGTGCGTCGGGGGCTGGACCTGGCCCTTCGGGAGGCCATCCTGGAGCGGGTGGAACCGGGGGGCGGTTGGGACACCGTGGCCGCCGTCCTGGCGGCCCAGGGGCTGGCTCAGGGCACCCTGGGCGCCGACCTGGACGTCATGCCGGCCCAACTGTACCGGCGGATGCGGGAGGCCCTGCCCGCATGGGAGGTGGAGGACATCAGCCCCCTGGTCCTGGCCCAGCGGATGATCAAGGACCCGGAGGAAATCCGGGCCACGGAGCGGGCAGCGGCCGTCGCCGATGCCGGACAGGCATCCCTGCCCCCCGTCCTCCGCCCGGGCCTGAGCGAACTGGAACTGGCGGCGGAGGTGGAGGCCACCCTGCGGCGGGCCGGGCACGAGGGCTACCAGCCCCTCCGCTACCCCGGCGCGCGCGGGGGCGGCGTCCTGCTGATGAGCGGGGAGAATCTGACCGTGCGCGGCGGCCACGGCCTGGTGATCACCGGCGCCGGCCTGAGCCCGGGCACCCCCTACGGCCCCTCCCGGCGGACCGTCCGTCCCGGCGACCTGGTCGTGCTGGACATCGGCTCCACGTACGACGGCTACACCGCCGACGAGTCCCGGACCTATGCCGTGGGGCGGGCAACGGCGGCCCAGGAGGCCCTCTTTGAGGCCGCGCTGGCGGTGGAGGAGGCTGTCCTCTCTGCCCTCCGCCCTGGCGTCTCTGTCGCCGAAGTCTACGCGGCGGCGGAGGCGGCCCTGGCCCGGGGAGCGCCCCCGCACTTCGCCCCGGGTCGCCTCTCCCTTCCCGGCTTCGTCGGCCACGGCCTGGGCCTGGAGATAGACGAGCCCCCCGTCCTCTGGCCGCGCGAGGAAACCCCGCTGGCCCCGGGAATGGTCCTGGCGCTGGAGGTGGAGATCAGCGCCCCCGCCGACGGCCTCATGGCCAAAGTGGAGGATACGGTGGTGGTAGAGGCCGACGGCCCCCGCCTCCTGACCCATGCCCCGCGTCGGTTGCTGGCTTGCCCTCTAACCGAACCGTAGTAGAATACAGATGCCAGGCACTTCCGAAGTGCCTGGCATCTCCATAATGGAGGAGGGGGAGATGCCCGAAAAGATCCTCGTCTGCGTCGCCTGGCCCTACGCCAACGGAGACCTGCACGTCGGTCACCTGGCCGGCGCCTATCTGCCCGCCGACATCTTCGCCCGTTACCACCGCCTGGCCGGCAACGACGTCCTCATGGTCTCCGGCTCCGACTCCCACGGTACCCCCATCACCGTCCGGGCCGAAAGGGAGGGCGTCACCCCCCGGGAACTGTTTGAGCGCTACCACGCCCGTTTCCTGGACACCCAGCAGCGCATCGGCATCAGTTACGACCTCTTCACCCACACCGACACGGAGAACCACTACCGGGTGGCCCAGGACATCTTCCTGCGCCTGCTGGAACGGGGGTACCTCTACCGCCAGACCCAGGTCCAACTCTACTCGGAGACCAGCGGCGTCTTCCTGCCCGACCGGTACGTGGAGGGGACCTGCCCCCACTGCGGCTACCCCGAGGCGCGCGGCGACCAGTGCGACAACTGTGGGCGGTTGCTGGACCCGCTGGACCTCATCAACCCCCGCAGCAAAATAGACGGCAGTATCCCCGTCCCCCGGGAGACGGAGCACTTCTTCCTGGACCTGCCCGCCCTGCAGGAGCGTATCGCGGCCTACCTGAACGAGGACAAGGAGCACTGGCGGCCCAACGTCCTGACCTTCTCCCGCAACTACGTCGCCGCCGGGCTCCAGGGCCGGCCCATCACCCGGGACATTGAATGGGGCATCCCCGTTCCCCTGCCCGGTTACGAAGGCAAGCGGCTCTACGTCTGGTTTGAGGCGGTCATCGGCTACCTCTCCGCCAGCATTGAGTGGGCCCGCAACCAGGGCCGCCCCGACGCCTGGAAGGAGTGGTGGTACGACCCCGCCGCCCGCACCGTCTACTTCATCGGCAAAGACAACATTCCCTTCCACACCATCATCTGGCCTGCCCAGTTGATCGGGATAGAACGGCTGTACGAGGATGACCCCGCCCGTCGCCTGAACCTTCCCTACGACGTCCCGGCCAACGAGTTCATGAATCTGGGAACGGGAAAATTCTCCAAGAGCCGGGGCCTCGTCATTGAACTCCCCGTCTATCTGGACCACTTCGCGCCGGACCCCCTGCGGTACTACGTTGCCTCGGTGATGCCCGAAACGCGGGATACGGATTTCCTCTGGGAGGACTTCGTCCGCCGGAACAACGACGAACTTCTGGCGACCTGGGGCAACCTCTGCCATCGGGTGCTGACGTTTGCCTACCGGCACTTTGAGGGACGGGTGCCCGTACCCGGACTGATGGACCGGACCGACGTGGGGCTGCTGGCCCGGATAGACGTGGCCTTCGGCCCCATCGGCCGTATGCTGGCCGGGTGCCAGTTCCGCGCCGCCCTGAGCGAGACCATGGCCCTGGCGCGGGAGGTCAACAAATACCTGGAGGAGAAAAGCCCCTGGTTCCAGATCAAAGAGGACCGGGCGGCGGCCGGGACGACCATCTACGTCGCCCTGCGGGCCATTGACTCCCTGAAGATTCTCTTTGCCCCCTTCATCCCCTTCTCCTCCGAAGCGCTCCACCAGTACCTGGGCTACGAAGGGACCCTCTTTGGCCGGCAATACATCGCCACCTTCCGGGAGACCGAACGGGTCCACGACGCGCTGTGCTACGACCCCACCGGCGCGGTGGGGCGGTGGGTCCCCAGCGAACTGCCCGCCGGTCAATCTTTGCGCCCCCCGCAGCCCCTCTTCCGGAAACTGGAACTGGAAGAGGTGGAGGCGGTTTTTGAGTCGTAAAACCACGAAGGACACGAAGGGACACAAAGGATTCTTTTTGGCAGTCACCTTCGTGTCCTTTGCGGTAAATTTAATAAATAGAAAGGAGCGAAGATGATGCGGAATCGGATTCTTCTGGGTGGAGCGCTGCTGGCGCTGGCCTTGCTGGCCTGCTCCCTGCCCGGCCTGAGGACGCCGCCGCCCATCGGCGAGCCCGGCGAGGGGAAGCCCGTGGTCCTCTTCCAGGACGATTTCAGCAACCCCAAGTCCGGCTGGGAGGTCGGAGAGTACGATGCCGGCAAAGTGGGCTACGGCGACGGGTATTACTACGTCGTCTCCTATGGGGACGCCAACACGATGTGGGGTGTCGCCAATCGGTCCTTCACCGACGTGGTGATAGAGGTGGATGCCACCCAGGTCTCCGGCCCGGCCAACAACAATACCGACTACGGAGTCATCTGCCGGACGGCGGACCCGGAGAGCGGGGTGGGCTACTACCTGCTCATCTCCGGCGACGGCTACTACGCCATCGCGAAGGGGACCGACGCGGGATATGAGTGGCTGGTGGACTTTACGGAGTCCAGCGCCATCCGGCAGGGGAATGCGACCAACCACATCCGGGCCGTCTGCAACGGCTCCCAATTGAGCCTGACGGTCAACGGCACCCTGCTGGCGGAGGTCCAGGACTCGGAATTCACCAGCGGCGACATTGCCCTGACCGCCACCTCCTACGAGAGCGACCCCACCGAGGTCCGCTTTGACAACCTGGTGGTCACGTCGCCGTAAGTTCCTCAACCTTGCTCTTTGCTCTGTTAGAGGCAGGTTTTGAAGATTTTCCATAACTACCTACGTACCGACTAAAGTCGCCCGCCATAGGCCTTCGGCCTCCGGTCGGCCTGCGCCGACCGGGGGCGTCGGCGCAGGCCGACGCCTGGCACAGCGTGCCCAGAGAGGCTGATTTCCCATCAGCGCACAGCGGCAAGCCGGCCGGGTAGGTAGTTACCGGGCCTGGCCGCTTGGTAGGACAACTGCTCGCAGTTGTCCTACAACTTTGGGATACACCCCTCGGCCTGTGCGCTTGCCAAAATCGCCGAACCCGGTATAATTGGGGATGATTCGGGGCGTAGCGCAGTCCGGTTAGCGCGCAGCGTTCGGGACGCTGAGGTCCGGGGTCCAAATCCCCGCGCCCCGACCAGCGACAAAAAGTGCCAGGCACTTCCGAAGTGCCTGGCACTTTTGCTTGCAGGGGGCGCGGCGGCGAAGCCGCCGCGCCCCCTCTTCGCGTCACTTACCCGAAGCGCGCCTGATTGAAGGCCCAGAGGGCCACGAACCCGAACGCGCTCACGATGTGCCAGGTGGCATGATAGGCCAGGATGCGGAAATCCACCTGCTGGTTGGACGCCGTCGCCAGCCCCAGCCCCAGCAGGAAGATGCCCGTCACCAGGTAGAGAAGGGGACGGGCGTGAGGCGGAATGCGGCCCAGGCGAGCGTAGAGCAATCCCACTCCCAGGAAACTGTTCAGGATCAGCAACACCTCTCCCACATGGAAGCCGCCGAAGGCCCCGAAGGAGATAGCATTGGCCCGCGAGAGCGGCCCGACGACCAGTTTCCAGGCCAGGAACAGCAGAATGAGCACTCCCGTCGCCCCGGCGACCCACCGACGGGTCCGGCGGCTGTAGTAATCTCCCAGGACCGCCCACTGGATCAGCCAGGCCAGGAGCAGGTTGGTGCCGATGTCAAAAAACCCTGTCGTCAGCGTCTCCCCGAAGCCGTGATGCCAGACGGTGGGGATGCCAGTCAGCAGGACACCCGCGTAGACAGCCCACCAGCGCCGGGGCTGAGGGGCCATCAGCGCCGTGAGCGCCAGAGTCAACAGACCAGACAGGACAATCGCGTAGGCCGAGACGGTGTTCGCCAGTGCCCAGGCGGGAAGGTCGCCCATAGGAGTCCTTCCATTGGCATCCAGTGCCCCAAAAACGGCACTCCGCTGGCGCTGCGTGCCTGACTACAAACGGCGCGCCGTGCCAGCGCTACGCTGACCCGGTAGCGCAGGCTGTTAGCCTGTACCGGCCAGACGGCCAGCACTCCGGTAACGCAGGCTGTCAGCCTGTAAACCGGCCACACGGCCGGCGCTCCGGTAGCGCGGGCTGTCAGCCTGTACCGGTCTGGCGGCCGGTGCTACGAGTTCTTACTTATCTCCCGCTATCCGCCCCGCAGTTCCTTCAGTTTCGCTTCCCACTTGGCATAGAGTTTGTGATAGGTCGCTTCGGAGATGGCCCCGCTGGCCAACTGGGCGTCCAGGTTGTCCAGCAGCGCCTGAATCTCCTCGGCTGTCTGCGGGGTCTTGGAGGCTGCTGGTGCCGCCGCTGCTGGCTCGGCGGGCTGGGCGGGTTTCTGCATGGCCTGGGCCATCATCTGGGCCATGGTGATGCCCATCGCCGCGCCGGCCCCCAGGCCGACCCCGGCACCGGTCAGGCCGCCGGCCCCGCCCTGCTGGGCCGCCTCCCGCATCCCCAGCGCCGCCTGGTACTTCAGGTAGGCATCCATGTCGCCGATGGCGCCCATCGCCGCTGCCTGGTCAATCGCTTTGGCCGTCTCCTCCGTCGGGCTGATGGACTCAATGTAGACGGACTTGAGCAGCACCCCTCGCGCAGCGAAGTCCGGCTCCGCTTTGGCCGTCACGCCCGCGGCCAGTTCCTCTACCATCGCCGGGATGTCCAGGATGGAGCGGCCCAACTCGCCCAGCAGGTCGGTCAGTTTGGTGATGATGATGCTGCGCAGAAATCGCTCAATGTTCGCAGTGCGGTAGAGCCGCTGCGCGCCGACAATCTGGTTGACGAAGAGTTGTGGCTCGGCGACCTGCATGGCGAACGTCCCGAACGCCCGCAGGCGGGCCATCCGCAGGACGGCATCCCGGATGGTGATGGGCTCCGGCGTCCCCCACTTCAGGTCCAGAAACTCCCGCGTGGAGACAAAGTAGACTTCCGCTTTGAAGGGAGTTTCGCCGGAGAACGCCTTGCCGATGAGGTTCACCAGCAGGGGGATGTTCGCCGTGGTGATGGTGTGCCGCCCCGGCCCGAAGACGTCCAGGGCTTTCCCGTCCCGGAAGAAGACTGCGGCCTGGTTCTCCCGGACGATGACTTGAGAGCCGATCCGGAAGTCCCCGGAACCCTGCTCCGGAAAACGCCGGACGATGTCACCGGCCATCTCGTCCGGTAGTTCAATAATGTCAAAAACCCGTGCCATTGTGCCTCCTTTTCGCGTATCGGTAATCGCGCATTGCTAATCGCATATCGCTTCATTCGGTGGTCTGGGAGATGCCCAGGATGACCTCTTCCCGCATGCTGAAGGTGTCATTGACCTCCTCGCAGATGCTCTGGACAGCGCGCAGTGCGTCGGCCAGCCCCTCACCGCTGGGAATGGCGGTCTCCAGGGTATCCAGCGCCGCCGAGAGCCGGTCCCCGTACTCCAGGAGTTGGTGGTCAAAGTCGTAGAGGCGGTCCAGTTCCTCCTCCCGGACGCGGACGGCGTCAAAGAGGCCGCTGTAGCCATAGGTGGCCCGCCGGACCCGGTCTATGAAGGTCTGGAGTTGGGTGACCGCCACGCCCAGGTCATCCAGGTATTCCAGGCGGCCAGCACCGATGAGTCTTCGTTGCAGGCTTTGCATCCGGCGCAGATGGGCCCGCATCCGGGTGACCACGGCTTCGCGCAGGAGTTTATCCGACTCCCGGCGCATTTCCTTTTCCTTGTAGCCCTTGTATCCGGGTATCTGGCCCAGTAACTTCTCCAGCCCGGTGCGGGCATCGGTGACTCGCTTGTAAAGGTCAGTCATGGTCTATCTCCTTTCTTTAGCGATAGGGTCCGTCACAGTTTCAAGTTCAGGTTTGATCTTCGGTCGTCACTAACTCCCGCAGGAAATCCCCAGGAGTGACGATCTTCAGAACGAGCCTGGCATCGCGAACCTTCTCCGTCATAAAATGCTTTCGGTCCAATGTAAGGAGAACGTCCGCCTCACCCTTTAGATCAGCCGCCAGGACATGAGCGTCTTTTTCACCAACAATGGGTACGCATGCTGCGATCTCGTCAACCGGAGGGAGCGGAATTAACAACGGTTCCAGTTCAGCGAGAGTCCGATAGAAGCGCAGCAATGGCTCTCTTCCCAATTTGCGGCTGACATTCCTTTCTGCCTCCAGAAGGACAAGTCGGGTACAAAGGGCCTGAAAGTGCCTCTGTTGACAAAGTTTCAGCACCATTGAAGAGCCGCCCTCCGGTGAACCGGCTGCAGCGATGAAAACGCTGGCATCCAGGAAAAGCCGGAGAGAGCCCATTTCTCCTACCCTAAGAGGCGGCGAATATGGGCCAGAGTCTCCGTATCCAGTCGGTCTTCTTCCAGGAAACGCTGGATTTCCTCATCAGTGTATTCCCGCAGGGGAACTTCCTCCAGCGGTACCAACCGAAGCGGGACAATTTCTATCTTCCCATCCACCAGAGTCAGTTTCAGGAAAGTGTCCGCGCCGATGTTTAACCGCTGTCGGAAGTCCGCTGGGATGGTAATTTGCCCTGTTGCCCGCGGCTTGATAATGCGGCTCAGTTTTTCAGCCATCATTCCCCCCCCTTGCATCGCAGGTCGCAGGGTGCATCTGCTCCGTGCGACGTGCGACGTGCTTCCTATTCTCGCTCAATCGGCAAAAGACGCACACGCAGCGCGGCGTCTTCCAGTGCCACAATCAGCCACCACCTCTGCCAGCGGGGTCACCCTTTCTTCCATACCCCCTCCCTACAAAAATATTTCCGTCCCGCAGTAGGGACAGCGGACCACGCCCTTGCCTGCCAGTTCCAGTTCGCCGCCGCAGTGGGGGCACTTATTGGTGCGCATCTGTGCGGCGTCCACGGAGATCAGGTCGCCCTGGTCCCAGTTGATGTAGCCGGTGAACAGCCCCTTATTGACCAGGTCGTAGACCCACTCCCGGACAGTATCCCGGCTTACCCGCAGTTCCAGGGCTGCTTCAGCGATGTTGACGCGGCCCTGAGCACGTACCATGCCCAGCAGTTTCTTCTGCTGCTGGGCGACGGCCAGTTCCCGCGCCTCCTGCTGGGCCCGGAAGAGGATGAAGGCCCCTACTGCGGCCATCGGGGCCCCCAGCAGGGCCCCGAAAACCGCGCCCAGCACACGCCCGCCCGTGGTCTGCGCAGAGGTCAGGCTGACCGCCGCGATGAGCAGGCAGAGGACAATGCCTCCGATGATGAGGATAACTCCCAATGTGCGTCCGGTATTCATAGCACCTCTCTTTCATTTGTGTAGCAACTGGCGCTGGACGGCCCGAGGAATGTGTTTATCCAGCCGGCTAACCTGACACTTTTGATCAAACGGGACACGGATTCCCCGACACCTACGGCCAGACATGGATTCCCAATCCGCAAATATCTGTTCCGCCCCTGCTTGCCGTTAAATGGGACACGGATGGGCACGGATCGTTACGGATTTTCACGGATTTTTATCCCTTCGGGCAGAGCCCTCCGGGCGAAGCCGTGCCAATCCGTGAAATCCGTGTGAACCCGTGTCCTATTTTCAAACTGTCAGGTGGATAGATGAAGCACCTTCCACCTCCGAAACCCGTACCGTGAGCCCAAATCCATTTCGGACCATAACGGAAGCGGGGGTAACTACCTACCAGTGGGCCTCCGGGCAAGCGCCACAAAAGACGCTGGCGAAGGCGCGCCCCTGTAGCGCAGGCCGCCAGGCCTGTATGCAGGCGGACAAAGTTCCATAGAATAACAAGAACATTCGTGGCCTGCGCTACGTTATCTGCCAACCGATCAGGGTAGGTAGTTACAAGCGGGGGAGTTTATCCGAATCCGCCGCCACCGCCGCCTCCGCCGCCGCCACCGCCGCCTCCGCCGCCACCACCGCCGCTCCAGCCGCCACCACGGGAAGAGGACGGCGCGCTGACGAAGACGCTGCCAGCGGTATCCAGCATGGAGCCCAGCCCGCGGGAGAAGGCATCCAGCGAGGCCCCCAGCCCCCGGCTCATGCTGTCCAGCGAGGGCATCCCGCCCGGCGCGCCCGTGGGTGCCGGCGCAGCCAGGCCTGGCCCACGTCCACCCGCCGCAGAGGGGCGGCCCCCGTAGTAGACCGGAGACGGGATGTACCAGACCGGCATCGGCGTCCCTTCCACCCGGGTGAACCGGTTGACCCAGGTGCGGTCCACGCCGAACGCGATGGCGTACGGCAGGTACTTCTCAAACTGGTCGGTGGCCTCCCGGACGTCGGTGTACTTCTCCATTTCCTCCAGGTAGCGCTTGAACGCCCGCCAGCGGGCCGCCTCCTCCGCCCCCTTGCGGGTCTTGACCGGCATATGTCGCCCGGCAACGATCAGGGCCACCCCCGTCACCCCCAGGCCCAGGAACGGGCAGATGGCCGCGCCGGAGATCTGCACCAGGCCGCCGATGGCACAGAAGGCCAGCACACCTACCAGGATCAGCATCACCACCCCCAGACCGGCGTACTGGCCGCGAACCGCGTCCGGCGAGGTCCGGAAGTAGCCACGATGCACCAGTTGTTCGTAAAGCCCTTTCTGGATTTCAGGGACGGCCTTGTAGAACTTGTTCTTCAAATCCGCCAGACGTCGCTCCCCTTTGCGCCCCAACAGTTCGGAGAGCAACTTTTTCTCGTAGGGGAGCAAATCGTCATCTGGCTTGTCCGTCCGCCGGAAGATGAAATCCGACGAGGTGGTCAGCATCCCACGCCGGGCCTGCTCCTCAATCTGCAAATATCCCCGCCGGGCCAGGTCCACGAGCGTCGCCAGGATGTCCTGCATGTCCGCCATCTCATCCACCAGCGCGCCCGCCACCCCCGGCGGCGCATCCGACGGCGGCTCCGTCAGGTAGTCCGTGGGCAGTTGCACTACCGGGTCCCGGCCCCGCAGGTACCAGAGCAGGAGCACCAGCAGCGGGCCACCGATGCCGAAGAGCCCACCCAGGACGCCCAGCCCCAAATTGATCAGGGGCTTCGCATCCTCCGCGACCTGCCAGGCCGGCGCGCTTCCCTTCACCACCCCGTGGGGAAACTGCACCCGCACCTCCATCTCCTGCCCCGGGTCCAGCACCTCCTGCGCCGTGAAGACCACCGTATTCGTCCCAATGCCGGAGACCGTCGCCTCGGCGAAGTAGGCCGCCGCCTTCTCCGCCACCGCCCCTTCCGGCAGGCGCACCGTTACCGTAGAGGCCTGCACCGGGAAACTTCGGTCGGGAAAGACGGCCTTCCACCACAACTGGTCGCCCCCGTCGTAGTAGCGCAGGCCCCCCCGGACCAGATAGCGCACGACGTAGGTGTGACGGGAATCGGAACGGGGGGCATTCATCTCCCACCGAATCCGGTACTCATCCTCTTCTTTGGTGACGGACACCCGGCAGGGCTGCCCGTCCTCCCAGACCTGGATGTCGCTGATGGCATTGAGGCGCTGGGCCGGGATGGCCCGGTAGCCAAAGGTGAAGGTCCCGGAAGTGAACTGGATGACCTGGATCTCCTGGACCAGGAAATCTCCGTTCTCCAGGACGGCGATCTCCACGTCCAGCCGCTCCCAGATGAAGGTCTTGCTCTGGGCAAAGGCGGGGGCGGGGTGGGGAAAACAGGATGCAAGAAACAGGAAGGCAAGAGGCAAGAAGGCAAGATGCAGGAGACGGTCGGGTGCAATTTTTTTCAACATATGGCCCCTTTCAGGACAATAGGATACAGCCCACTGATATATACGTTGCAGAGGGCCGCCGGGTCGCGCCCGGTAGATTTTCTCACACCAAGACACAAAGGCACGAAGAAGACGCCTGTTTTTATCTTTGCGCCTTTGTGTTTGTGTGGTTGTAACTATTCAGGCCGATTGAAATCGTCCTCCCTGGGCACTTCGTGCCGGGTGTCGGCCTTCGCCGACACCCTGAGGTCGGCGAAGGCCGCCCATCGGCCGCAGGCCCAAGAAGGCTGACTTCAGTCAGCGCTATTCACGTTTGGTTTTAGTCCAGCACTTCCATCACCGTATACAGCGGGCGGTTGCGGACCTCGTCGTAGATGCGGGCCAGGTACTCGCCGATGATGCCCAGGAACAGGAGTTGGGTACCGCTGAGGAGGATGGCCACGGTCAGCATCAGCCCCTGCCCGGCCAGGGGGGCCTGCCCGGCCAGCCGCAACCCCAGGAGCACCAGCCCCAGCACGACCCCCAGCACCAGCAGGACTGCCCCGAAGGTCCAGGCCAGCCGCAGGGGGACGTCGGAGAAGCCGGTGATGGCGTCCAGGGCCAGCCGGAACATCTTGCGGAACGGGTACTTGGTCTGCCCGGCGAAGCGGGCATGGCGGTGGTAGGGAACGCCAATTTGCCGGTACCCTACCCATGAGGTCATCCCCCGGATGAAGCGCCGGTGCTCCCGCAGACGGCGCATGTCCTCCACCACCTTCCGGTCCAGCAGCCGGAAGTCCCCGGCCTCCATCGGGATACGGATGTCAGTGAGGGCCGCGATGAGGCGGTAGAAGAGGCGCGCAGTAAACAGTTTAAACCAGGTCTCCCCCTCCCGTTCGGCGCGGACGCCGTAGACCACGTGGTATCCCTCTCGCCAGCGGGCCACCAGTTCCGGGATGACCTCTGGCGGGTCCTGCAGGTCGGAGTCAATAGTGACGACAGCGTCGCCGCGAGCGTAGTCCATCCCGGCGGTGATGGCAATCTGGTGGCCGAAGTTACGGGCGAAGCGCACCACCCGCACGCGTGGGTCTTGCTCGTGCAGTTCCTGGCAAATCCGGAAACTGTCGTCGCTGCTGCCGTCGTCCACCAGCACCAGTTCCCAGGGCTCCCCCAGTTTGTCCATCACCGCCCGGACGCGGCGGTAGAACTCCGGAAGGGTCTCCTCTTCGTTGAAGACGGGGGCGACAACGGAGATCACAGGCATACTTATCCCCTCCTGCCCTGATCAGCAGAATCTGTCTCTCGTGCCAGGAATTCCGCTGGAGACAGAATCTTCACAGAACCGAACTGCCGCAAAACCAGCAAATCCTTATCCCCTGTAATGATGCAGGTTGCCTCACTCGCAACCGCTGTCCCCAAGACCATTACGTCATCCGCATCCCGGCAAACCGATGGCTCCAGCGGAACCGGCACGACAATGGTTGCCTTCCATCGTAGCAACTCCTCGGCCTCATCCACTTCCGCAGAAGTGTAACCGAATCTATACAGATGCCTGCGGAATTCGCCCAGGATAAATTCGGAGAGGACGATCTCATGCCACGGAAACAGTGCTCCGCTCCGGCAGGTCACTGCAGACGCCCCGTGTGATCAACGCAGCAATGAGAACATTCGTGTCCAGGACCACTCTCATGAGACCTGCCGGAAAACGTCCTCTTCCGTGTATATCCCCTGGGCTTGTGCTTTCGCGGTCATCCGCTCACGCAACAGCCGGAGTCGGCGAAAGAACAGATACTCCCGCACTGCCTCGCTGACAATCTCGCTGGGAGCAATCCCCTCTTTGGATTCTATTTCTTCCAGCGCCAGACGGATTTCCTGTGGCAACACAAGGGTTATCGTTTCGGCCATCAAAAACCTCATCTCTGAATCATTTATGCCCCTCTCCCGCTCGCCCTCAGGCCGAGGCCTGCGGCAGCGGGCGAGGGAAGAGGGGTTTTGCGGCGGGCGGCGAAGCCGCCCGCCGCAAAACCCCAACCCTCATCCGATCAACTCCACCAGGATTGCCTTCTGGGCGTGCATTCGGTTCTCCGCCTGGTCCCAGAGGACGGAGTGGGGGCCATCGGCAACGTCGTCGGTGATTTCCTGGCCGCGATGGGCCGGCAGGCAGTGCATCACGGTGACGTCGGGTTTGGCCTTCGCGACCAGCGCGGCGTTGACCTGATACGGCGGGAAGACCTGCGCGCGCTGGGCCGCCTCCGCCTCCTGCCCCATGGAGGCCCAGACATCGGTGTAGATGACGTCCGCCTCCCGGACGGCCTCCACCGGGTCGTGGGTGGCCAGGATGTGGCTCCCGCTCTCCGCAGCAAACTTCCGCCCCAGTTCCCAGACCGGCGCAGGGAGTTCGTATCCGGGCGGGGTGGCGATGGCGAAGTCCATCCCCAACTTCGTCGCCCCGAAGAGCAACGAGGTGGCGACGTTGTTCCCGTCGCCCACGAAGGCCAGTTTCCTCCCCCGCAGGTCCCGGCCCTTCTTTTCCACGATGGTCAGGAAGTCCGCCAGCCCCTGGCAGGGATGGCTGTAGTCGGAGAGGCCGTTGATGACCGGGACACGCGAGTACTCCGCCAGGGTGACCACGTCGGAGTGAGCGAAGACCCGCGCCATGATGGCGTCCACATAGCGGGAGAGGACCCGGGCGACATCAGGGATGCTCTCCCGAACCCCCAGTTGGATTTCGTTGGGGGAGAGATAAAGGGCATGCCCGCCCAGGTGGAGCATCGCCATATCAAACGAGACGCGGGTCCGCAGGGACGGCTTCTGGAAAATCATCCCCAATGTCTTTCCCTTCAGCAACGGGCGGTTGCCGCCCCGCTGCCACTCCTCCTTCAGTTCTATCGCCAGGTCCAGAAGATGCCACATTTCTTCCGGCGAGACGTCGGCCAGACTGAGAAAGTGCTTCATGGAGACCTCCTGTTCAACCGAAGATGATTTCTTCTAATTTGACAATATCTTCCGGCATCACATCCGGAAAGCGCAACCCGCCCTTCACCTCCGCCCCCTCCGGCTTGAATTCGTACCCGGTCAGACTCAGAATCACATCCCGGGCGCCGGTCATCGCCTGGAAGAGCCCCCAGAGGGAACTGGAGGACCAAGCCGTATCCACCACCTGGATTTTCCCCCCTTTCAGGTAGATGACATCGGCGAAACCGGAGCGGCGGGGGTCCGGAGCGATGATGATGACCCGTTTGTTGGTGAGGATGAACCGCCACTGGTAGTAGAGCAACATCTGGTGGACGGTCCTGAGGAAGCCGAGAAGCGAGAGCAGGGTGAACAGCCAGGCCCCCGCCCGCAGGAACCCGCTGACGGGGAGCAGTGAAAGCACCACCGCGCCCACCAGTGAAAGGAGCAAAAGGGCCAGAGTGATGGTAAAGAGCACCCGGGTCGCCCGAAGCCGGTAGGGAGCCATCCGGACTTCCAGTTGGACCGTCTCGTCCCTCAGCAGGCGCGGGACGGGCAGAATGCCCTCCATCAGAGGGCGCAGTGGGCGGAAGCGGCTGAGCCAGGCCACCGCCCGCTCTATCGCCGCCGGGGAAGGGGCCAGGGGGGGCAGGCGCGCTGCGCGCCCCACCCTCCCCCGGCGGAACCGGTCTGCCAGCCAGGTCCGCAGAGCACTCACGGCGCCGGGATGATCAGTTGCTGCCCGACCTTGATATTATTTGGATCCGCCAGACCGTTCCGCTGTTGAATGGCCTGAACGGTGACCCCGAACTGTCTGGCGATACTGTAGAGGGTGTCGCCAGAGCGGACGGTGTAGACCTGCTCGCCAGCGGACTGGGCCGGGACCACCGGGACCGCCCCCTGGGCTGGCGTGGGCTGGGGAGAAACGGGAGTGGCTGGCGGTGCAGGCGGAACCGTCGGCGCGGGCGGAACGGGAGTAGCGGTTGGGACGGGCGGGGGCGGCGCAGGGGTGTAGATGACCACCGTCGGAGCGGGCACCCCTCCCACCGCCTCATTCAGGATTTCCCGGCTGACCTGCTGGATCACCCGGATGTCCTGGGACTGGCGGGCGTTCAGCAGCCGCTGCGCCACCCACTGAGGCAGGAACGCGTCCACAATCCATCCGATGATCCACAGGGCCAGGATAACCCCGATAAAGTAGGTGATCACCTGGACCGGGCCTTTGGCCAACATGTCCTTCTTGAAGAACAGCCAGATAGCCCAGACCAGGCCCAGAATGAGGGGAAGTAAGGGTAGCAGAGCCGCAAGATTCACCGTTCCCTCCTGCGTTGAAGGTGTCCATTGAAGTGCCGGGTCCACCGCCGGGCAGACCGTCTGGACCAGAAAGGGACGGGGGTCCACAAACCCCTGGCGGACCCGGTCATACATGACCACGTAGAACGGACGACCCTCCCCGCCCACCACTCCTGCGGGTTCCCCGGCCCGAACCTCCGTTCCCGAAGCCAGCACAGAATGCATCCCCAGGACCCATACCGTCCATTCCGGGTTCTCTATCTGGAGGGCCAGGTCGCCCCACTGGTCGGTGTAGCGGGCCACGCGGCCGGGCATCGGCGCTGGCAGCAGGACCTCCCGCTCCGTCTCCATCGCCGCGCCGGGGAGCATCTGGCAGGCGGCCTCGCCGACCCGCCGGACGGGCACATCCAGCATCCAGACGGGCCGCAGGTCCGTCTGTCCCCCCGAATGGGCGGCTACGAAACACCCATCTTCCACTGGCGGGAGACACTGGGGGCCGGATACCGGGCGGGGGTTCAGCGAAACGGGCGGGGCCGCCCAGGCCCACACCCGGGCCCGCACCTCCTGCACCAGTTGCGCCACCGGCAAGAAAATAGAAGGCAGGCCGAAGGTGGACCGCCCGGAGAGTTGGGCCTGAATGGCCAGGTGGACGGGCCAGGCTCCCAGCGCCTGCAGCCGGACCACCTCTCCGGACGCGGCCCGGTGGGGCATATTCTGATGGATCGCGTCGTACCCGTTCATCACATAGCCCGACTGGTCCGGATGCAGACGGGTATGGCGGCCCGCATTGTAAAAGAGATAACACCGTTTCAGGGTTTCGGGGTCGGTGGTGGTGTAATGAACTTCGGGACAGTGTTCCTTGAAAATTGCGGCGCCGAGGCGCAACTGGCGGGCCACTTCTACATCGCTGATGGGGCCGGGGGCGAAACAGGGCAACCGTCCGGAGCGGACCGCCGAGTGGAGGCCCATAATCCCCTCACAGTTGTCAGGGTTCACCGCCCGCAGCCCTCCCTCTTTGTACCAGATGACGAGGGGCGTGACCGGCGGGACATCCTCCAGGCGGGCAACCGCATCCGCGACCTGGGCCCAGCGGGCGACGGTCTCCTGCTGGGCAGGGGTGAGACGGTACCGGCTTTCCCAGACCTTCTGGCTTCCGATGACCGCCGCAGTAGGCAGGGCGAACAGGAGCAAGGTTTCCAGCACGCCCTGCAACAGCACCCAGATCAGGCGGCGGACCTCTACCTGGAGCAGGGGTACCAGGTACTGCCGTCCCCAGTCCTGCAACCAGGGAGGAATCCAGGCCCACCAGGGTTTCATAGTTAGTAGTATTATAGCATTTGTAGAGTAAACTGCAAACTGGACTAAAGAAACGTTTTGCGCGGCAGTATACCACATTTCCAATTCCAGCCAAATGCCATCTCTCCAGCCGTGGGCTCTTCCTCTTGACATTTCCTCCGCAACTGGTATACTTTACTATGTGTCCCCTCAGCCAGCGGAAAGGAGGTGATGCCGGGAAAGATGCGGAACCGTTCTCCCAACCCTCTGCGTATAACCCTTTCCATAGATGTCAAACGTAAGGAGGGGAGATGAAACTGCTACGCATCTTCACTGTTCTGACCGTTGGCGTCCTGCTCCTGGGCCTGGTGGCCTGCAAGCCCACCGCCACCCCTACTACCGCCCCGCCTCCGGCGGCCACCCCTGCCCCCACCGTCGCGTCACCGAAGCCCCCGGAGGTCATCCGCTTCATCTTCGGGCGGGGCGGCGACTCGGTGCAACTGGATGCCGCTATCGTCACCGACGGCGAGTCCTTCCGGGTCACCGGGCAGTGCCTGGAGCCCCTCTACCAGTTTGAGCCCGGCTCCACCCGGCCAATACCGGCGCTCGCCGAGGAGTGCATCCCCAACGAGAACGCCACCGAGTGGACCTGCAAACTGCGCAAGGGCGTCAAGTTCCATGACGGGACCGACTTCAACGCCGATGCCGTCGTCTTCAACTTTGAGCGCTGGCGCTTCACTAACCACCCCTATCACTTCCCCAGCCAGGTCTTTGAGTACTACGCGGAGATGTGGGGTGGTTTTGACGACGACAGCCTCATCACCGCCGTAGAGAAGGTAGACGACTACACCGTCCGGTTCAAACTGGCGGCCCCGCTGGCGCCCTTCCTGGCCAATCTGGCGATGGACATGTTCGCCATCTCCAGCCCGGCGGCCATCCAGAAGTACGGCGAGAAGTACGGGATGCCGGAGGCGGGCTGCGTGGGCACCGGCCCCTTCAAGTTTAAGGAATGGGTGGAGGGCGACCACATCACCGTCGTCGCCAACGATGAGTACTGGGGCGGTCGGCCCAAGATTGACGAGATTGTCTGGCGGGTGATCCCCGACGACTCCGCCCGCTTCCTGGCACTGAAGGCCGGCGACATCCACGCTACCGAGCAGGCGACAGTGGAGGACCTGGCCGCGGCCGAGGCCGACCCCAACCTCTACATCCTGACCCGCCCGGCGCTGAACACCGCCTACCTGGCCTTCAACTACAAGATCAAGGAGTTCCAGGACATCCGGGTGCGGAAGGCGGTGGCCCACGCCATCAACAAACAGGCGCTGGTGCAGAACTTCTACGGCAAGTACGGCGTTGTGGCCAAAACCTTCCTGCCGCCCGCGGTCTGGGGCTACAACGACGCCATCCAGGACTGGGAGTACAATCCCGAACTCTCCAAACAACTCCTGGCGGAGGCGGGCTTCCCGAACGGTCTGAGCGAGGTTACCATCGCGGAGGATGTGGCTGACGCTGATGGGAACATCGTCTACAAGGCCGGAGACAAAATCCCCCTGAAATTCTACTACATGCCGGTGACCCGCTTCTACTACCCCAGCCCCAAGGAGATCGGCGAGGCGATGGCCGCCGACCTGGCCAAGGCCGGCATCAACGTCCAACTGGAACTGGCGGGCGACTGGCCCACCTACCTGGGCCTGCGGCGCAACGGCCTCCTGATGGGCCTCTACATGCTGGGCTGGGGCGGCGACAACGGCGACCCGGATAACTTCCTGAACTACTTCTTCGGCGGCCTGAGCCGCGAGGACGAGGTGAAACAGCCCGATAAGCGGGAGGGCTGGTACGCCAACCAGGAGGTCGCCGTCCTCCTCTATAAGGCGCTGGTCAACCCCAACCAGGCCGAGCGGGAGGCGCTCTACAAGCAGGCAGAACAACTGCTGCACGACGATGTCGCCCGCATCTGGATCGCCCACAACCAGACGCCGCTCATCTTCTCCAAGAAGGTCAGCGGCTACGTCCCGCAGCCCGTCGGCGCGGACTACTACGAGTGGGTGGAGATCCAGCCGTAACGGAAGGCAACGGTGACGGTCACCCTTGGGGGGTGACCGTCACCCTCCGCAGGGGAAGGGATTGGGAACAGGCGGCTGAGCCACCTGCTCCCAATCCCATTTTGTCTCAGACAGGAGGTCTTGTTAATTATGGAAGGGCTTCAAGAACTCCAGCGTGCCGTCGCCCGACTGTCCCCGGATGAACTGGCCCGCTTCCGAGAGTGGTTTGAGGAATTTGACGCGAAGATATGGGATCAGCAATTTGAGGCGGATGCCCGAAGCGGGAAACTGGACCGGGTGGCTGATCAAGCCATCGCCGATTTTCACGCGGGCCGGTGCAGAGAACTGTGAGGCACTTCGCGAGCCCTCTATTCTGGGAATGTTATCGGCGACTGCCGCCATCCGTTCAGGACCTGGCGGACAGAAGTTTTGAGTTACTGAAAACCGATCCCCGGCATCCCTCGCTACACCTGAAGAAAGTTGGCCGGTACTGGTCTGTACGAGTGGGCAGAAGATACCGCGCTCTGGCAGTTGAGATTGAAGAGGGATTGCTATGGTTCTGGATTGGCACGCATGCAGAGTATGATAAACTGGTGCGCGGATAAAGACTTTACCCAGGGGCAGATTTTATGCGTTACCTCATCCGCCGTCTGCTCTCATTGATCCCCACCCTCTTAGGGGTGACCATCGTCGTCTTCCTGCTGTTGCGCCTCATCCCCGGCGACCCCGCCGTCGCCATGCTGGGGGAGCACGCCTCGCAGGATAGCGTCCAGCGCATCCGGGAGCAACTCGGCCTCAACCGCCCGATGTTCCTGGACCGGGAGGCGCTGCAACAGGGAGACTTCAAGGGGTTCCTGGATAGCCAGTACCTTCGCTTCCTGGGGCGGCTGGTCCGGGGAGACCTGGGGGCCTCCATCCACCGGCGCATCCCCATTGCTCAGGAACTCTCCCAGCGCTTCCCGGCAACGGTGGAACTGGCCCTGGCCGCGATGGCCGTCGCCGTGGCGCTGGGCATCCCCATCGGCATCATCTCCGCCGCCCGCCGCAACACCTGGATAGATAGCGTCAGCATGGTCGGCGCCCTCATCGGCGTCTCCATGCCCATTTTCTGGCTCGGTTTGATGGAAATCATGCTCTTCGCGGTTATCCTCAACTGGTTCCCTATCGGCGGGCGGCTGGACCACGCCATAGAGGTCCGGCGCATCACCGGCCTTTTGCTGATAGACACCCTGGTCACCGGTCAGTGGGCCGCCTTCTGGGATGCAGCCAAACACCTGGCCATGCCGGTCCTGGCACTGGCAACGATCCCCCTGGCCATCATCGCCCGGATGACCCGCGCCAGCATGCTGGAGGTCCTGCAGGAGGACTACATCCGCACTGCCCGGGCCAAGGGGCTGCACCAGCGGTTGGTCCTCTTCCGCCACGCGCTGAAGAACGCCCTGCTGCCGGTGGTCACCGTGGTGGGCCTGCAGACCGGGAACCTGCTGGCTGGCGCCATCCTCACCGAGACGATTTTCGCCTGGCCGGGCATCGGTAAATGGGTCTACGACGCCATCATCGGTCGGGACTATCCGGTCGTTCAGGGCGGCACCCTCCTGATCGCCCTGGTCTTCGTCCTGGTGAACCTGCTGGTGGATCTCTCCTACGCCGCGCTGGACCCGCGCATCCGCTACGAGTGAGGGGCCCATGAGCGAGCGACCCATTGTGCCCGAGATGCCCCTGCGCCGACGGCGGACCCTCTGGGGGGACGCCTGGCGGCGCCTTATCGCCAGCCCCACTGCCCGGCTGGGGATGGCAATTGTGGTTCTCTTCGTCCTAGGCACCGTCCTGGCCCATTTCCTCTGGCCCTACGACCCCAAGACGGACCTGGATTACTCCCTGAAACTGAAGCCTCCCACCCTGCGGCCCACTCCGGATGTGCCCTCTATTCACCTTTTCGGTACCGACAAACTGGGGCGGGACATCTTCCGGCGGGTCGTCCACGGCGGCTGGAACTCCCTGCGAGTGGGAGTCATCTCCGTCGGTATCTCCCTGGCGGTCGGTGGGCTGCTGGGGCTGCTGGCTGGCTTCTACGAAAGCGTCCCCCTCACCGTCGGGGAGCGCATCGGGCTGATGGCCGGCATCGGCCTGGTCCTGGGGAGCGTCCCGGCCTGGATTGCCGGACAGGCCGTTCAGGCCGTGTTGTTCGCCGCGCTGGGCGCGGCCTCCGCCAGCGTGGCCGCCTCCTGGCCCAACGGGCGGCGGTGGCTGGTCATGCTAGGGGCCGGTTTGCTCATCGGTGCTGTTCCCTCTCTTTTTGTCAGCCCGTATGTGGCCCTGGTCTGCGGCCTGCTGGGATTGTCCATCGGCGCCGTCCTCACCTTCCCGCTGGGCGGCCTCCTCTTCTCCAACATCGTGATGCGGCTGATGGACGTCATCCTGGCCTTCCCCAGCATCCTGCTGGCGATTGCGATTGTCGCCTTCCTGGGGCCGGGGCTGGACCGGGCGATGATTGCCATTGGCTTCGTGGGCATCCCCACCTACGCCCGGCTGATGCGGGCGACGGTCCTCTCCCTGGTCCAGCGGGATTACGTCCTGGCGGCGCAGGCCGTGGGTTCGGGCCACACCCGCATCCTCTTCCGGCATATCCTGCCCAATACCCTCTCCCCCATCATTGTCCAGTCCACCCTGGGGTTGGGGAGCGCCATCATCTGGGCCGGCGCGCTGGGCTTCCTGGGGCTGGGAGCCATCCCGCCGGAGCCGGAGTGGGGCGCGATGCTGGGGGATAGTTACCGCTTCCTGACCAGCGGTGCCTGGTGGGCCGTCACCTTTCCCGGCATCGCGATTATGCTGAGCGTCCTGGGCTTCAACCTGCTGGGGGACGGCCTGCGGGACGCGCTGGACCCCCGTTTGACCCGTTGAGGTGGAACCATGACACCTATACGCTGGATTCGGTACGCCGCCCCCGATGGCCCCCGCTGGGGCGTCCTGGAGGGGGAATGGGTCCGAGAACTGCGGGGGGACCCGTTCGGTCAGTGGATGGTCGGGGCCACCGTGGGGCCGCTGTGCGATGTATCCCTGCTGGCCCCGGTGGTCCCCACCAAGATTCTCTGCGTGGGGCGGAACTACCCCGCCCACGCGGCCGAGCACGGCGCGGAGGTCCCCGCCGAGCCGCTCCTGTTTTTCAAGCCCCCCAGTGCCGTCATCGGCCCCGACGCGCCGATTGTCCTGCCGCCCCAATCCCAACGGGTGGAGTACGAGGCGGAACTGGCCGTCGTCATCGGGCGGCGTTGCCGGAACGTGCGCCCAGAGGAGGCGTGGGCGTACGTCCTGGGCGTTACCTGCGCCAACGACGTGACGGCCCGGGACCTCCAGCGGCGCGATGGCCAGTGGACGCGCGCCAAGGGCTTTGACACCTTCTGCCCGGTGGGCCCCTGGCTGGTGGTCGGCGTCGCCGAAGCGGAGATGGCCGACCGGGCCGTCATCTGCCGGGTGAACGGCGAGGTCCGCCAGCACGGGCGCACCTCCGAGATGGTCTTCTCCCCGGCCCACCTCATCGCCTATGCTGCGTCGGTGATGACCCTGGAGCCGGGCGACCTCTTTCTCACCGGCACCCCGGCGGGCGTCGGGCCCATCCACCCGGGGGACATAGTTGAAGTAGAAGTAGAGGGAATCGGCGTCCTCCGCAACCCGGTGACCTCGTAGCACGGGATTTATCCTGTTCTGCCCCCCGACAAAGCGAGTCCGCCATGCCCTTTGACGCCTACGACCGTCCCATTCAGTACCTGCGGGTCTCGGTGACCGACCGCTGCAACCTCCGCTGCGTCTACTGCATGCCGGAGGAAGGAGTCGCGAAGTTCTCCCACCAGGACATCCTGCGCAACGAGGAAATCGTCCGGATTGTGCGGATTGCGGTGGAGACTGGCTTCGTCCACATCCGCCTGACCGGCGGCGAGCCACTGGTGCGGAAGGGGATTGTGGACCTGGTGGCGGAACTGGCCCGCATCCCCGGCCTGGACGACCTTTCCATGACCACCAACGGCATCCTGCTGCGCCAGTACGCGGAACCCCTGGCCCGCGCCGGCCTGCGGCGGATCAACCTCAGCCTGGACACCCTCCGCCCGGAGCGGTTCCGGCGGATCACCCGCTGGGGGAATCTGGAGGACGTGCTGGCAGGACGGGAGGCGGCGCTGGCGGCCGGCCTCCGCCCCGTCAAAATCAACATGGTCGTGGTCCGGGGTATGAACGACGATGAAGTGGTGGACATGGCCCGGAAGACGCTGGAACCGGACTGGCACGTTCGGTTTATTGAGGTGATGCCGCTGGGGGCCGGGGTCTATTGGTCTGGGGACGGGGTGGTCTCTTCGGCGGAAATCCGTGCCCGCATAGAGGAGGCGCTGGGGCCGCTGATGCCCGTCCCCGGGGAGGTCGGCATCGGCCCGGCCCGCTATTACCGCCTGCCCGGCGCCGCCGGGACGGTGGGCTTCATCAGCGCGGTTACCGAGCACTTCTGCCGTTTCTGCAACCGCCTGCGGCTGACCTCCGACGGCCGCCTGCTCCCCTGTCTGCTCTCCAGCGCTACCATAGACCTGCGCACGCCTCTCCGCAACGGCGCCACCGATGAGGAACTGCGCGCGCTCTTTATGCAGGCAGTCGTCGCCAAGCCGCGCGGCCACGCGCTGGCTGAGGGCATCCTGCCCACGTCGCTCCCGATGTCCCACATCGGCGGGTAGGTGTAATTTTATGATGACGTAGCGCAGGCTGTCAGCCTGCCCACAAGCCTGGCCCCCTGCGCTACAGAGTGTGGCCGGGTACGTTTTGCGCAGGGCTTGCGCGCATAAAGCCCTGGCAGTTCGTTACGGAGAAGCCCTGAGATCTGGTCTATGACGGATACCCCCTTTTCCATCGCCCCGCTGGAACGGATAGAGGACTTCCTGGCCTGTGAGCGACTCCAGCAGGCCGTCTGGCATCTGGGGGATGAACACATCCCCAAAGCGACCGCCAGCATGCTCATTGCCAGCCAGCGGTACGGCGGGATGGTCCTGGGCGCCTTTGACCCCGAAGGACATCTGATCGGTTTCCTCTTCGGGTTGCCCGGAACGGTCCCGCCCGACAACCCCGCCGCTGCTGGCCCCCACTGGCAACTCTGCTCCCGCATCATGGGCGTCCATCCCGACTGGCAGGGTCGGGGCGTGGGCTACCGTCTGAAACTGGCCCAGCGGGAGTGGGCCCTGGCCCACGGCTACGGACTGGTCACCTGGACCTATGACCCGCTGGAGGTGGCCAACGGGACGCTGAACCTGGGGAAACTGGGCGCCGTCTGCCGTTGCTACCTGCGGGACTTCTACGGCTCCATGGCCGACGGGCTGAACGTGGGCCTCCCCTCCGACCGGTTTGAGGTCGCCTGGTGGGTGGGGAGCGAGCGAGTGCGGCAACGAATAGAGAACGGCTGGCACCCGCCCCGCCTGGAAGACCTGCTGGATGCCGGGGCTGTGGTCATCAATCCGGGCCGCGCCCGCGCCGACGGATGGGCCGAACCCGGCCCCCCGTGCCCGCCGGAGGGGCAGGTCGTCCTGGTGGAAATCCCGGCCCGCATCCAGGCGCTCAAGCGGGCCGACCCCGGTCTGGCCCTGGCCTGGCGGCTGAACGTGCGGGAGGCCTGTGAGGCCGCCTTCGCCGCTGGATACACCGCCTGCGACGTGGTGAAGGCGACGGTGGACGGCATCCCGCGAGCGTATTATTTGTGTGCTGCGGATCAGAGCGTATTTGAAAACTGCTCGCAGCAGTAAGCCTGGGGGAGCGTTATTCTTGAAGCCTGCCTGGCAACCGTTTTTCCGCCAGCGAGGAGAACGTGCCAGGCACTTCCAAAAGTGCCTGGCACGTTTTATTGATCCCCGAAGGGGCTTTGCGACTGAGCCCGCCGCTAAAAGCGGCGAGCAGGAATCTGATGACCTCCGCCCGTTTCCCCCAGACACTACCGAATTCCCCGGGTGTATCCCAAATTGTAGGACAACTGCTCGCAGTTGTCCTGCAAAATTTTAGGACACACCCAATTTCCCCCCGAATTGCAGTCAACCAGGAGAGTGCTATAATGAAACCAACAGCGCGTCTGTGCTTTCCGCACATCTTCTCGTGGAGGACTCAAGATGGTTCAGCCTCAGGTGTTGACCGAAATGGGCTGTACTGCTTACCGGCGTCAGTTCCGGGACAAATCCATCGCGAGATACGCGATGCGATAAGAGGTGCCAATGACCCAGTACATTATCGCCCACGACGTTGGCACCAGTGGTAGCAAAGCGGTCTTAGTGGATACGGAGGGGAACGTCCGCGCCACCGCCTTCATGCCCTACCCCGTCCACTACCCCCGCCCCGACTGGGCCGAACAGGAGCCGGAAGACTGGTGGGGCGCGGCCACCACAACCACCCGGCAGGTACTGGAACGGGCAGGCGTCTCGCCGAAGGACGTCCTGGCCGTCATCCATGCCACTCAGATGCTGGGCATTGTCCCCATGGGACGAGATGGACAGGTCCTACGGCGAGCCATTATCTGGCTGGACGGACGGGCAAATCAATACGCGGTGCGCATCATGCGGCGTTTCCTGGGCCGCCGAATCTTCGCCATGGTCGCCGGAGCGGAACTTTCCGGCAAGGACGGCCTGCCCAAGTTGCTCTGGCTCAGGGAGAATGAGCCGCACGTCTACCGCGGCATGTCCTGTTTCCTGGACGTGAACGGCTACCTGACCTACCGGGCCACCGGACGGATGGTCTTTGAGTGGTCGTGTGCCTCGGCCTTCGCCCTGGATTTAAAGAAGAAGGACTGGATGTATGGACTGCTCCGCTACATCGGAGCAGACCCGGCGAAGTTCCCGCCGTTGGTCCGTTCCATAGACCAGGTCGGGGGGCTGACAGCGGAGGCGGCGCGGGCCTGCGGCCTGCTGGAGGGCACCCCGGTCTTCGGCGGGGGCGGGGACGTGCCGGGAGCGGCGGTCGGCGCTGGCGCTGTCCGGGAGGGGGATGGCCATATCTACCTGGGCACTTCCGGCTGGATCGGCGTCACCACCTCCAGGACCCCCACGGGTCGCCACGGCGTCGCCTGCATCCAATCCGCTGACCCGCAGAAAACCCTGCTGTTAGCCGAAATGGAGACTGCGGGTATCTGTCTGAAATGGATTGCCGACGAGTTCTACCGCCACGAACAGGCCGATCCCAATATCCCCAACGTCTACGCCCTGATGGACGAGGACGTAGAGCGTATCCCACCCGGGTCCGACTACCTGGTCTGCACGCCGTGGATGTATGGGGAGCGAGCGCCCGTCTCCGACACCTGGGTGCGGGCCACCTTTTTTAATATCAGCGCCGACCACACCCGGGAGCACCTCCTGCGGGCCGTCTATGAGGGAGTGGCCTACAACCTGCGCTGGCTGATAGAGATTGTGGAGCGGACCTTCGGTTTCCCGCTGCCGGTGCTGCGGGTCATCGGCGGGGGGGCGCGCGGCGCGCCCTGGGTGCAGATCATCGCCGATGTCACTGGCCGGCGGGTGGAGACCGTCGCCAATCCCCGGGAGGCCGGCGCCGTGGGCATGGCCCTTACCGCCGGGGTCGGCCTGGGGCTCTATCCGGATTTTGAGTCGCTGCGAAAGGTCATCCGCGTGGATCGGGAGTTTGACCCCCGACCCGAGAACGCCGGGACCTACGACCTGCTCTACCGGGCCTACCGCCGTCTGTACTTCTCCCTGCGGGGCCTCTACCGGGAGGTGAACCGGGTGCGGTTTGGTCAGCAGGGCCGATAGGGAGGACCACAACGAGAGGGTGACATCTGGCAGGCACATCTGGAGGAGGCAAATATGGCTCAATACCAGGGATTGACGGCTGAAATGTATCGGGCCGTGGTCGCCGTTGTGGATGACCGAATGAGGGAGATTCGGGTCGTCCGCCAGGAGTTTGACCGTCTGGTAGAGGCCCAGGCCCGCACGGAAGCGGCGCTGAACCAACTATCCGAGGCTCAGGCGCGCACAGAGGCCGCGTTGAATCGGCTCTCTGAGGCCCAGGCGCAGACAGAGGCCCGGCTCCGGGAACTGGCTGAGGCCCAGGCCCGCACGGAGGAGGAATTCCGGAAGTACCGGGAGGCCTCGGAGGCTCGCTTTGCCCGCATAGAGGCGGCGCTGGACCGGCTGGCCGAGGCCCAGGCGCAGACGGAGGCCCGGCTCCGGGAACTGGCTGAGGCCCAGGAGCGATACCAGGAGGCCTCAGAGGCCCGTTTTGCCCGCATAGAGGCGGTGTTGGAGCGGGTGGTCGTTCAACTTCAGAAACTCACCGACCGGACCGGTGCTCTGGAAGGCCGTCTCCTGGAACTCACGTATCAGCAAAAGGCAGGGTCATACTTCGGTCATCTCCTGCGACGGCCGCGGGTCCTCCTGCCCGTAGAGATAGAGGACCAACTGGAAGGCTATCTCACCCAGGAGGAGTTTCGGGATTTGCTGGCCGTGGACCTTCTGGTCAGCGGGCGGCCCCGGCATCTGGCGGGAGCGCCGCAGGTCTGGTTGGTGGTGGAAATATCGGCAACGGTGGACCGGCACGATGTGGAACGGGCCCGACAGCGGGCAGACCTGCTCCGGCGGGCTGGCTTGCGGGCCATCCCCACCGTGGCGGGAGAGGATGCCACAATGGGGGCCCTGGAGGAGGCCAAGACCCACAAAGTGCTCATGCTTCAGGATGGGCGCTCTTTGTTCTGGGAAGAGGCCCTGGCGGAGGCCTTACAATAACGGCTGCCTCCCCCAAAAATGTCGTCGCGGTCATAGGAGTGAATCATATGAAACGCCGCGTCCTCTTTCTCTGCACTGGCAACTCCGCCCGCAGCCAGATGGCGGAAGGGCTGGTCAACCATTTCCTGGGAGACCGTTGGGAGGCGTTCTCGGCGGGCACCCACCCCACCGGCTACGTCCACCCCCTCGCCGTCCAGGCCATGGCCGAACTGGACATAGACATCTCCGGGCAACACTCCAAGTCGGTGGATGAATTTCGCGGTCAGAATTTTGATGTTGTTATCACCCTCTGCGACACTGCGGCCCAGGAGTGCCCCCTCTGGCTGGGGCCGGGGCGAGCTATCCATATGGGCTTCCCGGACCCCGCCCAGGCCGACGGCGTCATGGCCGACCGGATAGACGCCTTCCGCCAGGTGCGGGATAACATCCGGGAGAAAGTACTGCACCATCTGGAGGCAGAGGTCACAGAACTACCCGGAATAACGCAGAATTTCGTGGTCACTGGAAAGGGAGCGTGATGTTTGTCTTGCGGAAGGACTACGAAGAGCGGGAGGCCCGCTTCCTGGCCCCCTACGGCTTCAAGAGCCGGGAATCGCGCGGCCGGGCCGTAACGGAGGACGAGCACCCTTACCGCACCGCCTTCCAGCGGGACCGGGATCGCATCCTCCACACCACCGCTTTCCGTCGGCTGGAATATAAGACCCAGGTCTTCGTCATCTACGAGGGGGACTACTACCGTACCCGCCTGACTCACACGCTGGAGGTGGCCCAAATTGGCCGGACGCTGGCCCGCGTGCTGGGAGCAAACGAGGACCTGTTGGAGGCCATCTGTCTGGCCCACGACCTGGGCCATCCCCCCTTCGGGCACGCGGGGGAGGCCACGCTGAACGCGCTGATGACCGGCCACGGCGGCTTTGACCACAACCGCCACAGTCTGCGCATCGTGGACTTTCTGGAACAGCGGTTCCCCGAGTTTCGCGGCCTCAACCTGACCTGGGAGGTGCGGGAAGGCATCGTCAAGCATGAGACAGAGTACGACATCGCCGACGCGGCCGGGTTTGAGCCCGAAAAACGGGGGACCCTGGAGGCCCAGTTGGCCAACCCCGCCGACGAAATCGCCTACAACGCCCACGACCTGGATGACGGCCTCCGCTCCGGGCTCATTACCCCGCGCGACCTGGATGGCATCGCCTGGTGGGAACGGCTCAAGGAGAGCATCGGCTGGCCCGGCGACCCTTTCACCGAACTGGTCCGCCACCGGCTCATCCGCCGGTTCATCGGCCTGCTGGTCACCGATCTGGTCAACGAAACCCACCGTCGGCTGGAGATGTGGAGGCCGGATTCCCCCGAAGCGGTCCGCAGCCTGCCGGAGAACGTCGTCGCCTTCTCCCCCGAGGTCCAGCGGATGAATCGGGAACTGAAGATGTTCCTCCTGGAACGGTTATATCGCCACCCCCGCGTCATCCGAATGCAGAAGAAGGCGGAACGGGTGGTCGCCGAACTTTTTCAGGCATACGTGGCAGAACCGGCCCAACTCCCCCTGGAAGTCCAGGCCCGGTTGGAGGAGGGGGAAGACCTGCATCGGGTCGTTTGCGATTACATCGCCGGGATGACAGACCGCTTCGCTCTGCAGGAATACGCCAAGATGTTTGACCCCTACGAGCGGGTGTAACAGTGTCCCAGATTTGTCGGGCTTCCTTCGCCCGGCGGTAAACCGCCGGGCTCAGTTGCAAACCCCCTTCTGGGGCTGAAAACGGCTCATCGGGCGAGTCATTCTGTCCCTCCGAAGGATCGGAGACCCCCAAAAGGCGAGAAGGGCCGTTGCCTCCTTCCGACGAAATTGGGATACACCCTTCTCACCCTGGTGCTGGACAAAGAAGGAATTTGTAGTAAAATCGCACTTGTTCAGGCCTTACCCCGTCTCCTCAACTTTGGCTTTTTGCCCGTGGCCTTCTGCATGGACCCCTGGCCGTTTCCACGGCCCCAAAATGAAGATTATTTTTCGTGGCGGCGGCAAAGCTGCCGCCGCGAAAAATATTTTCTTTTGGAGGAATAGCAATTTTATGAAGCACGTCGTCAGCATCAGCCTGGGCAGTTCTACCCGCGATAAACGGGTGACCATCACACTGGCCGGGGAACAGGTAGAGATTGAGCGGATCGGCACGGACGGCGACGCCGACCGGGCCGCTCAACTGTATCGCGAGTTGGATGGCAAGGTAGACGCTTTCGGTGTGGGCGGATTTGATCTGGGGCTCACCGTCGCCGGGCGGTACTATCCCATCTACAGCGTCCAGAAAATCGTCGCCGGAGTCCGCCGGACCCCGATGGTGGACGGCAGCGGCATGCGTCAGATGATAGAACGCCGGGTCGCCCAATTCATAGAAAGGACGATTGGCCCCGAAGTGAACCCGAAGCGGGTGCTGATCCCCTCGGCCGTAGACCGGTACGACCTGGCCCTTTCCTTCGCCGAAGCCAGATATGATCTCCTTTTCGGCGACCTGGGGTTTGCGCTGGGGCTGCCAATTCCCATTCGCTCCCTCCCGTCCCTCCACCTCCTGGCCCGTATCCTGCTCCCTATACTGCTGCGGATGCCCTTTGAATGGCTCTACCCGACTGGCGAGAAGCAGGAGACGGTCAAACCCAAATTCCCCCAATGGTACGAGTGGGCCACCGTCGTCGCCGGGGACTGCCTCTACATCAAACGGCACATGCCGGAGCGGCTGGACGGCAAAATCATCGCCACCAACACCACCACCGAAGCGGATGTGGAGACGTTCCGCCAGCGGGGCGTACGCTACCTGGTCACCTCCACCCCCCGCATAGAGGGGCGCTCGTTCGGCACCAATGTGATGGAGGCCGCGCTGGTCGCTGTGGCGGGGAAAGGTCGTCCGCTCACCCCGCCGGAACTGGAGGAGATGATTCGCCAACTGGGGTTGGAGCCCACCATCCAGCCGTTAAATCCATAGGGCCGGAGTTGAGAATGAACGGAGTACCGCAAATTGCCGCCGTCGTCCTGGCGGGAAGTTCGCCCAAAGAGAATGACCCTCTGGCCGAGCACACGCTGGGCCGACCCAAAGGGCTTCTGCCAATTGCCGGCCGTCCTATGATCGCCTACGTGGTGGAGGCTCTGGCTGGCTCCCGCTACATCCGGAGTATCATCGTGGTGGGCCTGCCGCCGGAGGACCGACCGCCGCTGCCGGCCCCCGTCACTCACCTCCCCGCCCACGGCGACCTGTTCAGCAACGCCGAGGCTGGCATCGCCCACGCCATCGCCGTCCATCCCGACCTGGACGGGATCGTGGTCAGCAGCGCCGACATCCCCCTGGTGACTCCGGAGATTGTAGACCGTTTCATAGAGGACTGCCTTTGCACTGACCACGACGTGTACTACGGGGTGGTGGAACGGTCGGTTATGGAAGGCCGTTTCCCCACCTCCCGGCGCTCCTACGTGCACCTGCGGGAGGGGGACTTCGCCGGAGCGGATATGATTCTGGTGCGGCCGGGGGCGATGCTGGCCAACCGGGACCTCTGGCGGCAGGTGGCGGATGCCCGAAAAAGCGCGCTTTCTCAGGCCCGAATTCTGGGGGGAATCTGGCCGGTGCTGAGATTGATGACCCGACGGATGAGTCTGGCCGAGGCGGAACAGCGGGCCAGTCGGGCGCTGAACGTACGGGGGCGGGCCGTTATCTGCAGAGACCCCGAGGTCGGTATGGACGTGGACAAACCGTTTCAGCTGGATATTGTACGGGCCGAACTGGAGGGACGCCGCGATGGATGAGCCCGTCAAGACCTCGTTCTGGGAACGGCTGTTCCATCTGGACGCGCGGCTCTCGGCCCGGCTGGCGCTGCGGGCCCGCTTCCTGCGCTGGCTGGCGACCTTCCTCGCCCATACTGGCGACGCTGCCGTCTGGCTGGCGGGCGCGGGGACGCTCTTCTTCCTGGCGGAGGCCACCTTCTGGCGGGAACTGGCTCTGCAGATCATCACGGCAATGACGGCCGGAGGCGTCGCCTCCACCGCGCTGAAGTGGACGTTTCGCCGTCAGCGGCCGCCGGGGCCATCGGCCGGGCTCTATTTCCACCTGGACCGCCACGCCCTCCCGTCTGGCCATGCCACGCGCGTCGCCTGCATTATGGTGGTGCTCAGCCCGATTCTTCCCGCCTGGTGGGCCAGTGCCCTGCTGGGCCTGTGGGCCGCGCTGGTCTCCCTCTCCCGCGTCGCCCTCCAAATTCACTACCTGCTGGACATCCTGCTGGGGATGGCTATCGGCGCGCTGGTGGGACTGGCGGTGATCCGGGTACTGTAGCCCCTCCCCGATACCCCCTGGAGAATGTGCCAGGCACTTCCAAAAGTGCCTGGCACGTTCTTTTCGGGGAACAACGGGTTGGCTGATCACGCAAATTCCTAAAGAGCCATTTTCTTTTCTCCTCTTTGAGACTTCTGCAGGCATCCGGCAGTAATGCGGATGGCAACTTGCCACGAAATTGAAACACACCCGACACATCCCCCATTTGCCTTTTGGGCAAAAATACAGTACAATGAAAATGTGTGAATTACCCCCTCTTCCCCCGCTCTTCTGAAAGGAGGTGTGCCATGCGAAGAGCATCTGTGTTGACCATCGTGCTGCTGCTCCTGGTGCTGACTGCCCAGGCGGCCTCGGCAGCACCGGCCCGGTGGGCCATCCTGGGGTACCACGTGGTGAGGCCCGGGGAAACTCTCTTCTGCGTCGGCCGCGCGTACGGGGTAGACCCATGGGCCATCGCCTATCAAAACGGCATCGTGAACCCCAGCCGTATCTACCCCGGCATGCGGTTGGCCATCCCGGACGCGTACCGGGCTCTGCCATCTGGCCCAAGCTGTGTCCCACAGTTTGGCCCCCCCATCCCACCGCTCTGTACCTGCGCAACGTACTACACGATTCAGATTGGGGATAACCTCACCCGCATCGGCGCACGATTCGGGGTGAGCCCATGGCGGATCGCCGAGTGCAACGGTATCTACAATCTGAACTACATTCGCGCCGGCGACACGCTCTGCATCCCCACTCCATAACCCTGCTCCCTCAATGCTGCCACTGGCCCGGCCCGCTCAGAGAGCCGGGCTTTTATTTGGCTCGGAGTTCAACCGATGGCTTACCTGCTACTCGTTATCCTGGATGACCTCAAGGTATTGCCCGACCTGCTGCACGCCTGGCGGGAGGCCGGGGTGCCCGGAGCGACAATTCTGGAAAGCGTCGGCGCGTATCGGGCCCACACCTGGCTGGAGCGGGTGGGCCTGGGCGCGCTGGAGCGGCTCTTTGAGGCCGAGGAAATCCGCCGCCGCACCCTGCTGACCGCCATAGACGACGAGGCCCTGCTGGCCCGGGCCGTCGCCGAGGCGGAGCGGGCGGTGGGTGGCTTTGAGCGCCCCAACAGCGGCATCTTGCTGGTCTTGCCCGTCGCCGAAGTGCGGGGGCTACAGAAGGAGCGGCCAGCCGTCCCCGAAAAGGCCCCGCCCTATCCCGTCTGCGCAGGGTGGCGGGAGATGCGGATCGGAGAAATCGCCCGCGCGGCTGGCCTGGGGCCAGTCACCGTCCCGCCCGACGCGCCGCTGGACGAGGTGGCCCGGGCCCTGGCTGCACACCCCGGCGTCCGCGTCGCCTGCGTCGTGACGGAGGAAGGGCGCCTCATCGGCCTGCTGGACCTGCACACCATCACCGAAGACCTGCTCTTCTACATCCTGCCGGAGGAACTGTTCCGGGAAATCACCGACCTGGAGCGGGTGGCGGAGTTCGCAGAAAAAACCCGCATCCGCACCGCCGCCGACGGGATGCAGCGCCCGGTCTGGGTCAAGGAGACAGACACCCTCAAGCAGGCGCTCATGCTGATGCACGAACACCGCCTCTCCGGTCTGCCTGTTGTGGATGAGGCGTACCGCGTCGTGGGGTACGTGGACCTTCTGGGACTGCTGACCCACTGCCTGGCCCAGCGCGAGTCGGAAAGAGGGGAAGCCCGGTGAGCCCAACCTGGATCGCGGCCATTGTCTTCGTCGTCACCTATATCCTCATTGTCACCGAACGGGTCCACCGCACCGTCTCGGCGATGTTGGGCGGGGTGGCGATGATTCTTCTGCGGGTGGTCACCCAGGCGGAGGCGTTCCGCTGCATAGACTGGAACGTCATCTTCCTGCTGGTGGGGATGATGGTCATCGCCAACGTCCTGCGAGAGACGGGGCTCTTCCAGTGGCTGGCAGTCCAGGCGGTCCGGCTGGGCAGGGGGCGGCCGGTGTGGATTCTGCTCATCCTCTGCATGGTCACGGCGATCAGTTCAGCCTTCCTGGACAATGTGACCATCGTTGTGCTGGTGGTACCGGTGACGCTGTTCGTGACGGGGCAACTGGGGCTGGACCCGCTGCCGTTCCTCATTGCCGAGATACTGGCCTGCAACATCGGCGGGACAGCAACGCTTATCGGCGACCCGCCCAACATCCTTATCGGCAGCGCGGCGGGGATAGATTTCACCACGTTCATCGCTCACATGGGGCCCATCAGCCTGCTCATCCTGCTGGCCTTCCTGGGGCTGGCATGGCTGATGTTCCGGAAAGAACTGCGGGCACGGCCGGTGCGGGCCGCCGACCTGGCCGCCCTGGAGGCAGCGGAACTCATCACCAACCGTCCGCTCCTGCGCAAAGGGATTATCGTGATGGGCGGGGTCATTTTCGGCTTTCTGCTCCACGGGAGCCTGCACATAGAGTCCGCCACCGTCGCGCTGGCTGGGGCGACCGTCCTGCTCCTCTGGAGTCGGACTGACCCGCACCACGCGATCCGGGAGGTGGAATGGACCACCCTGTTTTTCTTCGTCGGCCTGTTCATCGTGGTGGAAGGGCTGGTCCAGGCGGGGATTATCCGGGCAGTGGCACAGGCCGCGCTGCGAGTCGTGGACGGAAACTGCCGTCTGGCCTCTATGGTGCTATTGTGGATGTCGGCGCTCATCTCCGGCGTGGTGGATAACATCCCATACACCGTGACGATGATTCCCCTCGTGGAGAACCTGGGACAGGCGATGCCGGTGATGCCACTGTGGTGGTCGCTGGCACTGGGGGCCTGCCTGGGCGGCAACGCCACCCTGGTGGGCGCGTCGGCCAACGTGGTAGTCGCCTCGCTGGCGGAGCGCAGCGGTCACCCCATCCGCTTCTGGCGCTTTTTTGGCTACGGCGTGCTCACGACATTCGTTTCCCTGATCCTGGCCACGGTGTACATCTGGCTGCGGTATTTGTGAAATTTGTTCAAAACCACGAAGAACACGAAGGGTACGAAGGTTTTCAACCGCTTCCCTTTGTGCTCTTCGTGGTTTTATCATAAGGTTGCGAATTTTGGGATAAATTTGCAGATAAGTTTGGGTTAACCCCCTTGACAGGACGGGCGCATCCGGGCTATAATTAGAACGGGTGTTCTAATCCGATGACCGCAGAGACTGCTGAGAACGCGGAGATGCCCATTTTCTCTGCGTCTTCTGCGCCTCGGCGGTTAGACTGACACCCCGGAGGGAGCCCGATGCGCCAGATGCTGGAGTATCAGGCCGACCGCATTGAGGCGGTCCTGGCCCACCACAAAGTCCCCGCCCGCGTCACCGGCGGGACGGTGACCCCGCGCTGGATTCGCTTCCAGGTCGTCCCCGCCCTGGGCGCCCGCATCGCCTCCATCACCGGACTGGCGGAGGAACTGGCGGCGGCGTTGGACGCGCCCACGGTGCGGGTGGCCCGGCAGGGCGCCGCCATTGCCGTGGAGGTGCCCCGGGACGACCCGCATCCGGTGCGCTTGCTGCCGCTCTTGCAGGGGTTGCACAACGTCCCGCCGGTCACCGCCGTTCTGGGCATCGCCGACGACGGCGTCCCGCTCCTCATCCGGCTTCCCTCCCCCGATGTGGCCCACATCCTGGTGGCGGGCACCACCGGCAGCGGCAAGACGGCGCTGCTGCGGGCGATGGTCCTCTCCCTGGCCTATTTCAACCGACCACAGACCACGGACCACAGACCACAGACCGGTGGTCCGTCGTCTGTCGTCTTTGTCCTGATTGACCCGAAGGGGAGTGCGTTTCGGGACCTGGAGGGGTTGCCGCACCTGGCGCGGCCGGTCATCAGCGACCCGGGGGAGGCGGTGGAGGCGCTGGGGAGTCTGGTGCGACTGATGGAGGTGCAGAGTAGACAAGGATACAAGGGTAGACAAGGATACAAGAGTAGACAAGGATACAAGGATACAAGGGGAGAGGAAAACCCCTTGTCTACTTCTCCCTTGTCTACTTGTATCCTGGTCATAGACGAACTGGCGGACCTGCTGATGGTGGCGGGGGTGGAGGCGGAGCGGCCGCTGACGCGGCTTTTGCAGCGAGGGCGGGAGGCGGGGATACACGTGGTGGCGGCGACGCAGAAGCCGACGGCGGCGGTGATTGGGAGTCTGGTGAAGGCCAATTTCCCGGTGCGGCTGGTGGGGAAGGTGACGAGCCCCGAGGATGCGCGGGTGGCGACGGGGTGGAAGGGGACGGGGGCGGAGCGGCTGCTGGGGCGGGGCGACTTCATTGCGGTGGCGGAGGGGCGGTTGCACCGGTTCCAGGCGGCGTACATCGCCCCCGAAGAGGTGCGAGAGGTGGTGGCGGAGGTGCAGAATCAGGGAGTCGGGGAACCAGCGAATGAGCAGGTTAGGGAGTTGCCGGTCCGTTCGGCCCTACCGCAGGCGCGACCATTGCTGGCGATGCGATAAGACAAAGGGGGAAATAATGGAAAAATTGGATCTCAGAAGCGGCCTGAAGCACCTGTACAATCCGTCTACCCGGGAAGTTTCGTTGGTGGATGTCCTGCCGATGAACTTTCTGATGGTGGACGGCGCTGGCGATCCCAATGTCTCTCCGGAATATCAGCAGGCCATAGAATTGCTCTATTCTCTTTCCTACACGCTCAAATTCATGGTCAGGCAACGGGCTGGTATAGATTACACCGTGATGCCCCTGGAGGGACTGTGGTGGGTAGAAGATGCTGACCACCTCTGGCTGGAAGATAAGAGTCGCTGGAAGTGGACAGCCATGCTGATGCAGCCGGACGTGGTCACAGAGACTCTGGTCGCGGAGGCGATGGACGAGGTCCGGGCGAAGAAAGGCCTGGCGGTGGAACGGGCCCGCTTTGAGACCTATCACGAGGGGCTTTCGGCGCAGATTTTGCATATCGGACCGTATGCGGCAGAAGAGCCGACCATTGCCCGGTTGTATTGTTTCATCCAGGAAAACGGGTATGAGCCCGCCGGGAAACATCACGAGATATACGTGAGCGACCCGCGACGGACAGCGCCGGAAAAGTTAAAGACGGTTCTGCGCCAGCCTATCCGGAAGCGGGGATAGATAGGGGGAGAGATGCAAGGGTATCCGCCATATGGACCCTACGGGGAGACGACAGCATACGGTCCCCGGCCGGTGCCGCCGGAGAATCGGGTGGCGAAGCGGCTGGGGGTGGTGCTGCTGATTTTCACGGCGGCCTTCGGTCTGACGCTGGCGGTCATCATCGGGCAGCGGCTGAGTGATCAGGCGATGGCAGTGCTGGCGGGGGCGGTCTGCGGGGTGGCAGCCAGCATCCCGCCCAGTCTGCTCATCATCTGGGTGACGCGGCGGAAGCCCGGGACTCCCCAGGCCTGGGCCGGCCCCTACCCGCCGGTGGTGGTGGTCCAGCCGCCAGCGGTACCGGCGGTTCCGACCGGGGCGACCGATCCGATGGGCCGCTATCCGCCGACACTCATTCCGGCGGGCGTCACGCCCATGCAGCGGGAGTTTGTGGTGGTGGGGGAGGACTAATATTTGACCTCTATCACCTCGGGGTCCTGCAGCAGCGCTTCCACCAATTTCTGGTGGTCTTCCATGCGACCTGTCGTGCGCAGGGTGGTTATCAGGGTGTCGCCCACCTTGATTTCACGGTGGTGGTAAACCTGGACTCCGTGGGATTGAAAGGTCTCCAGCAAGGTTTTCCGGCGGGGGGAGTGAACAGGTAGGGAGATTTCGTAGGTGACGGTCTCCCAGGTGCGATCCAGCCAGTTTTCAAAGCGCGGGAAAACCCATAGTACCACCAGGGTGAGCGCCGTGGCAACCCCCGTCAGGGCATATTTGCCGGCCCCGATGCCCATACCCAGCGCGGCGGCCAGCCAGATGGTCGCAGCCGTGGTCAGGCCAGTGACCCGATGACCTTCCCGCAGGATGGCGCCCGCGCCCAGAAAGCCAATGCCGGTCACGATATTGGCGGCGATGCGCGTGGGATTGGTCTCAATGCCGATGCCCAGGGAGAAGATGGTGAACAGGGTGGAGCCGACGGTAATGAGCAGGATGGTGCGGAATCCCGCGCTCTTATCCCGAAACTCCCGTTCGGCACCGATGACACCGCCAATCAGCATCGCCAGGACTAATTTCAGGACCTCTTCGGCCAGTTCCATAACTCTGCTCCTTGTTTATCCCCCGGCAGGTAATGACCTGACTCACCCCTCTCTCCAGCAGTGTGGTTTTTTGTGCTCTTTGCTTTGGCCAGGCACACGGGCTTTTCCTGGCTCCTCACCCCCCTTGATCCCCCCTCTCCCCTTGGCCTGCGGCCAGGGGAGAGGGGGGATGAAGGAGGGATTTTGCGGCGGGCGGCGAAGCCGCCCGCCGCAAAATCCCTCTGATTCCCCTCTCCTCTCCCGCCGCCGAATGGCGAGTGGGAGAAGAACACGAATGATTCAGATGGATGAATGAACCTGGGGGCAAGGGGTGGGGTGAGGGCCAGAAAGCGGTGGCTTACCCTCTCGCTTCCGAAAAACCTACACTCGTCAGCCCTCCAGCCCTCTCCTCTCTCCTGGCCGAAGGCCGAGAGAGGGGAGGGAGATAATGGGGGTTTGGGGGCGGCGGCTTCGCCGCCGCCCCCAAACCCTCTCTCCTTTTCCCTTTGGAAGGAGAGCAAGGGGCAAAATAGGTCTACCGACAGCGGTATGATCCTCATTACCGGCAGATTGTGGTTACACTTCGCATGCCATCACGGCCGGATTGCACCGCGCGCGCAGCCAGGTCTGTGAGCGAATTCTCTTCATCCCGCGCGGTCAGTAAATCCAGGAGCATAGGGAGATTGACGCCCGTCACGCAGGCAATGTCTCCCCTGGGCAGATGGCGGGCCACCACGTTGAAGGGGGTACCCCCCAGCAGGTCCACCAGGACCAGGGCCGGGCGCTGGCCCGCCTGCTGAAGGGTGGCCAGCAGTTTCTCCTCCAGGGCAGCGGGGCTATCTTCCGGCCAGAGCGATACCGCGAAGAGGTCGGCCTGGGGACCCATAATCATCTCCGCCGCCCGCACCAGCGCCTCTCCCAGGTCGCCGTGGGCAACAATCACAATGAGGCAGTGTCCGCTCATCTCTGGGTTGGCCTCACACAAGACACAAAGGCGAGGAGAACGTGCCAGGCACTTTTGGAAGTGCCTGGCACGTTCGGCTAATCCCTGGCGCATCCTATCTCCCCCCACAGGCGGGCCAGTTCCCCGATGTCGGCGCAGACCAGGTCGGGCCGCAGGGGTGAACGGGCCAGTTCCTCCGGCGTGGTGATGCCGGAGAGGACCAGGATGGTCCGCAGGCCCGCCCGCCGTCCGCCCAGGATGTCTGTATCCAGCCGGTCGCCCAGGGCGGCGGTCGTCTCCGGAGAGGCGCCCATGCGGGCCATCGCGGCCCGATAGAGCCACGGCTCCGGCTTGCCAATGACCACCGGCTTCACCTCCGTCGTCAACTCCAGGACCGCCAGGTTGCTGCCGTTGCCCGGCACCAGTCCCGCCGGAGTAGGGTAGGTGGTGTCCGGGTTGGTGCCGATGAGCACAGCCCCCCGCTGGATGAGCAGGGCCGCCTTCGCCATTTTCTGCCAGTGGAGGTCGGGGTCCCAGCCCACCACCACGTACCGGACGTCCTCTTCGGCCAGTACAAATCCCCGCTCCGTCAGCGCGTGCCGCACCCCGTTCCCGCCGATGGCGTAGACCGGGGTCCCGGGCGGCGCGATGGAGGCCAGGTAGTCGGCCGTCGCCTGAGCGGAGGTGAGGATGGTCTCCAGCGGGACCTCCACCCCGAAGCGGGCCAGTTTTTCCTGGTACTCGTCGGGCCGTTTGCTGGCGTTGTTGGTCGCCAGGACGAAGCGGACCTCCAGCGCCCGCAGGGTGGCGAAGAAGTCCGTCAGGCCCGGTATAGGCTGGTCGCCCCGCCAGAGAACGCCGTCCATATCCACGATGAGGTGACGGATGGAGGCCAGGAAGGAAGCGGTCGGGGGCGGCGCGTACCGTTCCCGCAGCCGCGCGTACTCTTCCGGCGTGTCCACGTCTGCCAGCAGGTCCGGGTCGTCCAGTTCCACGGTCTCCACCGCGTCCGGGTGGCGGAGGATGAGCGCGCGGCCGCCCTGGTCGCCCGTCACCCCGGCCAGTTCGCGGAAGAGGGGACGGGCGATGAGGGTGGGGGAGGCCCGCTGGCCCTGGTGGACCGGACAGACGATGGGGGCGCCCGTTTCCTGAAAACGGGCCACCATGCGGCGCAGCAGGTCTGGGGTCACCCGGGGCTGGTCGCACTGGAGGAAGATAACGGCGTCGGTGTCGGGGGGGAGGGCACTGAGGCCGGTCTGGACGGAGGTGCTGAGCCCGTCTTCCCAGCGCCAGTTGGTGGCGATGTGGACGGGGCGACCGGCGAGGGCGGCCTGGACCTCTTCGGCGGCGTGCCCCAGAACGACTACGACGGGCGAAAGCCCTGCCTCCAGCGCCACGTCGGCGACGTGGGCGACCAGCGGGATGCCGTTCCAGTCCAGCAGTTGTTTGGGCTGGCCGAAGCGGGTGGAGCCCCCCGCGGCCAGGACGACCCCGGCGACGTTCATTCCCAGACCTCCAGGACGGGTTGGGCCGCGCGCAGACGGGCCAGGACGACGCGGCGGATGCGCCGGCCCGCCAGCAACTGGCGGGCGACGGTTGCCGCCTCGGGCCGGGGGGTGGGTTCTATCTGGGTGAGCAGAACCACGACGCCGGCCCGGGGCGGGACGGACTTCAGCCCTCCGCGCGCGTGGCCCAGCAACCCGGCGACCATATCGGGGGTGATGGGGGTACCCGGGGAGACCCGCAGGAGTGCGGCGGCCCGGTCGGCCCGATGGACCGTCTCGTCGTCCAGGGGGCGGCCCAGCGCGGCCAGACTCCCCACGACGATGACTCGTCGGGCTCCTGAAGGGACGACCGGTTCGTGGTCGGCGGGCGCTTTCAGGGCCCGGCCCTTCGCTCCGTCCGCTTCCACCAGCCAGGTGATGCCCGGCAGCCGACGGGCCAGGTCGGTGACCACTTCCGGTTTCAGCCCGGTCAGTTTACGCGGGGTGGCCGGGTAGGGGCAGCGCGCAGCCATTTGCGGGTCCCCCTCCTCGCCCAGACCGGCGGCCAGGATGATGGCGGGCCAGCGGGTCAGGATGAACGCGACCAGGGCCGGGTCCGGCAGCGAGTCTATCAGCAACGGGGCCTGCCGGGGCTTGAAAATGTGGGTGGTCGTGGTGAACACGACGCGCTCACCGTGGGCGACAAGGGAACGGAGGGACTGCCAGATGGCCGTCGTCTTACCTCCGGCCCCGACAAAGGCAACCAGGTCTCCCGGTTTGACGTCCAGCGCAGTGTGCAGGTCCATTGGAAATCAGGACGCATTTTTCCTCACACAAAGACACAGAGGCACAAAGATGCATCTTTGTGTCTTTGTGTGATGCTCAATGATAGCACTCCAACATGCCAGGCGTTTGTAATCGGTTGGCAGATAACGTAGCGCAGGCTGTCAGCCTGCATGCAGGCCTGGCGGCCTGTGCTACAGGGGCGTACCTCCGCCACCGTCTTTTATGGCGCTTGCCCAGAGGCTCCCGTGCAGGCGGTTACAGGTATTTCCAGAAGTGCCTGGCACGTTCTCCTTGAACGATCTGTCGTCTGTGGTCTGTCGTCTGTGGTCCGTGGTCTGTCGTCTATTGTAGCAGAAGTTGGCGGGGACGCAAAGGGGGGGCAGAGGTCAAATCTCTAATGTCCAGATGCCCCAGGGGGGCAGGGGGATGCCGTTGGAGATGCCGTTGGAAGGGAGCGGCGCGCCGGTTCGTTGGAGCCGCAGGTCCACGGGTACCCATTCTCGGGCCCACTCTGTGCGCACGACAGCAGCGATTTCCCGGTCGGACGCGTTCCACAGGCGGAGATGGACCCGGCTCCGGTGGACGAAGAGGGCCGTCGCCAGAACCGACTCGGGCTCCACGCTCAGGAACGACCGGGGGGCCAGCAGGCGGCCTGATGGACACCGCAGCGGCTGGCAACGGTAAGGGAGTTGAAAGTCGGCCGCGGCCCGCCGCGCCTCCGACCGCCGGGTGTAGGGCAGGATGGCGTACTCGTACTCCTGGTGCCCGCGCAGCGCCGTGTAGCGGGAGCGCCCCCGGTTGACCGAGTTGTCGCTGGCGTAGACCCACTCCCGGGGCCCCCAGGCCAGCACGTTCCGCAGCACTCCCTCCCGGCGGTCCAGGTGGTATCCGGGCATCCCCCGGTGGAAGAAGGCCACCCCTGCGCCGTCCCCGTCCTCCAGCCCGACCCCGTGCAGGCCGACCATTCGCTCCTGGCCCGTCCGGGCCACCAGAAACGGCGAATCGCACCAGGCCCGACTCAGCGGCGTCGCAAACGCCAGGCACAGTTTCTTTTCGTCCTGCACCGACATCGCCCGTCCGGGCCGGTCGTCCTCCGGTTGAGGGCCCAGGTACACCCCTTCTCCGAAATCCAGCGCCACGCGCCCGTCTATGCGGGGCAGGGCCCGGTAGAGGGTGACGGTCTGGCAGAAGGGGATGCCGGCGACCTCTCCCGCTATCCGGTAACGACAGTAGACCGGGCCCTCTTCAGCCACTACCACCCGCCGGACAGAGGAGCGGGAATCGTACCACGCCCCGTCTCGCCAGACGGTCAGGTATCCCCCGGCGGTGATCAGCGGTTGACCGTCCACCTCCAGGCTCAAACTGCCGTCGGGGTGGACGGTTGCCGTATACTGGGGATTTTGGGGACCGGTGTCCCCCGCCGGTGGCTGCCCGTGCCCTCGTTCCAGACAACGGTACCCCAGAGCGGGCAGGTCCACCACCAGTCCCACCGTCAGCGCGCCGCCACGGGAAGCGACCACCTGCGCCGGAACCACCCGCTCGCCGTCGTAGAAGGTCACCGCGCGGGCATCCAGAGAGGTCCCCGGGACCGTCACCTCTATGTACTCCCGCCGGGGCCAGGGGGACGGGTTGAAGACCAGAATGTCGCCCCCTGTCCCCTCCGCCAGATGGGCCAGCGCGGCCCGGGTCACCTCCCCGGCGGCCCGCCGGGCCCGTTCGGCGTACTCCACTCCCACCTCGGCCATAGAGCAGTTGTGCCGCCGGGAGTGCCACGGCCCGCAGACGTGCAGGTCGTGGTGCTGGGCCAGACAGAGGTCCCGCCAGGCCTGTGCCAGTTTCTCCTCCTGGCTCTCCCGGCCCAGCCGAAAGGCCACCGCGTCCAGCCGTTCCGCCGTCAGCAGCGCGCGCTCCGCCGCCACGCGGGCCCGCATCAGCCCCTCCGCCTGCAGACCCCACGGCAGGGTGCTGGGGATGTCGTCCGGCGCGTACGCCACCGTTGGCCCCTCCTCCCCCGCCAGGGCGAAGTACTCCGAGGGGGTGACGAAACGGACGTTGGGGGTCGCGGCCAGGGCCAGGGCGTGGGGGAGGGGGGCGTCGGGCAGGTTCACGTCCTTCAGGTCGGTGACCAGGGGATGGGCGATGCCCCGCTCCCGGGCGGCCCGCTCAAAGGGCGCCAGACTGTCCGGTTCCCAGTCCGCCCGCTCCCCGGCGGCCAGGGCCATGTGGGGCAGACCCGGATGGGCGGCCCGCAGGCGGTCGTAGCGCTGGAAGGTGTAGCGGGGGACGGCGGGGATGGTGCTCCCGTCGGGTCCCTGCCAGCGGACGACGGCGGCGTCGCAGGCCGGGTCGGTGCCGAAGGCCGCCCACTGGGTGCGCAGGATCACGCCCCGAAAGCCAAACCCCCGCAGAATCTGGGGCAACTGGGGGAAATACGCGGGCTCCTGGGAGTAGAAGACGGTCACCTCGGCCCCCAGCGTCCGCCCGATGGCCTCCAGGCCGTAGAAGAGCTGGCGGATGAACGACTCGCCGCTGACGGATGGGGCCAGCGGCTGGCCGTAGGTGCCGTTCACGACCTCCAGCCGGCCCAACCGGAGCGCCTCCCGCATCTGCCGGATGGCCTCCGGCGCCCGAACCGCCATGTCCTCATACGTCCAGCCGTCCAGGTCCAGCGTGATCCGGAAACGGTCGTCCCGCAGGGCCTGCTTCAGGGCCGGCTGCAGGCAGAGCGGCCAGTTGTAGAGGTACCAGAGGCCGCCGCCGGGCAGGGCCAGCCAGTCCCAGAAGACCACCCCGCCGTGGTAGCCGTCCACCAGATAGAGCGGTCCGGCGGGAGCCGGATGGGGTGGCGGCGCGGCGGCCTGGCGGCGGTCTTCCCGTGCCTGCTGCCAGCGCAGGAGCGCCACGGCGATGCGAACGACTGCCCGCAGCAGCGCCGGCGGGACACGGGGAGCGGTCAGGAGTGTCAGGGCCAGGTCAGGGATGTTCATGGAAATTAACAATTAACAATTAACAATTAACAATTAAAAAATTAAAAAAACAACTTCGTGTCTTTTGTGGTTTCACCCAGTTCCCGCAGGAAGGCGGCGCCCTCGGCGGGGGTCAGCGGCGGTTCGTCAATGATGAAGCAGAAACCTTTGCCCCCCAGCGCCCGAATGATAGTCAGTGCGCCTTCCGGGGAGACCGTCACCTGGCAGAGTTTGCCGCTTTCCCGGATGCGCTGCAGTACCGGAAGCCACTGCTCCGGCCCGGGCTTCCCGTAGCCGGGCACCCACTGGATGCCGCGCAGCCGCGGGAGCGAAAGGAGCAGGTCCAGATGGCGGAGTTGCCCGACTCCGTCCAGGTGGTAGAAGGTGTAGTCCAGGGCTGCGCAGCAGGCTTCCAGGTCCGGCAGGACGAAGCGGGCGAACATCTGCGGAGAGATGTTGTAGGAGATGTCGCTCTGGAGCATGTAGCCCCGTCCCGGTGACCAGCAGGGCGCCCAGGCGGTGACGCCCCGCCCGGCTGGCGCGATCAGGCTGTAGAGACGTTCGTAGCAGGCCAGCCAGGCCGCCGTCGTCTCCCTTACCAGACGGTCCACCTCCTCCGGCGTCCGGGCCAGGTCTATCATCAGTTGCCAGAGGCCGCGCAGGTGGGCCAGGATGTCCAGATTGCCGCCCAGGTCGGTGAACCCCACCGTCAGTTGCCCGCCCCAGCGGGCTACGGCGGCCCGGGTGATCTCCCATACCCGCTGCCACCACACGTTTTCCCAGTCCACGCAGACGTGCAGGTCGGCAATCGGGCCGGTATGGGCAGGGGTGAACCAGGTGGTATCGGCAGCGGGTTGGACCTGTGCCCCGGCGAAGGCGGCGACGATGCCCGGACCGAAGTTCGGCCAGAAGCGGGGGAAGGCGTCGCCCAGGTAGTGGGTGGCCTCCAGACGTGGGACGAAGAGGTCCAGGATGTCGTCGGCGGGCATGTCCGGCGGGAAGTTGCCCAGGAAGGTGCTGGCGAAGTGCGGTTTGCGGCGGTCCTCCGGCTCCACGCATTCCAGCACCACCAGCGGGCGGTCCAGTTCTCCGGCCCACCAGGCGGACCCATCGCGCGCGATGCGCTCCCAGCCGTCATCGGGAAAGTGCAAACGAAGGGTCATTGGTAATAATCACCAAGACACGAAGCCACAAAGAGTGGTAAATCTCAAAGATACCGGTCAAAGAACCCCACCACGCGGCGGTAGAACTCCTCCGGGTAGACCTCGCTGGCCTGGGTGTGCCCGACTTCGGGCAGGCGCCAGACCTCCTTCGGCTCGCGCGCGGCAGCGAATAAGTCGTCAAAGTCAAAACAATATGGGTCCAGGTCGCCGTGGATGAAAAGGATGGGGCGGGGGGCGATTTGCCCCACCCAGCGCACCGGCTCGTAGCGGAACAGGTTGACGCCCAGGCGGGCCGAGGTGATGGCGACCGCCAGCCAGGCCAGGAAGGCGGTCAGCCATTTCGGCAGGCCCAGTTGGGCTCCCCGACCAATGATGGCCGATCGCAGGCGGGCCGGCCCCCCGTCGGTCACCACGGCATGGACATCGGGGCAGATAGGGGCAGCCAGTATGGATGCCATGCCGCCGTAGGAGAAGCCCAGTAGCCCGATGCGCCGGACCCCCCGGCTCTTGAGGAACTCCACCGCCGCCAGCACGTCCCACCGTTCCCGGTAACCGAACGTCGCCAGACGGCCCGGGCTGCGGCCGTGCGCACGGAAATCCAGGAGCAGCACCCCGTACCCGGCCTGGTGGAGCACGGGCGCGCGGTGGACATCGCCGTCCATGCTGCCCCCGTGCCCGTGCAGGATGACCACCGCCCGCTCCGGGTTGGGAGCGGGAATCCACCAGCCGCGCAGGGTCAGGCCGTCCGCCGTCCGCAGCGGCACTTCCTCAAATTCCAGGCCGTACTCCGCCGGGGTGTGGATTTCGGTCGGGTGGTGGCGGCGGGTCAGGTAGAACGAAAGGCCCAGCCCCACCCCCAGGACCAGGGCGATGGGAACCAGCAGACAGAGGGCAAAGGTCATACCCGTCCTCCGTTGGCGCGCGTGAAATGTAACCGCAACGGGCAGGGCGCGAAGGTTTGATAGATTTCTTCGCGCTCTTTGCGCCCTTTTAGGTGAAATATCCTCACTTTGAGGCCCGAACCCACCGCAGGCTGAGGGCGCTCAGGGCGAAGAGCACCGCGTAGGCGGCGAAGATGGCGAAGTACCCCAGTCCGGGCAGGTAGCCGTTGAGGGCGTCGGCGAGGGGCCCGCCGATGCCCTTGCCGATCATTCCGGCGCCGGCGCCGGCCAGGTTGGAGACACCGAGATACCGCCCGGCCTCCTCGGGCGGCACCAGGTCCGTCCCCAGCGCCCAGTTGCCGGTCATAAAGAGCCCCGTCCCCAGGCCGATGAGAACGCCCGCCCCGTAGAGGATGGCCATGCTGGGCACCCAGATGGCCCCCAGGGCAGCCGCGCCGCCGACGGCCGCCACCAGTCCGCTGAAAAGGACCACTCGCCGTTTGCCCAGGCGGTCGGCGACGGGACCCCCCACCAGCGCCGAGAGCAGGATGAGCAGACCGATAACGCTCATCAGATTGCCGTTCATCGCGGCGGCCTCCTCAGCGCTCACGCCGAAGGCGTACATCAGGAAGAAGGGCAGGAAGCCCTGAAAGGACGTGGCGGCGGCCAGGAAGAGCAGTCGGTTGACCACCCACCAGGTGAACGACGCGCGGCGACGGGCGTTCTCGCCCAGGGTGGCATATGCACCCGACCAGACGCCCGCCACCACCGCCACCGCCATAGCCGCCGTCCCGCCGACGCCGATGGCGAGGGCCCGGGCGGTCTCCTTCCCGACCAGCGGCCAGGCCGCCAATCCTACCAGTCCGCCCACCGCGCCGCCCCCCAGCAGGCCCGCCACCCCGCCCAGGGCGATCCCGGCCAGCATCCCCAGCACCCGCAGCATCGGGCCCTTGAAGGAAGTCGTGGGCTTCTCCTGGAGCGGCTCCTCCCGGACCAGCGCCATGGTCAGCAGCATGGTTGCCAGCAGCGTCGCTCCGGTGGCGAAGACTGCCCACCCCAGTTGCCCCTTGCCGACCAACTGGGCGATGGTGAGGCCGACCAGGATGATGGGGATGAGTTCAAAGGCCGCCTTGACGGCGGAAGACCGCCCCCGCTGGTCCTCGGGCACCAGGTCCGGGATCAGTCCCTGCAGGGGGCCGTGGGAGACGTTGGCCGAAAACTGGATGAGCAGGGTGGCGACCAACAGCATCCAGAAGTTCCCCGAGAGGGCGATGGCGACCAGGAAGAGCAGGTCAAACAACGTGCCGACGAGGATAAACGGCCGCCGTCTCCCGAAGCGGGACGTGGAGCGGTCGCTCAGGAGACCGGCGGCGGGCTGCACCAGCATGGCGATGACCAGCCCGGCCGTGCTGATGAAGCCCAGGGCGGTGTTCCGCGTCGCCTCCGGGACGAAGAGCGCCACCAGGTAGGGGGTGAAGACGGACCCCACAGCGGTGTTGCGGACGTTCAGGCCCAGCCAGAACAGGGTTGATGCCGATGTGGTCGTACCAGCGCATTTGCTTCATGGTTCTTCCCACCTTTCGCCACTGGACACTTTTGGCGACACGGATAGGCACGGATGGTACGGATTTCATCCGTGCCGACCCGTCCAACCCGTGTTCATCCGTGTCCTGTTGAATGGGACACGGATAGACACGGGTATTACGGATTTTCACGGATTTTATCCGTGCCGACCCGTCCAACCCGTGTTCATCCGTGTGCCGTTTGAATAGGACACGGATGGGCACGGATGGTACGGATTTTCACGGATTCCTATCCGTGTCCATCCGTAAAGACCCGTGTTCATCCGTGTCCTGTTGAATGGGATACGGAACGAAAGTCCCGGATCCACCCCAGGACCTGCTGGACCGTTCCGGCAATGGCGGCCCAGTCCCTGGCTTCCACCCACTCCCGGCGGATCAGTTCGGAGCCCATGCCCAGGGCCGCCGCGCCGGCCTCCAGCCAGGCCCGGACGTCCGTCTCTACCGGCCGGATGCCACCCGTCGGCATCAGGCGCACCCAGGGGCACGGGCCGCGTACCGCCCGGATGAAGGCCGGCCCCAGTACCTGGGCCGGGAAGATTTTGACCACCTCCGCGCCCCCTTCGCAGGCGCGGAGAATCTCCCCCACCGTCCCCGCACCGGGGATGTAGGCCACCTGGCGGCGGTTGCACAGCCGGGCAACCGGCCGTATGCAGGCCGGACTCACCACGAAGTCGGCGCCGCGGGCCAGGTAGAGGGCCGCCGTCGGCGCATCCACCACCGACCCCACCCCCAGGATGACCTCCGGGACCTCCCGGCGGGCCCAGAGGGCCAGTTCCCGGAAGACATCCGGGCCAAAATCGCCGCGATGGGTGAACTCTACCAACCGGGCGCCGCCGGCCGCACAGGCCCGCACAATTTCCCGCGCGACTTCCCTGTCCGGGTGGTAGAAAATCGGCACCAGGCCCGTCTCCAGGATCGCCTGAAAGACCTCCAGTCGGCTGAACCGGCTCATCAGGATTTCCTCAACTGAATCCACGAAGGGCACGAAGGACACGAAGTTACGGAAAAAATTAACCTTTGTGCCCTTCGTGTCCTTTGTGGTTTTTCATAACGGCCTCCACCTCGGCCACCGACACCTGGTTGACGTCGCCCCAGACCGAGTGTTTCAGGCTGGAGGCGGCGACGGCGAACTCCAGCGCCCGCTGCCGGTCCTCCCCGAACGTCCGCAGGCCGTAGATGAGTCCGGCGGTAAATGCATCCCCGGCCCCCATGCGGTCCACCATCGGGAGAATCTCGTAGACGGGAGCAGTGTAGAACCCGTCGGGCTCCCAGAGGGTCGCAGTCCAGGTGTGGTGACTGGCCGAGCGGACGCCGCGCCGGGTGATGGCGATCAGCCGCAGGGCGGGGAAACGGCGGGCCAGTTCGCCGCTCACGGCCCGGTTCCCCTCCGCCCCCTCCCCGGCGTCCAGGCCGAAGACGGCGGCCAGGCTCCCCGGATTGCCGATGAGCACGTCGCAGAGGGAGACCAGTTCGGTCATCACCTCTGAGGGGGAGCGCCCCCAATCCCACAGCCGCCCCCGGTAGTTCAGGTCGCAGGAGACGGTGAGCCCCACCGCCAGCGCCGCCCGTACCGCCTCCCGGCAGGTCTCAGCGGCCGACGCGGAGACGGCCGGAGAGATGCCGCTCCAGTGGAACCAGGCGGCGTCGGCGAAGACGTCCGCCCAGGGAATCCCCCCCGGTTCCAGCGCGGCGAAGGCGGAGTGGGCGCGGTCGTAGAGGACGGTGTCGGGCCGATGGGCGGCGCCCCGTTCGTAGAAGTACAGCCCCAGACGTCCGCCGCCCCAGACCACATGCTCCAGGCCGACGCCGAACTGGCGCAGGAAGCGGGCGCAGGCCCGCCCCAGGTCGTTCTCCGGCAGCGCGGTGACGTGTTCCACCGGCACTCCCCATTGGGCCAGCGCCGCCGCGACGTTGGCCTCGCTGCCGCCGAAGGTGACCTCCAGCGCGCGGGCCTGCCCCAGGCGCAACCGGCCCGGCGGGGAGAGCCGCATCATCACCTCGCCGAAAGTCACCACCTTGCCCGGCCGATCAGGTTTCATTCTCCGTCCACCCCAGTTCGCGCGAAATCTGCCGGGCCGTCGCCTGGACCAGCGGAACCAGTTCCTGGATGCGCTCGTCGGTCAGATAGATGACCGCGCTGGAGATGCTGACGGCGGCCACCCCCCGCCCGGCCCCGTCCCGCACCGGCGCGGCGACGCAGCGGATGCCCGGCTCGTTCTCCTCCAGGTCCAGTGCATACCCCTGCCGCGCCACGCGCGCGATCTCCTCCAGAAACCGGTCCGGTTCGGCGATGGTGCGCTCTGTCCGCCGCAGGCCCGGGACGAAGGCCCTCAGCCACTCCTCCGGCGGTAGTGTGGAGACCAGCGCCTTGCCCAGGGCGGTGGACTGGGCCGGAACCCGCGCGCCGATGTACGAGGCCATTTGCAGTTCCCGCTTCCCCGGCACTTTGTCAATGTAGACGACTTCGGTCCCGTCCAGGACACCCAGGTGGACCGTCTCGCGGGTGATCTCGGACAACTCTTCCAGGTAGGGACGGGCCAGCGAGGGCAGGTGCAGCCCGGCGTGGGCGCGGAAGCCCAGTTCTATCAGCCGGGGCCCCAGGCCGTACCCGGCCCGGGGGGAGTGGCGCAGGTATCCGGCCCGGACCAGGGTGCTCAGCAGGCGGTGGGCCGTGCTGCGGCTGAGGCCGACGCGGGCGCTCAGCCCCTCCAGGTCGTGGACCCCCTCCGCCACCGCCTCCAGAAGCGCCAGTGCCCGCAAAACCGTCTGTGCAGTCTCCATATTCACGCTTCACGCTTCACGTTTCACGTATTGCGTAGTACGTATCCAGCACCGCCTCCACGTTCCCCCACCGGGGCTCCCACCCCAGCACCCGGCAGGCTTTGGAGATGTCAAAGACGTAGTCGGCGACGGCGATGGCGACATGTTCCGGCTCCAGCGGCGCCTTGCCGAACGGGCGCAGCAGGGCGATGGCCAGCCGCGCCAGCCATACCGGAATGGCCTGGATTTTGGACGAGGAGCCAACCTGGGCGATGACCGTCTCCACCATTTCGCGGATGGGCGGCACATCGGCGCTGCCGATGTGGAAGACCTCGCCCACCGCGGCGGGATGGTCGGCCGCCAGCAGGCAGGCGGAGACGACGTCTTCGGCGTGGACGAACTGGAAGCGGTTGCGGCCGTCGCCCAGGAGCGTCACCGGCCTGCCGTCCCGGATGGCGGCCATGAGGCCCACCAGGAACGGCTCCTCCAGCCCCGGCCCGACGATGGTCGGCGGCCGCAGGATGACCACCTCCAGCCCCTGGGCCGCCGCCTCCCGGCAGAGGGCCTCGGCGGCGATTTTGTTGCGCCCGTACTCCCCCAGCGGGGCCAGCGGGCCGTCCTCCGGGCAGGGGACGACGGCGGGCACGCCGAAGACCTCCACGCTGGAGAGGAAGACAACCCGGCGGACCCCGGCGGCGCGGGCGGCGTCCAGCACATTCTTCGTCCCGCCCACGTTGACGGCCCGCATGGTCTCCGGGTCGGCCCGGCGCTGCGGGATGAGTGCGGCCAGGTGGTGGACGACTTCCACCCCCGTACAGGCCCGCCGCACCGCATCGGCATCCCGGATGTCGGCGACAATCCACTCTACCTCCGGGTCGGCGTCGTCGGGGCGGTGCAGGTCCAGCGCGCGCACCCGGTCTCCCCGCGCCCGCAGGCCGCGCACCAGATACCGGCCCAGAAAACCGGCGGCTCCGGTCACCAGATGAAGGGACATTTCACCTCCCTTATACGCCGATTGAAAATCGGCCCTCTCAGGCGCTCTTGCGCCGGGTGTCGGCCTCCGCCGACACCCCTTAAAGGTGGTCGGCGAAGGCCGACCACTGGCCGCAGGCCCAAAAAGGTGACTTCCAGTCACCGCCATTTGCCCGCTGGCCGATTTCACCATCGCGCTTTGGTGTAGATCGGTTCCCGGCGCGGCTGGGCCCCCTGCGCGGCAATGTACCACTCGTATATCTGGTTGTACAGGGCCAGTTTGTCGGGGTCCAGTTTGACCCCCAGGCCTGGCCCCGATGGGACGCGGATGGCGCCGTCCTCGTAGGGAAGCGGCCCACCCTGGATGACGTCGTCCCTCAGATAATGATAGTGGACATCGGGGGCGTGGTGGATGCTGGGGAGCGACGCGGCCAGGTGCAGCACCGCCGCCAGGGAGACGCCGAACTCGGTGCCGGAGTGCATGCCCATATCCAGCCCGAAGGTCTCGCAAAGTTGGGCCAGGGCACGGGTGGCCCGCAGCCCGCCGTACCAGTGCGGGTCCGCCAGCACCACGTCCACCGCGTCCAGGAGTGTCGCCGGAGCGATGTCCTCGTAGCCGAAGCAGGCCATGTTGGATGCCAGCGGCATCCAGGGGGGCCAGCCGCTTCAGTTTCGCCATGGCGGAAAGGCCCCAGACCGGGTCCTCCAGATACTCCAGGCCGCAGTCGGCCAGTTCGCGGGCGATGCGGACCGCCGTTGTCAGCGCCCAGGAACTGTTGGGGTCCAGCCGGATGGGGACGTCGGGGAAGCGCGCCCGCAGGTGGCGCACCGTCTCCGCCTCCAGGTGGGGTGGGTAGACACCGCCCTTGAATTTGATGGCCCGGCAACCCTTCCCCTCCACCAGTTCGGCACACTTCTCCACAATGCGGGCATCTGCCTCCTCCCAGGGAAGCCGTTCCTCTCCGCCGGGCGGCGTCTCGTAGAAGATATAGGCTGAGACCGGCACCCGGTCCCGCATCTGCCCGCCCAGAAGGTCGCAGACGGGCCGCCCCACCGCCTGCCCCTGGATGTCCAGGCAGGCGAACTCAATGGCGGCGTAGGCGTTGGTCAGATTGGGGCCGAACATGCGGACGTAGAAGGGGTTGGAGACCTTCCAGCGCAGCCGTTCCAGGTTGAAGGGGTCCTCGCCCAGGATGAGCATTTTGCAGGAGCGGAGCACCTCTTCCATTTGACGGCCGCTGGGGGTGAGCGTCGTCTCGCCCAGGCCGACCAGTCCCTCATCGGTAATGACCTGGATAATGGCCCGCCCGAAGCCCAGGTGGACGCCCCAGGCGTGGGCCAGCGGCACCTCCAGCGGGATGGCGACGGGGGTGACGATCAGGTCGGTGATTTTCATTCGCCCCTCCGTATAGTCTTGTAGGACAACTGCTCACAGTTGTCCTACAAACCATTAGAATCGCCCGTACTTCAGGAAGACGTTGAGGGGATGTTCGCCCGCGCGCAGTTCCTCCCAGATTTTCCGCTCCGTCTCCATGACCTTTTCCGCCTCCAGCAGGACCTCCACGACCAGGTCCTGGGGGACGACGACCACGCCGTTGGCATCGCCGATCACCCAGTCGCCGGGGCGGATGTGGACGTCGCCGATACGGATGGGGACGTTGATCTCCACGTAGCGCCAGCGGCCGCGGATGTCGGCGGGGGTCTTGTAGCGGGCAAAGACCGGGAAGCCCAGTTCCACGATGGCCTCCACGTCCCGCACGCCGCCGTCTATGACCGCGCCGCCGCAGCCTTTGGCCTTCGTGGTGGTACTGATCATCTCCCCCCAGTGAGCGGTGCCGGGGTCATTGGATGTGTCGTAGACCACCACCTGGCCCGGCTGCAGGGCGGCGTAGGCCTCCACCGCCACCTGGAGATACTCGTCCTTGTGGATGACCGTCGGGGTGCCTTTGACGGTCAGGGACGGCCCGGCCACCCGCATCCCCGGCGCGATGGCCTGAATCTGGGGCGGGAGAATCTGGTGGAAGAGCCCCTTCTGGTCCAGGATGTCGGCGATGGCGGGAGTGCGCACCTGCTGGTAGCGCGCGATCATCTCTTCCAGGGGAATCTCACTGACGGACATTTTGCACCTCCTTCACGTTTTACGTTTCACGTATTACGTATTGCGTATTCCGCAGGCCGGCCCGGTTCCAGGATTTGAACGCCCAACCCCTCGGCCCGGAGCGAGTCCGCCCAGGCAGATAGCGCGGCCTGCACCCGGTCGGCGTTCTCCATTTCTATCCGGATACCGGCCCTCCGGTCCAGCCACTTCCCCGCGCAGTGCAGGTGCAGGGGGACGGTCCAGCGGGGCCGGAGGGCGCGAGCCAGAGCGGCGGCCTCCGGCAGAGACATGCCGTCGTCACCGAAAAGGGGGTAGTGGGCACAGGCGGCCTGGACCAGGGCCACATCCAGGGGGAAGGGGGCGAGCGCGGCCCGGAGCGCGGGGGTCCAGCGGGTGTCGCCGCTGAAGTAGACGCTGTGGGTGCCGGTGACGACAAAGCCCACCGCGTCGGAGGCCAGGGGATGTTCGGCGGGGACAGCGTGGATGGTGAGGGGGCCCAGAGTGGTCGTTTCGCCCGCCCGGAGAGGGACCGTCTCCCGCACCCCGGCCCGCCGGGCCTGCCGGGCGACCCCCTGGGAGCCGATGACGGCGCATCCCAGACGCCGGGCCAGCGTCAGTGCGGGCTCATCCAGGTGGTCTATGTGGTGATGGGAGACCAGCAGTGCGTCCAGGGTGGTGATCTCTTCGGGGGAGAGGGCGGGAGGAAGGATACGGGGAGCCAGGCGGCGTTCCAGCCAGGTGCGCGGGCCGAACCAGGGGTCGGTCAGGAGAGCCAGCCCGTCCAGTTCTACGCGCACGGTCATATGGCCGATGAGGGTCAGGCGCATGCGCGGCCTCCTTTTCCGGGGGGGCAGTCCCAAAAAATGGGAGTTTATTTCACTAAGTGGGATTATAACGCAGAATGCGGATTTGTCAAGGGGGCACGACGGGGGTGTGTCCCAAAATCGTCGGGGCCCGGTGGGGCCAGGCCGTAAACGGCCTGGCTGAGGTTGTGCAGGGCGCTGGAAGCGCCCTCTCCCTTCGGTAGCCTTTCGGAAACACGGGTTGCCAGGGCGGAGAGGGGCGCTTTAGCGCCTCGTCTTTGCCTGAGCCTGGCCGTTTACGGCCAGGCGGAAAGGCCGACGGCCAAGCCCGACGAAATTGGGACACACCCGGCGACGGTTCAGACTTGACATCTGGCTGTTTGAAGGGATAATAAATTACCCTTTGCGGTAACTATCTGTGCCGACTGAAGTTGTCCTCTTTGGGCCTTCGGCCAGCGGTTGGCTTTCGCCGACCCTTATCCCACCCCCGGCGGCTGCGCCGCCACCTCCTCCCTTTCTCGCCCGGCGGGAGAGGGCACGAATGATTCAGAGATTCTGATGAACCTGGGGGGTGGGGGAGGGGTGAGGGCCAGGCCGACGCCCGGCACAGCGTGCCCAGGGAGGCTGATTTCCAATCGCGCAGTCGGGCAGGTAATGACCTCTTGTGGCCTCGTTTTGCTCCGGCGGGAGAGAAGTGCGGGCAGGGGCGAAACCGGGGCCTGGAAACGGTCTTGCGGACGCAGATGGGTATGGTCGCAGCGGTCTTATCCGGATTTCTGCTGGCCCTCGCCGTGCCAGGGGTGGTCCGCCTGGCGCGCGGGGCATCGGGCTGGCTCCTGGCCCTCCTGCCCGCCGCGCTGACCGCCTACTTCGTCCGCTACCTGGGACCGGTCGCGGCGGGCCGGGCGGTCGCCGTCTCCTACCCCTGGGCGCCGGACCTGGGGGTTTCCCTCTCGTTCTACCTGGACGGGCTGAGCCTCCTCTTCGCTCTCCTCATCTGCGGCATCGGCGCCCTGGTCGTGGTCTACGCCGGCCGCTACCTGCACGGGCATCCCCACCTGGGCCGCTTCTACGTCTACCTGTTGGCGTTTATGGCCTCCATGCTGGGGCTGGTCCTGGCCGGTAACGTTCTGACGATGTTCATCTTCTGGGAACTGACCAGCCTCACCTCCTTCCTGCTCATCGGGTTTGAGCACGAACGGGAGGCGGCCCGCGCGGCGGCGCTCCAGGCCCTGCTGGTGACCGGCGCCGGAGGGCTGGCCCTGCTGGCCGGGCTGGTCCTGCTGGGACAGGTCGGGGGCAGTCTGGAGTTCCCCGCGCTGCTGAACGGCGGACGGGCGATCCAGAGCCACCCCCTCTACCTGCCGATTCTCCTGCTGATTCTGGCCGGGGCCTTCACCAAGTCGGCCCAGTTCCCCTTCCATTTCTGGCTGCCGGGCGCGATGGAGGCTCCCACGCCGGTCAGCGCCTACCTGCACTCGGCGACGATGGTCAAAGCCGGGGTGTACCTCCTGGCCCGCCTGAGCCCCATCCTGGGCGGGAGCGATGCCTGGCACTACCTGGTTGTCGGGGCGGGCGCAGCCACAATGCTCCTGGGCGCGCTGGTGGCCCTCTGGCAGCGGGACCTGAAACGGATTCTGGCCTACTCCACCGTCAGCACCCTCGGCGCGCTGGTCCTGCTGCTGGGGCTGGATACCGTCCTCTCCGTCAAAGCGGCGATGCTCTTCCTGCTGGCCCACGCGCTCTACAAGGGCGCGCTCTTCCTGGTCGCTGGGGCAGTGGATCACGAGACGGGCACCCGCGATGTCACGCGGCTGGGCGGACTGGCGCGGGCGATGCCCCTCACCGCCGTCGCCGCCGGGCTGGCCGCGCTCTCCATGGCCGGGCTTCCCCCGATGCTGGGCTTTATCAACAAAGAACTGCTCTACGAGGCCAAACTCCAGGCCCCGCGCGCGGCGGCCCTGGTGACGGGCGCCGGAGTCCTGGCCAACGTATTCCTGGTGGCAGTGGCGGGGACCGTGGGCCTGGCCCCCTTCTTCCGGCGCCGTGCCGACCTGCCGAAGAGGCCGCATGAGGCGCCACCCGCGATGCTCCTGGGCCCGCTCCTTCTGGCGGGAATGGGCCTCTCCTGCGGCCTCTCCCCGGAAGTCATCGCCAATTCCCTGCTCTCGGCGGCCGTCAGCGTGGTGCGGGCCGAAGCGACGGCGGTGGAACTGAAACTCTGGCACGGGATCAACCCGGTCTTCGCCCTGAGCGTCCTTACCCTGGCGGCCGGGGCTGGCGTCTACGCCGCGCGCGGGGTCATCCGCCGGGCAGGCCCTCTGGCGGATGCGGTGGGCCGGTGGGGGCCGCAGCGGTGGTACACCCTGCTCCTGGCGGGCCTGAACGGCCTGGCCCGCGCCCAGACGCGCCTTCTCCAGAGTGGCTACCTGCGGGTTTACCTGATGGTCATCATCGTCACCACCGTCGGGCTGGCTGGGTCCGCGCTGCTCCTGCGGAGCGGGCTGAGCGGGCCCATCGGTGATCTTTCGGACGTGCGGCCCTACGAGGGGATTATCGCCGGACTCATCCTGGCCGCCGCGCTGATGGCCGTGCTGACCCCCTCGCGGCTGGCGGCAGCCGCCGCGCTGAGCGTCATCGGCTACGGCGTGGCCATCATCTACATGCTCTTCAGCGCGCCGGACCTGGCGATGACCCAGTTCGCCGTGGAGACCCTGACGGTCATCCTGTTCGTCCTGGTCGTCTACCGGCTGCCGCGCTTTGCGCCCCTTTCGGGCCGGAGGGCGCGCGTCCGGGATGCCCTGCTGGCCCTCCTGGCCGGCGCCCTGATGACCGCGCTGGTGCTGACTGCCACGGCCCTGCCCCGCCCGTCCCACCTGGCCTCGTACTTTGCGGAGAACAGTTGGACCCGGGCCCACGGCCGCAACGTGGTCAACGTCATCCTGGTGGACTTCCGCGCGCTGGACACTTTGGGGGAGATTACTGTCCTTTCGGTGGCCGCCATCGGCGTCTACGCCCTGCTCCGGCTGCGGCTGGAGGGACCGGTGGAGGTGGAGCGCCGTCCGCCGGAGGGAACCTGTCGGTTAGGGGAGGATGTCTGATGTTCTCGCTCATTCTTTCTACGGCGGTCCGGTACCTGTTCCCACTGATGCTACTCTTCTCGGTCTTCATCCTGCTGCGCGGCCACAACGAGCCGGGGGGCGGCTTTGTGGGAGGGCTGGTCGTCGCGGCGGCCTTCTCGTTCTACGCCATCGCCTACGGCGTGCCGGCGGCCCGCCGGACCCTGGGTGTGGACCCCCGCGTCCTCATTGGCATCGGGCTGCTGATGGCCGTCGGCAGCGGACTACTATCTGTCCTGCAGGGTCAGCCCTTTATGACCGGCCTGTGGGCGGAGACGACCCTGCCGGGGCTGGGCAAAGTGGGCACCCCCCTTCTGTTTGACGTGGGCGTCTATCTGGTCGTCATCGGAGTGATGCTGACCATCATCTTCACCCTGGCGGAGGAGTGAGCAGGTGGAATAGGACACGGATACATACGGGTTTTACGGATTGGCACGGATGAACATCCGTACCATCCGCGTCCATCTGTGTCCCATCGCCTGGAATAGGACACGGATACACACGGGTTCTACGGATTGGCACGGGTGAAAAATCCGTGAAAATCTGTACCATCCGTGTCCATCCGTGTCCCATCGCCTGGAATAGGACACGGATACACACGGGTTCTACGGATTGGCACGGATGAAAAATCCGTGAACATCCGTACCATCCGTGTCCCATATAAGAACAATCGGCACGGAGGAACCATGGAGACCGTTCTGGCCTTCGTCATCGGCGGACTCTACGCGGCCGGCCTCTATATGCTGATGCGGCGGAGCATCGTCAAACTGGTCATCGGGCTGGCCCTGATGAGCCAGGCCGCCAACCTGCTCATCTTCACCCTGGGGCGCCTGATCCGGGGCCGCCCGGCCCTCATCCCGCCCGACGCGGCCGCCCTGGCAGGGCCCTTCGCGGACCCCGTCCCCCAGGCCCTGATCCTGACGGCCATCGTCATCAGTTTCGGCGTGCATGCCTTCACCATCATCCTGGTCAAGCGGGCCTACCAGACGGTGGGCACCGATGACCTGGACGACATGCGGAACACGGACCTTCTTGCATAGCGCGGCCGATGGACATCCTGCTGATTCTCCCCATCCTGATCCCGTTTCTGACCGCTGTGGCGGCGCTCCTGGCGTGGGACCGGCGACCCGTCCAGCGGGCGCTGGGCGTTCTGGGCACGGCGGCCCTGCTGGGCGCGGGGCTGGCACTCCTGGCGGCCGTCTGGCGGGACGGTGTCCGGGCGCTGCAGGTGGGGAACTGGCCCGCTCCCTTCGGCATCACCCTCTCCGCCGACCTGTTCAGCGCCATCATGGTGGTCCTGGCGGGACTGATCGGCCTGGCGGTCGCTGTCTACTCCCTGGGGAGCATGGACCCCGACCGGGAACGGTTCGGGTACTACCCTCTCTTCCACTTCCTGCTGATGGGCGTCTGTGGCGCCTTTCTGACCGGCGACATCTTCAACCTGTACGTCTGGTTTGAGGTGATGCTCATCACTTCCTTCGTGTTGATGGTGCTGGGGGGAGAACGGGCACAACTGGAGGGGGGCATCAAGTACGTCACCCTGAACCTGATGGCGTCGGCGCTCTTCCTGGCGGCGGTGGGCATCTTCTACGGGGTGACCGGCACGCTGAACATGGCCGACGCGGCGCACCGGATGAGAGAGGTGGAGCAGCCGGGCCTGGTGACGGCGCTGGCCCTGATGTTTCTGGTCGCTTTCGGCATCAAGGCCGCCGTCTTCCCTCTTTTCTTCTGGCTCCCGGCCTCTTACCACACGCCGCCTGTGGCCGTCTCCGCCCTCTTCTCCGGCCTGCTCACCAAAGTGGGGGTCTACGCGCTGATCCGGGTCTTCACCCGGTTGTTCGTGCAGGACGCGGGATACCTCCATGCCATCATCCTGGTCATCGCCGGGCTGACGATGATCACGGGCGTGCTGGGCGCGGTGGCCCAGACGGAGGTCCGTCGTCTCCTCTCCTTCCACATCGTCAGCCAGATTGGGTATCTCCTGATGGGGCTGGGGCTGTTCACGCCAGCCGCACTGGCGGGCGCCGTCTTCTTTATGGCCCACGTCGTCCTGGCGAAGGCCGCGCTCTTTCTGGTGGGCGGCATCGCCCACCGCCTGCGGGGGACTTACAACCTGAAGAAATTGGGCGGGCTCTATCGCTCTCATCCCGGCCTGGCGGTCCTCTTCCTGCTGCCGGCCCTTTCCCTGGCGGGGCTCCCACCCCTCTCCGGCTTCTTCGCCAAACTGGCACTGGTCTGGGCCGGGCTGGAGACGGGGCAGTTCGCCATCGTCGCGGTCGCCCTGGGGGTCAGTCTGCTGACCCTCTTCTCTATGATGAAAATCTGGAACGAGGCCTTCTGGAAACCGTTGGGGGAAAACGACCCGCCGCCTGCCGGGGGGACGTCTCCGGCCCTCTGGCTGCCCGTTGCGGGGCTGGCGGCCCTGACGGTCCTCATCGGCCTGGCTGCGGGCCCCCTCTTTGTCCTGAGTTTGCGGGCCGCGGAGCAGTTATTGGGGATGTGACTTAAGGCCGATTGAAATCGCCCTTCATGGGCACTTCGTGCCGGGTGTCGGCCTTCGCCGAAAATACCAGCCAGCATACGTCACCAGAAAGGTCGGCGAAGGCCGACCAAAGGCCCGTGGCCCCAAAGGGTGACTTCCAGTCACCGCCGGAACGGAGGTCTGATGGGCGCGTTTCTGCTCAATGTTCTGCTGGCGCTGGCCTGGGTCGCACTGACCGGGCGGTTCAACATGGGCAACTTCGCCTTCGGCTTTGTTTTGGGCTACGGGGCGCTCTGGCTGGCCCAACGGGTGCTGGGGCCCTCGTCCTACTTCGGGAAGGCGCGCCGGGCCATCGGGTTTGTCCTCTTCTTCCTATGGGAGGTCATCAAAGCGAACCTGCAGGTGGCGTACATCGTCCTCAACCCGCGCTACCGGATGCATCCGGGCGTCATCGCCGTCCCGCTGGACGCGCGGACCGACGCGGAAATCACCCTGCTGGCGAACCTGATCACCCTCACCCCCGGCTCCCTGAGCATAGACGTCTCGGCGGACCGCAAGGTCCTGTACATCCACACGATGGACCTGGGGGACGACCCGGCCCGTTTCCGTCGGGAGATCAAAGAGGGGTTTGAGCGACGGCTGCTGGAGGTGATGCGGTGAACCTGACGGACCTGATTCTGTGGGTGGCGATGCCGGTGATGAGTCTGGCGCTGGTTCTGGCCCTCGTCCGACTGGTGCGCGGGCCCACCCTCTCCGACCGGGTCATCGCGCTGGACCTGACCGGGACTGTGGGGATGGGCATGATCGCCGCTTATGCCATCGCCCGGGACCTGCCGGTCCTGCTGGACGTGGCGATTGTGCTGGCGTTGCTCTCGTTCCTGGGGACGGTAGCCTTCGCGCGCTATCTGGAGCGGAGGGTGGGGCCGTGAGGGAGGTCATCAGCGGCGTTCTGGTCCTGATTGGGGCGGCCTTTATGCTGCTGGCGGGAGTGGGCATCCTGCGCATGCCGGACCTCTACACCCGCATGTCCGCCACGACAAAGGTTGCCACGCTGGGTGTCGGCTCCACTCTGCTGGCGGTGGCGGTGTACTTCGGCGAACTGGGGATTGTCACCCGCGCGCTGGCGGCGGTCGCCTTCGTGCTTCTGACCGCGCCGGTGGCGGCCCACATGATCGGGCGGGCGTCGTACTTCATCGGCGTCCCGCTGTGCAGAGAGACGGCGATAGACGAACTGCGCGATCACTACGACCTGCGTACCCACGAACTGGAGTCGGTCTGCTTCCCCGAACTGGAACTGCAACTCCCCGATCTGCAGGTCGGGCGGCTCCGGATTCCCGATGGGGCCGCAGCGGCGGGCCGCACGTTGGCGGAGATAGAGTTGCGCCGGCGCTACGATGTGAGCGTGCTGGCGGTCTGTCGGGGCTCCCACACCATCCCCAACCCTGACGGAGACGTCCGGCTCCTCCCCGGCGACGAACTGATCCTCATCGGTCCGCCGGAGCGGCTGGACGACGTCGCCGAGGCGCTGCGGGAAGGCGGCGGCGTGGGATGAACCACGAACGCACGATGGGTAGTTACGGTGCTGTAGTAAAAACTATACAGGGAGGGGTATGCTGTCTCTGATCCATCGCCACTGGCACCATCTACCGTCCGAACTGGTCCTGCAACTCCTGGATAGCGATGTCCAGAGGGGGCTGGACATCCTGGAGGTCCAGCACCGTCAGAAACAATTCGGGCCCAACCGGCTCACCCCGCGCCGGAAGCAGAGCCCTCTGGTCCGCTTTCTCCTGCAGTTCAATAACCCGCTGATCTACATCCTGCTGGTCGCGGCGGGTGTCACGGCGGTTGTCAAAGACCTGGTAGACGCGGCCATCATCCTCGCTGCGGTCCTGGTCAACGCCGTCGTCGGTTTCATCCAGGAGTCCCGTGCCGAGCAGGCCATTGAGGCCCTGGCGGAGACCATCACCACCGAGGCGACGGTCATCCGCGCTGGCCGGACCCGACGGATTCCGGCTGCCGAACTGGTGCCGGGGGACATCGTCGCGCTCAAAGCGGGCGACAGGGTTCCGGCGGACCTGCGCCTGGTCCGCTCCCGCGACCTTCAGATTGCCGAGGCCGTGCTGACCGGCGAGTCGGTGCCGGTGCAAAAGGACGCCGATCTGATCCTGCCGCCGGAGACCATCCTGGGGGACCGGCGCAATATGGCATACGCGTCCACTCTGGTCACCTACGGCTCCGGCGTCGGGGTGGTGACGGCCATCGGAGACGACACCGAGGTGGGCCGCATCTCCCAACTGATCTCGTCCGCCGCCGAACTGGAGACCCCGCTGACCCGCAAAATCGCGCGCTTCAGCCGGGTGCTCCTCTACGCCATCCTGGCGCTGGCTGCGGTAACCTTCGGGGTCGGCGTCCTGCGCGGCCAATCGGTGGTAGACACCTTCATCGCCGCTGTCGCCCTGGCCGTCGCGATGATTCCCGAAGGGTTACCCGCCGCGCTGACGGTGACGCTGGCCATCGGTGTCTCCCGTATGGCCCGGCGGCGCGCCATCATCCGTCGCCTGCCCGCCGTGGAGACTCTGGGCAGCGTGACCGTCATCTGCTCCGATAAGACCGGCACATTGACCCAGAACCAGATGACCGTCCAGGAGATCGCGGTGCCCGGCGCGGTCTACCGGGTGACGGGCATCGGCTACGCGCCGGTCGGCGAAATCCAGCGTGGGGGCCTGCGAGTCAACCCGGAAGCGGAGCCCGCCGCGCTGCTGGAGACGTTGAAGGCCGGGCTTCTCTGCAACGATAGCCGTCTGGTGGAGGAGGACGGCGTCTGGCGTGCCCAGGGAGACCCGACCGAGGTCGCGCTGATTACGGCGGCGCGCAAGGCCGGCCTGACCATCACAACCGATTTTGACGACTCGTGTCCCACGGCCGTGTGCCTGCCCCGACTGGACGCCATCCCCTTTGAGTCCGGGAACCAGTACATGGCGACGCTCCACAACGCCGGGGAGGGCCGACCGAGGGTTGTCTACGTCAAAGGCTCCGTGGAGGCAGTGCTGAGCCGCTGCACCGCCGCGATGGGGGCGCGGCGAGAACCGGTCCCGCTGGACGCGGAGGCCGTGTACCGCCAGGCGGAGGAAATGGCGAAAGAGGGACTGCGCGTGCTGGCCTTTGCCCGGCACGAATTGCCTCCGGACGTTTCGTCTCTCCGCCACGAAGACCTGCAGGGCCTGATCTTCCTGGGCCTGCAGGGCCTCATTGACCCGCCCAGACCGGAGGCGGTTGCCGCGGTGCGGGCGTGCCAGACCGCAGGCATCCGGGTCAAGATGATTACCGGCGACCATGCGTTGACGGCGGCCGCCATCGCCAGCGAACTGGGGTTGGACGGCGGGGCCGTCGGGCCCGACGGCCTGCCCGAAGTGATGACCGGCAGCGACCTGGTTGCCTGCTGCGACGAGGAACTGATTGACCGGGTGGAGCGCGTGGCAGTTTTCGCCCGCGTGTCCCCGGAGCAGAAACTCCGCCTGGTGGAGGCCTTTCAGGCGCGCGGGCACATCGTCGCCATGACCGGCGACGGCGTCAACGACGCCCCGGCCCTCAAGCAGGCCGATGTGGGCATCGCGATGGGTATCACCGGCACGGACGTGGCAAAAGAAGCGGCCGACATGGTCATCACCGATGACAACTTCGCCACCATTGAGGCGGCGGTGGAGGAGGGCCGCCGGGTTTTTGACAACCTGACCAAAATCATCGCCTGGACCCTGCCGACCAACCTGGGCGAAGGGCTGATTATTTTGCTGGCGATCATCCTGGGAGTGACGCTGCCCGTCCTGCCGGTCCATATCCTGTGGATCAATATGACCACCGTCGCCGTGCTGGGTCTGGTCCTGGCCCTGGAGAATCAGGAGCCGGGGATTATGCAACGGCCGCCGCGCGATCCTGCCGGGCCCATCCTGACCCGCCCGTTACTCTGGCGCGTTTTCCTGGTCGGTATGATCATCCTGGCGGGCGCCTTCGGCCTCTTTGAACTGGAACTCCTCGCCGGCGCAAGCCTGTCAGCCGCCCGCACCGTGGCCGTGAACGTCGTGGTGATGGTGGAGATGTTCTACCTGCTCAACTGCCGCTCGCTCAGCCATTCTATGCTTCAGATCGGCACATTTTCCAACCGGTGGGTGATGGCGGGCATCGCGGCGATGGTCCTTCTGCAACTTCTGTTCACCTACGCGCCGTTAATGAACTCCGCTCTCTCCAGTGCGCCGATCCGCGCGGCGGCCTGGGGACGGATCGTCGGGGTTGGTCTGGTGGGCTATCTGATTGTGGAAGTGGAGAAATGGCTGCGGCGCCGCCGCGTACCCGTACCCTCGTCAGTGTAGGGGGAGCAGGATTCACCCTGCAAAGGAGGAACTATGGAAGCGAACGTCAAACTGGGCCGGATTCTGGGCATCCCGGTGGGGTTGCACGTCAGTTGGTTCCTGGTCTTCGGACTGGTCACCTGGTCCCTGGCGGTCGGGTATTTCCCGACGGAGTACCCATCTCTGCCCCGCGCCGCCTACTGGGGGCTGGGTGCCTTGACCAGCATCCTCTTCTTCGGGTCGGTCCTGGTCCACGAACTCAGCCACTCGGTCGTCGCTCTGCGCAACCGCATCCCCGTCCAGGGCATCACTCTGTTCATCTTCGGCGGAGTGGCGCAGATCACCCGGGAGCCGCAGGATGCGGGCACGGAGTTTCGCGTGGCCATCGCCGGACCGCTGGCCAGTTTCGGCATGGCCGGGCTCTTCGCTGGCCTCTGGTGGCTGGACCGGGCCATCCCCTACCTGGCCGCGCCCAGCATCTGGCTGATGCGCATCAACCTGATCCTGGGGCTCTTTAACCTGATCCCGGGCTTCCCGCTGGACGGTGGGCGGGTCCTGCGGGCGGTCATCTGGCATTTCACGGGCAACTTCTACCGCGCCACCCAGGTCGCGGCATTCACGGGCCAACTGGTGGCCTTCGGCTTCATCGGCTTCGGTCTCCTGACCATGCTGACCGGGAATTGGGTCAACGGCCTGTGGCTGGCCTTCATTGGCTGGTTCCTGCAGAACGCGGCGGCGGCCAGTTACGCCCAGACCAGCATGCAGAAGGCCTTGCGTGGCGTCACGGTGGATCAGGTGATGGCCCGGGAGTGCCCGCTGGTCCCGGCCACCCTCTCCCTGCGGGACCTGGTAGATGGCTACATCCTGACTGGCGGGCGGCGCTGTTTCTTCGTAACCGAGGAGGACCATCTGCGCGGCATCCTGACCCTCGCCGACGTCACGAGGGTGCCCCAGGAAGACTGGGGTAAAACATTTCTCACCCAGGTCGTCGTGCCCTGGGAGCGGACCATCCGGGTAGCACCGAACATGCCGCTTCTGGATGCCCTGCGGATGATGGACGACGCGGGGGTCAACCAGATACCGGTTGTCCTGGGGGACGAACTGGTGGGGATGCTCTCTCGCGAACAGGTGCTCCGCTATATCCGAACGCGCGCGGAATTAGGATTGTAGGACAACTGCTTGCAGTTGTCCCGCTGCCAGAGGAGGACATGGACCTGTTGCTCCCGTTTCTGCTGGCTCTGGCCATCATCGTCTTCGCGGCCAAATCCTTCGGCTACCTGAGCACCCGGCTGGGACAGCCAGCGGTGTTAGGAGAGTTACTGATCGGCCTCATCCTGGGCCCGACGGTGCTGAACATGCTCCACTGGCCCATCTTCTCGGGCAGTCACCTGGAGGAGACCCTCCGCGAACTGGCCCACCTGGGCGTCCTCTTCCTGATGTTCATCGCCGGCCTGGAAGTGGACCTGGAAGCGATGCGACGGGCGGGGCGGCCCGCCGTGTGGGCTGGCATCCTGGGCGTCCTCTTCCCCATCGTCCTGGGGCTGGGGGTCTCGCTCCTTTTCGGCTTCACCCTGCTGGAGGGGATGCTCATCGGCCTGATGCTGGCGGCCACCAGCGTCAGCATCTCGGCCCAGACGATGATAGAACTGGGCGTCCTGCGGAGCCGGGTGGGGGTTGCGCTCCTGGGTGCCGCCGTGGTGGACGACATTCTGGTCATCCTGCTGGTCTCTGTCGCCAGCGCGCTGACCGGCGAGGGGGGCAATTTCTGGCACATCCTCTGGGTCCTGGTGCGGATGTTGCTCTTTCTGGCCCTTACCATCTGGGTGGGAGCGCGCGTGATCCCGCGCCTGCCGGTCCGGGTGGAGCGGCTTCCGGTCAGCGAGGGAGTCATGGCCCTGGTGGTGGTCACGCTGCTGTTCTTCGCATGGGCGGCGGAGGCGCTGGGGGGCATCGCCGCCATCACCGGCGCTTTCCTGGCGGGCCTGGCCTTCGCCCGTTCGCCGCTCCACCAGTACATCCGGGACCGGATGCACACCCTGGCCTACGCGTGGGTTGTGCCCATCTTCTTTGTCAACATCGGCCTGGAGGCGGACGCGCGGGCCATTGGCGTCGGTGGGATCGGTTGCGCACTGGCGCTCATCGGGGCGGCGATGCTCTCCAAAGTCATTGGCTGCGGGCTGGGCGGACTGGCCGGGGGGTTCTCCCCTCTGGATGCCCTTCGCCTGGGCGTGGGGATGATGTCCCGGGGCGAGGTGGGCCTGATTGTGGCGGCGATAGAACTGGAGAGCGGGCTGATTACCCAGCAAATCTTTGCGGACGTGGTGCTGGTCGTGCTGACCACGACCCTGGTGACGCCCATCCTGCTGCGGGCCCTCTACCGGAAACCGCCCGGCGAACGGAGCGCAGACCGCCGGGCCTTCTTGTAGCGGGGGTTTTGCGGCGGCGGCCCGAAGGGCCGCCGCCGCAAAACCCCGACCCTTTGCTCGGGAGGCATGCAAATGGCCTATCTGGTAGTTCTGGTCCTGGATAATCCCGACCAGTGTCCCGATGTTCTCCGGGCGTGGGACGAGGCGGGAGTCCCCGGCGCGACGATTCTGGAGAGCACCGGCCTGGCGCGGTTGCAGAAAGCCATCTGGGATGACCTGCCGCTGGTCCCCTCCGTGCGGGACTTGCTGGGCACCCGGGAACTCCACCACCGCACCATCTTCACCGTTGTCCAGGACGAGGAGGCAGTGGACCGGGTGATTGCTGCGACCCAGGAGGTCATCGGGGACCTGAACACCCACCACACGGGAATCCTCTTTGTCGTGCCGGTGACCCGCGTCCTGGGGCTGGAGCGAAAGTAGAATTTGACAAAAAGGCCAGATTGGGGTATACTTGCCAGCGGTTGGGACTTGACCCTGTTGATAGGTGTGGTATAATTTTTCTGCCGGCGTAGCTCAATCGGCAGAGCATCCGCCTTGTAAGCGGAAGTGTGCGGGTTCAAGTCCCGCCGTCGGCTTGATGGGTCGGTGGCCCGAGCGGCAAAGGGGGCGGACTGTAAATCCGCTGGCTCAGCCTTCGCAGGTTCGAGTCCTGCCCGGCCCACTGTGGGCCCACGTAGCTCAATCGGCAGAGCACACCCTTGGTAAGGGTGTGGTTATGGGTTCAATTCCCATCGTGGGCTCCTGCTCATTGATTCCGCTCCACGGGTCAATGCGGTGTTTGAGAGTATCGGTGAGATAACGGAAATTGAGACAATCGCTGTGGGGAGCGGGATTCGGGAAATTGCGCGGTTGCGAAAACTCTACGGGCAAGGCCGCTGGCGTAAACTGAAAGAAGTTGCGACAATCCACCTCATCAACTGCCGAATACGTCGCGCTGAACTTCACTGGTACGAAGCACACGGCATCGGCAGGAAAGAGAGCAAACGGAAGCGATACCTGGATTGATGAAAACCCGTTTTGCGATATGCATTAATAACTCTGGGTACCCGGCCTCTCTGGAGTTGCGTAAGGTGTACAGGGTGCTGCCGGATGAAGAGGCTGAACGCGATGGGGATTTGCGCATCGTAGATGAAACAGGGGAGGATTACCTTTACCCGGCCTCGTATTTTCTTTTGATTGAGGTGGCAGAAGAGGCAGAGCGGATTTTGACGGGTACCCTTGTACGAGATTTACAGCCTGCCTAAAACCTGGTTGACTTGCGGGGACTTTTATGGCAAAGAAGGCGAAAGCAATCCGGTTGACGATTACTCTGGCCTGTACGGAGTGTAAAGAACAGAATTACACCACCGAGAAGAATCGGCGGAACGATCCATCGCGGCTGGAACTGCGCAAGTATTGCCCGCGTTGCCGCAAGCACACGCTCCATCGGGAGACCAAGTAGGGGCAGGCCTTGCGCCTGCCTGCAGACCTCGTGCCCGTCCCTGTTGGGCGACCGCAGGGGTCGCCTAACTACCTGTAACCGCAGGGGGTTAGCTCAATAAGGCAGAGCAGCGGTCTCCAAAACCGCAGGCTGCGGGTTCAAGTCCCGCACCCCCTGCCTGCTGGCTTTCAAGACACCGCCCAAATCGGCGGTGTCTTGAAATGTTAGGCAGATGTAGCGCAGGATAACTCTCGCGCTACGAGTTTCTGGATAGGGCAGCACAGACCGCAAGCAGATAATGCCGGAGGACGGTTCATCGTGAAAAAAGAAAACGCACTGGTCCGCTACTTCCGAGAGACCCGGGTGGAGGTCAAACGGGTCCGCTGGCCCACCCGGGAGGAGACCTGGCGGTTGACCCGGATTGTCCTGGTGGTCACCGTCAGTATGGCCCTTTTCCTCTGGCTGATGGATGTTCTCTTCTCCTGGTGGCTGCGGGGCATCATAGAGAGTGACCCCGTGCGGATCGCGATGGGCCTTTTGGTGCTGGTGGGAGGAATTGTCGTCGGGGTCATCCTGGGGCGACAGCAGGAGTAGCGGTGGCGGAAAGGTAAAGAGTGATGGACCAGGAAGACCGCCTGGAGACTCTGGAACAGGACGCGGAGGAGCAGGAGGGGACGGAAGCCTTGAGGCCTGCTGGGTCTTCAAGACCGCGCAGGCCTGCTGTGCCGTTCGCGCCGGATGAGGACGCGCTTGATGCATCCGTCGGTGCCAGCCGGACGGGCACTCCGTCCGACCCGACGGCCGAACCGACGGACGAGCGGGCCTGGTACGTGATTCACTGCTACTCCGGCTACGAGAACAAGGTCAAGCACAACCTGGAGCAGCGTATTGAGACGATGCGCATGCAGGATAAAATCTTCCAGGTGGTCATCCCGACCGAGGAAGAGATTGAGGTCAAGGACGGTAAGCGGCGCACGGTGGAGCGCCGGGTGTTTCCGGGGTACGTCCTGGTACAGATGATTCTGGATGATGAGTCCTGGTCGGTGGTCCGCAACACCCCTGGGGTGACCGGCTTTGTGGGGATGGGCAACCGTCCGACGCCGCTGCGCCCGGAAGAGGTGCAGGCGATTATGAAGCGGATGGAGGCCGAGGCACCCCGGGTCAAAGTGACCTACAGGGCCGGCCAGAAGGTGCGCATCATAGACGGCCCGTTCCGCGATTTCATCGGCGTGGTGGATACGATTGACGAAGAGCGGACCAAGGTGCGGGTCCTGGTCTCCTTCTTCGGGCGGGATACGCCGGTGGAATTGGACTTTCTGCAGGTGGAGCGGGTGTAGCAGATTGTAGATTGCAGATTGCAGATTTGATGGGAGATAGCAGATGAAGAAAATCAAAGCGGTGGTCAAACTGCAGATTGAGGCCGGAAAGGCGAATCCGGCGCCGCCTGTGGGGCCGGCGCTGGCCCAGCACGGCATCAACCTGATGCAGTTCTGCAAGGAGTATAACGCCCGTACGGCATCTATGGCGGGCAACATCATCCCGGCGGAAGTAACCATTTATCAGGACGGGTCCTTCACCTTCGTGCTGAAGACGCCGCCCACACCGGACCTGCTGCGGAAGGCCGCCGGGGTAGAGAAGGGTTCTTCCGAACCCAACCGCAGTAAAGTGGGGCGGGTCACCCGCGCCCAGTTGCGGGAGATCGCCCAACTCAAGATGCGAGACCTGAATGCCGTGGACCTGGAAGGCGCGATGCGTCAGATTGAGGGGACGGCGCGCAGTATGGGGATTGAGATTGTGGATTAACCTGCCCGGTGGGAGGGCAACGCCCGTTATTGACCACAAGGAGGTAATATGCCGAAGAGAGGAAAGAAGTACCTGGAAGCGCTAAAAAAGGTGGACCGCAACCGCCTGTACTCTCCTCAGGAGGCGGTCCAACTGGTCAAAGAGACCGCCTACGCTAACTTTGACGCTTCGGTGGACGTCCACATCCGGCTGGGGGTGGACCCTCGCCATGCGGACCAGCAGGTGCGGGGAGTGGTCCTGCTCCCCCACGGCCTGGGCAAGACGGTGCGGGTGCTGGTCTTCGCCGCTGGCGATGCCGCCCGGATCGCCGAGGCCGCCGGAGCGGACTACGTCATCTCCGACGACGAAGGGATCAAGAAGATTCAGGACGGCTGGACCGATTTTGACGTCGCCATCGCGGTGCCGGATATGATGGGGAAGGTGGGCCGCCTGGGCCGCATCCTGGGCCCGCGCGGCCTGATGCCCAACCCGAAGACCGGCACAGTGGTGCCGCCGGAGGACCTGCCGCGCGTCATTCAGGAAGCGAAGGCCGGCCGCGCCGAGTTCCGCGTGGATAAGACCGCCAACCTGCACATCCCGATTGGCCGGGTCAGGTTCTCCAACCAGGCCCTTCTGGAGAACCTGGCGGCCGCGATGGAGGCGGTCAAGAAGGCCCGCCCCACCGCCGCCAAAGGCACTTACATCCGCAAGGTCACCCTGGCGTCCTCTATGGGGCCGGGGATCAAAGTGGACCCGGTGGCGGCACAGGCGCTGGAGACGGCATAGTAAGAATGCAAGATTGCAAGTTTGCAAGTTCGCGATAAGCGATAGGCGATAAGCGATACGCGATAAGCGAATCAGGCCGAAGACAGCAGGCGCGCCGACGGGGCGCTGAAAGTTGCCTGCCGAGGCTGGAGAGAGGGTCCGTTCCCTCATCGGGCGATGGTTCTCTACGCCCGGTGAGGTAGACTCCCCCGCGTCGGCTGGCGCGGGGGAGTTTTTGTTGCGTAAAACGTAAAACGTGATGCGTGAAACGTGATACGGAAGGAGGTGATGTCGGGTGGCCATAACCAGAGCAAAAAAAGCGGAGCGGGTGGAGCAGTACCTGGAGCACCTGCAGAAGAGCCAGGGGCTCATCCTGACCGACTACCGGGGCCTGCGGGTGGCGGAGGTAGAGGAACTGCGCCGGTCGCTGCGAGGCGCCCAGGCGACATACCAGGTGGTCAAGAACCGCCTGCTGCTCCTGGCCCTGCAGCAGATGGGGCTGACAATGCCGCAGGAATGGCTGGAGGGTCCGGTGGCGGTGGCGTTCTGCCACGGCGAGATGCCAGCAGTGGCCAAAGTGCTCCAGGATTTCGCCAAAGGGCGTGAGAAGTTCGCCGTCAAGGGCGGCCTGCTGGGCAAGATGCCGATTACGGCCGCACAGGTCACCGCGCTGGCCAATCTCCCGCCACGGGAGGTCGTGCTGGCCCAGGTTCTGGGCACGATGAACGCGCCGGCCTCGCAGGTGGTTGGTGTCGTCGCCAGCGGGATCCGGCAGGTGCTGAACGTGCTGCAGGCGTATGTGGATAAACTGGAGGGGAAGACGGCCCCCCAGGCTGCGTAGTGAAACGTAAAAAGTGAAACGTGAAGGAGGAAAGAATGGCCGATTTGCAGAAACTGGTGGAGGAAATCAGTCAACTGACCCTTCTGGAAGCCGCCGAACTGGTGAAGATGCTGGAGGAGAAACTGGGCGTGACGGCGGCTGCGCCGGTTGCCATGGCCGCGATGCCCGTCGCTGCTGCTCCCGCCGAGCCGGTGGAGGAGAAGACCGAATTCACCGTCGTGCTCAAGGAGGTCGGCGAGAAGAAGATTGAGGTCATCAAGGTGGTGCGGAAACTGACCAACCTGGGCCTCAAGGAAGCCAAAGACCTGGTGGAGAGCGCGCCGGCAACGGTGCTGGAATCCGTCCCGAAGGAAGCGGCGGAGAGCGCCAAGGCGGAACTGGAAGCGGTCGGCGCCAAAGTGGAAATCAAGTAGCGCGAAAGATACGAAAGGCGCGAAAGACGCGAAAGCGCGAAAAGGCCTGCCAGGCCTTTTGGGCCTGGCAGGCCTTTCTCCCGTTTATCCCCTGGCCGGATACCACTTCTGGAACCAGGCGGTGAAGGCGAAGGCCGGGATCAGGAGCAAGTTGCGGGCGACCGTCCACAACAGAGCCTGGTCCGGCCGCGCGTGCCCCGCCAGCGCCAGGACCGCCATCAGCAGATAGGCCCAGCCCCACGCCGTGGTGATGATGGCGTTGGTGCGGAGGAAGACGGGCAGGTTCCAGAGGGCCGGCGGATAAGACCATTTGGAATATTCAGCGGTGAACGGCCGCTCAGCCGCCAGCGTTCCCAGCCAGATACCCGCCAGCGTCAGATACCCCAGGATGTCCCCGTAGTCGGTGAAGAACCGGCTCCCCAGGAGCGTCGCCAGCCCCGCCAGCGCGAAGTAAAGGGGCGTCCCCGTCTCCATCCAGGTGGGGCGGGCGAAGAGGCGACGGTATCCCCAGATCAGTGCCCCCAGCAGAAACGGCACCCCCAGGCTGACCCAAGGACCTGCGCCAGGGATGTCCATCGTCGCCCAGTGGACCATCCAGGGGACGAAGGCCACCGTCAGCCAGGCCATGCCCGGAAGGCGAATAGGCCCGCGCTGGGCCGTCTCCTCCTCCAGCGGCGGGGCGACGGGCGCGGGCGGCGCCTTCGGCCCCTCCGGACCGGAGAAGAGGTCCCCCAGCCGCAGGAGCAGGCCGAAATCCCCCTCCACCCGGTACATCCCCTTCACGTAGGCGGCCTGTCCGCTCAACTCGTTGCGGGAAATCTTCAGCCAGACCTCCGCCGGGGTGTGGACCGTCATCGTGGGCCGGGGGACGGTGCCCTCATGGGCCGTGCAGCGCCCCTCCCGGATGCGCAGGACGTAGTTCCCCGGTTCGTTTCCAGTGACGACGAACTGGATGTCGGCCCGCAGGTCTCCGGCCGCAGCCCGGTTGAAGACGGTAGACATGCCCAGGATGGCCTCGCGGCAGGTCCGGGGACCCGCCCCCGGCTCCCCAGCGGGCAGGACAATGGGCGGGGAGAGGTTCTCCTCCTCTTCACGCCACTCCGCTTCGCTCCGTGGCTCACTACGAACGGGTCCGATCTGGCTATCCCACCACCCGTTGGCCATCTGCGCGTAGACCTCCGGCTCCGCCAGTGGAGTATCCAGGACCGCCTGAGTCTCCGGCAGGATGTGCCCATAGGTGACGAACTCCCACCCGGCCCGGCGGGCAGCATCGGTGTACCAGCGCAGACTTTCGGCCAGCACGGGATGGGCCAACAGTTCGCCCCCCGCACAGAGGATTGTCGCCGCCAGTTCGGTGTCGGGGTCGTCGGTGTAGCAGCGGAAGGTCTCCACCAGCCCGGAGAAGTGATGTCGCTCCGGGAAGCCACAGTTGGAGATGAGGACAACCCTCCGGACCGACGGCCCGTCGGTGTAGCGGGACGGGTGGGTGTAGTGAGCGCCCCGCCGGACGATGTGGGGGTCCGCCAGGGGCAACAGCCGGTCCATAAAGTCCTTCATCAGCCCGCTCACGGTGAAAACGTAGAGGGGCGTGGCGTAGACCACGACGTCGGCCTGGCGGACTTTCGGAAGCAGCGCCGCCATGTCGTCTTTATGGACGCAGACGCCGGGGGTCTTCGTCCAGCAGGTGAAGCAACCCAGGCAGTGGTTGATCTTCAGGTCCTTCAGGTAGACGGTCTCCGTCTCCGCGCCGGCCTCCCGCGCCCCCTCCAGGAAGGGCTGGAGGAGGCGGTCGGTGTTGCTGCGGCGGCCGCGCGGGCTTCCGTTGATGGCAAGAATTTTCATCCTTCCTCCTGTAGATGGTGAATGTTGTGAATGGCTTCCTCGGCCCATTCCAGCGCGGCACGGGTGAGACGGACGCCGTAGTCCAGCGTGAGGGCCCAGAAGAAGACCTCGCGCGGGGAGCGGACCGCCTCAGCATAGTAGGCGGCCTGCTGGGGAATCCGCGCGTACGCCTCCAGGCGCGCCCGCAGCCCGTCGGCGTACCCCTCTAACAGGGCGACGGCCTCCTCGTCGGTCAACTGTCCGGCGAAGAAGACCTTGACCAGCAGGGGGACGCGCGGGTCCTCCGGGTCGGACGGCGCGCGCAGCCAGCGGCGCAGTTCCTCCCGCCCCGCCTCGGTGAGGTGGTAGACTTTGCGGTTGGGGCGGTCCTCCTGCGGGACGACCTCCACCGTCACCCAGCCGCGACGGGTGAGTTCCTTCAGCGTCCGGTAAATCTGGGCCTGGTCGGCGGGCCAGAAGTGCCGCACGGACGTGTCAAACGCTTTCTTCAGGTCGTAGCCGGTCATCGGGGCGTAGTTCAGGAAGCCGAGGATGGCATGTTCCAGGGACATCACGCCTCCAGTTTGGATGACTTGTCTAATATATGACCAGTCATATAATACCACAGGGCGCGGTTTTTGTCAAGTCTTTCTGCCTGGCCTTGTAGGACAACTGCGAGCAGTTGTCCTGCACAAGAGGGTCGCTGCAGGCCGACAGCCTGGGCTACCGGGTCGGTGTAGCGCCGGCCACCGGGCCGGTACAGGCTGACAGCCTGGGCTACCGGGCCGGTGTAGCGCCAGGCCGGTGGGGGATAGCGGTCGGCGAAGGCCGACTGGTGGCTGGCGGCCCAGGAAGGACGACTTTCGTCGGCGCCGTCAGCGCTGGCCGCCGGGCCGGTGCAGGTTGACAGCCTGGGCTACAGGCGGGGCTGTCAGGGGGAAGCAGGAGGAAGGTGAGCGGCGTCGTTCAGGGCGATGAGGGAAGGTTGACCGTCTTCCACCCGGACCCGCGTGAGGGTGCAATGGCCCAGTTCATACCCCCACCACTGGCTCATCTGCTCCGGCAGCAGGCAGGCCAGCATCGCCCGCAGGGTCCCACCGTGGGCCACAATCAGGACGGTGCCCTGGGAATGGCGGGAGAGGATGTCCTGAAAGGTCGCCTCCACCCGGCGGAAGAACCCGGACCGGCTCTCCCCTCCGGGCCAGGTGAACTCCACGTTCGTCCGGTCCCGCCAGCGCTCGTAGAGGTCGGGGTAGAGGGTCTTCATCTCCTCCAGAGTCACTCCGTCCATATCGCCGAAATTGATCTCCCGCAGGCCGTCCAGCGGGATGGGGTCCAGCCTCAGCGCCTGTCCGATGATTTCTGCGGTCCGGCGGGCGCGGGGCAGGGGACTGGTGTAGAGGGCGACGGCGTCGCTCACTTCGGCGGCCAGGCGGCGGGCGACGGCCTCCGCCTGGGCCAGCCCCCGTTCGGTCAGCGGCGTGTCGTTCCAGCCCACCCACCGTTTCTGGACGTTGGCAACGGTCTCGGCATGACGGATGAGGATCAGTTGGAGCGCCATATCAACCTGCCTGTCCCCGCCGATAGAAGTCGCACTCATCCCGCAGGACACAACGCCCGCATTCGGGGTTGCGGGGATGGCAGACGTTCCGCCCCAGCGTAATAAGGTTCAAATGAAGGGGATAGTAGAGGTCCGGGGGGATGAGTTTTTCCAGCAGGGTATGGGCCTGTTCCCGCGTGGCCCGCGCCGGGATCAGCCCCAGCCGTCGGGATACCCGGTGGATGTGGGTGTCCACAGGGAACGCGGGGCGGCCAAAGGCGAAGAGAAGGACAATCGCCGCTGTCTTGGGGCCGATGCCGGGGATGGAGAGAAGCCAGGCCCGCGCCGCCTCCAGCGGCATGTCGGCCAGAAAATCCAGGGAGAACTCCCCCCGTTCGGCCCAGATCCGCCGCAGTGTCTCCTGGATACGCGGGGCCTTGGTGGGCGCCAGTCCCGCCGGACGAATCGCCGCGATCAGGTCCTCCATCGGGGCGTCCCGGACGGCCTCCCATGTGGGGAACCGCTCCCGCAACCGCTCGTACGCCCGGTCCCGATTCCGGTCGTTGGTGTTCTGGGAGAGGATGGTGGAGACGAGGACCGCCACAGGGTCGCGCGGCGTCCATTGGGGCTCGCCGTACTCCGCCGCCAGTCGCTGATGGATGGAATAAATCCGTTCGGTCATAGTTGTACCCGGCGCGGGTGGACCCGACAGTGCTCCGCCTCCACGATGGCCGCAATCTGGGCCACCGTGCGGTCCAGTTCTCCCTCCCGGTTAACGACTACGTAGTCAAACTCCTCCATGCGGGTCATCTCCCACTGAATCTTCCCGATGCGCTCGGCCAGTTTCTCCGGCGTCTCGGTGCCCCGTCCCTTCAGTCGGCGCACCAGTTCGTCCTTTGATTCGGCAGTCAAAAAGATGAGCACTGCCTCAGGGGCCAGTCGGCGGATGGTCGCCGCGCCCTGGACGTCCACCCGCATGATGACGTCCTTGCCGGACGCGAAGGCGTCCCGGACCTGCTGTTTGGGGACCCCCTTGTGCTCGCCGTAGACGACGGCGTGCTCCAGCAGTTCCCCCTCCCGTTCCAGCCGCAGGAACTCCTCGGTGGAGAGGAAGAAGTAGTCCACGCCGTGGACCTCGCCAGGGCGCGGGGAGCGGTCCGTGGCCGTGACGACGAAGTGAAAGGGGTAGCCCAACTCCTTCATCCGCCGCAGGACGGAGTCCTTCCCGACTCCGGCGGGTCCCGAGATGACGATGAGAAGCGGATACCGGGGGAGCGTCCAGGTCATCTTGCATTCCTCCTTGAGGAAGGTATAATTGCTCCGTGACTATTCAGCGCTGACTGAAGTCACCCTTCCTGGGCCTGCGGCCGCTGGTCGGCCTTCGCCGACCCGGTCTCTCGGACACGTCCATGAAGGTTGTCGGCGAAGGCCGATAACCGGCACGAAGTGCCCAGGGAGGACGATTTCCATCGGCGTGAATAGTTACATTGCTCCTTGCCGTCACTACCTGCACCATGTGGGGCGCAGGCTGTCAGCCTGCGCTGTCGGCCTGCGGGAGTTAGCCCGCGCCGGCAGGCCTGGCGGCCTGCGCTACATCACCGAGATCACCCGGAGGAAACGGAGATGCCCGTATACGAGTACCGATGCCACGACTGTCGTCGTCGCGTTTCCATTTTCTGGCGGACGTTCTCTGAAGCCCAGAGCGGGATGCCGGTCTGCCCCCACTGCGGGGGCACGAATCTGACCCGCCTGATCTCCCGCGTACGGGTGGTCCGCTCCGAAGAGAGCCGCCTGGAGTCGCTGGCCGATGATTCTTTCCTCTCCGACTTTGATGAAAAGGACCCCCGCTCGCTGGCGCGCATGATGCGCCGGATGGCCGACGAAGTGGGAGAAGACCTGGGGCCGGAGTTTGAGGAAGTTGTCGGACGGCTGGAGGCGGGGGAGAGCCCCGAGGAGATAGAGAAGGCCATGCCGGAACTGATGGGGGAGGAAGGCGGGGGAGCGGACATCGGCGAGGAGTTATAACCCCGGAGGGATGTGCCCTTCCGTCCAGCGCGCCTGCAGGAGGGCGCGCAGGTCCGCCTGCACCGCCTCCACAGAGCGGGCGGCATCCACCACGACCCACCGCTGGGGTTCCAGGCCGGCCAGTTCCAGATAGCCGGCCCGCACCCGGCGGTGAAAATCCACCGTCTCCCGGTCCAGACGGTTCCACTCTCCACCGCCTGCCCGGCGGCGGGCCAGTCCCTCTTCGGGGGAAATGTCCAGGCAGAACGTCAGGTCGGGGGTCAGGCCGCCGGTCGCCAGGTAGAGGATCAGCCGGAGCGCCTCCAGGTCCAGGCCCCGCCCGTAGCCCTGGTAGGCCAGGGTGCTGTCGGCGTAGCGGTCGCAGAGGACGGTCTGCCCGGCGGCCAGTGCCGGGCGGATGATCTCTGTCACCACCTGGGCGCGCGCGGCGCAGTACAGGAAGACCTCCGTCCATTGGGACATGCCGGTATGGGCCGGGTCGTGGAGAACCTCCCGAATCCGTTCCCCGATGATTGTCCCCCCCGGCTCCCGGACCAGGACGACGGGATAGCCCTCTTCCTCCAGCCACCGGGCCAGCAGGCGGGCCTGGGTCGTTTTGCCACTGCCGTCGGGCCCCTCCAGAGTGATGAACACGGCGCCTCCAAAGGAAACGGCGGTCACGGCGGCTTTGCCGCCGCCGTGACCTCATCGCCGGTACAACCAGACCGTCTCTTCCCGAAGGCGGCGAGGCAGGTTCTCCCATTCCTCCGGGGTGTAGACCAGGACGTCCACCGGCACCGGCAGTCCCGTGAGGTCCCATTCGGCGGCTCGCCGTTCCGGGGACGCGGTTGCTCTTTCCACCAAAATCACCACATCCAGGTCGCTCCCCACTCCCCAGTCTCCCCGGCTGTATGACCCGCAGTATCCGATGCCCACGACATCGGGTCGCCGGACCGTCTCCGCCCACTGCCGGAGCGCTTCCAGGACCGTCGGGGCATCAGGCCATTTGAGCACGGACGAAGTCCACGATCTCACGGGCATACCGGATCGCCTCCTCGCTCTGGAGGGGACCGTAGTGCTCAAAGGGGGCTCCTTCGGCGAAACTGTTGGGGTAGCGGGGAGGAATGTAGAAACTATCCAGTACGCGGGCTTTCTCTATCAGAGGAGCGGGAACGGCCGCCTGGGGCGGGAGTTCCCGCAGGAGCCGGGCCACCACATGCCCCCAGGCGTCCTGCCCATAGTAGAGGTGCAGAGCCTTTACCGCTTTCTCGGCAGCCTGCTGGGCGGCAAAGCAGGCCCATTCATGCCGCCCCGCTCGCCGGGAGTCCTCCGCCTGCTCCAGGTCCCGCTCTGCCTGGCGGAACCAGTCCTGCGCCCGCTGTACCATAATGGCTTACCCTCTGGTGATCCGCACCCGTCGGTTCGGCTCTTCCCCTACCGAGTAGGAGGAAAGCCCGGCCTCCCGGGCCATTTCGTGTTGCTGGCGGCGGATGAACGCGTTCTGGGGGGAGAGTTCCACTTCATCTGCCTCCCCGTCCAGAATCCGCCGGATCGCGTGGTCCGCCTCCCGCAGGGCGGGCGTCAGCGGGCCGGGCAGGTGGTTCTCCGCCGCAATGTCGCTCAGGCAGGCCTCCATCTGAGCGACGGTGTTGGCCCGCAGGACGTAGACGGGGATGCCTTTCCGCTCAGCGTCGGTGATCAGCCGGGGGCGCTTACGGAAGAAGCCTTTGGTGGTGACGAAGGCATCTGCCTGCCCCAGTTCATCCACCACGTAGACGGGGACCTGCATGCGGCGAGCGGCCCGCTCCAGCCGGTTGCGGGCAATGCCGTAGGGGAAGATGCGCACCGGCTCCTGGATTTTGGGCGCCAGCGGCGTCGGGGAGGGGGCCGGAGTCGTCGGGGACGGGCGCACGCGCCCTGCCTCCCGCTCCTCCAGCGACGGGGGCTTGGCCTTTTCCGCCCGAATCTCTCCGGAAGTGTCCCGATAGCGAAGTTCCGCCTGCAGGGGGCGGCCCCGGAGCAGCGCGTCCACGGACTCCGCCACGCTGTGGTGGATGAGCAGCCGCTGGCGGTCCTGGATTTCAATGAGGACGTCAAACGTTGGCGGCGCACGGCGCTCCAGAATGGTCTTCTGCGTGCCCCGCCGCCGCGCCTCCTCGTCCGAAAGGGTCACGCTCTCGATCCCCCCGACCAGGTCGGAGAGGGTAGGGTTCAGCAGTAGATTATCCAGCGTGTTCCCGTGGGCGGTGGCAATCAGTTGGACGCCCCGTTCGGCGATGGTCCGCGCCGCCAGGGCTTCCAGTTCCCTCCCGATTTCGTCAATGACGATGACTTCGGGGTTGTGGTTCTCCACCGCCTCAATCATCACCTCGTGCTGGAGGGAAGGCATCTCTACCTGCATTCGGCGCGCGCGCCCCACAGCGGGATGGGGGATGTCGCCATCACCGCCGATTTCGTTGGACGTGTCCACGATGATAACCCGTTTCGTCTCTGCCAGGACCCGGGCGGCCTCCCGCAGCATCGTCGTCTTTCCCACACCGGGCCGGCCTAAGAGGAGGATGCTCTTGCCGCTCTCAATGATGTCCTGGATGATGGCGATGGTGCCGTAGACGGCCCGGCCGACCCGGCATGTCAGCCCGACGATGTCCCCCTTGCGGTTGCGGATGGCGGCGATGCGGTGAAGGGTACGGGCGATGCCAGCGCGGTTGTCGGCGTCAAATTCGCCCACCCGTTCCACCACATGCTGGATGTCCTCCCGGGTGACCTCCCGCTCGCTCAGCACCACCTCGCCGTCGGTGTAGCGGGCAGTGGGCACCCGCCCCAGGTCCAGAATCACCTCCAGCAACTCATCCCGCCGGCCAATCTGCTGGACGCTCTCCCGCAGGTCTTCCGGCAGGACGTTCAGTAACGCGTCCAGATCATCCGTAATGTGATTGTAATACCCCTTCTCCACAGTACTCAGTTCTCTTCTCCCTCAGATTCGGCGGGCGGGAGCAGAGGGCCAGGCGGTACCCGCTCCCCGCGCCCGGTAACGAGGCCGATACCGAACTGGCGCGCGGCCGCGTCGCAGGCCGCGTCCACCCGGAGCCCGTAGATATAAACCAGATAAGGGCCTGGAACCCCGTGTTGCGCCAGTCGTTGCCGGAAGCCCTCGGAGCGCATCCGGTTGGCCCAATCCTCTATCTCCCGGCGGCTCAGCCGGGTTTTTGCTTCCACCACTGCCCACAGGGCCTGACCGTCCCGGGCCACGGGGATTGCCACATCTACTTCGCCGTCCATCCGGACCTGTCGGGGTTCTTCCAGAATCTGATAGCCCTTTTGCTCCAGAAGAACCAGGACCCAGTCCTCGGCCTCTTCCTCTACAGTGGCCCCGATGGTCCGCCGCAGATTGTTGACCTCTACGGAGAGATGGTCCACTTTTTGGGCCAGCACATCCACTCGTTCATCCGTGCGCCGTTGGGCCTCGGCCAGTTCCTCCACCCGTTGCTCCGTCCGCCGTTGGGCCTCGGCCAGTTCCTCCACCCGTTGCTCCGTCCGCCGTTGGGCCTCCGCCAGCGCTTTGACCGACTCATCGGTCCGCCGTTGGGCCTCCGCCAGTTCCTGAACAGCAGCCTCCAGCCGGTCCAGCCGCTCCTCGCTGCGCCGTTGGGCCTCCGCCAGCGCTTTGACCGACTCATCGGTCCGCCGTTGGGCCTCGGCCAGATCTCTGATGACTTCTTTGATCTGCCATTGCGCTTCCGCAATGGCCTCTACATGCGCGCTTAACCGCCGGAACAGTTCGGGCAGTTCCAGCATATCATCACTCAGCAGCGCGCGCCGAAAGAGCGCCCGCCATTCCGGGTTCTCCTCTATCAGCCGGATCAGCAACGGGATGTCCAGAGTATCTGTTTGCATCTTCATTAAAGTTCATCGGAAATTAGATCGCAGCGTCAGGATTATGCCAGAGATCAAGGAAAAATCCGTGCTCGTCCGCGTCCATCCGCGTTCATCCGCGTCCTATTTCCGATGAAGTCTATTTTGCCAGTTTCAGGAAGTACCGGTGAAACCGCACATCCGCGGTCAGTTCTGGGTGGAACGCGGTCGCCAGGAGGTTACCCTGTTGTACGGCGACCGCTGTCCCGTCATCCAGAGAGGCCAGGACATCCACGCTTGCACCCACCCGCTCAATGACCGGGGCGCGGATGAAGACAGCGTGGAAGGGCGGGTCTCCCAGGACGGGAACCGCCAGGTCGGCCTCAAAACTATCCACCTGACGGCCAAAAGCGTTTCGCCGGACGGTGATGTCCATCAAACCCAGGATGGGCTGGCCGGGCACCCCGTCCACGACCTCTTTCGCCAGCAGAATCATCCCGGCGCAGGTACCCCAGAGGAGTCGCCCGGAGCGGGCGAACGCCTGCAGCGGCTCCAGCAGGCCCCACCTCTGAGCCAGGAGGCCCATGGTGGTGGATTCCCCGCCGGGGATGATGAGGCCGTCCAGGCCCTCCAGGTGCTCCGGCAGGCGGACTTCTACTGGCTGTACGCCCAGACGGGTCAGAACATTTTTGTGCTCAATGAAAGCGCCCTGTAGAGCCAGTACACCGATTTTCACGCTTACCACCCCCGCACGGCCAGCCGCTCTTCGGCCGGGATGAGGCTGATGTTGATGCCGACCATCGGCTCCCCCAGGCCGCGACTGATTTCCGCCAGAATCTTTGGGTCGTTGTAGTGGGTGACGGCCTGGACGATGGCCCGTGCCCGTTTGACCGGGTCGCCGCTCTTGAAGATGCCACTGCCCACGAAGACGCCGTCCATCCCCAGTTGCATCATCAGCGCGGCGTCGGCGGGAGTGGCGACGCCACCGGCGGCAAAGTTGACCACCGGCAGTCGTCCCAGCCGGGCCGTCTCCACCACCAGTTCGTAGGGTGCCCCGATCTCTTTGGCGTAGGCCATCATCTCCTCTTCGGCCATCGTGGTCAGGCGACGGATTTCCCCCAGAACGGCGCGGGCATGCCGGACCGCCTCTACCACGTTGCCGGTGCCAGCCTCCCCTTTGGTGCGGATCATTGCCGCTCCCTCGCCGATGCGTCGGAGCGCCTCCCCCAGATTGCGTGCCCCGCAAACGAAGGGGACCTTGAACTTGCGCTTGTCAATGTGGTGTTCCTCATCGGCGGGGGTCAGGACCTCGCTCTCGTCAATGAAATCCACCCCCAGCGCCTCCAGAATCTGCGCTTCCACGAAGTGACCGATGCGGCATTTGGCCATCACCGGGATGGAGACGGCCTCCATAATCTCCAGAATTTTCTCCGGGTCGGCCATGCGAGCCACGCCGCCCTGGGCGCGAATATCCGCCGGGACCCGCTCCAGGGCCATCACCGCACAGGCGCCCGCCTCTTCGGCGATCCGGGCCTGCTCGGCATTGGTCACGTCCATAATGACCCCGCCCTTCAGCATCTGGGCCAGACCGCGCTTGACTGTGTCCGTTCCGATTTCCCGTTCCATTTTCCAACCTCCTGAATCCAGCGAATGGCTGGAGATTTCTGGTTCAGTAATATCATTCTACCGCTATTTGGTCAAATCGTCAATGGACTTTTTAGCAGTTTAGCGCCTTTCTTGACAAATTTCCTGTCTGTGGTATGATTCAATCAACAATTGAATAGCCCCGGCGGCACTCTTATCCAGAGAGGTGGAGGGACCGGCCCTGTGAAGCCTCGGCAACCAGGGTGGAGACTGAGCGGCCTGTAACTGGCGGTGTCAGTGCCACCCCAGGTGCCAATTCCGGCAGAACGGGATCGTTCTGGAAGATAAGAGGCGGCGCGCCTGTCGTGCCCCTTCTGTCTTTCCAGAGGGGGCTTTTTTTGCCTCCCCCTTACCCCCAAGCCCGACCCCAGAGTGCACCGACCGGGAGCCCCTGAGCAGGAGAGAAAAACATGTCCAAGCGAAATATCGTTGTGACGGAAGCCAGCGGACAGTATATTGAAGACCTCCCCGTGGAGATTGTGGAGCGCAAAGGCATCGGTCACCCCGATAGCCTGTGTGACGGAATCGCTGAGCGGATTTCCGTAGAATACTGCCGCTGGTGCCTGGAGAACCTGGGGACCCTGCTGCATCACAACTTTGACAAGGTGCAGTTGGTGGCCGGGGAGGTGGAGGTCGGCTTCGGCGGCGGCCATATGATTCGCCCCATCCGCATCCAGATTGCCGGTCGCGGCACCCCGACGTACCGGGGCCGGAAGATCCCCCTGGATACCATTGCCATTCAGGCGGCCCGCCAGTACATCCGGGAGACTATGCGCTATCTGGACCCCGACCGTCATATGGTCATAGATTCCTACGTGGGGCGGGGGGCCGAGGAACTGGTTCACGTGGTGGAAGAGGTGACGGCCAACGATACCAGTTTCGGCGTCAGCCACTGGCCCCGTTCCGGGCTGGAGCGTGCGGTCTATGAGACCTCTCGCTACATTAACTACCAACTGATTGACCGTTTCCCCATTGGCGAGGACGTGAAGGTGATGGGGGCGCGGCGGGAAGATGAGATGGTGCTGACAGTGGCCCTCCCCTTCATCGCCACCCAGATTGGAGATGTGGCCGAATACCTGGAATTGAAACACGCGGCCCAGGAGGCCATCCAGTCCTTTGCCAGCCAACTGGACACCCGGAAAGTAGTGGTGGCGGTCAACACCGCCGACGACGCAGATGCCGGGGCTGTCTACCTGACTCTTACCGGTACGTCCGCCGAGATGGGCGACGATGGTGCTGTGGGGCGAGGGAACCGGGTGAACGGTCTGATCACCCCCTTCCGCTCAGCCAGTCTGGAGGCAGCCTGCGGAAAGAACCCGATTTCCCATGTCGGCAAGGTCTACAACGTGCTGGCCATGCTGGTGGCGAGGGATATCGTGGAGCGAGTGCCGACGGTGCGCGAGGCTACCGTCTATATCCTTTCCCAGATTGGGAAGCCTCTGGACCAGCCCCTGATCGCAACGGCGCAGGTGCGCCCCGTCTCCGGTGGCCTTACACCCAGCATCCAGGCCGATGTGGAGGCCATTCTGGATGAGCACCTGAGCCGGGTTCACCAGGTCCGGGACCGGATTATCAGCCGCGAGTTTGCGCTCTTTTGATAAACAGGCCCTCAGGGGTTCACCTGGTAAATCTGTTGTGGATTGGGGGTACCAGCCTGGGAGGCCAGGATAATTTTGCATCGGCGGCTCTGCCGCCGATGCAAAATTATCTTTTTCCCCATCCAAAAGGCCAGGTTCAGGGAAGAGGGTGGCGGCAAAGCTGGTGGGTATGGAGTGAGGAAGCCACGTTCCCCGCTCTTAAAGAAGTCTCTGCAGGCAGGCCTGGGAGGATGAGCCGGAATCTGGCGCAGTGTCTGGCTGATGTGGATGCAGTGCGGCTGGAGGTGATGGCCCGCCGCTGGGGGCTGGAGGACCTGCCCGACCGCCGGGTGGGGGCCGTCGCTGCGCTGGAGACGCAGATGGGAGACCCCCAGCGGGTGGAAGAGATATGGGCGTCCCTCTCCCCCCAGGAGCGGGCCGCGCTGGAGTTTCTCCACTCCGTCGGCGGGGCAGTGGCATGGCCCACTTTTATCCGCCGCTGGGGGCCGGTGCGGGACATGGGCCCGGGCCGCCTCCGGCAGGAGCGGCCCTGGGAGTCTCCAGCATCCGTGGCGGAGTCCCTCTGGTACCGGGGGCTGGTCTTCCGCGTCGTCGTGGAAGGCCCCACCGGCCTCTACGAAGTGGCCCTGGTCCCGGACCAACTGCGGGCCCTTCTGCCGCTCTCGCCCGTCCCCCTTTTCCATCTGGAGCCGATGGCCCTACCGCCCTCTCCCGTTCCCCCCACCGACGCGCTTCTGGATGACCTCTGCACCCTCCTGGCCTACTTCCAGGTCCACCCGGTCCGCCCCACGGCGGGTGGGAAGTGGCCGTCCTCCGCCGAAGCCGACCTGAGGCGCTACCTGCGCGACCCCGACCGGGAGCGCTGGGCGTTCCTGAGCCATCTGGTCCGGCGGTTGGGCTGGCTGTGGACGGACCGCGCCGGGCACCTCCGTCCGGCCCCGGAGCCGGTCACCGACTGGTTGCGGGCCTCTCCGGCGCATCAGCGGCTGGCACTGGCCCAGGCCTGGCGGGAAGACCCGACCTGGGACGACCTCCGGCATGTCCCCACCCTGTGTCCGGAGGAGACTGGCTCCTGGCAAAATGACCCCCTCCTGGCCCGGGAGGCTGTCCTCCGATACCTGGCCGTCTGCTCTCCTGGGGAATGGTACCGTCTGGCGGACTTTGTCGCCGCCGTCAAAGAGGCCGACCCCGACTTCCAGCGGCCCGATGGCAACTACGACACCTGGTACATCCGGGACGCGGTCAGCGGGGAGTATCTGCGGGGGTTTGAGAACTGGGACCGGGTGGAAGGGGCACTGATCCGCTACATCATCGCGGGGCCGCTGGCCTGGCTGGGGATGGTGGCAACAGATGGGGATGAAACCTGCTTCTCGCTCACACCCACCGGCGCGGCCTTTCTGGGACGGGCGGAACCGCCTCCAGAGCCACCTCCTCCGCCGATGGTCATCCGGCCCGACTTTGTCCTGGAGGTCCCGGCGGGGCGGCGGTACGAGCGCTTCCAGGTGAGCCGCGTGGCGGAATGGCTCCACATCGGCGACCCCTATCTTTACCGACTGACGCCGGCCTCGCTGGAGCGGGCCCGCCAGCAGCGCATCCCGCCGGAGCGGGTGGTGGCCTTTCTGGAGGAGGCGACCGGAGGGCCGGTGCCCCCCGTGCTGCGTCGGGCGCTGGAGCGCTGGGCCCAGCGGGGGCCGGAGGCCCGGCTGGAGTCCGTCGTTCTCCTGCGGGTGCAGGATGAGGCACTGCTGCGGGAACTGGCGGCCGCGCCCGCCACCCGCCGCTACATCCGGGAAATCGTCGCCCCGACCGTCGCTCTGGTCTCCCCGGGCGATGCGGAGAGACTGGCGCAGGCGCTGGTGGAACGGGGCATCCTCCCGGACCTCCCCAGGGATGAGAGGATCAGAAAATCATAGAATCAGAGAATCAGCGAAAAGTCTTCGCTGATTCTCTGATTCTTCTGATTCATCTGAGTTGACGTTCCACCTCTGCCAGCCGCGCGTCCACTCCCTCTACCAGTCCCTCAATCCCCAGGGTCCCCAGGTCTATCCGCACCGGCACCTGCATGTTCACCGCCAACGATGTTTCCAGGTCCACTGTCTTGCTGATTGGAACCACCACCTCCACGTGGACCGGCACGTCGGCCTGAATGGGTATGCTGATCCGCCGTTCCCCCAGAACCGGGATGTTCAGGGGCACCTCCACGTCCGTAGAGATGGGCAGGACAGTGTGGATGGGGACAACGAACTCCTCCCGGATGGGAATCTGGGCGCTAATGGGGAAGGTCTCCTGGATGCGGATGGGGACTTCTACCGTCTGCCCGGGGAGGGAGGCGAGGGCGGCGCGGGTCTGGGTGACGGCTTCCAGCACGCCCCGCTGCAGCAGGGTGGCCTTGTAGTAGGCGATGCTGCCAATGGCCAGGGCTGCCAGCGATATGAGCAGGCTGAGGGCAACCAGCAGTGGGCCGGCAACGCGTCTCATAGAACCCCTCCTGTCGTCCGTGATTGGTCGTCTGTGGTCTGTGGTCCGTCGTCCGTGGTCATCATCAGGGGAATCTGGACTCCCCGGGGGCCGGTGGCCGGGTCCAGTCCCAGCATCACCGCGAAGGTGCGACGGTCCACCCCCTCGGCGATGAGACGGCGCAGGTGGCGGAATTTGACGAACTGCCAGCCAGCCCCCCAGACGGCGCGGGCCAGGCGCGGGTCCCGCCGGAGTTTCTCTGCCAGCAGTTCCGCCCGACCGCCAGGGAGGACCCAGCAGGGGCGCCCGCCGCGCGGGATGGACAGTCTGCCGGAGATGATGTCCCCCAGCGCGGCGGTGGCGGAGATGCGGAAGAGATAGACGTCCCGTCCCCGCTCCCGCCAGCGCAGGTCCCAGCCGCGCCCCCGGGCCGGTCGGTAGTGCAGTCGTCGCCCCAGTTCCTCTAAGTCCCGCCGCAGCGCATCCAGTTCCTCCGCCCGTCGGATGGGGTCGTCCTCCTCCCGCAGGCGCCAGACCCCACCGTCCTCTACGCCGTACGAGCGCGTGCAGAGGAGGACCAGCGACGGATCCGGAGTGAGGGGCCCGTCCAGAGCGCGGTACACGGCCAGAAGGAGGTCTCTGGTCGTCCACGGGGAACCCTCTGCCAGCAGGGAGCGGACGGTCTCCTCCACCCGGTCCGCCAGCAGAGGGTCCAGGCGGCTGGCATCCAGGTCGGGGAGCCAAAAGAGGTCCGCTTCCAGGACCTCCAGTTCCAGACTCTCCCACCCTCGCCGTATGGCCTGGGCCACTTCCCCGAAGGGGCCGTTCCACCGGCGCCGGGCCAGGTCGGTGTGGACGGCAGCGGTCAGGAGGAAACGGGGCGTCGGTTCGGCGCGCGCTCTCAGTGTTTCCCGGACCGTCCCGGCAATTGCATTGGGGGCATCCGGTAGGGGCAGGGCTTGCCCCTGCCCTGGGGGGGCGGCCGCATTGGGGGCAACCACAAGGGTTGCCCCTCCAGGGCCGGTGTGGGCCGGGCGACCCGGGCGGCCAATCCGGCGAGCCCACCGCCAGACCAGGCGGCATCCGACCTCCGTGCTGGCCCCCCAGCCGACCAGGTCGTATCCAGCGGCGGAGGCGGCCTGGCAGGCCGAGGCGACCAGATTCTCGTCCGGTTCGGCGAAGAGGATAACGAGATGGCCGTCGGGGGCCAGCAGCGGGCCGACAGCGGAGAGGGCCGTCTGAAAGGCTTCCTGATGCCGGTCCCATTCCAGGCGGCGGCGGCCCAGGAGGGGGCGCATGGCCTGGGAGGCCGGGGATTCCCAGAGCCAGCCCGCCCAGAGCGCGCAGAGGGCCCAGAAAACCCCGTCCGGCCGGGGCGGGTCGGCCAGGATGAGGGAGACGGTACCCGGCGCCAGGTGGCGGGCCACCTCGCGGGTGGGGAGCGGGAGGAGCGTGTAGGCTGGGGTGGGGTCCGAGAGGAGTTCCCTCAGGCCGGGCGCCCGTCGGACCGGCTCCGGGGCCCATCCCGCTGCCCGCGCAATGGCCTCCTCCAGCAGGTACCAGACGTTTCGCTCCAGGAAGCGGGCGGGCGGACGGAGTAGGCGCGGGCGGGGTCGCTCCTCCCCGTGGGGGTCCAGGCTGCTGGCCCGGTCCATGGTCTCCAGAAGCGCTCCTTGCAGCGCCGCGCGCGCCGGTCGTTCCAGTTCCAGCCCCTCCAGCCGGACCAGGATGTCCACCAGGGCGGAGAGGTTGCGGGGGGTGTAGAGGTCCACCAGTTCCCCCGCGCGGGCGCGGTGAGGGCTTTGGAGGGGCGCGACCCGGTCCAGGGCGAAGTAGTAGGCAAAACCCCGTCGGTCCAGACGGCGGGCAGCGATGATGTCCGCCTCGTCGGTCGGGCCTTCCTGGGCACGCCCGCAGCGGGGGCAGCGGACGGCCTTGGCGTAGGGGTAGCGGGCTTCCCGGTCCCAGGCGAACCACTCCGCCGTCCCCTCCCCGCCGCAGGCGGGACAGCGGCTGCTGTAGAGGGAGAGGATGTGGCGATGGAGGGGGATGGGGCGGCGGGTGGGGGTCTCTTTGGGCGCGTCGGCCAGGCGGGTGAAGGCGGCCCTCAGGTTTGCAGAGGCGCCCTCCAGCCCCAATCCGGCAATGAGCAGGCCGACGGGATTGGCGTTGGCGCCGATGGCCCGGCAACCGGCCCGAACCGCTTCTCTCAGGAAGGTTGGCCCCTGGCAGAAGAGGTCCAGCACCAGCGCGCCGGGCGATGCCAACTGTCGGATATAACTGTCGGCGGCACCGACGGGGGTGGGGGGGCGGTAGCGGGCCAGCGGCCCTTGCACCACCTCGGGATGACCGGGGACGAACCAGGCTATCTCTCTCATATTTTGCTCCCGGGCGCGATGGCCGCCATGGACCAACCTGGATGGATACCGAGAGCGCTGGACATCATTAGTATACCACTGGTCTCCCCAGCGCTCAAGCCTTGACGAAAGATATGAATTGGGTTAGAATATTGGCCGTGGCCAGGCGGGCTTGCCCGCCTTTTTCATTGCAGACCTGTTTCCTGCGCACAATACTCATCGGGATTGGGAGGTATGATGGCACAATTGGAACTGAGCGCTCAGACGCGCACGTTGGTCGGCAAGCAGGTGCGCCGTTTGCGGAGAGAGGGGTGGGTTCCGGCCGTTCTCTACGGTCCGGACGCGAAAAGTCGGCCGCTGCAAATTCCGGCTGCGGAAGCGGAAGCGGTCATCGGTCATGCCGGCACCAGCCACCTGATCACTCTTTCTATTAGCGGCGAACCGTCTGCTTTTCAGGTGCTGGTGCGAGGGTTACAACGGGACCCGATTCGCCGGTCTCTGCTTCATGTGGACCTCTACCGGGTGGAAATGGATAAGCCGATTACGATGGAAATCCCCATCGTTCTGGTCGGCTCCTCCCAGGTCGTAGAGCGCCGGGAAGGAATCCTGCTACAGGGGAAGCAGACGCTGGAGATTGAGTGTCTTCCTCGCGACCTGATAGAAGCGGTGGAAGTGGACCTGAGTATCCTGACCGAGGTGGACCAGCAGATTACTGTAGGGGACCTGACGCTTCCTCCCACCATTCGGGTTCTGGATGACCCGGAGGAGATGGTGGTGCGGGTCACCCCGCTGGAGGTCGCCGAAGAGGTGGAAGAAGAGGCTCCCGCTCCCTCGGAGGCGGAACCCGAACTGGTCCGTCGCCGGAAGGTGGTGGAGGAGGAAGAGGAGTAGAGGCGACGGGCTTCCGGGATGTCCTGGAGTGATGACCACCGACCACGGACCACCGACCACGGACCACGGACCACTGACCACTGACCACTGACCACAGACCACCGTCGTCCGTGGTCCGTCGTTTGTGGTCTATCTGAGGAGGGGAAGTGGAACTCCGCGCGTTTTTGAGGATTCTCTGGAGGCGTTGGTGGCTGGTGGCGGCCCCGGTGTTGGTGGTGCTGGCTCACCTGCTGGTCACCTACCGGCCCCCGCCGACGTTCTACCAGGTGGTCATGCGCTTCGCCGCCGGGACCGTCCCCGCCGGGCTGAGTGTGGACTACGACCGATACTACTCCTGGCTGACGTCGGAGTACATCGCCAACGGGCTGGCGGACGTGGCCAGGACGCAGGCCTTTGCCGAAGCCGTTTCCGCGCGGCTGGTGGAGGCCGGCCTCTCCGCCGACCCCGCGGCCATCCAGGGCTCCATCGTCACCGACAACGCCCAGTCCATCGCCGTCGTCTATCTGACCTGGCCCGACCCGGCGCAGGCGGTGGCGGTAGCGCGGGCGGTGGCGGTGGAACTGACGGAGAACGGCGCGGCCTACTTCCCGCAGATTCCCTGGCCCGAAGAGGCGGGACCGGCGGCCCGGCTGCTGGATGAACCCGTGCCGGTGCCGCTCCCCCCGTCCCTGCGGGCGCAACTGCTGGGCCCGGCGATCCGTCTGGCGCTGGCGCTGGGAGCGGGCATCGGGCTGGCGCTTCTCTGGCACTACCTGGACCCGACGGTCCGGGAGGAGGGGGAACTGGAGGCGTTGGGGCTGCGGGTGCTGGCCCGTATCCCCCGCAGCCGCCACATTCACCGCAGAGACGCAGAGAACGCAAAGGGTTTATCCACGAAGAGCACAAGGTTTCACAAATGACGCTCAATCCTTCGTGCCCTTCGTGTCCTTCGTGGTTCTCTGTCCTCTACCAGCGGCACGCGGGCGAGCGCTGAAAGGTCCGGCGCACCGACGGCGAACATCGCCACGCGCAGTTGGGAGATGAGGACGGCGGCCGCCTCGGCAACCGCTTCGGCCGATTCCGCCGCCGCCACCAGAAACGGGCGGGCAACCCCGCAGACGGTCGCCCCCAGCGCGATCGCTTTGGCGACCTGGATGCCGTCCCGGATGCCGCCGCTGGCGATGATGGGGAGGTGGGGGAGGGCCCGCCGGACCTCCCGAACCGCCTCGGTAGTCGGGATGCCCCAATCCCGAAACGCGGCGGCGACGGCCCGCTGGAGGCCGTTCTCGGCCCGGTACATCTCCACCTGGCTCCACGAGGTGCCGCCCGCGCCCGCCACGTCCAGCGCCGCCACGCCCGCATCGGCCAGACGGCGGGCCACATCGGCCGAGAGTCCCCAACCCACCTCCTTGACAACGACGGGCACTTCCAGCGCCCGACACACCGCCTCTATCTTGCGCAGGAGGCCGGAGAAATCCGTCTGTCCCTCCGGCTGAAGCGCTTCCTGAAGGGGGTTCAGGTGGAGGACCAGGCCATCCGCCTCCACCATCTCCACTGCCCGGCGGCAGTGGTCAACGGTGTAGCCGTAGTTCAACTGCACCGCTCCCAGATTGGCCAGAAGCAGGATGTCCGGGGCCACGTCCCGTACCCGGTATGTTTCCGCCAGCGTCGGGTCCTCCAGGGCGGCCCGCAGGGAGCCCAGTCCCATCCCGATGCCGGCCTCCTGGGCTGCCCAGGCCAGCCGCTGGTTGATCTCCCGCCCCTGGGGCGTCCCGCCGGTCATGGAGGAAATCAGCAGGGGGGCCTGCAACCGTTTGCCCAGAAAAACGACCGCGGTGTCCACCGCCTCCAGCGAGATTTCGGGCAGGGCGCAGTGGACGAACCGGTAGCGTTCAAATCCGGACGTCAGCGTCTCAAAAGAGACGTCCTCTTCCAGGCTGATACGGATATGATCCGCCTTCCGTCGGGGGTGATCCTCTCGCAACGGTTCAACTCCTGTGGTGTTGTATGTAGTAGCATCATACCAGCAGGAGAGGGGTTTGTCAACAGAGACAACGGACGACAGACGACAGACGATTGACAAATCCGCTGCCTGCACTACAATACCCACTATCCACCCAAAGGAGGTACCCATGAGCATCTATGAACGCGTTGTCAACATCATTGTGGACCTGCTGGGCGTGGAACCGGAGAAGGTGACGATGGACGCCCGCTTCCGCGAAGACCTGGGAGCCGACTCCCTGGACCTAGTGGAACTGGTGATGGCCTTTGAGGAGGAGTTCGGGGGGACCATCTCCGACGAGGAGGCCCAACAGATCAAGACCGTGGGCGACGCCGTCCGCTACATTGAAACTCATATGATGGCGTAATGCCAATTACGTTTGTTTCGGCCAGATCGCCCGGACGTAAACGTCCGGGCTGATCATGCAAACCTTTGCTGCGAATTCTATATGCCGAGGGCATACCTTCGGCGCACGAGAAATGCGATAATTGTAAGAAGCGCCCGCCAGGCCAGTCCGCCGAATGTCCTGGCTCGATGGAATTCCAGCAAGAAGTAACCTTTGAGCACTGAGAGCGTGGTCTCAATCCGGCGGCGAACCCGGTTGAAGGTTCGCCAGAATGC